>SPJL01028645.1_pt1 | contig 15387 bp, 17 predicted proteins | sample 3741751 | NCBI WGS metagenome assembly SPJL01 (sample SAMN10925998, study PRJNA522277) | cold seep metagenome | isolation source: Elba SIP-enriched marine methane seep metagenome, extraction at timepoint T3 | place: Italy: coast of Elba, Mediterranean Sea | reverse complement strand
GACCAAAAACACCTCGCTACAAAATCCGCACCCGAGACCACGCGAAGCATAAAGACAAGTTTCGGCGCAACCGCATCAAAACCGCTGCCGCCGAAACCGGGAATGAGTTTATCGATGACTGTTCGTTTTTTCCTTATGCTTGATAATTTGACGATCCAACTTATCAACCATGTTATCAATGGAAGAATACATATCCTCCTGAGTATCTTCGGCGAATAACTTTGCGCCGCTGACCTGCACGGTCGCCTCAGACTTTTGTTGTAATTTTTCTACGGTCAAAATAACATGAATATCGGTTACGTTATCAAAATGACGCTTTAATTTACTGATTTTTTCTTCAACATAGTTTCTTAAAGAATCGGTTACTTCTACGTGATGTCCAGTTACACTGACTTGCATAAATATACTCCTGTGTTTACAAATTTTTTTCGGCAATTCAGACCTTACTGATGTTCAATTTGTACCGCATCATAACTGAAATTGCGCGTTCGTTATTGATTAGCCGCTTTTATAGCAGCCTTTTTCTTTGGCTCGATGACGGAATCGATAAAGATTCCCGGTATTTTGCTATGGTCCTCCTGGCAACATTAATTCCTTTATCTTTTAATATTTCAGTAATTTTACTATCGCTCAACGGTTTGGAAGGCGTTTCACTGGCCACTAATTCTTTAATTAAGGCCCGAATGGCAGTGGCGGAACATTCGCCTCCGCTTTCTGTAGAAACGTGACTGGAAAAGAAGTATTTGAATTCGATGATGCCATTCGGAGTTTGCATATATTTCTGCGTCGTCACGCGTGAAATCGTGGACTCATGAAGTTCCAGTTCTTCAGCAATATCCCGCAAAATCATTGGTTTCATCGACACCGCCCCGTGCTCGAAAAAATCGCCTTGCCTTTCAACGATGCATCTTGCGACCCGCAGCAAGGTGTCATTTCGACTGTGCAGACTTTTGATAAACCATCGCGCTTCCTGCAAATGGTCTTTCATACTGGTATTTTCGCGGCTATTATCGGCTCTTTTTATTAACCCGGAATAGACCGAGTTGACCCGTAACTTCGGCGCAATCTCCGGATTCAGACTAACCAGCCATTGACCGTTGATTTTGTTAACGAAAACATCCGGCACAATATAATCCGAATCATAATTTTTAAAGTACGCCCCCGGCTTAGGATCCAAAGTACGAATCAAGGCGATTACTTCGCGTAATTCCGCCTCATTAACCTCCAACCGTTTTTTTAACTTATTCAGATCATTACCCGCCAATAAATCCAAATATTGGGTAACCAACTCCAAGGCTTCCGCCTTCCAAAGCGTCTCATCATTCAATTGCAGCAATTGGATTTTCAAACAATCCGATAAATCAGCCGCCGCCACGCCAGCCGGGTCAAAATTCTGAACCCGATGCAAAACTGCAGTTACCTCATCTTCCTCTAAATCTTCAAGGTGATCTTGCAGGCCATTGAAAATATCTTCCACCGTCAACCCTAAATAACCGTCATCATTAACCGCATCAATTATCGCCGTAGCAATCACATGATCGCGGTCAGAAATCGGTATCATTTCCAATTGCCACATTAAATGATCAATTAAAGTTTCGACCTTACTGCGAAACGTTTCAAACTCAACCGTTTCTGTATCAGCAGCGCTGGAAACCGGCCCGGAAGCCTCATAAACATCGTCCCATGTGGTATCGACCGGCAATTCATCAGGCATATCGGTTTGTGAACCTTCGCTGGTGATTTGATCGCTGACATCTTCTTTAGGCTCAGGCTTTTCCTGGCTGACCACTTCTTCTTCATCCACCTCTAACATCATATTGGACTCCAAAGCCTGCTGAATCTCCTGCTGCAGATCCAGAGTCGAAAGCTGCAACAATTTGATCGCCTGCTGTAACTGCGGCGTCATTGTTAAGCTTTGTCCTATGCGGAGTTGTAATGATTGTTTCATATTCTCAAGGTTTATAAACTAAAGTTGTCACCTAAATAGACCTTACGGACTTCCGGATTGGCGACAATATCCGCAGTATTGCCCTCGGCAATAACCGTTCCTTCATTAAGTATATAGGCTCGGTCACAGATTTCCAGTGTCGCCCTAACCTTATGCTCAGTAATTAAAATGCCGATGCCGCGACGTTTTAAATGATCAATGATTTCCTGTAGATCAATCACCGAAATCGGATCGACGCCTGCGAAAGGCTCATCCAATAAAATAAATTGCGGTTCGGTCGCCAAAACCCTGGCGATTTCAACCCGGCGCCGCTCACCGCCCGACAAGCCCATCGCCACTTGGTCGCGCAAATGGCTGATGCCGAATTCCTCTAACAAGTCCTCAATCAATAACTCGCCTTGACCGCCTTCCAAATGCGAACAAACCTCAACCACGGCGCGTAAATTTTCAATCACCGTCAGTTTACGAAACACCGAAGGTTCTTGCGGCAAATACCCTATTCCCAGTCTAGCACGACTATGCATAGGGTGATGGGAGATTCTTTGCTCATTTAGCATAATTTCGCCGCTATCGGCTTTAATCATTCCCACAATCATATAAAAGCTGGTCGATTTCCCGGCCCCGTTCGGGCCTAATAAACCCACCACTTCGCCGCTGTTGACTTCTATACTGACCTCATCAACCACCCGCCGTTTGTTGTAGCTTTTAACCAATTGAAAAGCGCTTAAACATCCCATTGTCGTTAACCACCATTACTCGGCTTGATCACTGTGCGCACCCGGTTTCGATCAGAAGACTGATCGCCGGCTTTCGTCAGCGACAACTTACTATTATAGCGAATAACTTCACTGGTCACTTTATTGCCGCCCTGCCAAACCACCGCATTTTTTTTCAATATTAACAAATCTTTAGCCGGATAATATTCGCCTATTAAGGAATTTCCCTTAATTTTTTCTTTACCCTTGGCCGGTAATTGTTCAAATCGGGCCGGTTTGCCCGTCGCCACTAATTTATCAATGGCGCCGTTCTTTAAATAAACCACTAATCTGTCTGAATCGACTCGCAGGCTCCCTTGCTGAGTCACCACATTGCCGGTATAAGTACTGGTTTGCGCTTGTTCGTTATACGTCGCCGTGTTGGAATCGATATAAATGGGCTGCCGCGAATCGCTTTCCAACGCCCAACTGGCGGCGCTGAATAAATACAAACATCCCAAAACACTATTAATTAATCTCATAGCGCCCTTTTACTCCGGATAAAAATGTTAATTTGATCGGTTTAAGGAATTTAATCTTCATGCCCTGCCCCACTGTTTTATTGGGCGGCATAATAAGTTCCGATCTGGATTGAGATTCGGCGGTGTGAGTCGGCAAATGTACTTTCATATCTGAACTGTTAATAGTGATTGCCTTATCCTGCTTGCCGCCTTCTTTACTGATTTTCACTTGACCATTCAACATCAAGTTTTCGCCGTCCGCTTTGAGAACAGCCTTTTCCGAAGCGATCACCCACGGCGCTTTTTCTTGATCGTATAAAGTCAATTCCGGCTGCTGTAAATGCATTGAGCCGTCCAGACTGACTTTAAACATCATATCCGCAGTCAGCTGATTGATCGGCAAGCCCGAGGCATCTAATTCAACTTTTTTATATTCAACGCTGAAATAATCGACACTGTGCTCATCAATTTCGGAAATCACATTGGGCTGCTTTTCAAAAATTGTCGCCATCCACCCGGTAAACAAGGCGAGTAAACAAATAATCAGATAAATTCCGGCTTTTTGAACAAACGTAAAAAATCAAGCCGCCGTCAAGACTGCAAATAGCTATCCAGAACTTTCGGAAAACTACCTTGCGCCTGCATAATGAAATCACAAACCTCGCGCACCGCGCCCAATCCGCCATTAGTTTCGGTGCAGCAATCGGCATGTTGTTTAACCGCAAAATTGGCGTCATTCACGGCAATCGCTAAACCCACCCGCGTCATCACCGGCAAATCCAATAAATCGTCACCGACATGAGCAGCCTGCTCGGCTTTAATATTCAGTTTATCCAGAATTTCAGCCAACGCCGCCAGCTTATTTTCATGGCCTTGATAAACCAGCTCAATGCCTAATTGTTTCATCCGCAACGCCACTGAAGCCGACTTGCGACCGGAAATCACCGCCACCTCCACGCCGGATTGGCGCAACAATTTAACGCCATGACCGTCTCTGGCGTGAAAGCATTTATATTCATTGCCTTGGTGATCAAAAAACAAGCGCCCATCAGTTAAAACACCGTCCACATCCAATATCAACAGCTTCAAATTTTTGGCCTTGTTTAAAACCTGTTCTAAATCCGCCATACCACTCAATGCTTCCATCAAACAATGCCCGCCTTTAATAAATCATGCATATTCAACGCGCCCAACAAATGATCTTCCTCATCAACCACTAATAAGGCGTTAATTTTATTTTTTTCCATCACTTTCATCGCTTCAGCGGCCAATATATCTTGTTGAATTGTAAAACAGGGCGAGGTCATAACGGAAGCGACAATTTCCTTATGCACATCCAGGTTTTTTTCCAACATCCGCCGCAAATCGCCGTCGGTAAAAATACCGATAACCTTATTAGACTCATCCACCACCGCGGTCATGCCTAATTTCTTTTCAGTCATTTCCAGCAATATTTCCGCAACCAGTTGACCGCTGTTGACCGTCGGTAATTCCCCGCCTTGATGCATTAAATCGCTGACCTGCATAATCAAACGTTTTCCTAAACTGCCGCCGGGATGCGACAAGGCAAAATCATCTCGGGTAAACCCCCGGGTTTCTAATAAGGAAACCGCCAAGGCGTCGCCCATGACCAAGGCGGCGGTAGTGCTGGCGGTCGGCGCCAACCCCAACGGGCAAGCCTCCTGCGCAACGGAAACATCTAAATGGGTAGTGGACAACCGGGCTAAAGAAGAGTTCGGATTGCCGGTCATCGCGATCAACGGCACGCCCAATCTTTTGATAATCGGCAAGATGGTCAACACTTCATCAGTTTCGCCGGAATTCGACAATGCTAATACCACATCCTGGGTGGTAATCATGCCTAAATCGCCATGCCCGGCTTCGCCCGGATGCACAAAGAAGGCCGGGGCGCCGGTGCTGGCTAAAGTAGCGGCAATCTTGCCGGCGATATGGCCGGACTTCCCCATCCCAGTCACCACGACTCGACCTTGACAGGCCAGCATCAACTCACAAGCGGCGACAAACTGATGATCAATTCGGGCCGCCAAATTCTCCACCGCCTGTTTTTCCACATCAATAACCGCTAAAGCCAAAGCTTTCAGATTATCCGCATGCCCGCTCATGTTTAAGCCGCCGCCACGCTTTGATAGACCGTAAACTGGTAAGCGCAATAAATAACCAGCAGTATACTCCCTTCGATGCGGTTAATGGAGCCGGTTTTTTTACGATCATAACCCACCACAAATAACAGCAAAGTCAACACCAACATCACGGGAAAATCTCGGCTTAAGACGCTGTCTTCCACCATTCCCGGGGCAAATAAAGCGGGCATGGAATAAACCGCCAATAAGTTATAAATATTGGAGCCGATCACATTGCCCACCGCCAACTCATCTTCATTTTTCAAGACGCTGGATATGGAGGCCGCCAGCTCCGGCAAACTGGTGCCTAAAGCCACAATCGTCAAACCGATAACCAAATCGCTGACCCCCAGCGTTTGCGCGATATTAACCGCCGCCCACACTAATAAGCGAGAACTTAACAGCAAACCAATCAAACCCAGTCCAAACAATATCCAGGCTTTTTTCATCGGCATCGGTTGCGGAATTTCCTGCTCAAGATTATGTTCCAAAGGATCATTGACAATGCGATTGGCTCTGGCTTCGCCAATCAGCCAGGTTAAAAAGGATACCAACATGAATAATAAGATGACGCCGTCTAAAAACGTCAGCCCGTCAAAAGCCAGTAAATAACTGACCACGCTGATCGCGGTCAAAATCGGCAATTCCCGTTTCAACAAATTCGACTGAAATGCCAACGGCGATACCAGCGCCGTACACCCTAGAATCAATGCGACATTGGCAATATTGGAACCAATCGCGTTACCCACCGCCAAACCGCCGTTTCCTTGTAAAGAAGCAATACTGGAAACCAAAATCTCCGGCGCGGAAGTACCCAGCCCCACGATCGTCAAACCGATTAATAAAGGCGAAACGCCAAAGTTTCTGGCAATCGCGGCGGTGCCGTCAACGAACTTATCCGCCGCCAACACTAAAACAGCCAAGCCAACGATTAAAGCGATAAAATATATGGACATGTCTTTACAAGGCTTAAAATTTGCTTATTATGGCACGAATTTTAAAAAAATACCTTGTGAAAAAGGCCACCGTTCTTTATTTCATTGACTTATCACCCTCAAGTCATAGAAAATGGCAGATTTTCTAAACAAACGTCCGGGAGGCTGTCGGGTTATGGCGATCATAATGAGAGGCGTGAAAAATCGAGATCATTTGCTATGATTCCGAGCATGGAAAAGCGTGGGCAACCGCAAAACATCGTATCCATCAAAAATCTGTCATTTTCTCGGCATGACAGAAAGATTTTCGATGACATTTCGCTGCAAATTCCGCGCGGCAAAATTACCGCTATCATGGGTCCCAGCGGAACAGGCAAAACCACCTTGTTAAAATTAATCGGCGGACAGCTCAAGGCGGATCAAGGTGAAATCAAGGTAGACGAACAAGCCATAGGAGAATTATCACTGTCCGGCTTATACGCCTTGCGCAAAAAAATGGGCATGTTGTTCCAAAGCGGCGCATTGTTAACCGATTTAACGGTTTACGATAATGTCGCCTTCCCGTTAAGGGAACATACTCGGCTAACCGAATCAATGATTCGGACTTTGGTGTTAATGAAACTGCAAGCCGTCGGCTTGCGCGGCGCCCGCGATTTAATGCCTAATCAACTTTCCGGCGGCATGGCCAGAAGAGTGGCGTTGGCCAGGGCAATCGCCTTAGACCCGACGATGATCATGTATGACGAGCCGTTTACCGGACAAGACCCGATTTCGATGGGCGCCTTATTACATTTAATTAAAACGCTGAACAATACTTTAGGTCTGACCAGCATTATCGTCTCCCACGATGTGCAGGAAACCGCCGCTATTGCCGATTACATTTTTATATTGGCTAACGGTAAAATCGTCGACCAGGGAACGCCGCCGCAAATTGCCGACACCCAATCGGACTGGGTTAAACAATTCATGGGCGGCGATGCCGACGGCCCGGTGCGCTTCCATTACCCGGCGCCCGATTACGCCGATGACTTGTTAATGCTCGGAAAATAAGCTGATGATTTATTTATTACAACGCCTGGGCCGCACAACCTGCAACAGCCTGGCCAAAACCGGGCGCAGCGCCTTTTTTCTAGCGCACGGTTTATCCGGCGTTACCGACATCGCTTTGCGCCCTTATTTACTGATTAAGCAACTGTACTCAGTCGGCGTTCTGACTTTGCTCATTATCACCATTTCCGGACTCTTTGTCGGCATGGTTTTAGGCTTACAAGGCTATTACACGCTGTCCGATTTCGGCGCAGAAGAATCCTTAGGGGTCATGGTGGCGGCGTCGCTGGTTAGAGAATTAGGTCCAGTAGTTTCCGCTTTGTTATTCGCCGGTCGCGCCGGTTCGGCGTTGACCGCTGAAATCGGCTTAATGAAAGCCACCGAACAATTGTCCGGCATGGAAATGATGGCGGTAGACCCGATCAAGCGCATTATTTCCCCGCGCCTGTTCGCCTGCATCCTATCCGTGCCGCTATTAGCCGCCATCTTCAGCAGTATCGGGGTCATCGGCGGCCACTTAGTCGGCGTCGGCATGCTCAGCGTTGACGAAGGCGCATTTTGGTCGCAAATGCAGTCCAATATCGATTTTTATGACGATATTGTCAATGGCATCATTAAAAGCGTCGTTTTCGGTTTTATGGTCGCCTGGATCGCTTTATTTGAAGGTTACGACGCTGTCCCAACCTCCGAAGGGGTCAGCCGAGCCACCACCCGCACCGTAGTCAACTCGTCATTTAGCGTATTGGCTTTGGATTTTATTTTAACCGCACTGATGTTTGGAGATATTTAACATGCAGCATTCCTATACCCAGGACACTTTAGTCGGTCTTTTCGTCGCCTGCGGCATTGGCGCATTATTTTTCATGGCTTTACAAGTCAGCAATCTGGGCGCTTATAATCATCAGGAAAGCTACCTCATCACCGCCCGCTTCGAAAACTCCGGCGGTTTAAAAGTAAAGTCGCCGGTATCTGTCGCCGGGGTGCGAATCGGCCGGGTTACCGCCATTACTTTTGACTTGCAAAGCTATGAGTCTGTCGTTGAAATGCAAATTGAAGCAAAATACAATACCCTGCCGGATGACAGCAGCGCCAGCATATTCACCGCCGGCTTACTAGGCGAACAATATATTTCCATAGAGCCGGGCGGTTCGGAAACGTATTTGGAAAACAATAGCGAAATTGATCTTACCCAATCCGCCATTGTGCTCGAAGAAGTGATCGGTCAATTCCTGTTTAAAGCGGCGGCGGATGAATAATGGCGGATTTGCAGATTGTCGAACAAACCAAGGGGGATTTCACGGTAAGCGGCGACATGACCTTCCCTTTAATCAGCCGAAAAACCGTCAGCATGATCAATTTCGACGGCGATACAGACAGTTACAGGATTGATTTAGCCAAGGTTGACAATGCCGACAGCGCCGGTTTGGCGCTGCTGGTGGAATGGATCAGACAAAGTAAAAAACAGGCCAAGGCGATTTCATTCGAAAACATTCCCGAACAATTAACCGCCCTGGCCAAACTCAGCGGTTTTAACAATATCGCTTTTTTCAAAGATTTAGTTAGCAAAAACAAGTAAAAATACGGTTCCCAAATGGATAAACTTTTAATCAACGGCGGCAATGCGCTTAACGGTGAATTACGCATTTCAGGCGCAAAAAACGCCGCCCTCCCGATCTTAGCAGGCGCTTTGTTATCCGAAACGCCTGTCACCATCGGCAATATCCCCCATTTGCATGACATTACCACCACCATGGAATTGTTAGGCCGCATGGGCGTGCAACTCACTGTCGATGAAAAAATGAATATCGAAGTGGACAGCAGCACCATCGACAAATATGAAGCGCCTTACGAACTGGTAAAAACCATGCGGGCGTCGATTTTGGTGTTAGGTCCATTGTTAAGCCGTTTCGGTCAAGCCTATGTTTCTTTACCCGGCGGTTGCGCCATCGGCACCCGACCGGTTGATATCCATCTGGATTCATTAATCAAAATGGGCGCCGACATCAAAGTCGAATCCGGCTATATACATGCGACCGCCAAAAAACTGAAAGGCTGCCGCCTGGTGCTGGATAAAATCACCGTCACCGGCACTGAAAACTTATTAATGGCGGCGACATTGGCGGAAGGCGTAACGATTATTGAAAACGCAGCCAAAGAACCGGAAGTCAGCGACCTGGCCTATTTTCTCAATAAAATGGGCGCAAAAATCAGCGGCATCGGCACCGATATTCTGGAAATTGAAGGCGTGGAGAAATTAGGCGTTGAAAACCTTCACTACGACATCATGCCCGACCGCATCGAAACCGGCACTTATTTAGTCGCCGCCGCCATCACCCGAGGCAAAATCAAGGTTAAAGATACTTCGCCGGATATTTTAGACGCAGTATTGGATAAACTAAAAGAAGCCGGCGCAAAAATCACCGCCGGTGAGAATTGGATAGAATTAGATATGGAAGGCCGGCAAGCCAAAGCCGTCAGCCTGAGAACCGCTCCATACCCGGCCTTTCCGACCGATATGCAAGCCCAGTTTACCGCCCTGAATTCAGTGGCGGAAGGGGTCGGCATCATCACCGAGACGGTATTCGAAAATCGTTTCATGCATGTGCAGGAGTTACAACGCATGGGCGCGAATATACAATTGGAATCCAATACCGCCATTTGCACCGGCTCGGAAGCGCTGACCGCTGCGCCGATGATGGCTACCGACCTAAGGGCTTCGGCCAGTTTAGTGCTGGCTGCGTTGGTGGCTGAGGGCGAAACCTTGGTCGACAGAATTTATCATATAGACCGCGGCTATGTGCATATCGAAGAAAAACTCGCTCAATTAGGAGCCTCCATACGTCGCATACCCCGATAGGAAAAACAATGTTAACAATCGCAGTTTCTAAAGGACGCATCTACGAAGATGCGCTGCCATTATTGGAAGAAGCCGGCATCGTACCGATAGATGATCCGAAAAAAAGCCGCAAGCTGATTTTACAAACCAGTCGCGAAGATGTGCGCCTGGTGATTATCAGAGCCACTGACGTGCCGACTTTCGTCGAATACGGCGCCGCCGATATGGGCATCGCAGGTAAAGATGTATTATTGGAGCATGGCGCGGAAAATTTATATGAACCGCTGGATTTAGGCATTGCCGGTTGTCGCCTGATGACCGCCGCCCCGGTCGGCGCCCCGCCGATCAGCGGACGCATCCGGGTAGCCACCAAATATGTGAAAACCGCGCAGAGTTATTTTGCTGACTTGGGCATACAAGCGGAAATCATTAAGCTGTATGGGTCTATGGAATTAGCGCCGCTAGTCAGTCTGGCCGATTGTATTGTGGATTTGGTGGACACCGGCAACACCTTAAAAGCCAACGGCCTGGAAGCGCGCGATTTAATCACCCATATCACTTCGCGTTTAGTGGTTAACAAAGCATCGATGAAAATGAAGCACCGTGATATTCAGCCTTTGTTAGATCAATTTGAAGTCACTTTGCAACAACGCAATAACAGTTAGGTTATTTATGTCAGCAATCAGCATCACTCGCCTGGACAGTCAGGCCGACAACTTTAATCAGCAATTACAAGCGCAATTGGCTTGGGATGAAAGCGACGATTTAAGCGTTCATCAGCGGGTGCTTGAAATTATTGCCGAAGTGAGAAAAAACGGCGACAAAGCGGTTATTGAATACAGCAATCGTTTCGATCAATGTCAATTCAAAAAACCGTCTGATCTGCAACTGGACCCGGCCAAATTAAAACAAGCCTGGGACAGCCTCAGCGCGGAAAAAGCCGATGCTTTACAAACCGCCGCCAACCGCATCCGCGCTTATGCCGAAGAACAAAAAATGCAATCCTGGCAATATACCGAGGAAGACGGTACGGTTTTAGGCCAAAAAGTCACCGCTTTAGATAGGGCGGGGCTTTATGTGCCCGGCGGTAAAGCCTCATATCCGTCTTCAGTGCTGATGAACGCCATTCCCGCCAAAGTTGCCGGGGTCGGCGAGTTGATTATGGTAGTTCCGACACCGGCCGGCGAAACCAACGCCATGGTATTGGCCGCCGCTTACTTGGCGGGAGTCGATAAAGTATTTACCATCGGCGGGGCGCAAGCTGTCGCTGCTTTGGCTTACGGCACCGCATCCATCCCGGCGGTTGATAAAATAGTCGGACCCGGCAATATTTATGTCGCCACCGCCAAAAAAATGGTATTCGGTCAAGTGGGAATAGATATGATCGCAGGCCCTTCGGAAATTCTGGTGATCTGCGACGGCCAAACCAACCCGGACTGGATCGCGATGGATTTGTTCTCCCAAGCCGAGCATGATGAAAACGCACAAGCGATTTTGATTTCCGATGATTCGGCCTTTTTAGAGAGCGTTGAACAATCCATTAATAAATTGTTGCCGGAAATGGAGCGCGCCGAAATTATTCGCGCATCCTTGCAAAGTCGCGGCGTACTGATTAAAGTTGCCGATTTGAATGAGGCGGCTGAAGTCGCCAATCAAATCGCGCCGGAACATCTGGAATTATCGGTCGCCGACCCGGAGACTTTAAACCGGAAAATCCGCAACGCCGGCGCAATATTCATGGGGCGTTACACAGCCGAAGCTCTGGGCGATTATTGCGCCGGACCCAATCATGTTTTACCGACTTCCAGCACGGCGAGATATTCTTCGCCATTGGGCGTTTATGATTTCCAAAAACGCTCTAGCATTATTAATTGCTCTGCACAAGGCGCGGACAAACTGGGGAAAACCGCATCCGTTCTAGCTAGAGGCGAAAGCTTAACCGCTCACGCCCGTTCTGCGGAATATAGAATTAAGGAACGCACATGAAATTACTTGAACATTTGACTTGTCTTTTTTCTCGTCTTCGGCGTTGCACAAACAGTTACATAGCTTGCTATGCGCCTGTTTGTGCGTCTTGAATACGAAAAAAAATCCTGCGCCAAATGCCCAATTTATTTCATTCCCGTTCCTAAATAAACCAGTCATCAAAAATTTAACGGATATGTCTCAGAATTTAATCCATTCATTATTTAGAAAAGAAGTGCTGGCCATGTCGGCTTACCCGGTCGCCGATCCGGGCAAATTGATAAAACTGGACGCTATGGAAAATCCTTATCAATGGCCTGAACAGGCGCTTGAACAATGGCTGAAAACCATTAAAAACAGTCCGTTAAACCGCTACCCTGATCCGCAAGCCAAATCCTTGGCCGCCGTCCTGAAAACGCTTTATCAGGTTCCGACGGAAAGCGAACTTATATTGGGCAACGGCTCAGATGAGATCATTCAAATCCTGTTAATGGCCTTAGCGCCGGACGCACATATCGTCACGCCGGAGCCGGGTTTCGTCATGTACAAGCAAATCGCCCGTAGTTTAGGGTTGAATTACCACGGCATTGCATTGAATGCTGAGGATTTTTCCTTAGACATGCCCGCCATGCTGGCGGCGATTGAACAATATAATCCCGCTTTGATTTTTCTGGCTTACCCGAACAATCCGACCGGTAATTTGTTTTCCGAACAACAAATAAAAACCTTGTTGCAAGCGACTGAAGGATTAGTGGTTATCGATGAAGCTTATGCCCCCTTCACCGACGCCACATTCATGCAATCGCTGACGGACTATCCGAATTTACTGGTCATGCGCACGGTTTCTAAACTGGGTTTGGCCGGATTACGGTTGGGCTATATGGTTGGCGATAAAAACATTATCGCCGAGCTGGATAAAATCCGTCTGCCCTATAATATAAACATACTGACCCAAATAACAACAGAATTCGCTTTGCAACACGGCGATTTTTTGACCCGGCAAACTCAAACCCTAAGACAAGAGCGCGACGCTTTACTGCAACAATTACTACAAATCGAACAAATCAAAGCATTTCCAAGTTCAGCAAATTTTATTTTGTTTAAGTCCTTAAACAAAGACGCGTCTGCAGTTTTTGAATCAATCAGAAACCAGGGCATTTTGATTAAAAACATGTCTGCTCACCACCCATTATTGGAAAACTGTTTACGGGTCACTATCGGCACAGAACAAGAAAATGCATTGTTTTTAAGCGCATTGAAAAAAGCATTGCACTAATATGGTTTTTTCAATGCACCAATATTGCTCGCTAATCCGGACTAACGATTAATTTCCATTTACAGCTTCAATATTCCCAAACAGTAAGGTATATTGAGCCTGTTAATAAAAATAACGATGCGGAAATACCGCGTCACATAACAAACAGGAGCGTTACATATGTATAGTGAAGGCGTCGATAATTCTAAACGCCAGTTTCTGACCTCGGCTTTGACCGTGGTTGGCGCCGTAGGTACAGGCTTCATCGCTGTACCCTTCCTCTCCCAAATGCAGCCCAGTACAAAAGCAATGGCGGCGGGAGCTCCGGTTGAAGTGGATCTCAGCAAAATGGAACCCGGTCAAATGATCCGGGTGGCATGGCGCGGTAAACCGGTATGGGTTCTTAATAGAACTCCGGAGGTGCTGGAAACTTTGGCGACATTGGACGATAAACTTGCAGACCCGTTATCTAACGAATCCATACAACCCGAAGACAGTAAAAATCCCATGCGCGCGATCAAGCCTGAGATTTTTGTTGCAGTCGGTTTATGCACTCACTTGGGTTGTTCTCCGACATTCCGTCCGGAAATCGGCCCATCAGATTTAGGCGATGAATGGAAAGGCGGTTTTTTCTGTCCTTGTCATGGCTCCTGGTTTGATCTGGCCGGTCGCGTCTATCGCGGCGTTCCGGCGCCGACCAACCTGGAAGTCCCACCTTACCGCTATATCAATGACAATCTGATTATTGTCGGTGAAGAACAACAGGAGGCTGCGGCATGAAGCATAAAATCACTGAATGCACGGATTGGTTTTTAGACCGGTTTCCATTAACAAAGTTATGGAATGACCATATGGCGCATTATTATGCGCCGAAAAACTTTAATATTTGGTATTTTTTCGGTTCGTTGGCGTTATTCGTTTTGGTCATGCAATTGGTCACCGGCATCCTGCTGACCATGAACTACAAACCCGATGCTGATCTGGCTTTTGATTCCGTAGAATATATTATGCGCGATGTCAATTGGGGCTGGCTGGTTCGATACATGCACTCCACCGGCGCCTCAGCGTTTTTCATTATCGTTTATCTACATATGTTTCGCGGAATAGTCTACGGCTCTTTCAAACAGCCGCGCGAATTGATCTGGATCTTCGGTATGCTGATCTTCGTCGCCTTGATGGCGGAAGCCTTCATGGGCTATTTATTGCCTTGGGGACAAATGTCTTATTGGGGCGCTCAGGTCATTATCTCTTTATTCAGCGCGATTCCGGTAATCGGCGATGATTTATCATTATGGGTGCGCGGCGACTATGTGGTCTCAGACGCCACCTTAAACCGCTTTTTTGCATTCCATGTTATCGCGGTGCCTTTAGTTTTGATTATTCTGGTATTTTTACATATCGTCGCCTTGCACGAAGTCGGCTCCAACAACCCGGACGGTATTGATATCAAAGCATCTAAAGACCCTTACGGGGTTCCGGTAGACGGCATTCCTTTCCACCCTTATTACACAGTAAAAGATATCGTCGGCATCGGCGTTTTCATGTTCTTTTTCGCGGTGGTGGTGTTTTATATGCCTGAACTGGGCGGCTACTTTTTAGAAGACGCCAACTTTATTCCGGCCGACCCTTTAAAAACGCCTGAACATATCGCTCCGGTTTGGTATTTCACCCCTTTCTATGCGATTTTAAGAGCGGTGCCGGATAAATTCGCCGGGGTTATCGCCATGGGCGGCGCAATTGTAGTCTTGTTTCTACTGCCTTGGCTGGATAGAAGCCCGGTTAAATCAATACGCTATCGCGGCGGCATATACAAAAAAGCTGTGCTGTTATTTGTCATCAGCTTTATCGGCCTGGGCTACTTAGGCACGCAACCGGCAACCCCGACAGCGACCATGTTTGCAAGAGTTTTGACAGCTGTTTATTTCGGTTTCTTTTTGTTAATGCCGCTGTATACCCGTTGGGAAAAATTCAAAGAAATTCCGAATCGCTTGACCGAACAACCTAGTCTGGAAGACCGCTTACCTGGCTGGATTGCCGCCGCCGG
>SPJL01032175.1_pt1 | contig 15390 bp, 15 predicted proteins | sample 3741751 | NCBI WGS metagenome assembly SPJL01 (sample SAMN10925998, study PRJNA522277) | cold seep metagenome | isolation source: Elba SIP-enriched marine methane seep metagenome, extraction at timepoint T3 | place: Italy: coast of Elba, Mediterranean Sea | reverse complement strand
TTCACCCCATTGCAGACCGATGGCCGACATATTATCACCATCCTCCAAGCTACTGTGTTCCGCTTGATCTAGTAGTTTTGAAATGTTGTGTGATAGTACGGTACCAGACAATGCTTGTTTAATCGCGTCATCGGCTAGTGCCCCCCAAATACCATCAGTACAAAGCAAGACACTATCGCCAGAGTTTAGGGTTTGGCGGCTAGCCAAGGTGATTTCAGGTGGTTCATAACCGCCAAGACAGCTGTAGACTTTATGGCGATAGGGATGGCTTTTCATTTCATCAAGATTGATCATGCCTTTGTTATACAAAGACTGCACCATTGAATGGTCTTCGGTACGGAATAATAAGTGGTTATCACGGTAGTGATATAAGCGTGAATCGCCGACATGCGCACAGTAGAGTTGTCCAAATTGCACAATTGCGGCCACAACAGTCGTTTTGGGCGATTCAAGCAGTTCATTGCTAAGCGCATACTGATCAATCGCATGGTGTGCTTGTAAGATACTGTCTGTTAAAAATTTGGCAGGGTTGTTTAATGTCGGGTTAGCAGTTTGCTGAAAAGAATTGGTTAAGACTTGCACCGCCATTTCTGCGGCAATTTCACCATTGGCATGCCCACCCATTCCATCTGCGACGACCAATAATATGGCATCCTTGCTATAGGAGTATGCTAGGCGGTCTTGGTTGGTAGCACGAGGGCCAATGCGGCTGTTTTGATAAACCGTAAACTTCATAAGTGTTAGCGTAAGGTTAAGGGTTTGTTAAAAAAATCAGTTAATTTTTGCACAAAACCGGGCTTGGTTTCAGGTATTGACTGGCAGTCTTTAAGCAATTTTTGTAGCGTCAATAAACTTTGCGGACGCTTAAGATAATCCAATTGTAAGCATTGATCAATAATAGAGAGCAATACCGGTGAATAGCGGCCTTTGCCGACTTTAACTGCGGGCACTAATTTATCTTCTTTAATGCGTAGGTCAGCAGCTGGCGGTGCAGATTTAGTTAAGCACGAATACATCGTCGCACCAATGCTGTAAATATCACTCCAGGGGCCCATTAATTTACGATCAGTTTGTTGTTCTGGAGAGGCATACCCAGGTGTAAAACTTGGTGTGACTTTTGATTGACTATTGCGTAATGAAAGCATTTGGCGCGCAGAGCCAAAGTCTAATAACACTGGTGAGCCATCCATGCGGATATAAATGTTGGCGGGTTTAATGTCCATATGCAGAAGCTTTTGGCTATGCACCTCTCGTAAGCCATTGGCAAGTTCACTGAAGACACGAATGATGAAGCTTTCTGTGATTGGGTTGGTTTGGCCTAAAATATAATCTTGGAGTGATTTACCCAGCTCATAATCCATCACCATATAGACAGTATCATTGTCGCGGAAAAAATTATTCACACGTACGATATTGGGGTGTTTGATTTTTGAAAGCACTAGGCCTTCATCAAAAAAGCTTTTTAAACCGTGTTTGAATAATGTGACATTCTTTGGCGTTGCTTCGATGGTCGTCCCTTCTAGGCGCAGGGCAATAGAGTTTGGTAGGTACTCTTTAATCGCAACTGTGTCGCCAGTTGCATCTTTTGCCAAATAGACAAAGCTGAAACCACCTGAGCTCAAGACTTTAATAATCTCGTACTCCTGTAGTTGATAGCCTATCGGCAAAGAAAGATTTTTACTCTTAGCCACTTAATTAGAAACCTAGCGAATGTGGAATGAACCAAACTTAAACATAATGGGTATTGAAAAATAAAGCAACAAACATCAAGGCGTTAAAACGCCTAAGTGCGAATATAACGTTAAACCGTGAAAACTAAATAAAAAATAAGAATGCTTTTTGCAGGTTTGATAAAAATGTTTGATATGATGCAAGCGAATCAATCATAGGTGAACAACATGACAGTCAGTATGACAGGGTTTGCAGCAAAAGATTTCAGTAGTGAGCATGGTACATTGCTTTTGGAGCTGAAATCGGTCAATAGTCGCTATCTTGATTTGCAATTTAAGTTGGATGAATGTTGTAAGGCGTTTGAGTTTGGCTTGAGAGAAATCATCAAGGGCCCACTGCACCGCGGTAAAGTTGAATGCAAGCTGCAATTTTTATCCAATACTAGTCAAGCGCAATCCACTCAGGTCAATGAAACAGTCTTAGCAACTTTGGAGAGTTTGTCACAACAGGTACAAACAGCACTGCCGCAAGCGCTGCCCTTGAGCGTCAGCGAGGTCTTGAATTGGCCAGGTGTGCTGGTGCAAAGTAAAGTAGATCTGACACAACTTGAAGTAGAAGCTGGTGAGTTAGTGAAAGTAACACTATTGGCACTGCAAGAGGTGCGTCAAGCTGAGGGTGAAAAACTCAATACCATTATTGAGGTAAAACTGAATGCCATGCGGGCAATTGTTGATGAAGTAAAGCCGCTAATGACAGATGTAGTCAAAGCGCATCGGGAAAAGCTTACCTTAAAACTCAAAGAAGCTATGCAGTCCATGGATGATGATCGTATCTCACAAGAGATGGTCTTGTATGCCCAGCGTGCAGATGTCGATGAAGAGCTTTCAAGACTAACCGTACATATCGATACTGTCAGCAAATTACTGACACAAAGCGGCCCTGTGGGCAAGCGCTTAGATTTTATGATGCAGGAAATGAATCGTGAGGCGAACACTTTGGGATCTAAATCTCTATCCATAGAGACAACAAAAGCTGCAATGGATTTGAAAGTTTTGATAGAACAAATGCGTGAACAAATTCAAAATATTGAATAGTGCTGCTGGCAGCGGTATTGTCCTGCAGTGTACAATGGCTGCAATTTGAATAAAGCTATAAACATGTCGACAAACGGAAATTTATTTATTGTCAGTGCGCCTTCTGGTGCAGGAAAAACCAGTTTAGTCAAAGCAGTGTTGGCAGACGACAGCACGGTAGCGATTTCAATTTCGCACACAACACGCCAAAAAAGGCCAGCTGAAACAGAGGGTGAGGATTATCACTTTGTTGATGAGACAACTTTTGTAGACATGGTTAAGCAGTCAGCGTTTTTAGAACATGCGCATGTGCATGGCAAGTATTATGGCACTGCAAAATCTTCTGTAGATACCTTGTTGCAAAGTGGTCAAGACGTCATTTTAGAAATTGACTGGCAAGGGGCTGCACAAGTCAGGCAGATTTACCAAAATGCAGAAAGCATTTTTATTCTACCGCCTTCGGTTGCAGACCTTGAATCACGCTTAAAAGCCAGAGGTCAAGATGATGCGGCCATTATCCAACAAAGGGTTGAAGCTGCGCGCGAAGAGATGTTACATGTTGATGACTATGATTATGTTATAATCAACGATCAATTTGCCGAAGCCTTGGATGCGCTCAAAGCGATTTTGTGTGCGGCGCGTTTTAGAACCGATATACAAAAAAGTAAACATCAGGCCTTATTAGCCGAGCTCACGGCAGTGTAATAAACAAAAATACAGGATAAACATGGCACGTATTACCGTTGATGATTGCTTAGATAAAATTCCTAACCGTTTTCAGTTAACTCTAGTAGCTGCTTATCGCGCACGACAACTGCATAACGGCGCTGACCCTTTGGTGAGTGTGCAAGGAAACAAAGATAAAATGACAGTATTGGCGCTGCGTGAGATCGCAGCTGGCCATATCGGTACAGAAGTTTTATCGCAAATAAAACAATAGTTACGATAAAACAGTAAGTTAGTTTGTCTGTGCGCCTTACTTAAGCGCACAGATTTTTTTTAAAATGCTTCAATTTGAACATGCATGTCACAAGTCAAAACCAATGTTCAATCACCAGAAAATCCTAACCAAACGGATTTTTTAATCCCTGCAGATCATCCAGACTCTGCGCTATCTACACGCTTAAAAAATTACACCAGACAAGAAGATATTGACTCTATAGGCGAAGCTTATCGCTTTGCATTCGTAGCACATGATGGCGTTATACGTAAAACGGGAGAGCCGTATATTACCCATCCCGTCGCCGTGGCTTGTATCTTGGCTGAGCTGCACATGGATGTACCAACCATCAAAGCGGCACTGCTTCATGATGTCGTTGAAGATACACCGATTACCGCAGAACAGATTAAAAAAAGCTTTGGTGATCAAGTTGCTGAGTTAGTGGATGGTTTGACTAAGCTCGATAAAATCGAGTTTGAAAGCGCCAGTGAAGCTCAGGCAGAGAACTTTAGAAAAATGCTGCTGGCCATGAGCCAGGATGTGCGCGTGATTCTTGTTAAGCTGGCTGACCGTTTGCATAATATGCAAACATTACAGGCCATGCGCCCTGAGAAGCAAAAGCGTATTGCTAAAGAAACTCTGGATGTTTATGCACCCATTGCAAACCGTCTGGGTCTGAATAGTATTTATCAGGATTTGGAAGATTTAAGCTTTCAATATCTGTACCCATTACGTTATAAAGCGCTGGGCAAAGCCGTTAAAGCTGCACGGGGAAACCGTAAAGAAGTTATTAGCAAAATATTGGCAGATATCCAACAGCAGTTGGTGCAAATGGGAATTGATGCTGAAGTGATGGGGCGCGAGAAGCACCTATACAGCATTTATAAAAAGATGACCAACAAAGGCACCAGGTTTTCGCAGATTTTTGACATCTATGGTTTTCGCATTATCGTCAAAGATTTTGCCAGCTGTTATCACGCACTAGGTGCTTTACATGCTTTGTATAAGCCAATTCCTAGCAAGTTTAAGGATTATATTGCCATTCCGAAAGCTAATGGCTATCAATCTTTACACACAACGCTATTTGGCCCGTTTGGTACACCGATTGAAGTGCAGATTCGTAGTGAAGAAATGCACAATATTGCAGATGCGGGTGTGGCAGCACACTGGTTGTATAAGGCGACTGATGCAGAATTAACTGAGCTACAGCAAAGCACACATCGTTGGTTACAGCGCCTATTGGATATCCAAAGTGAGAGCAGCGATTCACTCGACTTTTTGGAGCATTTTAAAGTCGACTTGTTCCCTGATGAGGTTTATGTGTTTACACCAAAAGGTAATATCTTAGCTTTGCCAAAAGGTTCGACTGCCGTTGATTTTGCATATGCGGTTCACTCAGATATTGGTAATTGCTGTGTAGCCGTTAGGATTAATCAAGAGCTGGCACCATTGCGCACCGAATTACATAATGGTGATCATGTTGAGATCATTACAGGCATTCTAGCGAAACCCAATCCTGCCTGGTTAAATTATGTAGTGACAGGCCGTGCGCGTTCACATATACGTCACTTTTTGAAGTCACAAAAAACGTTTGAGTCATCACATATGGGTGAGCGTATGCTGAACCAGGCACTGCGAGCGCTCCATATTGAACCCTCTGAAATTCAAGCTGGACATTGGGAAAAACTAATACGAGATTATGGCTTAAAAACCAAAGAAGCGATTTTAAAAGACATTGGTTTGGGTAAAAGGCAAAGTGTCATGGTTGCACACCAATTGTTGGCCATGACAGAAGGTCATACAGAAAGGCATAGTAAACTGCCTGAGCAGTCGCTTGATGTCATCACTATCCGCGGTACAGAAGGCATGGCAGTACAGTTCGCCCAATGTTGTAACCCCATTCCAGGCGATCCGATTCTTGGGTTTATCGATAAGGATCGCGGGTTGGTGATTCATACACATGATTGTCAGAGTGTCAGCAAATTCAAACTCGATCCAGATAAGTGGTTGGATGTGGAGTGGGAACCAGACAATGAACACTTGTTTAAAACCAACCTGCAACTGACTGTGCTTAATCAGACAGGTATGTTGGCTAAACTAGCGACGACTATTGCTGAAGCAGGCTCTGATATTGTGAATGTCAGTGCAGAAGAGCCGGATGGCAGTGCATACACACGCGTATTCTTTACCGTGGAAGTGAGGAACCGTATGCATCTTGCAGCACTGATGCGTCGCCTGCGTAAAATTCCTGATGTTGTACGTATTAACCGTGCAAAGCCACAGAGCCACTAACCGCTGATTGTCTGCATTTTACGCATGACAAAACTAGAAGACATTAAAGCGCTAACACCTGCAATCGTTAAGCAGCTCAATAAACTAGGCTTGCATACGCTTCATGACTTGTTGTTGCATTTTCCGATTCGGTATGAAGATGAAACCAGTATCACGCCAATCGCTGAGGCTATGATTGGGCAGCATTTACAGTTTGAAGGCGAGGTCGTGCATGCTGAAGTCAGTTACAAACCTAGAAAAAGTCTGACAGCCATGCTGGCCGATGAGACTGGTCAGATTAGTTTACGCTTTTTACACTTCTACCCAAGCACAATTAATTCAGTTGCCGTGGGTGAACAAGTCAGAGTGTTTGGCGAAGTTAGAAGTGGCTATTTTGGTTATGAACTGGTGCACCCTAAGGTGCGTAAAGGCGGAGGGAAGCCGCTGCCGCAGCAGTTAACTCCCATCTACAGTGTCACCGCAGGTTTAACGCAACCTAGAATCAAAAAAGCCATTGATACTGTGATTGCCTTATGCAATCACGCGGATTATCAGCATGAAGTGATTGAGTGTTTGCCAGAACGTGTCTATCAATTATCAGATGGACAAGTGTTGCCAACATTTTATGAGAGCATTCAAGCCTTGCATGCACCACCAGTGATAGACCAAGGACAAAAGTCAACCACTTATAGGCAAAGGCTGGCCTATGATGAATTATTAGCCCAGCAGCTATCGATGCGCCAGCATTATGCGCAAAGGCAGCGCCAGCAAGCGCCAGCAATTGCAAAGTCAAATACACTGGTAGCGCAATTGTTTGCGCGGTTGCCTTTTAAGCTAACGGCTGCACAACAAAAAGTGGGGGCAGAAATCAGCCATGACCTCACACGGCCTTATCCTATGCAGCGTTTACTACAAGGAGATGTCGGAAGTGGCAAAACCATTGTTGCTTGTATTGCAGCTTTACAGGCTATAGAGCATGGTTGGCAGGTTGCGCTGATGGCGCCGACTGAAATTTTAGCTGAGCAGCATAATAAAAAATTTGACAGCTGGCTTGCGCCATTAGACATTCAAATTGCCTGGCTAACGGGCAGCCAGACCAAAGTAGAGCGGCGAGAAGCATTGGCGCAGATTGCTAGTGGTCGTGCAATCTTAGCCGTTGGTACACATGCACTGTTTCAAGACAGTGTGCAGTTTAAACAGCTTGGCTTGGTGATTATTGATGAGCAACATCGTTTTGGTGTGCAACAGCGCTTGGCATTGCGTCAAAAAGGGCAACCCGAACCGCATCAATTAATGATGACTGCGACACCAATACCCAGAACATTGTCGATGAGCTATTACGCTGATTTGGATGTTTCTGTCATTAATGAACTTCCACCTGGACGCACACCAGTCATCACAAAACTGGTTTCTGATCAGCGTCGAGAAGAAATTATTGCGCGTGTGCAAGCCGCATGCTCAGAAGGGCGTCAGGCCTACTGGGTTTGCCCTTTGATTGAAGAGTCTGAAGCGCTACAGTTGCAAACAGCGACTGATACTTTTGAAGGATTAAAACAACAGTTTCCGGCGTTGAAAGTCGGCTTGGTTCATGGCCGAATGAAAGCAGCAGAAAAGCAAGTGGTAATGCAGGCGTTTGCTGGGGGTGATTTGCAATTGTTGGTCGCGACGACTGTAATCGAGGTCGGGGTTGATGTGCCGAATGCCAGTTTGATGATCATTGAACATGCAGAGCGCATGGGGTTGAGTCAATTGCATCAACTACGTGGGCGAGTAGGGCGTGGTACAGCAAATAGTATTTGTATTTTAATGTATCAAACGCCTTTGTCTGATTTGGCACGAACAAGATTAAAGGTGATTTATGAAAACAGTGATGGGTTTGCGATTGCACAAGAGGATTTAAATATTCGTGGGCCTGGTGAGTATCTGGGCACTAGACAAAGTGGCGTGCCGATGCTTAAAGTGGCTGATTTGTCCAAAGATGAAGCACTCTTGGTGCAAGCAAAAGAAGTCGCTGACCGTTTAATCGCTAAACATCCAGATGGGGTGGCAAAACAACTGGAAAGATGGATGGGTCATGTACAAGCACTAGTCAAGGTGTAGTTTGAGTGTACTGATACCTGAGCGGAATATAAATCAGTAAAAGCGTCTTTAGGTTTGTACGACTATGCGATAATGCACTGCGTGAAAGTTAGACTATTTGCAACCCATCAGGCAACACTGAATCGCCAACGTTGGTTAATTAAACCGATCGGTAGTGGTGCTTATCGTCCTTGGCTAATTGGCTCAGACTCTTTGACGGCCAGGCTTAAAAAGCGTTATTCAGATTTTCAATTGCAGCCATTAGTGATGAGCAATGCAAAAGCAGGTTCGGATGAGGTGCAGTATTTGCCACTTCACAATGATGAGCACGCAGTGATTAGAGAAGTCGTGCTATATGGCAGTCAACAGCCTGTCGTGTTTGCGCACAGTGTATTGCCTAAACAAAGTATGCGTGGCGATTGGTGCCAGTTAGGGCGACTGGGTAATAAGCCATTGGGAGAAGCATTGTTTGCAAATCCTAAAGTTACACGCACTCCTTTGATGTATAAAAAGCTGACCAGCCATCATCCACTATATAAAAAAGCAGTCGTAAACTTGGACCGATCACCTGCGTATTTATGGGCTAGGCGGTCTGTCTTTAGTTTGCAATGCGCCCATATCTTAGTCACGGAAGTATTTTTACCCAATTTATTAAACCGATGAATTCAGTAAGTCAAAACAAATCATCATTCAGTGCGTATAGTAGGTTGATGCGGTTGGATAAGCCAATCGGTATTTTATTACTATTATGGCCTACGCTATGGGGTGTGTTGATCGCCAGTGAAGGTAATGTAGATTGGAAAATCCTACTGATATTTGTATTGGGTACGGTTTTGATGCGCAGCGCTGGATGCGTAATGAATGATATCGCAGACAGGGACTTTGATGGGCACGTGGCGAGAACTAACCAGCGCCCGTTAGCTACAGGAGAATTAACTCTTAAACAAGCCTATCGGCTAGCGATTATATTAGCGCTTACGGCTTTTGGCTTAGTTTTCCTTTTAAACCTTAAAACGATTTTGTTATCATTTGTTGCCTTGTTTTTGGCGGCAAGTTATCCATTAACAAAGCGTTTGCTTGCGATTCCACAAGCTTATTTAGGCATTGCCTTTGGAGTGAGTATTCCTATGGCTTTTGCTGCTATACAAAATACGATCCCTATCGTTGCCTGGGTTTTGTTTGCTGCGAACGTGTTTTGGGCTGTTGCCTATGATACAGCTTATGCTCTGGTGGATAGAGAGGATGACCTGAAAATAGGCATACATTCCTCAGCGATTACATTTGGGCAATATGCTGTATTAGCAATCATGATTTGCTATGGCATGACATTGCTGTTGTTAGCAATCGCGGGACACATGGTGCAACTAGGCAGTTGTTACCATATTGGTCTGATCATTGCCTCGATGATTGCGATTTATCATTATGGCTTGATTCGCACACAAGAACGCGAGCAATGTTTTAAAGCCTTTTTGCACAATAACTGGTTTGGCTTTGTTGTATTCTTTGGCATGCTATGTCATTATGGCTGGCAAAAAATTACACTTTAGCACCAAAATTTTTTAAAGTGATTCAAATGCTTATTTAATTTGAATAATCGTTTGACAATGATGCTGTGTATGGCTTAAAATCCTCCCCCTTGAATTTCACAATATATTTGGTTTGATAAGACGATGAAAACCTTCTCAGCAAAGTCACATGAAGTTGAACGCGAATGGTACGTGGTAGATGCCACAGATTTGGTACTAGGACGTTTGGCTAGCAATATCGCGCACCGTTTGCGTGGTAAACATAAAACAATTTATACACCTCACGTAGATACGGGTGATTACATTATCGTAATTAATGCGGAAAAAATGAAAGTCACTGGTAACAAAGCTACGGATAAAGAGTATCACACACACTCAGGTTATCCAGGTGGTTTGAGCACAACAACCTTTTCTAAAATGCAAGATCGCTTTCCTGGTCGCGCATTAGAAAAAGCGGTTAAAGGCATGTTGCCAAAAGGTCCGCTAGGTTATGCAATGATTAAAAAACTAAAAGTTTACGCGGGTGCAGAGCATGAGCATGCAGCGCAGCAACCTAAAGCGTTGACAATTTAAGGAATAGAAATGATAGGCGAATATAACTACGGTACAGGTCGACGCAAAAGCTCAGTTGCTCGTGTGTTCATCAAATCTGGTCAAGGCAATATTATTGTTAATAACAAACCAGTTGATGAGTATTTCTCACGTGAAACTGCGCGTATGATTTTACGTCAGCCACTTGAGTTGACAGATAACCTTGAAAGCTTTGACATCAAAGTGAATGTGATTGGTGGTGGTGAGTCTGGTCAAGCAGGGGCAGTACGTCACGGTATTACACGTGCATTGATTGATCATGATGAAACATTAAAACCAGCGCTATCTAAAGCAGGGTATGTGACACGTGATGCACGTTCAGTAGAGCGTAAAAAAGTTGGTTTACGCAAAGCGCGTCGCCGCAAGCAATTCTCAAAACGTTAATTTTACGTTTTGTATTCAAAAAGGCCGCGTTTGCGGTCTTTTTTTATGCGTAATAGATTGTAGAATCTGGCACTATTGAATTCAGTGCCTATAATGGTAACGCTTAAGGATGAAAGTAGATGTGAACATGGCTGATAAGAAAGCAAAAATTAAAGTGGGAATCGTTGGTGGAACTGGTTACACAGGGGTAGAGCTGTTGCGCATCTTGTCACAGCATGCTGCTGTGGAGCTTGCTGTGATCACTTCGCGTGGTGAAGCTGGGCAGGCGGTTGCAAGTATGTTTCCGAGCTTAAGAGGCTATGTTGACCTTGAGTTTAGTGATCCGGCTATTGTTGACTTAACAGTCTGCGATGTCGTGTTCTTTGCAACACCACATGGTGTGGCGATGCAACAAGCCGAACAACTAGTTAAAGCAGGTACCAAAGTCATCGACCTTGCAGCTGACTTTAGAATGCAGGATCTGGTGCAATTCGAGCAATGGTACCAACAAACACATGCTTGCCCAGAAATATTAAAAGCGTCAGTTTATGGCATACCAGAAATTAATCGTGAACAAGTGGCACAAGCGCAAGTAATTGGCAATCCTGGCTGTTATCCAACGACAATCATTTTAGGTTTGGCGCCACTACTTAAGGCCCAGAATATAGACTTCAACGTCCCCATTATTGCAGATGCTAAATCGGGTGTGTCTGGAGCTGGTAGAAAAGCTAATGTTGGAACCCTATTTTCTGAGGCCAGCGATAATATGAAACCTTATGGGGTTGCTGGACATCGTCACCATCCAGAAATTGTCGAACAGCTAGAAAAGCTGGCAGGAGAAAGGGTGGGTTTGATTTTCACTCCACACCTTACACCGATGATACGTGGCATGTTATCAACAATATATGTTAAATTGTCAAACAAGCTTCAAAAAGATGAGGTATACACTTTGTATAGCGATTTTTATGCGTCATCACATTTTGTGGATTGCTTGCCTCTGGGCACAATGCCAGAGACGAGGAGTGTGCGTGCTTCCAATCAGTTAAGAATTGGTATGCAAGTGCACGATAACGACTATTTAACAATTTTGGTAGTACAAGATAACTTGGTTAAAGGTGCTGCAGGCCAGGCCGTGCAGAATATGAATCTCATGTTTAACCTAAATGAATCTACTGGTTTGTCTGTTGTCCCAGTTTTACCATAACAATAATAAAGTATTAATATCATGGGACCTATCAAGCGCCGACTCAAAAAATCTTATAGTATTACCTCAAAAGAACTACACATACAGTCCAAACGTCCTTGGTATACACAGTTTTTTCTGATTGTTGCCATGTTTATTATTGGGTACAGCCTTGCATTTTGGCAGTTTAGTCGCAAGAGTCAGGAAGTTGATGCGCTAAAAATGAGCAAGCAAAGCTTAGAGGTGCAGATCATTAAGTTGGAGCGGCAATTACAGATTGAAAGAGTTGCTGAAGAAAAGCTGCAAAGTAAAATCAATGAAACGCAAGAAGAATTGTTACGAACTAAAGAGGAGCTTGTGTTTTATCAAAATATGGTCAATAAAAAAAAGCGCAAATAAGCTAAAGTCTGGATTGGTAAATTACGTTAAATTGAATAACGGAATGAAGGAACACGATGAGGTCCAAAATGCTATTTAAGAAAAATGAAAACAACATCCAAACAACAATTGAAACCTTGATCGGTGAAGAGACTCAGATTACTGGTGATTTGCAATTCTCTGGAGGGCTGCGTATAGATGGGGCATTGACAGGTAATATCACTGAATCAAATATTAGCCCAAGCACCTTAATCATTAGTGAAAATGGACATGTGAATGGCGCAATTACAGCGTCAAAAATCATTGTGAATGGTGTAGTTGAAGGGCCTATCAAAGCGACCCAGTTTATTGAGTTACAGTCGAAAGCAAAAGTTACTGGAGATGTTTATTATAAGGCGTTGGAAATGCACACTGGTGCTGTGGTCGAAGGTAAGTTGATATATCTTGGCGATGATGAGCCAAGTTATGCGATCGAAGACAAAAGCCAGTCTTGAAAACTGCCTATTTGACTGCATATTACAGGCATAGGATAATCAACAGTATCAATATCAAAAGAATTACGTCTAGGAGTACATAATGAGTACAACGACAGAGCAGTCCGTGACTGACGAAGCAACGATGGAAATGCCTGCGCCATTGGTTTTTACCGACAATGCGGCCAACAAAGTGAAAGAGTTAATTGAGGAAGAAGGCACTCCCGACTTAAAGCTACGAGTCTTTGTGAGCGGCGGTGGTTGTTCTGGTTTCCAATATGGCTTTACGTTTGAAGAAGAGGTTAATGAGGACGATACACAAGTAGAGAAAGACTCAGTGATCTTGTTGATCGACCCAATGAGCTTGCAGTATTTAATGGGTGCAGAAATTGACTACCAAGACAGTTTGCAAGGTTCTCAATTTGTCATTCGCAATCCAAATGCGCAATCCACTTGCGGTTGTGGGTCTTCATTCTCAGCGTAAGAATTTGTGTCTAATAAAAAAGCCAAGCATTTTCTTGGCTTTTTTTATTGCCTAAACAACACTACTAGCGCTGATCGACTGGTTTAAATGCGCGTTTGGTTTCACCTTGATAGAGCTGTCTTGGGCGGCCTATCTTATTAGTGGGTTCAGAGTTCATCTCATGCCACTGTGATACCCATCCAGCAGTACGTGCCAGTGCAAAAATAGCTGTAAACATAGAGTTTGGAATGCCCATGGCACGCATCACAATGCCGCTGTAAAAGTCCACGTTTGGATACAGTTTTCTGCTGACAAAATACTCATCTTCCAGTGCAATTTTTTCTAATTTCATTGCAAGCTTAAACATCGGGTCGTCGTGCAATCCAAGTTCGTTTAAGACTTCATGGCATGTCTTACGCATAATGGCAGCACGTGGGTCCATATTGCGGTACACACGGTGACCAAAGCCCATTAAACGGAAGCTATCTGTCTTATCTTTGGCACGCTTGATAAATTCATTGATACGGCTGACGTCCCCCATTTCCTCCAACATTTTGAGCGTCGCTTCATTAGCACCACCATGCGCAGGGCCCCATAAGGAGGCAATACCAGCAGCAATACTAGCAAACGGGTTGGCGCCGCTTGAGCCAACTAAACGAACGGTAGATGTAGATGCATTTTGTTCGTGATCCGCATGTAAAATAAGAATTTTTTCGAATGCTTTGGCCAGTACTGGATTAGGTTCGTAATCCTCGCAAGGGGTTGCAAACATCATGTGCATGAAGTTTTCAGCATAGCCGAGCTTGTTTTGGGGATACATGAAGGGCTGACCAAGGTTGTATTTAAAGCTCCAAGCAGCAATGGTCGGGACTTTAGCTAATAAGCGGCAAGCCGCAACCTCTCGCAGTTCTGGGTCTTCAACATTATTGTTTTCTGGATAAAATGCGGCCATCGCACCCACTACTGATACCATCACTGCCATAGGGTGCGCATCACGGCGGAAGCCTCTAAATACGTTATCCATTTGATCGTGTAGCATAGTGTGCTTACGAATCACGTCGTGGAAGCCAGTGTTTTCCTTTTCATTTGGTAGCTCACCATGCATCAACAAATAGGCCACTTCCAGAAAGTCGCAATTGTCTGCTAATTCTTCAATTGGGTAGCCGCGATGAAACAGCTCACCTTTACCACCATCAATATATGTAATGCCAGAATCACATGAGGCCGTAGACATAAAGCCAGGGTCGTAAGTAAAGAGTCCGTGTTTGCCAAGTGTGCGAATGTCGATGACATTATTTCCTAAAGTACCTGAGTGTACTGGTAGTTCAATAGGGTCAGCACCATTATCTAAGGTGACCGTTGCTTTCGTTGGTTTATTTGTCATGTATTTGTCTTGTTTTCTTTCAATATTGCGATAAATGTTTAGGCTAACGACATTGTACCTAAAATGCGCGGACCTGCGGCACCCGTTACTGCAGGGATGTTGCCATGCTTGCCATCAACAAACTGTTTAGCAAGCCAAGCAAAGGCGATGGCTTCTACCCAGTCGCTGGCAATGCCTAGCGTGTCGGTTGTCGTAACTGTAACAGGGGCTAGTGCTTGAACCCGCTCCATAAGATAAGCATTATGTGTGCCACCGCCGCATAGATAGAGATTGTCGACTTCAGGGCAAAAGCGATTGGTCTGTTCAACAATTGTTTTTGCGCTAAACTCGATTAAGGTAGAGGCAATGTCCTCTGGCTTACAGTGTAGATGGAGTATATGTTGGTGAAGCCATTTTGCGTTGAATAAGTCACGCCCAGTACTTTTCGGCGGATGTAATTGTAGGTATGGCTCTGCCAGCATGTTGGTTAATAAGCTATCTATGACATTACCTGATTTAGCCCATTGGCCATTTTGGTCATAAGCTTTACCAAGCTTTAGTTGTGTCCAATGATCTAATAAGAGGTTACCTGGCCCAGTATCAAACCCACTGACTAGACCAGATTGTGCTAGATAGGTCACATTGGCAATGCCGCCAATATTAACCACCGCTCGATTTTCACGTGGGTGCGCAAATGATGCCTGATGAAAAGCGGGTACGAGCGGTGCGCCTTGACCGCCTGCAGCAATGTCTCGGCTACGAAAGTCACCGACTACATTAATCTTAGTTTTTTCTGCCAGTCGCGCACTATTGAGTAATTGGCAGCTATATCCATGCTCTGGCACATGGCGTATTGTCTGGCCATGCGCGCCAATGGCATGAATGCTCTTGCTTTCAAGCTTGACCTTGTCTAGTAGGCATAAAACAGCTTCTGCATAATAATCTGAAATCTGGTTGGCAACTGTCAGGGAAAGAGATAGCTCATCATTTGAGTTGTGGTGTAAAGACAGTAAGTC
>SPJL01021031.1_pt1 | contig 15413 bp, 14 predicted proteins | sample 3741751 | NCBI WGS metagenome assembly SPJL01 (sample SAMN10925998, study PRJNA522277) | cold seep metagenome | isolation source: Elba SIP-enriched marine methane seep metagenome, extraction at timepoint T3 | place: Italy: coast of Elba, Mediterranean Sea | reverse complement strand
CCGCTATTCGGGATGCCGGTCGCCATCAAAGACAATATCGCGGTAGAAGGGCTTGGTTATTCCGCCGGCACCCCGCTTTGGCGGGATCGTATTGCCGCAACAGATTCTCCCGTGACAGCCCGCCTGAAGAAGGCGGGGGCTGTTATCGTCGGCAAGACCACAATGCCGGAGTTCGGGCACAGCGCGACCGGTGTTTCTCATCTGTGGGGACCGACCATTAATCCCTATGATATTCGACTTTCGACCGGCGGGTCTTCCAGCGGATCCGCGGCGAGTGTCGCATCAGGCTGTGTCCCCGCCGCCATGGGGACGGATGGTGGCGGCTCTGTTCGGATCCCGGCGGCTTTCAGCGGCATCTATGGATTGAAGCCGAGCCTGGGGCGGATACCTTACAGCCCGCCAAGCCCCTCTCTCGTCCTCGCCCATATCGGGCCCTTGACCCGAAGCGTGCGGGATGCGGCGATGATCATGGACGCGGTAAAAGGTCCGCATCCCGGCGAAGCGGCTTCCTTACCGCCTGAGCCGAAATCCTATGCCGATAATTTGGAGGCAGACGGGAAGGGGCTGCGTGTTGCCTATGCCCGAACCATGTTTGGCGCGGCGGTCGACCCCGCGGTCGCAAGCAGTTTTGATGCGACGATCGCCGCGCTTTCGCAAGGGTTGGAAACACCACCGACCGAAGTGACCTTGGATTGGGAAGACCCGCTGGCGCCCTTTGTGACGCTATGGATTTCAGCACAGGGAACGAATGTCTGGGATATGTATGACGGGGATTTGAGCACCCTCGACCCCGGCCTGGCGCAGATCGTTGAACTTGCCCGGAAGACCGTGAAGCCCGATGACGTGACCCGCGCCTATTGGGCCAGGGCCGCCTTCATTCAGAAGGTGGAGCAGTTCTTTGAAGACTGGGACATCCTGCTAACCCCGACCTGCGCCTGTCTGCCCTTCGCTGCGGAGGCCGATAGCATGGGCGTTGGGGACGGGGACAGTATGGCCTGGGCCAAGATGGTGCGCTTCACATACCCCTTTAACTTCACAGGCCACCCTGCCGCCAGTGCGCCGGCCCTGCCGACATCGAATGGCGTGCCGGTCGGTTTGCAGATCATAGGCCCCCGCTTCCGCGATGATCTCGTGCTTGGTTTCTCTACGGAAGTGGAGAGAGCCGTGCCATGGGCAGATCGCCGTCCGGAGGTCTGGGCGACGGGGGCGTAACGCGAACGGGGCAAAACGTAAAAGGCTTGGCCTCCTCTTAAGATTACGCCGAACTTCACCCTTACAGATTTGGTTTGAAGTCTCTACACTCTGAATTGGTGCATCGATACGGTGTGGGAGTGAGGGTTGGATAAGAAGAAGCTGATAGAACGCTGGGTACCGGCATTCGCGAAATTGATCAATTTGGACAAACTCGCGGAGGCGGCGATTGCGACGGCGCGTGATGGCGATGACGCGCTGGCACTTCTTCGCAAGGACACGGCGCCGAAGCGAAAAATCTATAATGACGCAACGCTGTTGAGCGCCAATTACTCCCCAGTCCCGTTTGGTTTCCGCGACACGCAGATGGACGAGTTCCGCGAATGGTTTTTCCAGGACACAAAGGGGGAGCCGCGCTGGCGCTTGATCACGGGGGAGGGGGGACGCGGCAAAACCCGCTTCATGAAGGAGTTTTGCGCCACCTTGCAGGCTGAGTCTGGGCGCGCGCTTACCGCCGGGTTTCTGGATGTATCAAAGCTATCCCAATCCAAAGCCGCCTTGATGTCCTTTTTGGAGGTGAAAGGCGATCTGCTGTTGGTCATGGATTACGCGGAACGCTTCGCAGACGAAGTGAAAGCGGTGATGTTGGCAAGCCTCGCCATCGCGGACTGTATGGAGGACCGCCGTATCCGTCTGGTCTTCATTGCTCGGCGCGAATCTGAGCGTTGGCAGGAAATCCGCAATTCTCAAGAAGATATCGCTGATTTTTGCTATCCTGAAGCGCATTTTCAGACCTTTGAGCTTCCGGCTGTTGGGGATCGGGGCGACGACCGCCGCCGCGTGGCCTTCGATCAAGCCTTTGCCGCGTATTGTGAGCATTTTGGCGAAGACAGACCGCTGCCCGACGCGGTCGCGCTGGATGACGATGCATTTGACGATTTCCTGATGATCCATCTATCCGCCTTGGCGCATTACCGGGGGGAATTACCCGCGGGCGCGATGGCGGATGAAAGGCAACTGCTCGATTGGGTGCTAAGGCGGGAGGAAAGCCAACATTGGATCGAGATCGCGACAGGCCGCAAGGCAACGAAAGACTTGGAACTGAATGCCTTGCGCGAAGCGGCAATTGTGCTGACCGCGTCCACCCTTGGCGACAATCTTGCGACAGTAGCGGAGGGGCGGGAAAGACTGAAACTCTGCCCCCTACTTGCCGATACCAGCACTGCCACCCGCACAGCGGTGGCGGAGATGTTTCGCGACCTTTATCCCGGTGCAGGCATTGGCGGCATCATCCCGGATCGCCTGGGATCCAATTTCCTGGCCAAATATGGTCGGGAGGTTTTGGCGGAAGCCGTAGCGGGATTTGACCCGTCCGCGCTTGGCCACTGCCTAACCAAGCTGACCTGGGCCGCGCGGAACTGGCCGGACATGGCAACGCCGGTCATAGAAGCCGTAATCGCCGCCGCCCCTGAAAAGGTGCTGCCATCCATCATCCCAACCGCCATTGAAGCCGGCGACCCCATTGGCCGCATCGCCGCGACATGGCTCGCGGCTAACCCAGTTCTGCCCGAAACACTGACAATGTATATGTTCCCGCAAAATACGACAGCGCTGCGCGAACTGGCCGCAATCGTCACAAGGATCGAACTCGAGACGCTAGATCCGACTGATAATTCTGAAGATGCGCGTAGCCGTAGGGCGCGCAACCTCAACAACTTAAGTGTTAGGCTAGCGGAACTTGGTCACCGTGAGGAGGCGCTCACGGTGATTGAGGAGGCGGTTGCGATATACCGTGACCTTGCCGGCACGCGCCCGGATGCGTTTTTGCCTAATCTGGCAGATAGCCTCAACAATCTTAGCGTTCTGTTTTCCAACCTTGGTCGTCTTGAGGAGGGGCTGGCGGTGATTGAGGAGGCGGTTGCGATTTATCGCGATCTTGCTGCTGCGCGCCCGGATGCGTTTTTGCCTGATCTGGCAATGAGCCTCAACAATGTAAGTGTTCTTCTCTCCAACCTTCGTCGTCTTGAGGAGGGGCTGGCGGTGATTGAGGAGGCGGTTGCGATTTATCGCGACCTTGCTGCTGCGCGCCTGGATGTGTTCCTGCCTGATCTGGCAATGAGCCTCAATACTCTCAGTATCCGGTTTTCCTACCTCGGTCGCCATGAGGAGGGGTTGGCGACGATTGAGGAGGCGGTTGCGATCCGCCGCGACCTTGCTGCCGCGCGCCCGGATGCGTTTCTGCCTGATCTGGCAGATAGCCTCAACAATCTCAGTAACCGGTTTTCTTACCTTGGTCGCCCTGAGGAGGGGCTGGCGGCGATTGAAGAGGCGATTGCGATCGACCGCGACCTTGCTGCCGCGCGCCCGGATGCGTTTTTGCCTGTTCTAGCAGATAGCCTCAACAATCTCAGTCTTTGGTTCTCCGACCTTGGTCGCCCTGAGGAGGGGCTGGCGGCAATTGAGGAGGCGGTTGCGATCCGCCGAGACCTTGCTGCTGCGCGCCCGGGTGCGTTTTTGCCTGATCTGGCGACGAGCCTTAGTGTTTTGGGCGATAGATATGGTGAATTGGGGCGTTGGAATGATGCGGCTTCGGTAAAGCGGGAGGCGGTTGAGAGACTCGCCAAAGCCTTTTTGGCACGTCCGCTCGCTCATGCTGTGCTGATGCGGCTTATTTGTCGCGACTATGTGGTTGCTTGTGACGAAGCGGGCGTAGCGGTGGATGACGTTCTGTTGGGGCCGATCAAGGCGGCTTTGCAAAAGCTTGAGCAGGATGATGGCGGCGCGGATTCGTAGATTGGCGGTGGCGTCGTGCTGCGGCGATGACGCTGTGGCGGCACGCTTTCTTGGGAATGCGGGGCGGAGAAAACGGGTCGAGAGAAACGCTTAGGCCAGCGTTACCGTGATGCGTTTGTTTCGGGCGCCCTTGTTGTCGATCTTCACCACTGAAAGCGCGCCGATTTCGCCGGTGCTGGCGACATGGGTGCCGCCGCAGGGTTGAAGGTCTTCCTGATCGCCCATGCGCACCAGTCGGACCATGCCGTCGCCACGAGGCGGCTCGGTTGCCATGGTGCGGATGAGGGCTGGGTCGTCGTCGAGCCGCGCGGCGGGGACCCATTCTGCGGTGATCGCTAGATCCCTGGAAATCAGGTGGTTCAGGGCGTCTTCTATAGCGGTCTTGTCGAGCTTTTCGCCCTGAGGGTCAAAGTCGATCCGGCTGCGCTGTTCACCAATCTGGCAGCCATTGATCTGGTAGGGCACCACCGCCATGGTGAGATGCAGACTGGTATGCATCTTCATGAGCCCATAGCGCCGCGCCCAGTCTATCGTCGCCGTGACGTCTGTTCCCACGGTCGGGGCGGGCTCCCCCTCCGCTGGGTAGTGCCGGATTTCGCCCTCAACGAGCCTGGTGTCTTCAATCCGACTGGCGTGGGCGCCAAAGCGAAACGTGCCGCTGTCTCCCGGTTGTCCGCCGGCGGTGTAATAGAAAACGGTTCGGTCGAGGACGATCCCGCCATCGTCCCGCACAGCGGTTACTTGGGCGGTGCATTCTCTCAAATACGCATCGTCACGGAATAAAGCGTCGGTCATAGCCAGTCAGGGTAGGGCAGTCCCTTTTCCTTCAAGAATTCCGGGTTCCAGATCTTTGCCATATAGCGATGTCCCCAATCGCATAAGATGGTCACGATGGTGTGGCCGGGGCCCAGGTCTTTGGCAAGCCGGATCGCACCGGCGACATTGATACCACTCGACAGGCCCAAGCACAGACCTTCATTTTTAAGGAGGCTGAAAACCTGTTCAAGCCCTTCGGCATCGGGGATCTTATAGGCATCATCAAATTGGGCGCCGTCGATATTGCCGGTGATCCGCCCCTGTCCGATCCCTTCGGAGATGGAGCCTTCGCTCTCGCCCTTCAATTCGCCATTCTTTACCCAGTTGTAGATTGCTGCCCCCATCGGATCAGAGACCGCTATCTTGATGTCGGCATTCTGGTCTTTGAGGTAGAGGCTCATCCCGGCGAGGGTGCCGCCGGTGCCGATGGCACAGGTGAAGCCATCGATTTTGCCGTTTGTCTGCTCCCAAATCTCCGGGCCGGTCGTGCGGATATGGGCGAGGCGGTTTGACGGATTATCCCATTGGTTTGCGTAAATCACGCCATTCGGTTCGCTCGCCGCGCGTTCTTCAGCGGTTCGGCGTGAGACATGGACATAGTTATCCGGGTTCTTAAAGGGAACTGCGGGAACCTCCATGAGCTCCGCGCCTAGCAAACGAAGCGCGTCCTTCTTTTCCTTACTCTGTGTTTCGGGAATAACGATCAGGGTCCGGTAGCCACGCGAGTTTCCGACGCTTGCCAGGCCAATGCCGGTGTTGCCGGCGGTGCCTTCAACGATCAGCCCGCCCGGTTTCAGATCGCCCCGTTCTTCTGCATCCAGAATGATATGCTTTGCGGCCCGATCCTTTACCGAGCCGCCAGGGTTCAGGAATTCACATTTTCCCAGAATGGTGCAACCGGTCAGTTCACTGGCTGCGCGCAGTTTGACAAGGGGGGTGTTACCGACTGCCTCGGTGAAGTCTCCATTAACCCGCATATTAACCACCGTTTTTGCTGTGATATAATTTAATTGCACATGATGGCGATTAAATAGGGGCGGACCACGCCTTCCGCAAGTCTTCACGTTGGTGGTTAAGCTGAAGGAGGGCGACAGTGGTCATGGCGTTTCTGATCGTCCCATCGGCGGCCATGGACATGGCGTCTGTCCAAGATCGGGTAAAAACGCGGATATCTTCGCCTTCTTCGGCAAGGCCATGGATGCCGCTTGCCTGGCTGCTGTCACATTCCCCTACATAGAGGGCAATCGTCTCGGAACTGCCGCCGGGTGTCATGAACTGGGTTGAAAGATGGTTTAGGCGCCCGATTACAAGGCCGGCTTCCTCTTCTGCTTCGCGTCGGCAAACGTCTTCGGCCGACTCGCCTGGATCGATGATGCCGGCAACGACCTCAATCATCCAGGGATCAGGATCGCCGGATGCGAAGGCACCGGGCCGGAATTGCTCGATCAACACGATAGTATCCCGGATCGGGTCATAAGGGACCACAGCCGCCGCATGACCGCGTTCAAAAACCTCCCGCTGTATCTCGGGTCCGATGTCTCCTGAGAATTGGCTATGGCGTAATGTGTATTTATCAACCGCGAAATAGCCCTGGAAAACGCGCTTCTTCTGGATGACGTCGACGCTTCTTTTCCCCATCAGATCGCTTCCTGATATAGCGCGTCAGCCAGCGCTTCTACTTCTCTCGCCCTGGGGCGGTCGGGGCCTACGGGCCGCACAAAGCGCCGGGTGAAATCCAGGATACGGTCGGCTTCCGCAGACACGGGGCGATCTCTTGCCTCAACCGCCGCGGCTGCAACTGCGAGCTCCCAGGCGGCGAGCTGATAGAAATGGCCGAGCAGTTCTTCCAGATCCGCCGCGGCACCTGGCGCTGTGGTGCCAACATCTTCCACGCCATCCGCGCAAAAGCTGACCGTTGCGGGTCGGCAGATCGCGAGCCTCTGAATTTCGATGTTCAGGCTCTCGGCGATCTTCATGGCGGGCGCGATCCCATTATTGGCTGGTCCCTCGGCGGCCAGATATTGCGGCAATTCCGTAAACCGCGAGATTAGAAGTTTTGAGATTCGCGCCACCGAGGCGGTTGCCGCAGGGGCGAGGGCACGGCTGACCGTTTCCACCGCTAAGGCGAGGCTGGGGGTGTGGTAGTTGCCAATCGATAGAATGGTTTCCCGCTCCGCCAGGACGCAGGGGTTATCCTGCGATCCGTTGATCATCTGATTAAGGATCGGTTCCGCGAAGTCGAGCGCCAGCTTTAGTGCGCCTTGTAACTGAGGGATCTGCCTAAGACTAAGCGGGTCCTGCAGGCGCCGCGCAGCCAAGATGATCGTATCGTCCTCGGCCTTCAATCGGTTGAGAATTGCTTCTGACGCTTTGGCATCCCCGACCAATCCGGACGCCGCCAATGCGGTTGGGTCAAAGGCAGAGGGATTGGCGCCGAAACCGGACAAAGTCAGGACTGCGGTTGCATCCAGGACAGAATAAAGCCGTTTCGCATCATTGAACGCCAAAGCGGCCCGACCCAAGGAAACACCAGCATGGCTGATCAGAGGAAGCCCGTCCTTTTCCTCCAATATCAGCGGCGTAAGGCCGGCTTTCTCGATTGCGGGGCCGGCGGGAATTCTTGTGTGGTCATCTTCGTCCAGAACCCAGCCTTCGCCGATCATCGCCAGACCGATATCCGCACCCTGGCAGAGATCGCTGGCTCCGATAGATCCGATCGACCCAACGGCTGGTGTTAATCCGGCGTTCAACCAGTTGCATAGCGCTTCCGCGACTTCCGGTCGGACCCCCGCATGCCCCAGGCAAAACCCATTCAGGCGCGCAATCATCGCCGCCCTTGTCGTTTCAGCGGAGAGAGGGGCGCCGGTCGCTTGCGCTCTGCCGCGCACCATATGGGCGGGAAAGGCGCGGCGTGTTTCCTCATCCAACATGACGCCGGCGCGCGACCCCAAGCCTGTGGTTAATCCATAGACAGGTGTTCCCTCCTCAATTGCCCGCATGACGGCGCGTCGGCTTTCCTGCATTCGGGTAAGCGCGCTTGGGCATAGGGTGATCTGCGGGCGTCCTCGCGCAGCCTCAACAAGCGTTTGAGCGTCAAGGCTGGCCCCATCAAGTATCAGGCTCTCTTCTGTCGGCTGGTTATCATGCATATGGACCTCCACCGGTTGTGCCTCGCACTATCGGTGTAAGGGAAGGGGAGATGCAAGGGGGCTGTGACGACCTTAGTGGTTCGACAGGCCGGTTTGTGCAGGATGCTCTTTCGGGATTACGAGATACCGAAACGCAATCTCTGCATAGCCGCTATAACGATACCCACCATTACGGGCGAGATAGCGGTCTCGATTGCGTCGATAGTCTCCCGGTATCCGATACCAAGGCATGGCGGGGCGGTCATGATGAACAAGGTGTAAATTATTGAATAAGAAGAGAAAGCTCATCGGCCAACAGGCTTCGACCAGGGCGCATCTGTGAGCTTTGTCAGGGCCTGGTTGATGCTCAAGAAAGGTTCGCATCGACGTTAACATCTGGCCGGGCAGGGCACAGAACAGGGCATATTCCCAGATCTCAAGGGAACCGAAAAAGCCTATAAAGGCGAAGAGAAGTCCCATGCCGATAGTGTGCAGGCTCCAGCTCTTCCAAATATAGCGATCTCCACGGCAAAGCAGGCGGAACTCACTAGACCAGTAACAAAGGATACTGGACAGGGTGCCGAGGGTCATTCGTCCTAACAGGGTTTGATCCGCCCAGTGAAAAGCCCGAAGGGGCCAAGCCATGCGGGCCCAGGCCTCTGGGGAGACGAAATGACTTTCAGAATCTCCGATAGGTTGGGACAGGATCTCGGCAGAGTGATGGGCAATATGCCAATCCCGATACCGCCTGAAGGGAATCCAAAGCGAGAGCGGTAATCCCACAAAGGCTTCATTGAACCATCCGCGTTGCGTTGGGTGGCCATGAACGGCTTCATGGGTAAGGCTGCCATGCAAGGCGACCAGATAGGCTGTGGCTGGAATGGCGATCCATAACGGAATGCTGGACCAGAAAACGATTAAGCCGGCAATGCCGCCATAGCAAACCGCCCCAACGATGATCGTCGGCCATTCTACGTGCGTGGTTGATGCGGCGTTGCTGCTCGAATTTCGGGCGGTTTTGACTGTATCGGCGGAGGAAACAGATTGAATGCTCATGACATTTATTGTCAGCAGTGCTGACCTAAATTCAATGAGTGTATTGTAACAAAATACAGTTAATTGATACTTTTAGAAATTTATGTGATTTAAGTAAACACACATTGATGTAGGAAAATATGCCATGGAATCGGAACTTGGTATCGCTGACAGCATCCCGCGCCTCGATCGTCGTCGCACGGGGGAGGTGTTTCGTGAGAGGTTGGGGCTTGCGATGCGCAGGGCTGGCGTGAACCAGTCACAGCTGGCCCAGCGTGCGGGTATTGATCGGTCGACATTGTCTCAACTTCTGACCGGGAAATCGGATCGCTTGCCACGGGCGGAGACTGTGGCTGGCATGGCAGTTGCCCTGAAGGTCGGGACTGACTGGCTTCTGGGTCTGTCTAATGACGCCCGATCCGGCGCGCGCATTATTCTCGAATCCGTGCAGATCGCCAGACGCCATAATTCTCAGCCTATGGATGAGAATATTCGTCTTTGGCATGCCGAATCTGCCGGGAGCAAGGTGCGCTATGTCCCGTCAACATTACCTGATCTGATGAAGACGGACGCGGTCCTGTCCTATGAATACGGGGATTACTTGTCGAAAAGCCCGGGTCAGGCGAAGACGGCGTCTGCGGCGCGATTGGCATTTTCCCGTATGCCGGAGTCCGATATGGAAATCTGCCTCTCTCAGCAAGCGATCCACGGCTTCGCAACTGGTGAAGGAATTTGGCGAGATTTACCGGATGAGGCGCGGCGCGAACAACTCCGAAAAATGTCTTCTCTGGCGCGAGAACTTTATCCGCGGCTCAGGGTCTTCCTGTTCGATGGGCTGACCCAATATTCGGTTCCTTATACGATCTTCGGCAATCGTCGGGCGGCTGTCTTCATGGGGCAGATGTATTTTGTCTTTAACACCGCCGACCATATCCAGAACCTGATTTCCCATTTCGATGATTTGATCCGACAGGCCAAGGTTCATGCGCATGAGTTTGCGGACTTGGCCGAGGAATTGGCGGATACGTGAGGTTCCTCACACAGTCCCTTCTTACAAAGGCTGCTTCAATAACCAAATCTTAAGGGAAGGAACGGCAAGATCGTTGAAGGTCTTTTGATCTTTTGATCTTTTGATCTTTGGGGTTGCAGTGTTTGTAAGGGGGGAACGTAATGATCGATATCGGACTTAAACCGCCGGAGACTGGAGGTGATGCTTCTGTTTCATCGCCGCTTGGCAGGGGATTGGAATTCTCGCGCCTCGAAGTGTTGGATGCGGATCGACACAGCCGATTGGCGATATCCGATACGGCGGATTACGGATTTGCCCGCGGGACTCACATCGTCCCTCTGAATGCGATCGAATTCTCGGCTGCGTGCCGTCATTATCCTGTTCTCTTCAACAGCCAAGCGGATTTGATGACGGTCGCTTTGGTTGGTCTTCAAGAGCAGGAGAATCTTTTTATCGAGGACACTGGCGCCTGGACGGCTGGCTGTTATGTGCCGGCCTTTATTCGTCGATATCCCTTCGTTTTGACAAAGCAACCGAAGGGGGAAAATGAAGATGTCGTCCTATGCATTGATGCCGGATCAAATCATGTGACGGATGATGGCATGGGGGAACCATTGTTTGAAAATGGTAAGCCCGGAGATGTGATTCGCCGAATGGCGTCGTTCTCTGCTGCCTTCGCGAAGGAGCAGGGGCGAACCCGCGCTTTTGTCGCGGCCTGCCGTGACGCCGATGTTTTGATTGATCGGGCTGTTCGCCTGTCTTTGACGGATGGGCGCCAGGTTGAGCTGCGGGGCTTCCAGGTGATTGATGAAAATAAGCTGCGTGATTTGTCCGAAGACCGGTTGAAGCAATGGTGGGAACAGGGGTGGTCTGCTCTGGCCTTTGCACATCTGATATCGCTTGGAAACTTTGGGCGCCTTATACATAAAGTGCAGGGCTCGGGCGCGGATACCTACGCGAATGGCGGCTGGCTCGGCTAACCGATTGAAATCTCTTCAGTCACGTCGTCAACCTCGTCATCAACCTCCAGATCCTTAAGTGTCTGTTCGGTTTCTGTGTTATCTTTTGTTTCGGCATCGATATCCCGAATGGCTGAGAAGTTGCCGAGAAGCACGCGAAACATGCCGCGGACAAAGCTATCCGCTTCGTCCAGCTTTGTTTCCATGATATCGCGGGATACGACTATGCAGGCCGCCTGTCCTTTGGCCCGGGCACCAAGCTTCCGTGGTTTCGGTGAGATCAGCGCTCCTTCCCCGAGGATTTGACCTGGCCCGACGATACGGACGGTCTCAAAAAAACCATCAGCATCTTTCTTCAAAAGCTCAACCGCGCCCCGTTGTACGACGAAAGCTTCTTTCGCAATGTCACCTGCGGAGAAGAGTTCTTCTCCATCATCAAAATTGCGTTTTTCAAGAAGCTTTGGTTGCTCGTCAGCCATGGTTAAACATCCGCTCGACTGAAGTCGATCTCTTCCCAACTTGTGATATGTTCGAACCGATCCAAATCATCTGCTGGTATATTGGCGGTATCGGCTGCATTGCGAACCATGCGGATGAGCATCAAAAGCAAGACGCGCAACATGGGGTCCGCGTTCTTGAGCTTCTTGTCCAACAGGGCTTCGGGAATGATAATGCAAGCACAGGGTTTATGGGCAATAGCCGTTGCCATGCGTGGGGCATTATCGACCAATGCCATCTCGCCGAACAGACCTCCGGCTTCCACATAGCCAAGCGTGCCGGTGTCTCCCCCCTCCAGACGGCGGGTCATTCTGACCTGACCGGACTGAAGGACAAAGGCTTGGCTTCCCAACTCGCCTTCCCGAAAAATGATGTCGCCGGTGTTATATAACCGACGGTTCATGACTTTGGTCACTAACCCCCACCTTTCATCCAAAGGCACGACGCCGTGCACAGGAGAAAGCCATGTCGCTATTCTTTTGATTATTCGAGGAAATCTTCAACAGTTATTGGATTGAATTTGGTGTATTTTCATGGTGCTTGTTTCCCATGCTCAGTTGTGGAAACTCAAATGCATCTGATATAGTTTTGCATAGATGGCATTCATTGTCGCTTGATGAGTATGGGATATGGCGACAGATAAAACCGTTATGGCGGCAATAGGGTCCTGATGGCGAGATCGACAGAGTACGATTTTCGAAGTCTTAGAGTGATGGTCGTTGACGATTGTCGTTTCATGCGAATGGTGCTGGAACGCATGCTCGATACGCTTGGGGTCGGTCAAATCGCGCTTGCGAATGATGGCAGTGACGCCTGGGAAAAGATTGAAGAATTTGAACCTGACGTAATCCTAACCGATTGGGAGATGGAAGGCGTCGATGGCCCCAGCTTCGTTCGCCGCCTTCGGATGGATGAAGAAAGCATAAACCGCTATGTCGCGGTGATCATGCTGACGGGCTATACAGAGAAGCTGAAAGTCACCAGCGCGCGGGACATCGGTATCACGGAGTTCCTTGCAAAGCCCGTGTCAGCGCGATCGCTCCATTCCCGGTTGGTTGGTATCATTGAGAATCCGAGACCGTTTGTGCGGACCTCAGACTTCTTTGGTCCCTGCAGACGGCGCCTTCAAATTCCGTCTTATGATGGGCCGGAGCGTCGTTCAGACAGTGAAGAGGTTGAGTTTTAAATATCACACTCGTATTGCAGAGTGTGCTCCGTTCTCCCAACCTTGTTGCAATCCCAAGATTCAGGTAGTTAAGTACGCGCGCGTCATTGAGGGAGACGCATTGGGGGCGTGAAAGAACATGGGACAAGCAGCAGCTATGGCACAAGAAGATGTTCCGAAAGTGCCGGAAAATGCCGGTAAGTCTTGGCATTCGGTCATCAAACGGCCGAATAACTTGAAGAAGAAGATACCGGCACGCGGTGGTATCGATCCGGAAAAGGCATTCGCGCAAGCAGATAAAATCATTAAGAATATGTCGAGCGAGTATCTCAATAAGCTCGGTGAAGATGTTATCCTGCTGGAGAAATTGGGCGCGGCTTATATCAAGGATCGCTCAGAACAATCCTTGGAATCGCTGTTCCGCTTGGTGCACAATATGCGCGGCCAAGGGGCCACATTTGGCTATCCTTTGATTACCGAGATTGGCCGATCATTCTGCCGCTATGTCAAAGAGCTCGATGAAAGCAAACAAGTTAAGCCTGCGTTGATTGACCAGCATGTTGCGGCAATGCGCGTGGTTTATAAGCAAAGTATCCAAGGTGCCGGCGATCAGGTCAGCAAACAGGTCGTTGCCGCCTTGAACGAGGTCGTTTCCGGAGAACTTACCTGATCGGGTGAGCGGCTGCCTCGGCCAAGGATGACGAAAGAAACTCTAAGAACGCTTTCAGGCGATGAAGTCGGCCTTCCCGAAGATGCTGAACGCTTGGTCGAAGACAGTTTTGAGGGCGTCTCTTTAATCTCCGGACCGGCTGTTGCCTTCGATGACAGTCTGCGCCTCGGCGTCAAACTCATGGATAATGATCATGCCGACCTTGCGAGGCTGATCAATAAGCTGGCAATCCTGGTCGCGCGATCTCCCTCTTCCGTTGAGATTCGATTGGTCGTTGAAGCGCTTAACCGCTATGCGATTGATCACTTCCGGCGGGAAGAGCAGCTTCTACGTCGTTATCACTATCCGGATTATCCAGAACATCGTGAAAAGCATCTAATGTTCAGACGGTTCATGCTGGCTGTTCGCCGGGTCATGTTGGATGAGCCCAGCTTTGTCGATGGGGCCAAGCTATTGGCTTTTCTTAAAAATTGGCTTGTGATGCATATCGGTGGGAGTGATCGGGACTATGCAAATTACCTGATCAGCATTGATGCGGGCCATAGAGACAACAATCCCGCGCCGGAAACGCAGTCCTATGAAGACGTCACGGTCCGGATTCCTGCTCGGCATCGAACGACCCTGGCCATTGTTGAGCGAATACTCTCCGGCCCCAATGCTGAGGCTGCGGCGCTTGAGGTCGCAGTGGACGGATTGCGGGTTGCCAGCGCTCTGGACTTCACGATGGACGAGGCGCGGGAGATGATTTCGTCCCTCGCGCGGGAGCCAAAGGGTTAGCCCAGACAGAATCCTGATTTGCTACTTAATTCCGGCACGCATGAAGCTTTGGACGAATTGGCGCTGGAACAGAAGGAACCCGATCAGCAATGGACCGGATGTCATTAAGGTTGCCGCTGTGATGAGTGACCAATCAATGCCTTGGTCAACGGCGCCGAATATCGAAAGGCCGACAGTGACGGGCCGTGTTTCCACTGAATTCGTGATGATCAAGGGCCAGAGGAAGTTGTTCCAATGGTGACTGACGGACACCAAGCCATAGGCGAGGTAGGTCGGTTTGGCGAGGGGCACATAGACCCGCCATAGGATGGTGAGTGGCCCGGCCCCTTCAACGCGCGCGGCTTCCTCCAGTTCTTTCGGTACAGTCTTGAAAGTTTGGCGGAGCAGGAAGATTCCGAAGCCCGATGCGACATAGGGCAGGCCGATTGCGGCAATCGTGTCGATTAGACCCAGAACCCGCATGGTTTGGTAGTTCTCAACAATCAATATGTCCGGCATCACCAGCAGCTGAAGTAAAACCAACGCGAAAAGCACAGAACTTCCTGGGAAACGGAACCGGGCAAAGGCATAAGCTGCCAGGGTGCACAGCACGAATTGGCAAATGAGAATAAAACTGACCAGCATCACCGTGTTCGCGAAATACCGCGCAAAGGGGGCCGCGTTCCAGGCATTGATAAAATTCTCGAAGGTCAGCGGTGCGAAGAGCTCAAACCTGGTTGCGAATGCACCAGGGTGAAAGGCTGTCCAAACGGAATAGATCAGTGGCATGAACCAAAGGATGGCGAGCAGCCAGGCGCCTGTGGTGATCAGCACGCGGTCGAAGTTGCTTTGCCCCATCATCTGTAATGGACCTTTCTGTCGAACAGAAAGAACTGACCGATCGCCAGGATCCCCAGCATGACCAGCAGGACTACGGTCAGGGTCGCGGCATAGGCGGTGTCCCAAAACTTGAAGGCGTTCTCATAGATATAGAACAACAGCAGGGAACTGGCGTTGTCGGGTCCGCCTTCGGTCATCACAAAAATATGGTCGACCAGGCGGAAGGAATTGATCACCGCATTCACCGACACGAACAGCGTTGTCGGCATCAAAAGCGGGAAGGTGACACGGCGGAAAAATGTCCAGGAACTGGCGCCTTCGATGGCAGCGGCTTCCCTCAAGCTTGGTGGGATTGCTTGTAATGCTGCCAGATAGAAGATCATGAAAAAGCCCGCTTCTTTCCAGATCGCGACCGCCATAACCGATCCCAGGACGATGTCCGGATTGCCGAGCCAATTGACCTCGGCGCCACCGAAGACGGCGCGGATCTGGTCGATCAGTCCAAAACCGGGCGTGTAGAAGAACATCCAGATATTGGCGACAGCGATCAGGG
>SPJL01006257.1_pt1 | contig 15472 bp, 11 predicted proteins | sample 3741751 | NCBI WGS metagenome assembly SPJL01 (sample SAMN10925998, study PRJNA522277) | cold seep metagenome | isolation source: Elba SIP-enriched marine methane seep metagenome, extraction at timepoint T3 | place: Italy: coast of Elba, Mediterranean Sea | reverse complement strand
TGAAGGCGGGCGTCACACGCCATTCTTCAACGGATATCGTCCACAGTTCTATTTTAGAACAACCGATGTGACCGGTGCAGTAGAGCTGCCAGAAGGTGTTGAAATGGTGATGCCTGGTGACAATGTCACAGTAGAAGTAAAATTGATAGCACCGATTGCGATGGATGAAGGTCTGCGCTTTGCGGTGAGAGAAGGTGGTCGTACCGTAGGTGCGGGTGTTGTAGCTGCAATTATTGAGTAATGTTGTTTCTTGGTATAAAATAAGCAGTTCGGTTAAGTTTTCTAAATTAGGTCAGTGGCTCAATTGGTAGAGCAGCGGTCTCCAAAACCGCAGGTTGGGGGTTCGAGTCCCTCCTGGCCTGCCATTTAGAAAAAGTTCAGATTATTCAGTTTAAACTAATCAAATGAATGTTCAAGCAGAAGAGACGGCCCCCGTTCTTGATGTTGTAAAGCAAGTTTTTGCGCTACTAATGCTAATATCTGGTGTTGTGGCGTTTTATTATTTTTCTGAGTTCCAGTTACTTTACAGGGTCTTAGGATTGGTTTTGATGTTTGTCGTGGCGGCGGTGATTGTGCTGACAACTATGGCAGGACGAGGTTTTTGGAGTTTTGTCCAAGAGTCACGGCAGGAAGTAAGAAAGGTTGTCTGGCCAAGTCGGCAGGAGACTACCACGACGACCTTGCTGGTGTTTGCTTCTGTTTTAGTGGTCGGACTGTTGCTGTCATTTTTTGATTGGGTGTTGTCCTTTGGTGTGCAATATCTTCTAGGTTTGTGAGGTAGGCGATGTCTTTGCGATGGTATGTTGTGCATGCATATTCCAATTACGAGAACAAAGTAAAAGAAGCGCTTGAGGAAAGGGTTGAGCGTGAAGGCTTGCAGTCCAAGTTTGGAAAAATACTGGTGCCTACCGAAGAAGTTGTTGAGATGAAGATGGGGCAGCAAAGGAAAAGTGATCGAAAATTTTTTCCTGGATACGTCTTGGTTCAAATGGAGTTGACAGATGAAACCTGGCATTTAGTGCGAGATGTTCCTCGTGTGTTGGGGTTTATCGGGGGGACATCAGAGCGTCCGGCGCCAATTTCCGAAAAAGAAGCGAATGCAATATTGAATAGAGTCGAGGAAGGAGTTAACAAGCCTAGGCCTAAAGTTCTGTTTGAAGTTGGTGGGGTTGTTCGGATTATAGATGGGCCTTTCAAAGACTTTAATGGCAATATTGAAGAAGTGAATTATGAAAAGAGCAGGCTGCGCGTGTCTGTTTTGATTTTTGGGCGGTCTACGCCAGTTGAGCTGGAGTTTGGGCAGGTTGAAAAGCTCTAGCGTTTGATTGTCTCCGTTAGCTACGGAGTTTTGTGGGGAGCTGGAAAGCGTTTGAACCCAATTGGAGAGGAAAATGGCTAAAAAAATTGATGCTTATATTAAGCTGCAAGTAAAGGCTGGTGAGGCAAATCCAAGTCCACCTGTTGGTCCTGCGTTGGGTCAGCATGGTGTGAATATCATGGAGTTTTGTAAGGCATTTAATGCAAAAACGCAGGACATTGAAAAAGGCTTGCCAATTCCTGTGGTTATTACGGTTTATAATGATAAAAGTTTTACATTTGTTACCAAGACGCCTCCTGCGTCAATTTTGTTGAAAAAAGCGGCTGGGATTGCAAAGGGTAGTGGGACGCCCAATACAGAAAAAGTTGGTACAGTAACCCGTGCGCAATTGGAAGAAATCGCAACGACCAAGATGCAGGATCTTAATGCTGCAAATATGGATGCTGCAGTTAAGATTATTGCGGGTAGTGCGCGTAGTATGGGTCTTAATGTGGAGGGTGAGTAATGGCGAAATTGAGTAAAAAAGCAAAGCTTATCCAGGAAAAAGTCGATAAAACTAAGCAATACTCTATTGCTGAAGCGATTGCGCTGCTTAAAGAGTTTTCTGCATCAAAATTTGATGAGTCAGTGGATGTAAGCTTTAATTTAGGTGTTGATCCTAGAAAGTCTGACCAAAATGTGCGTGGTGCTTCAGTGTTGCCAAACGGTACGGGTAAATCAGTCCGAGTGGCAGTATTTGCGCAGGGTCCAAATGCCGATGCAGCTAAAGAAGCTGGAGCAGATGTGATTGGTATGGATGATCTGGCGGATCAGGTTAAAAAAGGCGAGATGGATTTTGATGTGGTTATTGCTTCCCCTGATGCGATGCGTGTCGTTGGGCAGTTGGGTCAAATATTAGGGCCGAGAGGTCTAATGCCTAACCCTAAAGTGGGTACGGTTACACCTGACGTGGCAACTGCAGTTAAGAATGCCAAGTCTGGTCAGGTGCGTTATCGTGCCGACAAGGCAGGTATCGTACATTGTTCCATTGGCAAGGTGTCGTTTAATGAAGACGATATCAAGCAAAATCTTGAATATTTAGTGGCAGATTTGAAGAAAGCAAAGCCTGCTGCTACTAAAGGTGTGTATTTTAAAAAGATTTCATTGTCTTCTACTATGGGTCCGGGTTTATGTCTGGATCAGGCAAGTTTTCAAGTTTAAGAAATTTTCTGCAATTATTTGCAGGATTTACTTTGGGTTGCCGGTTATCTGGCAACCGTCAAAGACCGTAGGTGCATATGCTTAATTTCCTACGTAGACGGGAGCTTTACCGGTGTTTCTGGTAATAGGGACCGTGACAGAGCGTATCTGAAAAGATACATTTTTTGTTTTCGTGTTAACGAAAAGCTAAACGGAGGTAAGTTGTGGCATTAAGGCTAGATGACAAAAAAGCAGTCGTCGAAGAAGTTGCTGCCATTGCCGCCAAGGCTCATTCCGCTATTGCAGCGGAGTATCGTGGCTTAACTGTGACTGAGTTGACTGAGTTGCGTAAGTCTGCGAGAGAATCTGGCGTTTATCTGCGTGTGGTGAAAAATACGCTGGCAAGAAAAGCAGTGGAAGGAACTGATTTTGAATGTATGCAGGAAGGGCTTGTTGGTCCTCTGATGCTTGCATTTTCGATGGAGGATCCTGGTTCTGCTGCAAGACTTGTGAGTGATTTTACTAAAGAACATGACAAACTTGTCACAAAGCTCGTTTCTATTGGTGGTCAGCTGTATGACGCATCTGAATTGAAACGATTGGCATCGCTGCCTACTTATGAGCAATCATTGAGTATGTTGATGTCAGTAATGAAGGCTCCTGTTGAGAAGTTTGTTCGTACTTTGGCAGAACCACATGCGAAATTGGTTCGCACAGTTGCTGCGGTTAAAGACCAAAAAGAAGCAGCATAACTTTACCAGTATTAACCTGAAATTTTAGAGGATATTTAAAATGGCAACACAAGAAGAAATCTTGGAAGCGATCTCGAATATGAGTGTGATGGAGGTCGTTGAGTTGATCTCTGCAATGGAAGAAAAATTTGGTGTGTCTGCAGCAGCGGCAGTTGCTGTCGCAGCGCCTGCAGCAGGTGGTGGCGAAGGTGCTGCCGCTGCTGAAAAAACTGAGTTTGACGTTGTAATGACATCTTTTGGTTCCAATAAGGTGGCGGTAATTAAAGCGGTTCGTGGTATTACTGGTCTGGGTCTGAAAGAGGCTAAAGAGGCCGTTGAAGGCGCACCTACTGCATTGAAAGAAGGTGTAAGTAAAGACGATGCCGAAGAAGCTAAGAAATTGCTTGAAGAAGCGGGCGCTTCTGTAGAAATCAAGTAATAAGCTTATTTCTGAACAACGTAGTCAAAAAATGGCTGGCGGCAAGAGTGTCGTCGGCCTTTTTCTGCTTGTAAGAGCAGAAAAAATATTTATCTTCACTAGTTAGGGGTATGGAAGCAATATGGCCTATTCTTTTACCGAAAAAAAACGTATCCGTAATAATTTTGGCAAAGGTGCTGAAGTTCTTGAGGTGCCTTATCTGTTAGCTACTCAAATTGATTCATATGCGCGGTTTTTACAGTCCGGAGTGGCTGCTGATGAGCGCGATGATTGCGGGTTGCATGCTGCGTTTTTAAGCGTATTTCCAGTAGTCAGCCACTCAGGGTATGCGGTTTTGGAATATGTCAAATATAGGCTGGGAGAGCCGACTTTTGATGTCCGTGAATGCCAGCAACGTGGGGCGACATATGCAGCGCCTTTAAGGGTTCTTGTGCGGTTGGTGATATATGATAAAGATGCACCGGCAACGGCAAAAGTTGTAAAAGATATCCGTGAGCAAGAAGTTTATATGGGCGAGTTGCCATTAATGACTGATAACGGAACGTTTGTTATTAATGGTACTGAAAGGGTAATTGTTTCACAATTACATCGTTCGCCAGGCGTATTCTTTGATCATGATAAAGGAAAGACACATTCTTCAGGAAAATTATTATTCAATGCGCGGGTCATTCCATATCGTGGTTCCTGGCTTGATTTTGAGTTTGATCATAAAGATGCTTTGTACGTCAGGATAGATAGGCGCCGTAAAATCCCTGCAACCATTTTGTTGCGTGCATTGGGTTACGAAAATGAAGAAATGGTGAAAATCTTTTTTGAGACGAATAAGTTCTCATTTAAAGGTGGAAAATATTTATTCCATGTGATTCCAGAGCGGTTGCGTGGTGAAATGGCAGCATTTGATATCAAAATTGGCGATGATGTTATTGTTGAAGAAGGTCGTCGAATTACTGCCAAACACATACGTAAGCTTGAAAAGTCCAAGGCGGACGTGATTGAAGTTCCGCAGGAATATCTGCACGGTAAAATCCTTGGTCATAATGTTGTAGACAAAGGAAGTGGTGAGTTTTTAGCGAACGTCAATGACGAAATTACTGAAGAAGGTTTACAGCGATTAATCGACGGTGGTGTTAAAGAAATAAATACCTTGTATGTCAATGACCTTGATCGGGGGCCATATGTTTCTAATGCGATGGCACTGGATACAACAACAAATCGTCTTGAGGCGCTTGTTGAGATCTATAGAATGATGCGTCCGGGTGAGCCGCCAACAAAAGAATCGGCAGAAAATCTGTTTGAAAACCTCTTTTTTACTGAAGAGCGATATGATTTATCTGCTGTTGGGCGGATGAAATTTAATCGTAGATTAGGTCGCGAAGAAATTCTAGGTGCGGGTACACTCAGTAATGATGACATCATTGATGTTCTGAAGGAGTTGATAAATATTCGAAATGGTAATGGTACTGTTGACGATATTGATCATCTGGGCAATCGTCGTGTCCGGTCAGTCGGTGAAATGGTCGAAAATCAGTTTAGAGTTGGACTGGTAAGAGTAGAGCGTGCAGTACGTGAAAGGTTGACGCTTGCAGACTCAGAAGGCTTGATGCCTCAGGAAATCATTAATGCAAAACCCGTTTCAGCGTCAGTTAAAGAGTTTTTTGGTTCAAGTCAGTTGTCGCAATTCATGGATCAAAACAATCCATTGTCCCAGGTGACTCACAAGCGACGTGTGTCTGCGTTGGGTCCTGGGGGGCTTGCAAGAGAACGTGCTGGCTTTGAAGTGCGTGATGTTCATACCACTCATTATGGTCGAGTCTGCCCCATCGAGACTCCTGAAGGGCCAAATATTGGGTTGATTAATTCATTGTCAGTTTATGCCAGAACGAATTCGTATGGATTCCTGGAAACGCCATATAGAAAGGTTGTTGATGGAAAAGTGACCGATCAGGTTGATTATCTGTCAGCAATTGAAGAAGGTGAGTTTGTTATTGCTCAATCCAGTGTGGCAGTTGATGAAAATGGTAAGGTAGTCGAAGGGCTGGTTTCTTGCCGATATAAAGATGAGTTTACCCTGGCATCCTCCGATACGGTTCAGTATATGGATGTTTCTTCCAGACAGATTGTTTCGGTTGCCGCATCTATCATCCCGTTTCTTGAGCATGATGATGCCAACCGGGCTTTGATGGGATCAAATATGCAACGGCAGGCCGTTCCGACATTACGTGCCGAAAAACCACTGGTTGGTACAGGCATGGAGCGGGTTGTAGCCAAGGACTCTGGTGTGGCTGTTGTTGCCTCACGTGGCGGCAAGGTTGAGGCGGTAGATGCAGGGCGTGTTGTTGTCAGAGTTAATGATGACGAGACAGTGCCTGGTGTGCCAGGTGTAGACATTTACAATCTGACGAAATATACCCGTTCGAATCAGAATACATGTATTAATCAAAAGCCGTTGGTGAAACCGGGTGACCAGGTTAATGCTGGAGATATTTTGGCGGATGGGCCTTCGACTGATCTGGGTGAATTGGCTTTAGGTCAGAATATGTTGATTGCCTTTATGCCATGGAATGGATACAACTTTGAGGATTCTATTCTGGTCTCAGAGCGTGTTGTCAAAGAAGACAGATTGACTACGATTCATATTGAAGAAAAGACCTGCGTAGCAAGGGAAACCAAACATAGTCCTGAAGAAATCACGGCAGACATCCCAAATGTCAGTGAAGAAGCACTGTCTAAACTGGATGAGTCGGGCATCGTTTACGTGGGTGCTGAAGTAAAAGGTGGCGACATTCTGGTGGGTAAAGTAACACCAAAAGGTGAAACCCAATTAACACCTGAAGAAAAATTACTGCGAGCAATTTTTGGAGAGAAAGCTGCGGATGTAAAAGATACTTCCTTGCGTGTACCTGGAAATATACGTGGAACAGTTATTGATGTGCAGGTTTTCACAAGAGATGGTGTAAAAAAAGATAAGCGTGCTCTTGAAATTGAAGAGGCAGAAATAAACCGTTATCGCAAAGACCTTGATGATCAGCAAAAAATTCTTGAAGCGGATATATATAGTCGTATTGCTGCCTTGCTGAGTGGAAATAAGCTTGAAAAAGCGGTGGGTAGCCTTAAAAAAGGCGATAGCATTACATCCGAGTTTCTTGATTCCATGCTGCGCTCAGAGTGGTTGAAAATTAAAACGCAAGATGAAGATGTTAATGTTCAGTTGGAAAAGATGTTTGAACAGATTGAGCAGCAACGCAAAGACTTTGATGAGCGCTTTGAGGTAAAACGCAAAAAAATTACCATGGGTGATGATTTAGCGCCTGGTGTTTTGAAAATGGTAAAAGTTTATCTGGCAGTTAAAAAACGGATACAGCCAGGTGACAAAATGGCGGGGCGTCATGGGAATAAAGGGGTTATTTCCCAAATTGTGCCTATTGAGGATATGCCATACACCGAGGATGGCACGCCTATAGACATTTTGTTAAACCCATTAGGTGTTCCTTCGCGGATGAATGTCGGGCAGGTGTTGGAGACTCATTTAGGTTGGGCTGCTAAAGGACTGGGAATTAAAATTGGAAAGATGTTGGAAGCCCAGGCAAAAGTGGTTGAAGTAAGAGAGTTTCTGGATAAAATTTATAATAGCAGTGGCCGGAAAGAATCGCTGGAGGTATTTTCTGACCAGGAAATATTGGAAATGGCGGGTAATTTAGTGGGCGGTGTGCCTATGGCAACCCCGGTATTTGATGGTGCAACAGAAGAAGAAATTCGAACAATGTTGCGACTAGCAGATTTACCTGAACATGGACAGACGCAGTTGTATGATGGGTTGACAGGAGAGCCTTTCGAACGTGAAATCACTGTGGGTTTCATGTACATGTTAAAACTGAATCACTTGGTTGATGACAAGATGCATGCGCGTTCAACTGGGCCATACAGTCTTGTTACTCAGCAGCCGTTGGGCGGAAAAGCGCAGTTTGGTGGGCAACGCTTTGGTGAAATGGAAGTGTGGGCGCTAGAAGCGTACGGTGCCGCCTATACCTTGCAGGAAATGTTGACTGTCAAATCAGATGATGTAACAGGTCGAACCAGAATGTATAAAAACATCGTTGATGGTAATCATTCTATGGAGGCTGGTATGCCGGAATCATTCAATGTATTGATAAAAGAGATTCGATCTCTGGCTGTGAATATCGAACTTGAACAAGATTAGTTGTTAATTTTGATAAATAACAACTTGAACAACTAATAAATAGAGAGGGCTAGCTCTTGAAAGATTTAATGAATTTCTTAAAACGTCAAGGTCGTTCAGATGATTTTGACTCAATTCGCATTGGTTTAGCTTCACCGGATATGATTCGTTCTTGGTCATTTGGTGAAGTTAAAAAGCCTGAAACCATTAATTATAGAACTTTTAAGCCAGAAAGGGATGGGCTTTTTTGCGCCAAAATTTTTGGACCTGTCAGTGATTACGAGTGCTTATGTGGAAAATATAAGCGCCTTAAGCATCGTGGTGTTATTTGTGAAAAATGCGGTGTAGAAGTTACTTTGTCCAAAGTACGTCGTGAAAGAATGGGGCACATTGATCTGGCTAGCCCGGTTGCGCACATCTGGTTTTTGAAATCATTACCTTCCAGAATTGCATTGTTACTTGATATGACGCTGCGAGGTATTGAGCGTGTATTGTATTTCGAGTGGTTCGTAGTGCTTGATTCGGGTATGACACCTATGGAAAAAGGGCAGCTATTGACTGATGATGAGTATCTAGATGCTGTTGAAGAATATGGAGATGATTTTGATGCAAAAATGGGTGCCGAAGCCATCTATGAATTGCTGAAAGATATTGATTTACAGGAGGAAGTCAAAAGTCTGCGAGAAGAAATAGACGCGACCAATTCTGAGACCAAAATCAAGAAATTTTCAAAGCGCTTAAAGGTTATTGAATCTTTAATGGAATCGAATAATCGTCCAGAATGGATGATTATGACTGTGTTGCCGGTACTACCACCAGAATTACGTCCTTTGGTGCCTTTGGATGGAGGGCGATTTGCAACGTCTGATCTGAATGATTTATATCGTCGGGTGATCAACAGAAATAATCGGTTGAATCGTCTGCTGGATTTGAATGCGCCAGACATTATTGTGCGCAATGAAAAGCGGATGTTGCAAGAGTCTGTAGATGCCTTGTTAGATAATGGGCGTCGTGGTCGGGCAATTACTGGAACCAATAGAAGGCCGCTTAAATCACTCGCTGACATGATTAAAGGAAAGCAAGGGCGGTTTAGGCAGAACCTGTTGGGTAAGCGGGTGGACTATTCGGGGCGTTCGGTTATCGTTGTTGGGCCAACGTTACGTTTGCACCAATGCGGGTTGCCTAAAAAAATGGCATTAGAGCTGTTTAAGCCATTTATATTCAGTAAGTTGCAGTTGCGTGGTTTTGCGACCACGATTAAGGCAGCTAAAAAAATGGTGGAGCGTGAAGGAAGTGAAGTCTGGGATATTCTGGAAGAAGTGATTCGAGAACATCCTGTATTGCTGAATCGGGCGCCAACCTTGCATAGATTGGGTATCCAAGCATTTGAGCCAACATTGATTGAAGGCAAGGCAATTCAGTTGCATCCATTGGTTTGTAGTGCATTTAACGCCGATTTTGATGGAGACCAGATGGCGGTACATATTCCGCTATCAATCGAGGCACAGTTGGAAGCCAGAACATTGATGATGGCAACCAATAATATTTTGTCGCCCGCAAACGGTGATCCAGTTATTAATCCTTCTCAGGATGTGGTGCTTGGCTTGTATTTCATCAGTCGTGAAAAAGTTAACGCGATTGGGGAAGGCAGTATATTTGCTAATGTTGATGAAGTGCTGAGAGCACTTGATAACGGGTCGGTTGAGCTTCAAACCAAGATCATGGTACGTGTTGCGGAAGTCATTATAGATGATCAGGGAGAAAAGGAAGAGCAGGTGAGCAGAAAGGAAACGACGGTTGGGCGGGCTCTCATCTGGAATATTGTGCCTGAAGGAATGCCTTTTTCTGTCGTTAATGTGGATATGACAAAGAAAAATATATCCAAATTGATCAATTACAGTTATCGCCATTTGGGAATAAAAGACACTGTCGTACTTGCTGATAAGCTGATGTATCTGGGCTTTAAGTATGCGACGCGTGCAGGCGTATCATTTGGTATTGAGGATATGGAAATTCCTGCCAAGAAAGCCGATATCATTAATGCTGCTGAGTTGGAGGTCAACGAAATTCAAAGTCAGTATGCATCAGGTTTGGTGACAGATGGAGAGCGCTATAACAAAGTAGTTGATATCTGGTCTCACGCGAATGATCAAGTGGCTAAAGTCATGATGGAAGGTTTGGGGGAATTTGAGGTTGAGAACTCAAAAGGTGAAACTGTCAAACAAAAATCATTCAACTCGATATTTATGATGGCTGAATCTGGGGCGCGGGGTTCAGCTGCTCAGATCAGGCAGTTAGCCGGGATGCGTGGGTTGATGGCAAAACCGGATGGATCCATTATTGAAACACCGATTACTGCGAATTTCAGGGAAGGGCTCGACGTATTGCAGTACTTTATTTCTACACACGGCGCGCGAAAGGGGCTTGCAGACACTGCTTTAAAAACAGCAAACTCAGGCTATTTAACGCGTAGGCTGGTTGATGTTGCACAAGATTTAGTGATTTTGGAAGAGGATTGTGGGACTGATAAAGGACTGACCTTAATGCCTATTATTGAAGGTGGGGATGTCGTTGAGCCACTTTCTGAGCGAGTACTTGGTCGTGTCAATGTGCAGGATGTGATGGATCAGGCTGGAGAGAGTGTATTGATTCCTGCCGGTACCATGATAGATGAAAGCCTGGTTGCCATGCTTGAAGAAAATGGTGTGGATCAGTTACTGGTGCGCTCAATTATTACTTGTGAAAGTCGCTATGGTGTGTGTGCTAAATGTTACGGTAGAGACCTGGGGCGTGGGCACCTAGTAAATATTGGTGAGGCGGTTGGTGTAGTTGCAGCGCAATCAATTGGTGAGCCTGGAACGCAGCTAACCATGCGTACTTTCCATATTGGTGGGGCGGCATCGCGGTCTGCAGCAATCAGCAATGTTCAGGTTAAATCGGCGGGCACGATCAAGTTAAATAACATGAAGACCGTAAAAAACAGAGAAAATAATTTGGTGGCCGTTTCACGTTCAGGTGAAGTTGGTGTTGTTGATGATTATGGGCGTGAAAGAGAGCGTTACAAGATTCCATATGGCGCGGTACTCTCAGTTGAAGAGGGTAGTGCAGTTGCAGCTGGAGATATTGTTGTAAATTGGGATCCGCATACGCACCCTGTCATCACGGAAGTGAATGGTTCGATTGAGCTAAAAGACTTTATTGATGGGTTAACCGTTCAGGAACAATCAGATGAAGTTACTGGTTTGACATCAATGGTGGTTACCGATCCCAAGCAAAGAAGTACGCAAGGTAAAGAGCTTCGTCCTATGGTTCGATTAGTGGATGACCAGGGAGTCCAGATCAATTTATCTGGTACTGATATTCCAGCACAGTACTTTTTGCCTGCTGGAGCAATTGTGGGTATCAGAGATGGTCAGGAAGTGACTGTTGGTGACGTATTGGCAAGAATTCCGCAAGAATCGAGTAAGACTCGTGATATTACCGGGGGGTTGCCACGGGTTGCAGATCTATTTGAAGCGAGAAAGACAAAAGATCCGGCTATGTTGGCTGAAGCGACTGGAATGGTGTCTTTTGGAAAGGAAACCAAGGGTAAGCAGCGGGTGATCATTACTGACTCTGAAGGTGAGCAATATGAAACATTAATCCCTAAATGGCGTCACATTACGGTGTTTGAAGGGGAGTTTGTTGAGAAAGGGGAAACTATCGCGGAAGGTGAGCTGACGCCGCACGATATTTTGCGTTTACGCGGTGTCGAGGAGTTGGCTGACTACCTTGTTAAGGAAATTCAGGATGTTTATCGTCTGCAAGGTGTAAAAATCAATGATAAACATATTGAGGCGATAATTCGTCAGATGTTAAGAAAGGTTGAAATTACGGCGTCAGGTGGTAGTGAATTTGTTAAAGGTGAGCAAGTTGAGCGGGCTTATTTGGCAGCTGTAAATGCTGCTTTGGAAAAAGAAGATAAGATTCCTGCAAGCTTTGACCCGTTATTGTTAGGGATAACGAAAGCATCTCTGGCTACTGAATCATTTATTTCTGCCGCTTCATTTCAGGAGACAACAAGAGTGTTAACCGATGCGGCCGTCAGAGGCATCAATGACAATCTTGCTGGTTTGAAAGAAAATGTCATCGTAGGGCGTTTGATTCCGGCTGGAACTGGTTTGGCATATCATGAGCAGCGCAAGAAGAAGCGTTCGCAAGACATGCTTTCTGAAAAAGATGGGGGAATGCCATCGGTTGATTCTACTGAAGTAGAAGAGGCATTAAAGCAAGCGTTGAATGTTGAAAATGCGGCAGACTGAAATATTTCTTGACCAGGGTTTAATTTAGCATTATTATACTCTGCTCGCGTGAGCAGAGGGTCTGCTCTTAATAAAGAACCGCTAAACGAAAGTATAGCGGTTCTTTTGTTATTTGGCGTTAGTTATTGTGTTTTTGGAGTGAGAGTAAGTATGGCCACGATCAACCAGTTGGTTCGTAAGCCTAGGGCTAAGAAAATTGAAAAAAGCAATGTGCCTGCATTAGAGGCGTGTCCTCAACGTCGTGGTGTTTGTACGCGTGTTTATACAACAACACCTAAAAAGCCAAACTCAGCTTTGCGTAAAGTCGCCAGGGTTAGGCTGACTAACGGGATTGAGGTGAGTAGTTATATTGGTGGTGAGGGGCATAATTTACAGGAGCACTCGGTTGTGTTGATTCGTGGGGGGCGTGTAAAAGATCTTCCTGGGGTTCGATATCACGTTGTCAGGGGTAGTTTAGATACCTCGGGTGTCGATGGGCGCAAATGCGGACGCTCAAAATACGGTGCCAAACGTCCAAAAGGTTAAGGTTTAATAATGTCAAGAAGAAGAGTTGCTGCGAAGAGGTCGGTAATACCTGATCCTCGGTTCGGAAGTGAAATGCTGTCAAAGTTCATGAATATGGTCATGGTTGATGGTAAAAAGTCAGTTGCTGAAAAGATTGTGTATGGCGCGTTAGAAGTGGTTGAAAAAAAAGGTCACGAAGAGTCTTTGGGCGTGTTGACGAAAGCGCTTGAAAATGTGCAGCCAAGGGTTGAGGTTAAGTCAAGGCGTGTCGGTGGGGCAACCTATCAGGTGCCTGTTGAAGTAAGGCCTTCTAGGCGGTTGGCATTGTCAATGCGCTGGTTGATTGAGGCTGCAAGAAAAAGGAATGAGAGAACGATGGCGGCTAAGTTGGCTGGAGAGATGCTTGATGCTTGCGAAGGTCGTGGTGCTGCTGCTAAGAAACGAGAAGATACTCATAAGATGGCAGAAGCTAACAAGGCTTTTGCTCATTATCGCTGGTAGTTTTGATTTAGGGGTTTTTGATGCGTGCTACACCGATAGATCGGTATCGTAATATCGGGATTATGGCGCATATCGATGCAGGTAAAACTACGACAACAGAGAGAGTTCTTTTTTACACTGGAGTGTCGCACAAGATTGGAGAGGTACATGATGGTGCGGCAACCATGGATTGGATGGAGCAGGAGCAGGAGAGAGGGATTACTATAACTTCTGCTGCAACGACGTGTTTTTGGCAGGGAATGTCAGGGCAGTATGACGAGCATCGCATTAACATAATCGATACGCCGGGGCATGTGGATTTCACTATTGAGGTGGAAAGGTCTCTGCGGATTTTAGATGGTGCTTGTGCGGTTTTTTGTGCGGTAGGTGGGGTTGAACCCCAGTCAGAGACTGTATGGCGTCAAGCGAACAAATATAAGGTTCCGCGAATAGTTTTTGTCAATAAGATGGATCGTTCAGGAGCAGATTTTTTTCGGGTGATTGGTCAGATTGAGTCCCGCTTGGGCGGGTGTCCAGTGGTTATGCAGGTGCCGGTAGGTGCTGAGGAGTCATTTGCTGGTGTAGTCGATTTGATAAAAATGAAAGCAATATATTGGCAGGAAGCTAATATGGGCGTGGCTTTTGAAGAGAAGGACGTTCCTTTGGAATTGCTGGAAGTGGCTGCTGAGCTAAGGGAGAGGCTGATTGAGGTCGCTGCAGAGTCTTCAGATGAGTTGATGGAAAAATATCTTGAAGGGGGCGAGCTGTCTGATTCGGATATTAAATCCGGATTGCGAGTGCGTACCCTCCGTGGAGAGATTGTTCCTGCTTTTTGCGGGTCTGCCTTTAAGAATAAAGGGGTGCAATGTCTGCTGGATGCGGTTGTTGATTATATGCCGTCTCCGATAGATGTGCCTGCGATCAAAGGGTATGTTGATGAGCAGGAGGAGGAAAGGCTGGCTGATGATAGTGCCGATTTTTCTGCGTTGGCTTTTAAGATCGCGACTGACCCGTTTGTTGGGGTGTTGACGTTTTTTAGAGTTTATTCAGGTGTGCTTGAATCTGGTTCTGCAGTTTTTAACGCGGTTAAAGGTAAAAAGGAAAGAATTGGTCGTTTGGTGCAAATGCATGCAAACAGACGTGAAGAGGTTAAGGAGGTTCGCGCTGGAGATATTGCTGCGGCGATTGGCCTCAAAGATGTGACGACTGGAGATACCATTTGTGAGTTGTCTTCGCCAATCGTTTTGGAAAAAATGGATTTTCCAGAGCCGGTTATCTCGGTTGCGGTAGAGCCGAGGACGAAGGCGGATCAGGAGAAAATGGCGGGGGCGCTGGGTAAGTTGGCCCAGGAGGATCCCTCGTTTAGAGTTAATACGGATATCGAGTCTGGACAAGTGATTATTTCAGGGATGGGTGAATTGCATCTTGAAATAATTGTAGATCGCATGCAAAGGGAGTTTGGAGTTGATTCGAATGTAGGTGCGCCGCAGGTAGCGTATAGAGAAACAATAAAGCAGTCTGTTGAGCATGAAGGAAAGTTTGTTCGTCAGTCTGGTGGGCGTGGTCAGTATGGGCATGTCTGGCTAAAGATTGAACCTCTTGAGCAGGGGGCAGGGTATGAGTTTATCAACGAAATTGTTGGTGGAGTGGTGCCTAAAGAATATATTCCTGCAATTGATAAGGGTGTGCAGGAACAAATGGAGAATGGAATTTTGGCTGGCTTTCCTGTTGTGGATGTCAGGGTCACGCTGTTTGATGGTTCGTACCATGATGTGGATTCGAATGAGATGGCCTTTAAGATTGCTGGTTCTATGTGTTTCAAGGATGGGGCAAAAGAGGCTTCTCCAGCTTTGCTTGAGCCAATCATGGCTGTAGAAATTGTGACTCCCGAGGAATATATGGGGGAAGTTGTTGGGGATGTTAATAGAAGGCGTGGTGTGATTCATGCGCTTAATGATTCCCCTTCGGGTAAATTGGTTGAGTGCCAAGTGCCTATGGCTGAGATGTTTGGATATGCAACGGATCTTAGGTCTGCGACTCAAGGGCGGGCAACTTATAGTATGCAGTTTGATAAGTATAGTGAAGCGCCGGTAAATATTGCGGAAGAAATTATTAACAAGGTGAATTAATTATTATTTGTTTTAGGTGTTGACTCATGGCAAAAGAAAAATTTGAAAGAAACAAACCACACGTAAACGTAGGGACGATAGGGCACGTAGACCATGGCAAGACGACGCTAACAGCGGCGTTGACCAAGGTTATGGCTGAGAAGATGGGAGGGGAAGCAACGGCCTTCGATCAGATAGATAATGCGCCAAAAGAACGTGAGCGTGGAATTACAAT
>SPJL01024811.1_pt1 | contig 15489 bp, 10 predicted proteins | sample 3741751 | NCBI WGS metagenome assembly SPJL01 (sample SAMN10925998, study PRJNA522277) | cold seep metagenome | isolation source: Elba SIP-enriched marine methane seep metagenome, extraction at timepoint T3 | place: Italy: coast of Elba, Mediterranean Sea | reverse complement strand
GGTTGTGCGCAAATGGAAGAATTATTATCAATCAAAAAGTGAAAAGTCAAGTTAATTCAGGACTATGATTCAGAATCAACTTATGGTAAAATAATTTAATAACAATAGTCAACTTTTTTTAGGACGACACACTCCACAGCGATCGCTATACTAGACATAGCTCCGCCTCCCAACCTCGGCCTCGATTTAAAACCGAGACCTATTTGCCCAAATACTTTTTCACCGTAATGGTACCAACTACAAAGAAAAAGTTGATATATAGACGCTCTGACGATCTAAATTCCATAAAAACAATTTAAAGAAATAAAATTTTGATGTGCTAACTTGCTGATTGTGAGAAAGAAAAAAAATAAAAAAATATCGCCCTCGACAAAAAAATAGAACTCTTCCCATAAAATTTCAGAGATCATTAACTTGTGGGCTTCTTGTAAATTAGTCGCTTTACTCATGGAAGATATTCAACAGCTTCAACAACGTTACGAACAGCTCTATGGAGCACCCACTCTGCTCTTTCGGGCTCCCGGCCGTATCAATCTCATCGGCGAGCATACCGACTATAATCATGGCCTGGTACTACCCGCTGCCATCGATCGTAGCCTCTTTTTTGCCCTAGGCCCCAACCCCACCGCTAACGAAGTGCAAATGCACTCCGCCAATTTTGACCAAGCCGCTAGTTTTGAACTCAGCAATCTGACCGTCCAACCCTCCGGTTGGTTGCGTTATATCCAAGCGGTTTGCTACGAATTGATGGCTCGCGATTATCCCGTGCAAGGTTTCCGTTGCGTCTTTGGAGGGAATATTCCCATCGGCTCGGGTTTGTCTTCTTCAGCGGCTTTGACCTGTGGCTTGATCTCTGGCTTGGCTCGATTGCATGCTTGGGAGATTGCACGAACTGAAGTGGCGCTGATCGCTCAGGCTGCCGAACATCGAGTAGGAATCCTCTGTGGTTTGATGGATCAATATGCAGTGCTTTTTGGTCAGGAAGACCAGGTGATCCAATTGGATTGCCGGGATCTAAAGGTGGATTATTTTCCCTTCGAATTGGGGGGGCATTGCCTGTTATTGCTTAACTCAAAGGTAGAGCACGAATTGGCGTCTACAGCTTATAATGATCGCCGGGCAAGTTGTGAACGGGTGTTACAATTTTTGCAAGACCAAAACCCGGCTATTGAAACCTTGCGAGATGTTACTATCTCAATGCTAGATGGGATGGGCGATCATCTCGCAGCAGATATCGCGCGGGTCCGTTTTGTATTAGCGGAAAATGAACGAGTTCGCCAGACCACTCAGGCTTTGCAAGGTGGAGATTTAGTACAGGTTGGGCAATTGCTTTATGCTTCGCACGAAGGGCTGAGTAAGGTCTATGAGGTCAGTTGCCCAGAGTTGGATTTGCTGGTTGATTTATCGCGGAGTAAAACTGGAATCCGAGGCGCTCGGATGATGGGCGGTGGCTTTGGTGGTTGCACCATCAACCTGACTCGTAAAAGCGAGGTGACTGCATTGAGCCAGGATATTTTGGCTGAATACGAAAAGCGTACGGGAATAAAGGGGGAAGCATATGTGGTTCATCCCGCAGGTGGAATCAGCGAAGTGATCTATCAAGCGAGTTAGAGTTTTACCAAGCGCAGGGTATGGTCCGTACCATTTAAATTTAACTTACAATAATACACTCCGGCACTTAATAGCTCGGGCCCCAGGTCATACCAATGGCTTCCGGCTGCCTGTTGAACTTGTGGTAGTAGGCGGTGAACGATACGGCCATGAATGTCATAAATGTCCATTTGAACAGAAGCTGCTTCGGGCAATTGCAGGTGAATTGTAGTAGTGGTTTGAAAAGGATTAGGATGCGCTACAAAGCTAAAGCTCGTGGCCTCTAAATGTTTACTGGCAGTGGTTTTATCCAGCACCGTTAAATTCAATTCTACAATACTATCGCAACCTACCTGACTGATCAAGCTGTCAACATAAATTCCACTCTCGCTATAGCTCTGGCCTCCGAAAATATAATTTTCCCCGAACTCAATCGTGTCGAGAATCGTAAGTTCGTAAATTGGATCAAAACGCAATTGGATAAACAAAATGCTATCGCAACCTTGGCTACTGGCACCACTTAGAGTATCAATGCCGCTGGTCCGTTCGGAATGATAAGCCTCGCCATTTACCCACAAACTATCACCAACACAAAACGTATCTACCAGTAAGCCTTCTACTGGAGCTATTTCCGTGACCTCGATAATTACAGTGCTATCACAACCCCATTGATTAACCAATGTCTCGGTATACGTTCCCATTCCCGGAGGATCACCAGCACAAATGTTTTGGAAAATCAGCGTACTCGTAGGCGGGTAAAAACTTAAGTCCACCTCAATGATACTATCACAACCCATCACGCTACCATTGGGAATGGTTTCCGTCCCGGTAGGATTATTTTCATCGTAAACCGTACCATTAACAATCAAAGATTCTCCGGGGCAAAGCGTAGAATTTACTACACCGGGTATCGGGCCGAGGAGTTGAACCAACTTGGTCAAAGTATCACTCGATACTCCATTATCAACGATTAGGGTGACTGGATAATCGCCGGGTTGAGGAAATGAGATGGTTGGATTGGTGGTGTTTGAAGTAGTGGGAGTCGCATTAGGGAAAGACCATTGCCAACTGCTAGGACTGGCGGTACTTTGATCTTGGAAAAGTAATTCGTAAGGAGGACAATTATTAATCTGTGTCCAAGTAAATTCTGCGGAAGTAGGCGCCGAAACATTTACTGTTTGAATGGTGGTATCCGCGCCACATTCATTAGTCGCAATCATCATGACCTCGTAGTCGCCATTGAAAAAATAAAAATGAGTCGGGTCATTGGCGGGGAAAGAAAAACCATCGCCAAAGTCCCAGAAATAATCAGTCGAATCGTTTTCGATAGTAATGGTGAAAAAGGCAAAAGGCCCGTCCACTCGATAGTCAAAACCTGCCACCGGTGGTGCCTCGACTTCGATATATTGATTTCGGGTAATGGTATGACTACCTGCGGCATTATCGACGCTTAGTATAACTTCGTAGATGCCGGGTTCGGGATAAACGATGCTTGGGTTGGCTAGGGTAGAAGTGGCGGGTTGCCCTCCGGGCAAAGACCATTGATAATTGGTGGCATCTTGACTTAAGTCTTCAAAGCTGATGCTGAGTGGTGCACAACCGCTAATGGTGGCACTGCGAAAAGCGGCAATGGGTGGCACAATGGCCTGGGGCAATTCGGAAAGAAAGATCGGCGTGGCAGTAAGGGCTAAGTTTTTTCCATCCACCGTTTCTAATTCGCCACTGATGGAGAAATCCCATTGGCGTAGCGTCAAGTTGCTGAGATTAAGGGCATCTGGGAAAGAATAAGTAGCCGCTGCATCCTCCGAATTATCTGTTTCGGTTTTTGCCCAGATGATATAGTGAAAATTTCCTTCTACATCGCGCAGTGCCGCCCCCCTAATCCCATTCGGCAATTGTAAAGCCGCGGTACGTTGTGCATCGTAAACGGTGCCATAAAGCAGCTCCGAACAGGTTTTATAAGCAACCCCTTCCTCCGTCATCTCGGCATTGCGATCCAGGGGATCAGTGCCGCTAATTTTTTTATACATCCCCATCAAGTCAAACTCAAAGCCCGCTTCATCGAAGCCCGTATCCTCGGCAATTTTATAAATGTGAAGTTGTAGGAAGTTATTGACAATAGAGTTGACAAAAGTCTTAATGATATAATTTCGTTGCGCCAAATCCGAACCAATAAAATTGCCAAAGGCCTTACGCGGCAAATTTGCCTCCGTCACGATCCAATGTTTTTCGGGATAGGTTTGACCATTATAACCATAGTCGTAGAGGACTTGCTCAAGCGTGTCTTGCGAACGTTCCAAACCGTCGGCCGCTGCATCCGAATGGCGAAAGTAAACCCAATCGCCCAAGCCAATATCAAAGTAGCTGGTGCTACCATCAAAGTGAGGATAGGAATGAAAACCCATTACATCAAAATAGGCACCTCCAGCTAAGGGATAAGTGCCATTGATGCTACCGTCTTGAGGATTGTCGGTATTGCGCAAAACGGCATCGAGAAAACTGGGGAAGGCTACGCCGGATAAGGTGACAAAGGCCTCTGGATGCACCGTTTTGATCACCTCATAGCTGATCCGCAACAAACGGACAAAATGCTGTATGGGCGCCCGGAGTTTATAGTCACAAGGGTAAGGGTCGTTTTCCCACCAATTGCCTCGCTGCCCAGGGGGCAGCCAACCATTAAGGCTGGAATAGTCAAAGCTAGGCTCGTTCCAAATTTCCCAAAACTTAATCTTATCACCGTATAAAGTCGCGACGCGGTAGAGGTAAAGCGCGTAGTAATTATCATCATTGACGGGCGTACCATTTTCTCCATTATCCCAAATGTCGGTATACATATTGGCAAAGTGTTCCGACTGATGGGTGGGACAATAAAAATTGGGATCGCGATGGTCATCGCTAGGAAAACCGACGATCAAAGTATTGTCTTCCAGACCGAGATTGATATAGTATTGGAAAGTTTCCAAACGAATATCATAACCCCAAAAATCTAGGAATTCTTCATACAAGGTGGGACGTACCGATTTGACGCCCAAGCCTTCAATTTCCTTTTCTAGATTACCCGCCGAAATATCCGCCAAGTCCTCATCCCGCCAAGGGGGATAAACGCCAAGGTTTACACCGGGACGAAAATAGCCCTCATAAGCCGGAATGGATTCATTGGCAGTGGCCGTAATTCGACTGGTACTGGGAATGGTAATTTCAAAGGTTTTACTGGTTCGATGTTCTCCACATTCATTAGTGACTCGTAGCTCGACGAGGTATTGCCCACTGGCTTGATAGACCTGTTGCGGATTAGGTGCCGTGCTGGTTTGCCCATTCCCAAAATCCCAATGATAAGTCGTAGCATTGGTACTGGCCTGCTCTGAAAAACGAGCGATAGGACCGGAGATATCTTCGCTAAAGGCAGCCGTTGGTGCCGCGCCAATGGATAAATTGGTTTTCTGTTGTACCAATACCGCACCATTGACCGCCCTACCTTCTAGGATGACTTCAAATTCTCCCGCCGTGGCATACTGGATATTGATATTGTTCCCCAAAGCGCTGCTCGGATTGGCCTCGGGCATTCTCCATTCCCAATGATCGACGCCCGGATAATCAAAGGCCGTTAAAGCGATTGGGCTGTTGGTACAAGCGCGTAATTGTTCGCTATCCAAAAGAGTTTCGCTTAAAAATAAAGGCGTAGCATCAAGTTCGATGGCTTGACCGTTGACGAGTTGATGGTCAAAGCTTTGGGAATAATCCCAACGGCGGAGCCAATACTGACCTTGGTCAAAGGTATTGGGCAGGCTATAAGTAGCCGCAGCCACTTCAGATCGATCAATCAAGGTTTTGGCCCAAAGGACATAAGTATATTTTCCCTCCTGATTATAAAAGGCCGCTCCTTTCACGGTAGCCGGAAGATTGAGCTCGGCGGTACGAACTGGATCGTAGGTGAGCTCGAAGAGGAGATCAGAAGTTGTTTTATAGCCAATGGCCGCTTCGACGGGTTGGGGATGGTAAACGTCAGCGGTTTCGAGTTTTTGGTAAAGTCCCATGAGTTCAAACTCCCCCAAGGCCTCATCCCAAGTTCCTTCTTCGCCAAGGCGATAAAGGTGTAGCTGGAGAATATCGCTCATCACGCTTTCCACATAAGCCTTCATCACAAAATTACGCTGGGTGAGTTCGGTGCCAATAAAGTCGCCAAACTCTTTGCGGGGAATATTGCATTCGGTCACAATCCATTCTTTGGCCGGATGAGTTATCCCATCGTAACCATAGTCGTGGAGTACTGCTTCAAAAGTATTTTTTTGCTTTGTCAAACCGGCCGCTGCATCATCGGAATGGCGGGTGTATAAAAAGCCATTGAGCGAGTCGCTCCATACTTTTACGCTGCCATCAAAGTGGGGATAGGAATGAAAACCGAGGACATCAAAATAGGCGCCACCACCATAGGGATATTCGCTGGTTATACTACCATCCGACGGATTATCGGTGTTGCGAAGTACGGCATCGAGAAAACTGGGATAACCAATCCCGGAGAGGGTGACGTAGGCATCGGGGTCGAGTGTTTTGATCACATCGTAGCTGATGCGGAGCAAACGGACAAAGTGCTGGATGGGCGCGCGAAGTTTATAATCGCAGGGATCGGGATCATTGTCCCACCAATTGCCCGGCGCACCCCGTGGGAACCATCCTAGGGCTCCGGTATAATCAAAGCCGGGTTCGTTCCAAATTTCCCAAAACTTGACGTAGTCTTGGTAGCGCGTCACCAATTGGTAGAGGTAAAGCGCGTAATAATTCTCGTCATTGATGGGCGTACCATTTTCTCCATTGTCCCAGATATCGGTATAGAGGTTGGCAAAATGTTCGGATTGGGCGCTGGGGCAATAAAAAGCCACTTCGCGATGCTCCTCGGAAGGGAAACCTACGATGAGGGTATTGTCTTTGAGGCCTAGTTGGTCGTAGTATTGATAGGTGCCGAGTTTGAAGTCGTAGCCAAATCTTTCCACAAACTCACCGGAGAGGAGGGGGCGTAGGGCTTTTACTCCGGCACCGGGGATATGGCGTTCGGGGTTTCCTGCGGCTATTTCGGCCATTTGTTCATCTGTCCAAGGCGGAGCGATACCGGGATTTACGCCGGGGCGAAAAGGGCCTTCGTAGGGTAAAATAAAGTCATGGGCAGTATGATTGACCTGACTCCATGAGGTGCCAATCCAAAATAATATGGGCAGAAATAGTAGTGTTTTCTTCATAGGTGTACTGACTTAATGGCAAATAGGACGCCAAGTAAGGTCGGTCATAGAAGGCTATTATTGGGGAGTGGAGCTTAAAAACGGAGGGATATTAGCCATTTTTTCTCAACAAAAAGCAGAGAATCAATCACTTAGAGGCTAAAATACAAGGAAAATGGCGAAAAAACAACTGTTAAAAGGTCGTAGAACGCTCTATTAAATAGTCCGTTATTCCGCCGACATTTACCTATCTTTGCTCGCGAATCTGAAAATGAAGTTCGATACTATGGAAAAAGAAACTACGGTCAAACTACCGACGCTGGATGCATTAGAACAAGTAGCTGCTTTTCACCGCACCTTCAAACACCCGGTATTAGAAAAACCTACGATCCCTTCGCCTCAGCGTTGCCAGTTGCGCGTTGATCTGATTGCAGAGGAATTGAAGGAATTGCAAGAGGCGATTGAAGATAACGACTTGGTGGAAGTGGCAGATGCCCTTTGCGATATTCAGTACGTACTAGCTGGAGCAGTGCTTGAGTTTGGGTTGGGGGAAAAATTTCGTACCCTCTTCGATGAGGTGCAGCGCTCTAATATGAGCAAAGCCTGTAAATCCCTAGCGGAAGCAGAAGCAACCATTGCCCACTACCGCGACAACAAGCAAACCGATTGCTACATGGTCCAGGAAGGAGATCTTTATCTGATCTATCGTACTTCGGACAACAAAACCTTGAAATCAATCAACTATTCTCCTGCTGATCTAAAATCAATATTGGCAGATTAATTTTACAAAACGGACAACCACTAGGACAGTTTTTACATCTTCTTGTTAGATTGAAATACGACGGTAAATCCCATGAAAAAACTCCCCCTAGTTTTATTACTATTCCTAGTATCCTGGGCCTCTGCCCAAGATGCCCTATACGGCCCCCACGATAGCTTAATTCGCATGGGGGTACAATACATTCAAAACGGTGATTTGGATGCCGCTAAAGATGTGGCCTACGCCGCTATGGAGCGCTATCCCGAAGGAGCCCCGGCCTATTACCTGATCGGCTATTGCTACAGTACCGATTGTCAGAATGAAGGAGAAAATTGTAAACTGGCCATCAGCTTTTTAAATCAATCGATTGAGATCGATCGGACTTATCGTTACCCCTTCTACAATCGCGCCATCTGCAAAAATTACCTCGGCGATCTGGATGGAGCATTAGCCGATGTGGATACCCAAATCGAACTGGACGATCAGGACCCCAATTATTTTCTACTCCGCGCCAAGCTACATTACAAACTCGGAAATCGCGAAGCCTCCTGTGAGGACTTGGCCCGTTTTCAACAAAGCAATGACATCGAAGAAGAGGATCTCTTTTTTATCCAACTACAACAAGTTTGCGAAAGTAAGAATAACTAAGACACCCCCTAAACGGCATGAGTCGGCGCTACTCCATTTAAGCCCGCCAATAAATTCTCTACCGCCAAATGCCCCATCGCCTCGCGTGTTTTTTGCGTAGCACTACCCAAATGTGGCAAGAGCACCACGTTAGGTAAATGCATTAAACCCGGATGCAACTGAGGTTCTTCCTCGTAAACGTCAAGCCCTGCCGCTCCCAAATGCCCCTCCTGCAAAGCTGTCACCAAAGCCGCTTCATCGACTACCGCTCCTCGGGCCGTATTCACCAAAATACTGCCCTGTGGCATACTCGCCAAAGCCGCCGCATCGATCAAATGATGAGTCTCGGGAGTATAGGATAAATGTAGGCTGATAAAATCCGAGCTGGCCAGCAACATTTGTAAGGAACGATAGGTCCAGGCCTTTTCTTCCTCATTGCTAACCGACAAACGAGTGCGATTCCAGTATTGGATCTTCATCCCAAAGGCGGCCGCTCGATGGGCTAGGGCTTGCCCAATCCTTCCCATCCCAATAATCCCTAAAGTACTACCGTGCAGCTCTTTTCCCAATAATTGTAATGGTCCCCAGCCGGTCCATTGGCCACTGCGAACCAATTGGTCGCCTTCGCCTATTCGCCGGGCTGCGGCGAGCAAGAGACTCATTGCCAATTCTGCGGTTGCTTCAGTGAGCACGCCCGGAGTATTGGTCACCCAAATATTTCGATCGCGGGCAGCTTGCAAATCAATATTATTATAACCAACGGCATAATTAGCAATAATCTTAAGATCGGGCGCCGCATCCATTACCTCCGCATCGATCTGGTCGGTGAGGAGGCAGAGCAAACCTTTTTTGCCACGGACTCCTTCGATAAGTTCTTCCCGAGTGAGCGGACGATCGTGTGGATTCATGCTAAGATCAACCGAAGATTGTAGTCTTTCGATTATAGTTTGTGGGAGTCGACGGGTGAGAAAAACGGGTTGGGGCATAGCTGGATTGTTTGGTTAAATGATACTATAATTGCCCAAATTTACCAACATATCTACTACCTTTAGCTAATTATTTTAGTGTTAAATCGATCATCATGTTAAAGCAAAGTTTTATTTTCAATAATTTATTATTGGCCCTTGGCCTTTTTTTATTCACTGCTTGTGGTAATACTGCCGATAGCGGAAATGCCGAAGTAGCAACCGAAACTTCTACGGAAGTTGCTGCCCCGGATACCCCCGACGAATCAGGGCCAGAGTATACTTCTGCCTACATTTGCCCCATGTATTGTGCGGGCAGTGGAAGCGCTACCGCTGGTACTTGCCCCGTATGTGGAATGGATTACGTCGCAAATGACAAACATCCTAGCCACGATCATAGCGGGCACGACCACAGTGGACATGATCATAGCGGTCACGACCACAGCGGGCATAATCATTAAAAACAGTTCCCAAAAGAGGTTCGAAAATTTTAACGATGAAAAATCAAAGCAATAAAACTTTATGGGCATCGCTATGCCCGGTACTGATTACCCTATTGTGTTGTTTGGGTAGTATTGAGCAAAGCGTAGGACAGATAACGACCTTAGAATTTGAGTATTCTGATGGTAGGGTAGAGAAATTGCCGATGCCCCGTTTTAACGATGCGGCATTACTATCCTCAGATTTTTATGATCGTTATAATGTTGAAACCGATAAATTGGTGAGGATTAACGTTGGCCAACGACGTTTTGTGGTTTCGGCGGTGGAGGGGGTGAAAACGCCCGAAGTATATGAAGTTTTATTGGGTGGTTCGCTTTCGCTACAACGTTATTTGGGAAAAAAAGAAGAGTATTCTTTATGGTTTGATGAAGCTTTACAGGCCGAGATGGAAGTGGAATCTCCTCGTCAGGAATTGAATAAACGCAATTTTCGAAAGGTCATGCGTTTGCTAGGCCAGGCTTGCCCAAAAGTCAATAGCGAATTGGAGGAATGGACGGGGGACGAAAAGTATTGGATTGAATGGGGCAAAAGGTTTAATAAACGCTGCGGAGCAATCGAATTTGAACGAGAATATGCCGTACAACGATCTTTTGAAATTGGGGCTCAGGCCTATTTGGGACAGCTTCAAAATCGATACCTTCCTTGTTCGCCTACGGGCAAAATACTGGCCGATGGCTGGAGCCAATTTGGCGTTTTTGGAGCGATTCAGCTGGGGCGCAAATGGAGCAGTGTATCTGTGGGCTTGGGTTTTAGCTATCGCAAACACAGCTTTGAAGAATCATTGGCCTGGGAAGTTCCCAACTCCATTTTTAACAACGAACAAGATGTTAGCTTCGAAACTTCCTACCTGAGTACTGCCCTACAATTTCGCTACGACCCTTTTCGCAATCGCTGGCCCGTTCAACCCGTGCTAGGGATAGAGCTAGGTCTCGATTGGAACCTCGATAATCAACATTATTGCCGAGAACGAACCTACTCTGCAGTACCAAGTTTTGAGTTTGACGAAGAAATGATCGTCGAATCACCAGACCTCGCTCGTTCCTCCATGCCCTATGGACTCGTCTCCATTGGCCTGCGGTACCAGGTCATCGAAGCAGGGTTTTTCCAAAGCTGGATGCCATACGGTTTCTTCCAAGAACAGGAATTTGCCCTCTCTAATTTGAAAAGTAATGGCCTCTATGTCAAAATCTTTTATACCCTCAAGATTCGGGAAAAATCCCTCATAAATCAGTGATTTTGATACGTTTTTATCGATATTAAAGAAAAATAATTTCGTTTTTAGGGAAAAACGCGACTCCTAACCAGTTGATATATCGGAGCTTTAGGTCGGCTAATGATTGATTTTTGAATAGAAAAGCCGATATTTTTAATCCAAACGGAACATCGATTATGAAAACATTACTCCAACTGAGTCTGGTGGCGCTATGCTGTATTTTTTCCCAGCCTCTCTTAAGTCAAGATATTACCCAAACGATTCGCGGAACAGTCGTTGACGCAGAATCCAATTTCCCGCTTACGGGAGTGAGTATTGTCGTAAAATCCACGACGGGCGACTGGTTGGGGACCACCACTGATCTGGATGGTCGTTATCGTTTGGAAAAGGTGCCACTAGGTCGACAAACCCTGGAATTTAGCTATATCGGCTATCAAACTACCTTGCGAAACAATATTGTGGTGAGCTCTGGTAAAGAGGTGATCCTCGATATTGCGATGGAGGAAACCATCGTAGAGCTGGAAGGCGCGGTGGTAGTGGCTCGGCGTAATGGGGAAGTGAATAATGAAATGGCGACGGTGAGTGCTCGGCAGTTTTCGGTAGAAGAAACCAATCGCTACGCTGGTAGTCGAGGGGAACCGGCCCGGATGGCCTCCAACTTTGCGGGAGTGCAGGGCGCTGATGATTCGCGTAATGATATCGTGGTTCGTGGTAATTCGCCACAAGGCGTGTTGTGGAGATTGGAAGGAATCAATATCCCCAATCCCAACCACTTCGCCATTCCCGGTACAGGTGGTGGACCAGTAACCATTCTCAATAATAAATTCCTCGCCAATTCGGACTTTTTTACCGGGGCCTTTCCCGCCGAGTACGGTAATGGCACCGCTGGCGTCTTTGACCTCAAAATGCGCAATGGCAATAATGAAAAGCACGAACTTTCGGCACAGCTTGGCTTCTTAGGCACCGAACTTATGGCCGAAGGGCCGATTTCCCGAGAAAAAGGAATTTCCTACCTCGCTACCTACCGCTACTCTACGCTTTCCCTCTTTAGCTCCCTCAATATCAACATCGGTACGGATGCCATTCCTCAATACCAAGATGGCTCCTTTCGCATCAATATTCCCACCAAGAATAATGGCTACTTCGCCCTCTGGGGAATTGGCGGTACCAGCCAGGTGGATATCGTGCTTAGTGAGGATGAGGCACCGGACGCAGAAACCTTGATTTTTGGAGCCAATGATCGCGATCAGTACTTTGGCTCGCGAATGGGCGTGGTCGGACTCAATTATACCCAAGCCCTCAATACCAGCACCTTTCTAAAAACAGGGGTCGCCTTATCGGGCAATGAAGTGGATACCAATCACGATTTTATCTACCGCGAAGTGGTTGACGACCGTTTTCGCCTCGATTCACTAACGCCAATTTTGGACTATACTTTTGGCGAAACCAAGATCTCTGCCTTCTTTTTTATGAATCGCAAGATCAATAAGAAAAGCTCCATCAAATTTGGTATCAATGCCGACCTCTACCGCTTCAATTTTATCGATAGCGTTCGCATCGTAACGGCCAATGAAAACGATAGTATCCTTATTTCCCCCGATTGGCGGATTCGCTGGGATACACGATCTTCAGCGCTTTTGCTCCAACCTTATGTGCATTATAAATGGAAGCCTTCGGAAAAATTGACCCTTACCGCAGGACTGACGAGTCTTTGGTTTTCGATTAATGAAAATAGCTTTTCTCCTATCGAACCTCGGTTGGGCGCTTCCTATGATTTGGGTAAAGGGCAAAAGTTGAACTTGGGCATGGGCGTACATACGCAAATTCAATCCCCTTATCTGTATTACTACGCCGCAGAAACCATCAACCGCGATCCGCAAGAGCATAATCTGGATATGGGGCTCAACCGTAGCAATCATATCGTACTGGGCTACGATAATATTTTTGCAAAAAATATGCGGTTTAAGGTCGAGACCTATTACCAACACCTGAGCAATATTCCGGTGGATATTAGCGACGGTTCTTATTCTTTGATCAATAGTGGTGCGGGTTTTTCTCGGCTATTTCCCGATACGCTGGTTAATGAAGGGACGGCGAGAAACTATGGGCTAGAGTTGACCTTGGAAAAATTCTTTAGCGATGGTTATTATTTCCTGATCACTGGATCGCTATTTGACTCCAAATACCGGGGTACGGATGGGGTGCTGCGCAATGTATCCTTTAACGGGCGTTTTGCGTTTAATGGCTTGGTGGCGCGGGAGTTTACCTTAAAAAATGGTTCCACTTTTAATGTGGGAGCCAAGGTAACTTATGCTGGTGGACGTTGGTACGGTCCTATCGATGAGGAAGAGTCTCGAAAACAATTAGAGGTTATTCCCCGTTCTGAAACTGTAAATACGCTCCAGTTTCGACCTTATTTTCGGACGGACCTGAAACTGGCCTACCTCTGGAATCGCCCCCGGATGACGCATGAGTTTGCCATTGATTTGGTCAATATTTTTGGCACCCGTAATATCTTGACGCTCACTTATGCTCCGAATCATCCCTCTGGAAACCCGATTCAGGAGGAGTACCAGTTGGGCTTTTTACCGCTATTTTATTACAAGTTGGATTTTTAAAAAAGGTATGACGAAAACAGAAATAAAAACTAATTTATTAGAACAATGCCGCCACCACATCGAACTTCGGGTGGGAGTGGCTCAAAATGCCATCAACCGAGCTAAAGAAGGCGCGGAAGGCGAAACCAAGAGTTCGGTAGGAGATAAATATGAAACGACAAGGGCCCTGCTCCAAAACGAGCAAAACAACCAGTCGCGTCAACTTTCCGAGTCGCTCAAACTTCAAATGCTACTCAGCCGGATCAAAACGGACTACTTGCACGATGAGGTAACCTTTGGTAGCGTAGTGAGTACCAACGAGGGAAATTATTTTATCTCGATTAGTGCGGGGCGTTTGCTGGTGGATGGGAAAAAGTATTTTGCGATCTCGCCTCAGACCCCATTGGCCAAAGAATTCCTACGGAAGAAAGCCGGAGATCAGGCCACTTTTAACGATCGGCCCATCCGTATATTGGAAGTTTTCTAAGCCCCTAAAAATAGAAAAGTGCCCCGAAGCATTTCGGGGCACCACTGGACTTTTTACATTTGGGGAAATTAGGATTGTTTTCAATCCATTGGTTGAAAAAGGGTCAGACAGGGTCTGTATAGCGGGATAAATTTAGATAAATTATCTATGATTCTAAATTTTTTTCAGCAAAAAAAGCAAGATTAAACCTCAATACGCCAGATAAATATTCCGCAGTATTTTTTCCATTTCTTCTTTCAGTGGCCTCGATCCATTCGTATAATTATTGTGCATAAAGCTGAAAATCAATACCTTACCACTTTTAGCCTTCAAATAGCCACTCAGACAGTGAACCCCACTCAAAGTCCCCGTTTTGGCAAATACATAGGCCTCCGCACCACCGCCATACCAATCCTTGATGGTTCCCGATTGTCCACCCGCCGGGAAAATCTCCACCAAATCCTGCCAAGCCACTAATTGATAAAGATCATACAAGACTTGACTCACACTCCGAGGACTCATCAAGTTGTAGCGCGACAAACCAGAGCCATCTACCCAATGCACAGGGTCCGGCAATTCCGCCAGTAATTCCTCCTGAGCATATTGAATGATTTTACGGGTGTTGAGCGTGTCAAAGACTTGACTAGCACAAGCGAGCAACAACTGTTCGGAAATAAAATTATCACTATCCTGCATCATCAGCCGATAGGCCTCTTTGGCATGCTGACTATAGCGCGTCCTACTTTTTTTGGAAGGTTGAACCCGCTGAGGATATAGCGCTACTGGGCGATGCAGAGTATCTTGAAGGAGTTGGAGTAAAAGGCTATCGGAATAGTGAAAAGGAATCGCTTTGGTTTTAAGTTGGCCGGGAGGAAGGGGCTGAGGATATTCAAAAATATTGCAATCCAAATGCCTGCGCAAACGAGGCGAGCGATGGTCGTCGGCGGCTTGGGGACGGAGGGCCTTGGCAAAATAGGAAGGATAAACCTGGTATTGACTGGCCCCTGCGGCTTTTTCAAAGTTGACCAAATTACCATACACCGGAAGTGCTGATTTTTCAGGTTGGAAATAGTAATTATAATCATCCCAGGACCATCCGGCGCCGAGCGCCTCATCCTGGAAGTTGTAGGAGCAGAAAAACAATTGTTCGGGGCGGCGATTTAGAAAATCGATTACTCCGCTTTCATCGCTGAGGGCGGGGTATAAAAGGCTGGGGTCGCCCGTTCCCCAAAAGAGTAGCGAATCCCCTCGGGATTCGTAACGCAGAGCCGGGATAGAATCGGGGAGGAGCCGCAAGCAAGTATAGAGGGTTAGGATTTTGACATTAGAGGCAGGGGTGAAATAACGATCAGCGGCGTATTCGTGAAGTACCTGTCCGTCACTAGCATCTAGTAGTGAAAAGCCCGTAAAATGTTGATTGAAAATCTCTGAGTGGTCAACTTGTTTTTCCCAATATTTTGCCTTCACTTTTCCCAATCGTTTCCCTGAAGTACAACTAGCCACCAAGCAGGGAATCATTAGGATAATTGTTATTCCTCTCCAAAAGCCCATTAACAGATC
>SPJL01011361.1_pt1 | contig 15498 bp, 13 predicted proteins | sample 3741751 | NCBI WGS metagenome assembly SPJL01 (sample SAMN10925998, study PRJNA522277) | cold seep metagenome | isolation source: Elba SIP-enriched marine methane seep metagenome, extraction at timepoint T3 | place: Italy: coast of Elba, Mediterranean Sea | reverse complement strand
CCTCTTACTCTTGGGGATTTTCAAGTATTCTGACTTCGCGGCGTCTTCTTACTTATCTCTGCTCGGTATGTCTCATACGCCGTGGAATTTGGCGTTGCCGTTAGGGATCAGTTTCTTCACGTTCCAGCAAATTTCCTACTTAATTGATCGATCACGCGGGCAGGCTCCAAACTATAATGCGCTGGATTATGCGTTGTTCGTGTCATTCTTCCCTCAGCTTGTTGCTGGCCCAATTGTTCGTCATAGCGAGCTGGTTCCGCAGTTTTCAAACAGCCCAACCCGCGATGGCATGTATGAGCGGTTGTCCCGGGGTATGACGCTTTTTGCATTCGGGTTGATTAAGAAACTTGCTGTTGCAGACCAGTTGTCCGAAATCGCCGCGCCGATTTTCACAAATGCTTTGTCTGGTGAGACTCTCGGGCTTGTCGAGGCATGGGTTGGGGCGCTTGCGTTCGGGTTCCAGATTTACTTCGATTTCTCAGCCTATTCGGATATGGCAATCGGGCTGGCATTGATGATTGGTATCAAGTTGCCCGATAACTTCTTGGTTCCTTATCGTGCCCATTCCATATCTGAGTTTTGGCGCCGTTGGCACGTCACCTTGTCGCGCTTCTTACGTGATTTTCTGTATATTCCAATTGGTGGAAATCGGCGGGGTTTGGTTGTTCAGTGCTTCGCTTTATTGGTTACGATGTTGCTCGGGGGGCTTTGGCATGGCGCGGCTTGGACCTTTGTTGCGTGGGGCGCCCTTCATGGAGCAGCATTGACGGTCTGTCATCTTTGGGGACGGTATCTGCCGGTTCCACACCGCCTTATTGGTTGGATCCTTACCCTGCTATTTGTTTTCGTGGCATGGGTCATGTTCCGCGCTGAAACATTCACTGCGGCTATTAACATGTGGCTGGCGATGGTTGGGGAATTCGGCTTGGGCGGGCATACAGACCTTGTCTCCGATTGGCAGGGGATAACGCTTGTTATTCTGGGGGCTGCAATACTATCGATGATTGGACCGACTGCACGAGATGTTGCTGAAGCACGTTTGCGGCCCAATGCATTAGGCGCGTTGGCGATTGGCTTGGTCTTAGCGGTTGCTGTCCTTGTAACGGGCGGTGAACGGCTTCAAGATTTTATTTACTTTGAGTTTTAGGCCATGACTGTTCAACAACCGTCTGGACCAAAGATGCCAAAATCCAAGTTTTCGGAGACTGCCCGCGATGGAGCTTGGTGCCGGTTCTTCTTCTTATTGATCGGCGCAGCTGTCAGTTTGGTTTTAGCTACCTGGGCGATTATCGTTCTTGTTGACCCCTATGATTCGGTTTTCTTCTCACCCAAACTTGAGCGACGTCCGATTGCGTCGAACCAGCGGTTTTCTTATCCTTCGATTGCGCGGTCGCAAATTTTCGATAGCGCGGTTTTTGGCACGTCTACAGTTGCGTTGCTCAAACCTGAAGAGCTTTCTGCCGTTCTCGGCGGGCGATTTGCAAACCTCTCTCTATACAGCGGTACCGCCTACGAGCAGAAACGCGTGGCCGAGTTGTTTATGCGGTCACGCGTTTCTGCTCGCACCATCATTGTCGGTATCGATATTATATGGTGCGGGACGGCACGGAAGCCTGACCTGACGAAACGTGTTTTCCCTGAATGGATGTATGATGAAGATCCTTGGAATGATCTTTTTCACTATCTAAGTATCCAGTCGATAGAGGATGCTGTCCGTCAGGTCTCCCAGTTAAGAGGTACGAGAAAGCCGAAATATGCGCAGGATGGTTTCGCCCGTTTCTTGCCGGATCCGGGGTCCTATGATCTGGATCGCGCCCGCTTAAAAATCTACGGTCAGTTGGAACCGAAGCGCCACAAAATCAAATCGATGTCCTTGGAGGAACGAGAGGAACTTCGAAATAGCTTGGTGTTTCCCGAGCTAGACCGGCTGAAGGAGATTCTGACGACGGCCGGTCCGGAAACCATGAAGGTCTTATTGTTCGTTCCCTACCACATCTACAACCAGCCCCCGTCTGGGGATCGTGGTGCGGTCGGATGGCAAATGTGTAAAGAACAGATTGTCGAGATCGCTCGAGACACTGGGAGGCATCTGGTCGCGGATTTCATGATACCTTCTGAAATCACTGAAGCGGATTCAAATTACTGGGACCCCCTCCATTACAAAGCTTCTGTGGCCGGCGAGATTGTGGATGCTTTACACGTGATGATGACGGAGAAACGAAGCGTGCCGGGTAAGGCAGAGCTGTTATCGATCCGGAAGTGATGCCCTGATCGTCGATTCCAAACCGCGGAGTGCTGGACAAACCCGGTCTTCGCAGAGACACTCAACGAACCATTCAAGATGACAATACCCCCCGATTGAGGAGTTCCCATGACCGTTAAAATCTCGATCCAGATCGATACTGCGAAACCGCTGAAGGGGGGCGCCGTCGCGGCGGCTGCCGAGGAAGGATGTACGTTAGGACCGGCTGCGCAAGCACTTGACGAAGCATCCGGCGGCGCCTTGTCGAGAGCGCTGAAAGTCAGCCGCTTTACCGGCAAGAAGAAACAACTGCTCTATGTCATCGCGCCTGAGGGGATGGATGCGGATTTCATCTATCTTTATGGCATCGGCCGTACCGATAAGGATGGGGAGGGGATGAGCGCCCTCGATTGGCAGGCCCTGGGTGGGAAGCTGCTGAAACATGCCAATAGCGTTTCTGCCTCCTCATTGACTGTTCAGGTGGAAGCAGGTGCTGAGGCAGGATCCGGCATCGCGGAAGGCGCCCAGCTGGCCAGCTACCGCTTCGATAAATACCGCACGACGGAAAAGCCGGATGCGAAGCCGACGGTTAAGAGAGTCTCTGTGCGGACTTCAGAAGCAACGGCGGCGCGGAAACTGTTTGGGGAGCGGGAGGCCGTTGGTGCCGGCGTGTTCCTGACGCGGGACCTAGTCTCAGAGCCGCCGAATGTGCTCTACCCGGAAAGCTTCGCCAAGATCTGTGAGGAGCTTGCGGAAGACGGCCTCAAGGTCGAAGTTCTGGGCGAGAAGAAGATGGCGAAGCTCGGCATGGAAACATTGCTGGGCGTCGGGCAGGGCTCTGTCCGGGAAAGCAAGCTCGTCGTGATGCGCTGGAATGGCGGCGCCAAGACCGACCGACCGGTTGCTTTCGTCGGCAAGGGCGTGACCTTCGATACCGGTGGTATTTCCTTGAAGCCCGGACCCGGCATGGAAGAAATGAAATGGGATATGGGCGGTGCTGGTGTTGTCACGGGGCTGATGAAGGCCCTGGCAGGACGGAAAGCCAAGGTGAATGCAGTGGGTGTCGTCGGTCTGGTTGAAAACATGCCGGACGGTAACGCTCAGCGCCCAGGTGATGTCGTGAAATCGATGTCCGGTCAGACCGTAGAGATTCACAACACGGATGCGGAAGGCAGATTGGTTCTGGCCGATGCGCTTTGGTACACGGCTGATCGTTTCAAGCCGGAAGCCATGATCGATCTTGCAACCCTGACAGGCGCGATGATTGTAGCGCTGGGGCATGAGCATGCCGGCTTGTTCTCCAATTCCGATGATTTGAGCACGAAGCTGACCGACGCTGGGCTGGCAACGGATGAAAAGGTCTGGCGGATGCCGCTTGGCGACGCCTATGACAGTCTGCTCAAGTCTGATTGCGCGGATATGAAGAATATCGGCGGGCGCTGGGCCGGATCCATCACGGCGGCACAGTTCCTGAAACGCTTCATCAAGGATACGACTTGGGCGCATCTGGACATTGCCGGCGTTGCCTGGTCACACAAAGATCGCGATACGGTGCCAAAGGGCGGCACTGGGTTCGGTGTGCGGATGCTCGACCGTTACGTTAAGGATAACTTCGGCTGACCGAAATTCGCTATTACCATCTGGAACGGACGGCCGTTGAAAAGGCTCTGCCGCAATTGCTGCAGAAGTGCCTGGAGCGTGATTGGCGCGCGCTGGTTATGGCCAGCACCGCTGATCGCGTGGAACGGTTGAACGAGGCCTTGTGGACTTATGACGATAGCGGGTTTCTACCGCATGGCGCAGCGGCCGACGGGCATGCTGCCGATCAACCCGTGTGGTTGACCGATGCCGTGGAGAACCCGAATGGGGCGTCGGTCCTGTTTCTTACTGATGGCGCAGAGCGTGACGGGGTCGATGGTTTCGACATGGTCTGCCGCTTGTTTGATGGCCGGGATGAAGCCGCGGTACGGGCGGCCCGGGCGGCGTGGAAAGCCGAACGGGAGAAGGGGGTAAAGTTAACCTATTGGCGACAGGGGGAACGCGGTTGGGAAAAACAGGCAGAGCACGATCCAAACGCTAGCTGAGAAACCCCTCAGGCGTGCTGGCCATCGTTCTGTGGCTTCTCGATAATTTTCTCATCTGGATCTTGGGGCGGGACACCGGCACCGATATCGAGGTATGTCCGGCCACTTACCCCGAAATGCTTCAATACGCCCTCAGAATTGCCGAGGTGACCGAAGTTTTCTACTTCGACACTGTGAAAGATTATAAGCGGGTTCTTGTCGGGGCCCTGTGTCATCGGCAATCCAACCGACTCGGCCTGACAGATGCGGCCCGCTGCGCTCTTGATGTTCATGCGAACAGCCATCGCGGCAGGATACTCAACGGCCAAGTTCATGGCCCGCAAGGCCGGCTCTCGGCGTTCTTCCGGGACATAGTCGAGATAGTTCTTGCCGGTAATATCCATGCCGTAACGTTCAACAAGCATGGTGCCGACAAGCCTTAGATGCAGGCGTTCCCGGTCAATGATCTCATGCAAAATGATTCTTGGTAAAAGTTTGGGAATTGCAGCCGGGTCGAAATCACGACGACGGGGGACAAGTCCATCTTTCGGCAGGGAAAGCCAATACTGGATGAAGGCGTCGTTATCCGGGCTGACGGGCTTAAAATCGGAAAGTTTCAAGGCGGATTTCCCCGATATCAACGGCACTGAAGCCTTTGGCTGTCAGCTCCGTTCCATTCGTCCAAGAATTAGCCTGACACAAAATAAGGGTACCGGCAATTCCAGCTGGAATTGCCGCTTCGACCACCTGACAAAGAGGCCTCTCGGACTATGATAAAGAGAGCCGTTTCAGCGCTGCCACATGGAGAGCCGGCGTCGCGGCGGCGAGGACATGGCCGTCGCTTTCCAGGGTGAGGGGCGCGCCTTCCCAATCCGTAATGACACCACCGGCAGCCTCTACGACCGGCACAAGCGCTGCGAAGTCGAAGGGCTTTAAATCTGCTTCAATGACAATGTCGGAAAATCCCATTGCCAACATCGCATAGGCATAACAATCGCCGCCATAGCGCGTGAAGGAGACCGCTTCGGCCAGGTCCTCGTAACGTGCCCGGTCACGTTCTGTCTTCAACATCTCCAAATGGGTGATCATCAGAACAGCGTTTTCAAGCCCGCCGCAGTCTCGCGTCGAGACGGGGACACCGTTCAGGGTCGTCGGGCCGCCATTCTTCATGCCGATCCAACGCTCCCCCAATATCGGCTGATTGATGATACCTAGGAAGGGCACGCCGCCGCGAGAGGCGGCGATCAGAGTGCCGAATTGGGTGACACCGGTTATGAACGCCTTCGTCCCATCGATGGGATCGAGAACCCACACCGTTTCCGCATCCAGTCGGACATTCTCGAATTCCTCCCCAAGAATGCCATGATCCGGCAAACGGTCTTCAAGAATGTCACGCATCGCCCTTTCAGCGCCCCGGTCGGCGATGGTGACCGGACTGTCGTCATCCTTCGAGACGATATCAATCGGGGTCCGGAAATAAGGGCGGATCACATCAGCCGCTGCATCGGCAAGATCATTGGCGAGATCGATCAAAGCTGCGTCATCCATTTCGCGAAACCCTTCTCACATCCGGTTGCTGCTCATGAAAAAGGGGCGGAAGACCGCCCCTTCTTCAAATCTGTTCGATTTGCCTTCGTTTTCGCCAAGCTTCTGCCTTGTTACGGCAGCGGTGCCGGGCTGGCCGACAACGTCCGCAGATAGGCGATAGCATTTGTGCGGTCGCCATCTTTCTTAAGACCGCCAAAGCTCATCTTGGTTTTCTTGATATAGGCTTTGGGCTTGTAAATGAACTGGTTCAGCGATGCGTAGTCCCAGCTGCCACCAAATTCGGTCATCGCAGTAGAGTACTTAAAGCCGTCATGCGCCGCTTTGTCCGCATTCACAACATTCCAGAGGTTCGGCCCGGTGCCGTTTTTGCCACCGTTATCGAAGGTGTGGCAGGAGCCACATTTCTTTTTAACCAGCTTCTCACCGGCAGCGACATCGGCACTGGCCAGTAGCGGCAGAATATCTGCCGGGCCCTTCGGCGCTGCAGCGGCACCGCTGGATGCGACCGCCGATTCCTCGACCTCGATCGGGAAGGCGTCCTGTGAGAGCATATCGACATGATAGACACCTTTGGCAATATAGCCCACGGCCATCGCCAGAAGTGCCGCGACCAGCACAGCGGCCGCAATTTTATTCATCAGAAGCGCGTCTTCCTTCATGATGGAACTTTCCTACCCGAAGAGTGATCCCCCAATCGCCCCCACATCGGTTGCGATCCGTCAAATCGGGTATATCGTGTCGTTCTCGGTTAATCAACGGTGCATCGGCGCGACAAGCGGTCGCGAAGGCGCATCTTCGGGAGTAGCGGGCAATTTTTCCAATGCAGCCCAATCATTTGACCCTTCAACCCTTTTGGCTACCCCGTTTTCACCATCGCTTTTTTGAAGGAGCCGGACCTTGAACCCTGTCGTCGCCATCCCCGCTCGCCTCGCGTCACTCCGTTTGCCGGATAAGCCGCTCGCCGACATTCACGGCAAGCCAATGATCGTTCATTGCGTGGAACGCGCCAAGGAAGCTGATATTGGGCCCGTCGTCGTGGCGGCTGGCGATGCTGAGATTGTGGAGGCAGTTCGGGCCGCCGGCGCCGATGCGGTCATTACCGATCCGGATTTGCCTTCCGGCTCTGACCGCATCCAGCAGATGTTGGAGAGGATCGACCCCGGTAAGCGCTGGGACACGGTGGTAAATGTTCAGGGCGATTTGCCGACATTGGAGGCGGAGGCGATTCGCGGGGTCTTGGCACCGCTGCAGAGCATGAACCCGCCGGAGATTGCGACCATCGCCGCCGTGATCCGGCGAGAGGAGGAACGCACAAACCCCAATGTGGTGAAGGCCATCGCCGGATTTGACCAAGGCGCCACGATCGCCCGCGCCCTATACTTCACCCGTGCAACGGCCCCTTCGGGGGAAGGGGACCTCTATCACCATATCGGGCTTTACGCCTATCGCCGGGATGCGTTGGACCGCTTCGTGAATCTGCCCGCCGGCGTTTTGGAACAGCGCGAGAAGCTGGAACAACTCCGCGCGCTTGAAGCCGGTATGCGCATTGATGTGGCGCTGGTCGACACCGTGCCCTTCGGCGTCGACACCCAGGAAGACCTGGACCGCGCCCGGGAGATGCTGGCGCCCGGGTGATGATGGCGCCGTGATGAATTGAAGGGCTGCGCTGCTCTGTTAGGCCGCCAATTCGGTTTCGTCGTCCAGGTCTCGCTGCAGGCGGGTGACGTCTGCGGAGATGTTGATCAATAGCGTGGCCAGATGCTGTTGCATTGCCACGGCTTTTTCGAGCTTGTCGGCAATGGAGGCGGTTTCCTGAGGGCTCGGCGGGTCTTGGGCGTCATCCATGTCTTCGCCGGTCATCAGCCACATCAGCGGGACCTGAAGCACGCCAGACAGCCGGACAAGCTTGTCACCGCGCGGGGCGCTGCGGTCACTTTCCCAGTTTTCCACCGTTTTCTTCTTCACGCCGATCCGGGTCGCCAATTGGGACGCGGTAAGGTTCAGATAGGCGCGGCTCTGTTCGATACGGCTGCCCAGGGTGGATTCGGAAAAAGCTTCGGTTGTCATCTTACAAACTCCAGTCATTCGGTAACGCTGATGGTGCCGCGATCGGATATCGCGGCGATCAAGGTTTTCGATTTTCATCTAACGCCTTCCAACATAACGATGTGGCGGGGCGTCTCAAGGGGACCGGGACAATATGCCCCGAACCGCCGGTTGCTTCATGACAGCGCGGTGACCGTTCCGTGACGAATTCTCTGGTTGGCGGGGATGAAACAGTGTCCTGCCGTTCTGAAACCCTCTATGCTGAGCCTCTCGCTTTCCCGTGTTGGAGCCTGATCGGTGCAGAACGACGATAACTTCCCCAGAAATCTTAAGTATCTGGCAAGTCACTATCATTCGGTGGCGGAGGCTTGCCGGAAGATCGGGATCAATCGTCAGCAGTTCAACAAATACCTTAACGGCAGCACCATGCCGTCGATTCATAATCTGAAACGCATCGCCGATTTCTTTGGGATGGATGAGGGCGAATTGCTGCTGCCGCATGAAGAGCTGGTCCGTATCGTCATGCGCCGCCCCGTTGGCATGGATTTGCCCGATCCGATTCGTGCCTTTCTGTTATCGGCGAGAGATCGGCATGCATCGCATCGGGATGAATTGGCCCGTTACAGTGGCTTCTATCACTCGTATTTCCGTGCGCCGCCTTGGCCTGGGGGAGTTCTGAAAGGGCTCTATGCGGTGACCGACGGAGAACTATTCTCTACCGTCAAATCGATTGAGCGTCTGTATTGGGCGCATAAGCCTGCTCAGGACGTCTTGGTTCATAAATATCACGGCGTCATGGTCATGGATGCGGATCGGCTTTACCTGTTCGAACACCAGCCAAGCCTGAGGCCGGTCTATTCAATGATGGCGTTGTTTGCGTCCAACAGAAGCAAAATCACCGATCTGACAGGGATTGTGACGGCGGTTTCGGTCGGGACGAGCGCGAAGATCTATTCTTCCCGCGTCGTGTTTCGGCGATTGGATGATCGCACGGATTTCAAGACGGCGTTGAGTGGGTGCGGTGTCTTCAAGCCCGGCAGTCCCGAACTAGATGACGAAATCCTGTCACGTTTGGACAACAGTGTTGCCGACGGCGCGAACCCTCTGTTAGCCGCAGAGTTCTAGACTGCGCTATAAGTGACGCGATTTGACGCGGGTTAGCTGATAGGGGCTCCTTGAATTTGCCGGCAGCGAAGTTGCGGCGGCTGTCCGTGGTTTCCTATGCTTTGCGCCTAAACCAATATCCAAAAGTCTACGAAATATGGGTGATCCGATGAAAATCGTAATCGCAATGATGCAGCATGAAACCAATACATTTTCGACAGTTCCAACGCCCTGGGAGTCCTTTGGGAACGCCTTGGGAGCACCGGAACCGCTTCGCGGAGATGCGGTGGTCGAGATCCTTGGCGGGACGGGCACGGCGATTGGCGCCTTCATCGACATGGCACGTCAGGCCGGCTGCGAGATCGTGACGCCCATCGCCGCCTATGCGGAGCCGAGTGCCAAGGTCGATCAGGACGCGTTTGAGCGGATTGCGGATGTGATTTGCGATGCTGTCCGGGAAGGATGCGATGCGGTCCTGCTGGACTTGCATGGTGCGATGGTGACGGAGGATTTCGATGATGGTGAGGGAGAACTCCTGCGACGACTCCGCGCCATCAATGCGACCGTACCCATCGGGGTTGCCCTGGACTTTCATGCGAATTTTTCGGAAGCGATGGTCCGGAATGCGACGGTGATCACGGGGTACCGCACCTATCCGCATATCGATATCTATGAGACAGGGGAGCGCTGCGCCCGCACGATCTTCAGAATGCTGGAGGGTGAGGTTGCGCCCCGAATTCTATGGGCGCGGCTGCCTTTGCTTTCGGCGATGGTCCTGCAGGATCCGTCCCGCGAGCCGATGCTGACCCCGATGACCCGGGCGATTGAGGCGGAAGCGAAGGGCACAGTCCTGAATGCGTCGATCTTCGGCGGGTTTCCGCTCGCCGATATTCCCCATGTCGGGTTGAGCGTCGTCATAATGAGCGATGGAGAAAGCGAAGACGCGGTCGCCTTGCAGGACGCAATTCTGGCTGACGCCTGGGCGGCGCGCGAAGGGTTTCGTTTTGAAGGAGAAGCGATATCGGACACAGTAGCGCGGGCGAAGACGTTATCCAGTGCAGAGGGGCCTGTCTTATTGGCAGACTATGGGGATAATTGCGGCGCCGGCGGCGCGGTCGATGATATGACAGTCATCGCGGAAGTATTACGGCAGGGGCTGGAGGGCGTGATCGCCGGACCGATCTGTGATCCGGAAGCCTTGGCGGCGGCTCAGGAAGCGGGGGTTGGCCACTCTCTGTCTCTCTCCGTTGGCGGCAAGCAACCGGGCCAGGATGAGGCATCGTCCGGCCAACCCCTTCAGCTTCACGGAGAAGTAACCTTTCTGGGCGACGGACGGTTGCTGCTTGAAGGCGATATGATGACCGGCTTTCCAGTCAATATGATGGGCTGCGCGGTCATTGATACGGGCCCGATGAAGCTGATCATCAGCGGGGAACGGGTGGAGCCCTATATGCCGCAGTATTTCAAGCAGGCTGGGATTGAGCCCGAACAAGCACGCTACATCATTGTGAAGTCACGCCAGCATTTTCGTGCAGGGTATGAACCGATTGTCTCGCATATCCTGCTGGCCCGGGGACGGGGGGCTTGTGATGAAAACTATGATGAAAAAACATTCAATCATCTGACACGGCCAATTTTCCCGCTGGATAAGGATGCCCCCTGTCAGATCGTTCGATGTGACGCTAGTTGACGCTGTATGGGTTCGTATCGTTGACAATTTTTGTCTGGCGCGAAATTGCCCTGTGTTGCGGAAGCCTCCTAAGATTTGTCAGATAAACACGAACGGGTTGGAGGTCGAAATGTCTGATTTCAATAAGGAAGGTTACTTGAACTGGCTGAAAGCCAGCCATGCCGAAGGCAAGATTGGGCGCCGTGAGTTCATGGGGCGTGCGGCTGCAGCTGGGGTGCTGCTGACAGCGGGAACGATGATTGGGTCATCTCCTGCGAAAGCGGCAACGCCTAAAAAGGGCGGCCATATGAAGCTTGCGATGGGCCATGGCTCGACCACGGATACAATCGATCCGGCGATCATTGAGAATGGCTTCCAGTGGACGATGATGTATGCGATCGCCAACCCGCTGACAGAGATTGCCGCAGACGGCAGCCTGCAGCCCGCTTTGGCTGAAAGCTGGGATGTCTCCGACGATGCGACGACATGGTCCTTCAAGCTGCGCAAAGGCGTTGAATTTCAGGACGGCAAGCCCTTCACCTCTGCCGATGTGCTGGCAAACCTGCGCTATCACACGAAGGAAACCTCGAAATCCGTTGCCAAGCCGATCATGGACCAGATCGCTGAAATGAAGGCGGATGGCGATCATGAAGTTTCCATCAAACTACATTCCGGAAACGCGGATTTTGCCTTCAGCCTAAGCTCTGGCAATCTAGCGATGTTCCCGGCAGCGGGTGAAGCGGATATCGATTGGAAGGGCGCCAACGGGACCGGCGGGTATAAGCTGGATACCTTCGAGCCTGGTGTCAGCGCTACATTCTCCAGAATGCCGAACTATTGGAAAGACGGCGCGGCTCATGCCGACACCATTCAATTGCTGGCGATCCTGGACGCGGCAGCGCGGACCAATGCCCTGATTACCGGGGAAGTTCACGCCATCGATCAGGTCGATCTGAAAACGGCGGAACGTCTTAAGCGGGTCAACGATGTCCATGTCGAAGAGACCACGGGGCCGCTTCATTACGAATTCACAATGCAGGCGGACCAACCGCCGTTCAACGACGTCAATGTTCGTCGCGCGCTAAAGTCTGCCGTCGACCGTGAGGAGCTGTTGAGCAAGATTCTGCAGGGCCATGGCAGCATCGGAAATGATCATCCCATCGGGCCGTCTTATCCGTATCATGCCGCTGACCTTGAACAGACAGCCTATGACCCGGACAAAGCCAAATGGCATTTAAAGCAATCCGGGCTGTCATCCTTGACCGTCGACATCAGCACGTCTGAGGCTGCCTTTGCCGGGGCCACGGATGCGGCGATCCTTTTCCAGGAATCCGCGAAGAAGGCAGGCATTACGATCAATGTCCTGCGTGAGCCGGCGGATGGGTACTGGTCTAATGTCTGGGGCAAGAAGCCTTGGTGCCTCAGCTATTGGGGCGGCTATGCAACCCCGGATGAGATGTATACGACCGGCTATGCAGAAGGGGCGGCTTGGAACACCTATAACTGGGTCGATCCGAAGTTCCAGGAGCTGATGAAAGTAGCCCGCTCGCAGACCGACCCTGCCGAGCGCGCCGCGACCTATCGCGAAATGCAGCGGATTGGCCGCGATGACGGCCCGACGATCATCCCGATGTTCGCCAATGCTGTCTTCGCACGGCGCTCAGAGATCGAGCATGCCGAACATGTCTCCGCCCTGCGGGCTTTCGATGGTCGCCAGATCATTGAACGCTGGTGGATGGCGTAGGCCAAGTTTTCTCGTTCCCTGTTTTAACTGAGCCTTAGCCCCTCTTCTTCATGAAGGGGGGCTTTTTTCGACGCTTTGTGAAAATAAAAAGGCGGGCCGGGCCGGTCTGTAAGCCGGGTTTTGTCTGGCCGCGGGGTTACCCCCATCGGCCTGAATGACCATTCATCTGGGACGCCCGTTGCCGAACGCCTCTCGCGACCTACCCGGACGGGGCGCGGAAACACGCCTGGGTCTCCTTAGCCGAAGCCGATACCCGCCATCCCTATTCGGTCTTGCTCCCGGTGGGGTTTACCATGCCGTCGCCGTTGCCGGAAACGCGGTGCGCTCTTACCGCACCCTTTCACCCTTACCCCAGGCCCGAGGGCGCGAGGCGGTTTGCTTTCTGTGGCACTTTCCCTGGGGTCGCCCCCGCCGGTCGTTAACCGGCACCGTGTTTCCGGGGAGCCCGGACTTTCCTCAACACTGCGGGTTTCCCCTTTGCAGCATCGCAGCCATCCGACCGACCGGCCCGCCACCGCGCGATATAGCTCAGCCGCGTTGCGCACGCAAATCACGCGTGCTTTAAAGAAGCATCATGAATGCGACGCCATCAGCAAATTCTCCGCCACAGGATGCGGATAAGGCCTTATCGGTGGGCATCGTGCCGCTGTCGCGTTTCACGCTGAATGCCTTCGCGAGCTTTGTTGATGCGTTCCGCCTTGCCGCGGATGAGCGCGACCGGTCGCGCCCGATCCGCTGCCGGTGGGAGGTGATGAGTGAGCATGGCCGGCCTGTCCCGGCCAGCTGTGGGGTGTCCGTCTCCGCGACCGCTGCCTTTCTGCCGCCAAAGCAGTTCGACTATATCGCTGTGGTTGGCGGATTGCTTGGCCATGACACGGCGCGGGAAGCGGCGATTGTCGCTTATCTGAAGGAATCGGCCGAGGCAGGGGTTCCTGTTATCGGAATCTGCACCGGTGTTTTTGCGATGGTGCGTGCCGGGCTGATGAAGGGGCGGCGTTGTTGTGTCTCCTGGCTGCATTACCGCGAGCTTCTGGAGACGACGGAGGAGGTTATCCCGGATTCCAGCCGTCTGTTCGTCGTGGATGGGCAGCGCCTGACCTGTGCCGGGGGGATCGGGTCCGCGCGGCTGGCGGCTTGGCTGATCGAGAAGCATATCGATCGGGCGGCAGCCGAAAAGGCGCTGGGGATCATGATGGTTGGGGGTGAGCGCAATCTCGCCGCCCAGCCGCAACCGGCACTGGGGGTCCATGTGACCGACCCAAGGGTCGCGCGTGCTGTGCTGATGTTAGAGGAAGACTTGGCCGATCCGCCGTCAATTGATTACCTTGCCGAGGCAGTTTCGATCTCCCGACGGCAGTTGGAACGCGGCTTCCGGGAACAGCTGGGGATGAGTTACGGTGATTTCTCCCGCGCTGTTCGGCTTGATCACGGGTTGTGGCTCGTCATGACCTCCGACCGCTCTATTTTGGATATCACCATGGAATGCGGGTTCAACGGCCAGAGCCATTTTGCGACCCTGTTCCGCAAAAACTTTGGCCTCTCCCCCTCAGAGGCCCGCGCGCTTGACCCGGAGGAGCGAGAGGCACTCCTCACCGACCAACTCCGCTTCCGCCCACGCGAGATGATCGTCGATAGGGCGCCTGGTTAAACGTCCACAGTGGTTCAATTTGAGCGTTGGCGCCCTATGTATGAATCTGTTACATCATAACACGGTATTGCTGATCTCGGTGCCCTGACAATCCTTTCTATCGGAGGCTACCTTTGCGTAACTGGCTGAAAGCCGCCCTTGCTAGCTTGTTCGTCGCTGTCGCTCCAATTGGTGCGTCGGCGCATCCGCATGTCTGGGTTTTGGCTGATGCCGCACTGGTCTTTGAGGGGGATGAGATTGTCGCTGTCGACGTGGATTGGAAATTCGATGGCTTCTTCAGTCTGATCCTGTTTGAGGATTTCGACTGGGATAAGGATGGCGCATTCTCTGAAGATGAGATTGATGCGATGCGGGATGGGGCGTTCAGCGGGCTTGGGGAAGTTGGTTTCTTTACTCACTTGAGTAAGGGGGGCGAAATTCAACCCTGGGGAACGCCGTCAAATTTCTCGGTCGGTGTCCATGAAGGCGGAGAGGTCGTGTCTTATGGCTTCAAATTGACCCTCGCCGAACCGGTTCCCTATAAGGGGGCGGAAGTAAGCCTCTCTCTCTATGACCCGGATTTCTACGTTTATGTTGGTCCGGATGAGGAGGGGGGCTTGACCGTAACAGGGCGTCCGCCCGGTGACTGCAGTTTTGAGATAATGGAAGATACCTCGGTCTCAATCTATTTCGATACGGTTCACCCAGATAAGGCGGTCCTGACATGCGGCGCGGAGACTCAAAGCTAAGCCGCGTCCTTCGTAACTCGATCCTGTGTGCGGTATTGCTGGCGGTTTTCGTCGGCTTCACGTCGCCGGACCTTGCGGAGGCGCAACTGCTACGCGGTGGTGATAGCGCGCAATCGGCAGAACAGGCAGGCAGTCTTGCCTGGTTACCTGAGCCGGTGAAAGACGCCATTGCCTGGACGGCGAAGCAGCAAATCGCCCTGAATAGAACGATCCAGGCGGAGGTGAAGGCTTATCGACAATCGGGGCAGTTGAGTTCCGCGCTCGCCCTGATCGGGATCTGTTTTCTTTACGGGATTTTCCATGCGGTTGGGCCAGGACACGGGAAAGCCGTTGTCTCCAGCTATTTCCTGGCGCGGGAAGCCGCGATCAAGCGCGGACTGATGTTGGGCGGCGCGATTGCCATGATCCAGGCGGTCAGTGCGGTCACCATTGTCGCTGTCATGGGGTGGTTTTTGGACGGGCGGCGGCTCGAAATCCTGGCGAATATGGCGTTGCTGGAGGCGGTTAGTTACGGACTGGTTGTGGTGCTGGGCGCCGGAATGCTTTGGGCATCACTAACCGGGCGCGATTGCGGGCACGATCATAGTGGCATGGGCGAGCATGATCATCACCATGATCACCACCACCATGAGCACGGGCACGGGCACGACTGTGGTCATCACCATCATCACGGACCAGTGGCAGACCGCCCCGGACAGACATCGGT
>SPJL01003083.1_pt1 | contig 15508 bp, 12 predicted proteins | sample 3741751 | NCBI WGS metagenome assembly SPJL01 (sample SAMN10925998, study PRJNA522277) | cold seep metagenome | isolation source: Elba SIP-enriched marine methane seep metagenome, extraction at timepoint T3 | place: Italy: coast of Elba, Mediterranean Sea | reverse complement strand
CGTTGTTTAATGTCTGTAATGACCCCTACCGCTACATGAATTGATTTAGCGTCATTCAAGTGCGGTACTCTGCATTGATGCGCACATAATCATAGGAAAAATCACAGGTCAGAACGTCTTCACTCACCTCACCTCGTCCAAGCACAACACGCACGCTAATTACCTGCTGGTTCATCACTGCTTGCCCAGCCTGTTCGGTATAACTTGAGGCCCGTCCGCCATGTTCGACAATGCAGACATCATCCAGATAAATTTTGATTGCCTCCATCTGAATATTGTCAATCGGCGCTCGCCCTACTGCCGCCAAAATCCGTCCCCAATTCGGGTCGCTGGCAAAAAATGCGGTTTTAACCAATGGAGAATGGGCAATGGTTTTACCCACGGCAACCGCTTCTTCACTGTCTAAAGCCTGTTCCACCTTAATGCGAATGAGTTTGGTTGCGCCTTCACCATCACGCACAATGGCTTCTGCCAACTGATAACACAGCTTGTCTAACTGCTGTTGAAAACTCTGCAACTCGATACTTCCAGCAGTTATTTCCGTTTGCGTCTGGCCGCTTGCAAGCAACACACAGGCATCATTGGTCGAGGTATCACTGTCTACGGTAATCCGGTTGAATGATTTTTCTACGGCCTGTTGCAGACATTGTTGCAACAGCGACTGCTCCATCTTTACATCTGTGGCAATAAAGCCGAGCATGGTCGCCATATTTGGTTGTATCATTCCAGCACCTTTCGACATACCGGTTATGGTCACCGTTTCACCATGCAACTCGAATTTGCATGATGCGCCTTTGGCAAAAGTGTCCGTCGTCATGATTGCTATAGCCGCCTGAGTCCAGTTGTCTTCAGCCAAGGCAGCAAATGCCTCGGACACCGCGGGCAGCAATTTGTCCATGGGCAGGTTTTCTCCAATGACCCCGGTTGAAAACGGCAACACCTGCTGAGCGACTCCATCGGCAACCTGTGCCACTTGTGCGCAGCTCGCCCGGGCGTCCAACATTCCCTGATCGCCGGTACCGGCATTGGCATTGCCGGAATTAACCAGCAACCAGCGCGCATTAGCATTTAAATGTTCTCTGGCCACAAGAACGGGCGCTGCACAAAATGCATTGCGGGTAAAAACGGCTGCCGCCGTGCCGCCCATGACCATTTCCATCAACAACACATCATCCCGTTCTGTTTGTTTGATGCCTGCATTACTGGTTCCCAGCCGGATACCCTTTACCGGATACATTTCCGGCATGTCTGTTACGCCAACCGCCATTTATTTCTCTTGATTACGCTTTGAAAAAAACACTCACTTTGTCAATCTGATCGACTTTTCGTTCCATTAATAAGCAATGCTGTTTGATCTGTTCCACCTGATGCGACTGGGTTGACATTAAATGTGGCAATAAAACCTCCACTTCCAGATACCCTTCAAGATAATGCACTCGGAATTCTGCAACAAAATCTTTCAATTCACCCAGATATTCCGCCATATATTTATTAATTTGCTTACGCGTCAGCGGTAAATGCTCCACTACTTTGAATTCGTCATCCTCAGGATCAATGTGCACCAGCACATCAACCACTTCATCAAAATCACGCTTGAGTTTATCCCTGACTACATCGCCAATGAGGTGCCCTTCTGACACAGTGATACGCGGATCCACAACAATATGTGCATCAACATAGGCATCCTCACCCATCTGGCGGGTGCGTAACAGGTGAATCCCACGCACTCCGTCCGTTGTTTTAATCTTTTTACGGATGTCATTGACGACATGTTCCGGCAACGAGGTATCAACCAGCTCGTTAATGCTTTCCAGCACCAGCTTTAAACCGATTTTGGCAATCATTAACGCCACAATCACCGCCGCGATGGCATCAGCAAAAGGGTAGCCCAGGATGACGGCACCAATACCGAATAACACGACAACCGAAGAAATCGCATCACTCCGGTGGTGCCATGCGTTTGCCAGCAATAACTTGGAGCGGGTTCTTCTACCGATACGCACGGTATAGTGATACAGCCCTTCATTCGCCAGAATCGAAATCAAGGCAACAACCAGTGTATCCTGAGTCGGGATCATCAACAGGTCTGGATGCAGAATCCGCTCAGTCACATCGACGGCAATCCCGCCGGCAATGACGATCAAGCCCAGCCCTAACAAGACCGTGGCCATGGTTTCAAAACGGCGATGACCATAGGGGTGATCATAATCCGCTTCACGACCGCCCATTTTAATGGCAATCAACACACATAAATCACTCAATAAATCAGACAACGAGTGTATCCCATCGGCGATCAAGGCGGCAGACTGGCCGATTATCCCCATACCGATTTTAATCAGCGTAAGAAAAATATTTACCGCTGCTGCGACCAGCGTCACCCTGGCTTTTAAACGGGTCGCCTGCTGTGCCTCGCTCAATTCAGTCATATCAGCCTACTTTGATTGCGATAATATATTCTCGATCTTGACTGCGACTATCCAGCACCTGATGCCCGTTGATCCGGCACCAGGCAGGAATATCCTGCATCACGCCCGGATCAGTGCAGTACACCGTGAGTTCATCCCCCGCAACTAACTGTTTGATTTTATCCTGCGTCCTGATCACTGGCATCGGACATAGCAATCGGCGTGCATCCAGTTCATGCTGACTCATACAAACCACTCCTTAGGTATTTCATTTTGCGGTAACGGTTTGACAGCAATTTTGCGTTCTTCCTTGCCCGGTTCACGAATGCTGATTTCAACCTGCTCGGCATCCCGTCCCTGCCCATAGCGTGCCGTAATCTGACCAGCCAGTTGCAAATCCTCCTCACTGGGCTTGCCATCAATCAAGGCTAACGGTCCACGGTGACTGGCACAATTCATATTGATGAAGTCATTTTTATACCCTTGCATAAAGCGGGCTTCGCCTTCTTCACGTGCGACAATCAATTTAAAATTCTGTTTTGGCCGGATGTGACGCCCCACTTTAAGTAACATCACATCATCCAGCTCATAATCCTTTTCTCCGCGCGCCTGCCATAAATCCACCAGTTTGCGCGAATATTTTTCATCGGTTAAAAAACAGCAACCGCCCGCTGGCTGAGAATACTCTACAAATCCGTATTGCTCTGCCAATGCCATTTGTGGCTTGCGTGATCGTCCGCTAAAGTCAAACAGTTTTTCACGATCTACCCAGCCCTCTTTTTCCGGTAACGTGGCGGGCAGGTTTTGCGCGCATAACGGTCTTAACAATAACTCATCCGCACCGGACTCTTCAGCCACAATCGGCATGGTTTCGCGGCGTTGCGACATTGGGCGTTGCCCCATGACTTCACCGGTAATAATGAAATCAAATCCGTTTTCCTGTACCCATTGCCTGGCCTTGTTCACCATAAAAATCTTGCAGTCCAGGCAAGGATTCATATTGGTGCCGTAGCCATGTTTTGGATTTATCAAAACATCTTTGTACTCTTCGATAATATCGATAATATGCAGCTTGATGCCCAGCTGCTCGGCCACCCACAGTGAATTATTCCGCTTGGGTTTGTCTTTATCCTTTTTACGAATGGCATGGGTATGCCCTTCCACACAAAAGCCGGTAAAGAAATTTATCCCTTCCACATGAACCCCTTGTTCCATCACCGCTTTCGCTGCCAACATGGAATCCAGGCCACCTGAAATCAGGGCCACTGCTTTTTTCTGTTCTGTCATGCAAATAACCTGTTCATCACACATGCTCCACACAAGTGCTTTTCAATCAAAAAACTTTATATTATACCGATTTGATAGGGAGAATTGTTTTTCAAACCAGGCGACTGTCAAATTATGAATCAATCTACTCCGACGGCAGGAAATCGGCGCAGTTTTCCGTCGTTTTTCGTTGCATAGCCCCAAATGTGCCTCAAAAGACCAAAAAAATGCACACGATCATCCACTCGTCTCGCTACGATCACCATAACCCGACACCTTCCTGACACACAGATTGTGCAATTCATCCTGGCATACCCGGGGAAATCCGCAAATTCTTGACTACACTTGAATTATTCATTTATTTCACGAGGTTAACGATGGAATTCAAAGACTATTTGAAAATTCTGGTTCATAAAGATGGCTCTGATTTATATCTGACCGTTGGTGCGCCACCTGCGGCAAAATTTCAGGGCGCATTAAAACCTTTGGACTCTGAAGTCCTGACCAAAGAACGTATCAAGGAAATTGCAAACAGCGTAATGGATGAGGAACAGCGTGAACAATTTGAGCAAGTACCGGAAATGAATCTGGCCATCGCCGAACCGAATGTCGGTCGATTCAGGGTCAACATTTTTAAACAGCGTAATCATCACGCCATGGTGATCAGAAATATCAAAGTCGATATTCCCAATGCAGACAAATTAGGCCTGCCGCAGGTACTGAAAGACAAAATCATGGAAAAGCGTGGACTTATTTTATTTGTCGGGGGCACAGGCTCGGGTAAATCCACCTCACTGGCTGCATTGATAGATCATCGCAACAGCAACTCATCCGGCCACATTATCACTATTGAAGATCCGGTGGAATTTGTTCATCCGCATAAAAAATGCCTGGTCAATCAACGTGAAGTCGGTGTCGATACCTGTTCGTACGAAGATGCATTAAAAAACACGCTACGCCAGGCACCGGATGTCATCCTGATTGGCGAAATCAGAAGCCAGGAAACCATGGAACATGCACTGGCATTTGCTGAAACCGGCCACCTTTGTCTGTCAACCTTGCACGCAAATAACGCAAACCAGGCACTGGACAGAATCATCAACTTCTTTCCTGAAGAACGCCGCAATCAATTACTGCTGGATTTGTCATTAAACCTACAGGCATTTATCTCGCAACGCCTGATACCGACAGTTGACGGCAAGCGTGCCGCAGCCATTGAAATTTTGCTGGGCACACAGCTGGTCAGCGATTTAATTCAGAAAGGAGAAGTCCACGCGATTAAAGAAGCCATGGAAAAATCCGAAAACATAGGCATGCAGACATTTGACAGTCATTTACTCAAACTATATAAAGCAGGCACGATATCTCTGGAAGAAGCCTTGCGTAATTCGGACTCTCCAAACAATCTTAAATTAAAAATCAATCTGAGTGAAGGGAGAGGATCAGCCACCTCGGAAGACAAACCAAAAGCCGCTAGTGGATTGTCATTACAAGCCAAACAGGAAGAAGAGGAAGAGAGCGAAGAAGAAAACGTTGAATAAATATGGCAACTTAAACCCAGAGACTTAGCCATTCACAAATACTGTATAAATAAAAAAGGCCCGCAATTGCGAGCCTTTTTTTCAAGCCTTCAGCAACTAATTAAAGCTGAATAGACGCTGGGCTGGAAACTTTTTGTTTTGAACCGTCTGGATTATCCATGCAACCGCTCAAACCAACGATCATTAAAGTCATTGCCAAAAAAGATAATACTTTTTTCATAACATCCTCCAAATAAAGGTATTTATATTTATTTTATTAAAGCGTACTAATAAAGCACGGGTAATTTATATCATGCATAAATGGGCAAATCAACAGAAACATAATCATTTTATTTGATCAGTTGATCATGGAATATGATTGACTCGTTAAAGCTGATATGCATATTTTTTCCATTCCACTGCGCAATCCCCACCGTTTTCCATTCTCCGGAGAGGTTTTTCCTTCTTAGTCCGGGTTCCCATTGAAAAGGCATTTTAATCGGCTTGACCAGAATATTAAATTCAGTCTGATCCAGACTCAGTCCAACATGTTTTCCCCAAAAAGCAGTGACTTTAATTATTGCCTTTTGTAAACGCCATTGATTTATTTTGGGCGTAACCGCAATATTTGCCCACATCGAATGCACCCGCCCCCAATTCGGGGCCAGCATTCTGCCCTGCTCATTTACAAACGGCAAAAAATGCTGTTTTCCAGCATCATCGGTATAACTGATCGCGACCAACTGCCTGTAGCCTTCAAAATGATCATGCAGATATAACGCATGCGGTGTAATGCCAAGAAAAGTATGAGAAATCAATGTCATGCTATTGCTGACTCCTGTCAATGCCTGCCCTAATGCAGAAGACTTGGTATCAACACCCAATCGAAATAACACCCCATAATGCAAGGTCGTATTGAGCTGAAAAAATATAAGTATGATTAAAAATTTGCTTAATTTTCGTATCTTTTTTCTATCTACCTTGTCATCATTGAAATCAAACATTTGCTCATACCAGTTTGAATTCACGGCGCCCACCGACACCAGACATGTTTCGTCACATGGCACACGGCTTCTAAAATCAGCAATTCGCCGATACACCTGGACAGCAATGTGATTGATTCCCGGGGCAAGAAGAACCCAACCTAGAAAGCAGGGATAACGCATATTAATCAGAATCCGGGCATACGTATCGACACCAGAACACACTCGGCCAGTTTTATCCAGCGCATACAGGTCCGTCATCAATTCATTCATTTCCAGATGGGATAATGACGCATAATCAGAAGCAAATGATTGTGCGCCTTTAAAATCAATCGTCTTGAACACATCAAAATGATTCAAAATCAACACCGTGCGATTACATAAGGGACACTGCTCATCATAAAACACCGTCAATGTCGGGAGTGACACTGTCATCCATTGTCCTGCACGTTGATACCATTGTGGCGGAATGACCAACACATAAAAAATCAGCATCCCCATCCCGAAAGGATAGATATTCAGCACCAGGGTGATCCCCAGATGCAGCCCGATGCCAATCAGAATTAACAGGGGGCGCAAATATTTATTATTCAACATAAATAAAAATGCGATTTGAAAAACGATGATGGTGTAACCGATAGTCTTCTGCAGTAACTCATTCTCCAGAAACCATTCCATATCCAAGGCAGATATATACAACGGGTGCGAAGCAGGCAGCCATACCCCCAGGCCATTTCGCCAATGTTCGGCAAACATCTTGTGAACAACCGAATCGAAATACAAAAACCCCAGGCACACAATGACAGGAATGCTGTAAGCAAGAATGGACACCTGTTTAATTTGATAATTTGAATAATGTACTAACGGTTTTTGCAATTTTAGCCGCAACCCATCCAGCGCAAACGCGTTGTTATGCGGTAAAAACATCAGAAAAAAATTCGCGCCGATCATGAATGCATCGAATCCCCCATCAAAATCCCGTTGCATCGGCGTAAAATTGACAAAAACAATCCAGAAAATATAATTGGCGACAATTGTAACCTGGCTATGCCAACCCACAACCACACAGGCAGAAACAGCTGCCCATACCCCCAAAAAAATGACAATCATTGGAAACTCTACATCCAGATATGGAACTGGATCAAAGATCAGATGATTAAAATAAATGAGAAAAAAAACTTCCTGAAGGGTTACAAGCCCAAACAAGGCTCTGAATAGACCAAGACCTGTTGCAGAAACTTGCTGCCGCGCCAGCACAGAAAGTCTGGCATTTAGAAATTTGTACATATTCTGACAAAAATATTACAAATTATAGGGATATTAAATTGAAAGACAATGCAAGCTTCCCCTGGAAAGGGATAAGCATTTTCTTACAGACACAAAAAAGGCCGCTACTGTAAACAGCAACAGCCCTCTTTCAGAAAAAGAAAAGGCGTTCTTATTCTTCTTCCTCTTCTTCTTCGTTGAAGACCCACTTGATGAAAAAGTATGCGCCAGCGATTAAAACTAATGCACCTACCATACCTTCTGGCTCTTTTAACATTTCAGTTAAATCTAAGATTGCTCCCATGAGTATCCTACCTTGTTTAGTTGTTGTAAATAAATGTACCAAAATTGTGGCATCCGGAGCGGCTATGGTACTTCAATGATCTTTAAAGTCAAGCAAATGATTAATGTTTATGTCACCGATATTTCATCTAATGGTCATCTTTCTTCTTCACGTTCATTTTTGACTGCATACGAGAAAAACATACTAAAAAACTCACCCATCTGAACGTGATGCATAGACGTTTGTTAAATCGACCGTTACAATATGGTGGTTGAGGAAGAAATGCGGACTATAAATACGTTGAACAATAAGCTCTATGGAACTCGACCAAGGCTCATCGTTCTAAAAAAATTCAATGTGTGGTCTGTAACAACACAAATTAACTAATTATTATAAATGAGGTAACGACATGGTTTATGGTGGACTTGTTTCAATTATTTTAGCCATCTGGATTTATCAAACCGGTATGGAGCACAAAATAAAAAACACACTTTTCTGGGTTGCGGGTGCTGTAGCTATCTTTCTGCTGATGCAAACTAAAATGATCCTTTTCAACGCCTTTATTATCGAATCATTTGATAGTGATGTAGGTGAGCATTATGACGATATAGGTGGATTAAACAAGCGAGACAACATTGATACCGCAGGCCTGCAATCAGGCGGTACGGGAACGGTGATTGGCATCTTTTTTGAGTTTTTACCACTGGTTGTTCCATTCTTCGTTGTTGCCGTTTTAAGACAAATGATAATGTTAAGAGAGTCATTTAGCTTTGGAACACTTTTCAGTGGCCTGACAGGCGTTTTTGTTTCTATAAAAAACAGCTTCAAAACTGAAAAACCTGAATAGGCCGAACAAGCTTATTATTAAAAAAGCCCGGCTTGTTCCGGGCTTTTTTAATTGAAGCCCTTAGCAGGTTGTTGAAAAACGTTATAAGCGCAGGCAAGACAAGGCAAAAATGAAGAAAAGTACAATTTACATGGCGTAAATGAGCATTTTGAGTCATTCTTTAACGCCAGGTTGGCAAGGGCAATAGTTTTTCAACCACCTGTTAAACAACTAACGAAACCACCATCACCAGGGCAAAAATAAACAACGCTGTCGCAACCACCCCGACAATCGCATATTGATACCATACACCCTGCTGAAAATCGATTTTCCTGTTTTTTTCACTTTGCACACCTATTCCTGCAGCCACCACACTTTTAACAACATGCAACCATCCCGGCCTAGACATATTACCTCCAACAACGAATATTAGTAAGTTCTAATTATACCTATTAGGCTAAACTGATTAAAATAAATTCAACATTTTTTTACTGCTTTCCCAGCAACCATGAACAAAAACAACACTCTTAAACAGCAACTTGCAAACAACATCCTTTTTCTGGACGGTGCCATGGGTACCATGATCCAGAGTTACAAGCTGGAGGAAAAAGACTACCGCGGTGATCGATTTGCTAACTGGGACAGCGACCTGAAAGGCAATAACGACTTACTGTCATTGACTCAGCCAGACATCATCAAGGCCATTCACCGAGCCTATCTGGATGTGGGCTGTGATATTGTCGAAACCAACACCTTTAACGCCACCACCATTGCCATGGCCGACTACAAAATGGAAAGCCTGGCCTATGAAATTAATGTCGCCTCGGCAACACTGGCGAAGGAAGCAGCAAAAGAAGTCACCGCACTCACGCCGGACAAACCGCGTTTTGTCGCGGGCGTACTCGGCCCCACCAACCGCACCGCTTCCATGTCGCCGGATGTGAATGATCCAGGGTTTAGAAACATCAGTTTTGACGGCCTGGTCACTGCATACTCAGAAGCAACTAAAGGCCTTATCGACGGTGGTGCCGACATCATTCTGATTGAAACGGTGTTCGACACACTCAATGCCAAAGCCGCCATTTTTGCAGTAGATCAGTATTTTGAGCACATTGGTTATAAACTGCCGGTGATGATTTCCGGCACCATTACCGATGCCTCTGGCCGCACCTTGTCTGGGCAGACGGCCGCCGCCTTCTGGACATCGTTAAAACACATCGAACCCATTTCTATCGGTTTTAACTGTGCGCTGGGTGCTAAAGAATTACGCCAATATATTGATGAGTTATCGCAAATAGCCGACACCCATGTGTCTGCCCACCCCAATGCCGGTCTCCCCAATGAATTCGGCGAATACGATGAATCTCCCGAAGACATGGCGGCCGAACTGGAAGATTGGGCGCGTAATGGATACCTTAATATCATTGGCGGTTGTTGCGGTACGTCGCCTGGCCATATCAGCGCGATTATCGAAGCCGTCAAAAAACATCCGCCCAGAAAAATCCCCGACGTGCCCAAACATTGCCACCTGGCCGGACTGGAACCGATGAGCATTGCGCCAGAAACGTTATTCGTCAACGTTGGCGAACGTACCAACGTCACCGGTTCAGCCGCGTTCAAACGCCTGATTGTCTCGGAAGATTATGAATCCGCGTTGGATGTGGCCAAACAACAGGTGGAAAACGGTGCGCAAATCATCGATATCAACATGGATGAAGGCATGCTGGAATCCAAAGACGCGATGGTGCGCTTTCTCAACCTGATCGCAGCAGAGCCCGACATTGCCAAAGTGCCGATTATGCTGGATTCCTCCAAATGGGACATTCTGGAAGCCGGGCTGAAATGCATTCAGGGTAAAGGGGTGGTCAATTCCATCTCGCTCAAAGAAGGTGAAGAAAAATTCATCGAACAGGCTAAACTGGTCAGACGCTATGGTGCAGCCGTCATCGTCATGGCCTTTGATGAAGTCGGGCAAGCCGATACGCAGCTTCGCAAGATAGAAATTTGCACCCGCGCCTACACCATTCTGACTGAATCCATCGGCTTCCCGCCAGAAGATATCATCTTCGACCCCAATATTTTTGCTGTCGCCACCGGCATTGAAGAACATAACAACTACGGCGTGGACTTTATCGAAGCCACCCGCGAGATCAAACGCACCCTGCCCCATGCGCTAATTTCAGGCGGCGTTTCCAACGTCTCATTCTCATTTCGCGGCAACAACCCGGTACGTGAAGCCATTCATGCGGTCTTTTTATATCATGCAATCCATGCCGGCATGGATATGGGGATCGTTAATGCTGGACAACTGGCAATTTATGCAGACATTCCTGACGAATTACGCAATGCGGTTGAAGATGTCATTCTCAACCGCAACCCGGAAGCGACCGAATCATTATTATCCATTGCCGAAAAATACCGCGGCGACGGTAGCAGTGCCGCCAAACAGGAGGACCTGGAATGGCGCAACCTGCCAGTCACCAAACGTCTGGAACACGCCCTGGTCAAAGGCATTTCCGAATATATCGTAGAAGACACCGAACAAGCGCGGCAGGAAGCAGAAAAACCACTACACGTCATTGAAGGCCCGCTGATGGACGGCATGAATGTGGTCGGCGACCTGTTTGGTGCCGGCAAAATGTTTCTGCCACAAGTGGTTAAATCCGCACGTGTCATGAAAAAAGCCGTCGCCTATCTGATGCCTTACATGGAAGCAGATAAAGACAGCGTCATGCAATCCAACGGCAAAATACTGATGGCCACGGTAAAAGGCGATGTGCACGATATTGGTAAAAACATCGTTGGTGTCGTACTGCAATGTAACAACTATGAAGTTATTGACCTCGGCGTGATGGTACCCGCCGAAACCATTTTAAAAACCGCCAAAGAAGAAAACGTCGATGTCATTGGTCTGAGCGGATTGATCACCCCATCACTGGACGAAATGGTGCACATGGCCAAAGAAATGCAACGCCAGGGCTTTACCATGCCGCTGCTGATTGGCGGTGCCACCACCTCGCGAGCACATACTGCGGTCAAAATCGAACCCAATTATAACGGCGTTTCCGCCTATGTCACCGATGCCTCACGCAGCGTGGGTGTAGTCAGCGCCCTGCTGAGTGAAGACCAGCAACAAGACTACATCGCCACACTTAAAGCCGAATACGAACAAGTACGCGAACGCCACAAAGGGCGTAAAGCGCAAACCCAGCAACACACGCTGGAAAAAGCACGCGAAAACCGCTTTGATTACAACAACCATCAACCGGTAAAACCGGCATTCCTCGGCCATCGTGTCTTGGACGACTTCCCGCTGCAAACCCTGGTGGATTACATCGACTGGACACCATTTTTCCACACCTGGGAATTATCCGGCAGCTATCCGAAAATATTAACCGATACCGTGGTAGGCGAAGAAGCCACTAAACTATTCGCCGATGCCCAAGCCATGCTCAAACAACTTGTCGACGAGAAATGGCTGCACGCCCGCGCCGTTTTTGGCTTCTTCCCGGCCAACAGCGTGGATGATGACATCATTATATATAGCGATGATTCCAGATTGGAACAACGCGAAACCCTGCACCATTTACGTCAACAAAACGTAAAAGCCCCAGGCCGACCCAATTACTGCCTGTCTGATTTTGTCGCACCACTGGACAGCGGCAAACAGGATTACATCGGTGGATTTGCCGTGACCACCGGCTTGGGCATTGAAACCAAACTGGCCGAATTTGAAAAAGACCACGACGACTACAACAGCATCATGCTGAAAGCACTGGCCGACCGCCTGGCCGAAGCCTTTGCCGAATACCTGCACAAGCGGGTCAGAAAAGAACACTGGGGCTACGCACAGGACGAGAAGCTTGATAACGCTTCGCTGATTTCCGAAGCCTACCAGGGCATCCGCCCGGCACCCGGCTACCCCGCCTGCCCGGACCACACCGAAAAAGCCAAACTGTTTGAATTACTCCATGTCACTGCCAGCACGTCTATCGAACTGACCGAAAGCTACGCAATGACCCCAGGCGCCGCCGTTAGCGGCTGGTACTTCTCACACCCGGAAGCGCAATATTTCAACGTCGGCAAAATCGACCGCGACCAGCTTTCCAGTTATGCCCGCCGCAAAGACATGGCCGAAGACGTTGCTGAACGCTGGCTCTCGGCACATTTGCATCATTGATTGGTTTTTTCAGCAAGCGCACGCCACTAGTCGCGTGCGGTGAAAACCGCACGCCATGACCTGCTCATAGTTATACCGCGTCAGGGACACATCAAAATTTGAGGTTACATATTTTTTTAGGATTAATGTAACCCTTACTCAATTTACTTGACTCTTGTTTTCGCATACGTGTTTTCATAAATTTGTACTTTTAGGAAGAGCTGGTTTTACCCACTCTTTGGTTAATGAATTTCTCCATAAAATTTGGGGCCAATACTTTTGAACATAGGTTTTAATAGGTAAAACTCACTCCGCCACCCCAACCAAATTCTGAATGATAGCCTGAAATTATGCCTAAATATTTGTGAATACGATAATTCACCCCAGTCTGCCATTCTTCTTCAGACTCAGTATCATATTGAAACTCTGCATATGCATTAACGGCATTCGTCAACTGTATTTCCTGTTCGATAGTAATTCGAAACTCACCTTCAGTATCTACCCGCCATTCTGATTCAAAACTAAGTGGTAATAAATAATTGCCTCCAAAAATCCCTCTCTCATCACCATGCTCAAACGTGATACCGGCAAAGCCGCTAAAATAGCGATTAAAATATCGCTGATAAATAACATTCACCTCATATTCAGTGGTATCCACATTCTGCCAACCCACTTCCCAATCTGCCTGAAAGCTGTTTTTTGAATTTGAATAACGAACTTCACCCTCAGTCATCTGCGACAAAACGTGAGCATTAGCGGTTAGATACCACGGCTCTTGATACAGTAAATGCCGGCTTTCTTCCAGTTCCTTACCGATGTCATCCTGGTAACTGATCACCCGCGCCATTCCTGAACGGGCATGGTAAAGAATATGGCAATGAAAAAACCAGTCGGCCTCTTCATTGGCCTCAAATTCAATAATGCGTTGTCCCATGGGAGGCACATCCACCGTATGCTTCAACGGAGAATAGTCTCCTTGCCCGTTTAACAGCCTGAAAAAATGACCATGCAGATGCATCGGATGATGCATCATGGTTTTATTATTCATCACAAACCGAATATTTTCCCCACGCCGGATTTTAATGACATTGTCTGCCGATAAAATTTCATTATTGATCGACCACACGTAGCGCTCCATATCACCGGTCAAATCCAGATGAATCTCTCGGGTAATATTCTTTTGCGGTAATAAAGTTGAATGAATCGCGCGTAAATCCGCATAGGGTGTGGTTACAGCCTGATTCGAGCTTATATCGTGCACCTCCGTATGAGCATGATGCCCATGGTAATGCATAGGATTAGCGTTTGATTTTTGCATGTCCTGCGGGCGACCGGCATGGTCATGCGCTTTGTACGGATTTGGCTTGCCCCTATCTGGAGCGCTGACTTTCTTGCCCTGGCCAATCCAGATCGAACTGTACCCTGAACCATCCTGCGCCGTAGCTCTAAGTTCATACATGCCTTGCTCAGGCACCTTAAGCAACAAGGTATAGGTTTCCGCAACAGCCATCAAAAACGTGTTGGTGCTTATGGGCTCAACATCAATGCCATCAGTCGCTATAATCTTAAAATCCCCCTGAGCAAATTGCAGGTTAAAATAAGAAGCCGTCGCTGCATTGACCAGTCTTAACTTAATCGTTTCTCCGGGACGCGCAGGAATAAAGGTTTGCGGTTGACCATTGGCAAGAAATTGATCATACGCAACATCAGAAATATCCATGCCAGGCATCCTTGACCAAGCCTGTTTTAACAAAACGCCGACGCCCTCATTAGTGATCGCATCCTGTAAATTCTGTCGGCTGTTTTTTTTGATGCTGTAATATTCACTGCCGCCTTTTAAACTGCGTAACACCTCATCAGGATGTTCCTGTGTCCAATCAGACAAAACCACCGTTGCCTGTTGATCAAAGTGTAATTTTCGCTGCTTTCTTGGCTCGATCACAATAGCACCATACATCCCCTGCTGCTCTTGCAGTCCGGTATGAGAATGGTACCAATAGGTGCCTGACTGCCTGATGTTAAATCTGAAGGTATGGGAGGTACCTGGTTTTATAGGCGGGTGATTGACATAAGGCACCCCGTCTTCATGATTCGGTAACAGAATGCCATGCCAGTGAATCGAAGTATCCACATCCATGTGGTTAGTCACTGTGATTTCTGCTTTATCTCCTTCTTGAAAATACAGGGTGGGCGCCGGAACAGAGCCATTAATAGCCATCCCTTTTGCTTGTTTTCCGGCAAATTGTAGCGTTTGATAATTTATTGATAATTGATAAGAAACTATCTTGGCCTGGACAACCGAAGAACCCAATACATAAAGAACAATAACTATAAGTAGCTGCATAAAAAGAACTCTTGATCAATATCAAGATGTACCCGCATTTCTCGATAAAGTTCCGTGGATCTACTTTAATATTTAATACCTGATCATCGGTATCACAATGCTACTCTGGATGATTTGACAAATTTTAGGACTTCAAAACACTTTTTTATATTCTCGTTTCGTTATTCTATTTGCCCAACGTACAAGGGGGAACGTTCAATCAAGCTGGCTGACCCTAATACCGCTACCAGTCGCAACAAATCTGACAAAATCAGCCTATTGAATACTCGCTCCTTGGCTTTGTCATTAATGGATACCCTTTTGGTCTCAACTTAATCACTCTTGGTTGAGCAGCCCTTTTTCGTTGCCCAATTTCTGTTTGAGCCATGGCCAATAATAAAGGCGGTATTAACCTTCTTAATGCGGCTCCTGTTAGAGTGAGACTCAAATTTAAGGTGTTACGCATGAGTTGGACTG
>SPJL01038925.1_pt1 | contig 15518 bp, 1 predicted proteins | sample 3741751 | NCBI WGS metagenome assembly SPJL01 (sample SAMN10925998, study PRJNA522277) | cold seep metagenome | isolation source: Elba SIP-enriched marine methane seep metagenome, extraction at timepoint T3 | place: Italy: coast of Elba, Mediterranean Sea | reverse complement strand
TGAATATCAATATTTTGCTTAAGCTCGCGATGGATATTTAAAATCAGGGTGACAGCCTTAAGAGAGTGTCCACCGTGATCAAAGAAGTTGCTATTAACTCCAATATGTTCGTCGCCAAGTATCGTTTGCCATATCGCAATCATTTTGCTTTCCGCTTCGCTCTGTGAGCTTTCATCAGTAGCATTTTGATTAGACAATACTTCTTCTAAAGCGGGCAGCGCAGCTTTATCCAATTTACCATTTGAAGTTAAAGGAAAATGATCTACCGCTACAAAGTAACTAGGAATCATATATACAGGTAAGCTTTGAGCCAAATGTTCTCGCAAGACCTGAGTGGTATTGCTATCTCCTTTCTGGATTACGTAGCCCACCAATATCAATCCTTCGGTTTGCTCCAAAGCCAAGACTCGAACATCTTGAATTTGTGGATGTTGAGCAATTTGATGTTCAATTTCTCTCAATTCTACTCGAATGCCTCTAATCTGTACTTGCTCATCAATACGGCCTAGAAATTCTAGTTCCCCCTTATTTGTCCAACGCCCCAAGTCTCCCGAACGGTACAGCATTTTTTCACTATGATCGCCAGCAAAAGGATTCGCAACAAATTTTTCCAGAGTCAAATCTGGTCGATCCAGATAACCTCGTGTCACCCCTACTCCGGCGATCGTAATTTCTCCTGGCACGCCCGGGGGCAACAACCGCTGTTGGTCGTCCATAATATACACCCGAGTATTATAAAAGGGTTCGCCGATCAAAATACTGCCAAGTTGTTGATAGTCGGCCATTCGATTGGGGTCCACCTTATGAAAGGTAGCACCGATACAGGCCTCACTCGGTCCATAACCATTATAAAAGGCTTTGGTCTGAGCGTAAAACAAAGTTTCTTCTAAGGCAGCAGCCTCTCCAGTAGAAATAATATGTTTTAAAGTTGGGAGGGGATTTTTTTGCAATAATTTGAGAAAGGCGGGGGTAAAAATAGCCGTAGTCACCCGTTCTCGTTCCAGTAATTCTAGTAGCTTAGCCGGATTGGATTTACTACTGGCATCGGCAATAACCAGTGTACCTCCTGAGAGCAGGGCCATCCCGATTTCTACCAAAGAACTATCAAAGTGAAGCCCTGCAAAATGCAATACTTTATCTTCTTGATTCAGATTCATAAAATCATTATGATACTGGATTCGGTCGCTGATACTTTCGTGGCGGAGCGGAATACGCTTGGGTTTACCCGCGGTACCAGAGGTATGGATCAGATAGGCAATGGCTTGTGGTTCTATTACTTTTTTAATTGGTGCAACAATTGCTTTTTCCAATGAATCAACGGCCACTAAAGGCAAGTTGGTAGCAGGCAGGCGATCAATTACCTCCGTGTTTACTAAGATCAAGTCAATCGCTGCTGCTTCTAATATTTCTTGAATCCGATCGGCCGGATATTGAATATCAATGGGTACGTAAATGGCACCAAGTTTCCAGATGGCAAGCAAACTCATTACGGACCATTGCGAACGATCCATAAATAGTGCAATCCGTTGTTGATACTGGATTTGATATTGGTTTTCCAGAAGATGAGCCAATTGGTGAGCTCGTTCATTCAGCTCTTGATAAGTCCATTCATGGCGACCGTTTACTATCGCTAATTGCTCCGGCTGTTGCTGAGCCCACTGATCAAACAGTTCTTGAAAATTGAGGGGGGAATAGTCTTTTCGTACTCCAGACCAGTTAAGCAATTGATTTTGTTCGGCGGGTAGTAAAAGTTCTAAGTTATCCACGCACACCTCGGGTGTTGCTAGGACTTGATTGGCCAGATGCTCGAATTGGTGAGCGATGCTTTGAATGGTCTCGGTGGCATATTCATAATGGTTGTAGGTAAAAATGATATCGATCTGCTCCGCGGTAGTCACGTGCATACTAAAATCATAGTTCACTTCTTCCCGGTGATGAATTGTTTCCACTTGCCAGCTTTCCGTACTTTTAACTTCATCGTTAAGATCTTCCCCCCTCGTTGCCAGTTCATTTCCAAATACTAACATGTGGTCGATCAAAGATTTCTTAAGGCTGGTGGTAGCTTGGATTTCTGCTAAGGAACAGAAATTACAGGCCTCGGCATCGAGGTTGTCTTGTTGAATTTTTTCGAGAAGCGCTTTAAAAGTCATTTCCTCATCATAACGGATTCGAATTGGCAGGGGATTAATAAACAAACCGACCATCGATTCAATATTGATGATCTCTGGTGGTCGCATCGAAGAGATTTTCCCAAAAACCACATCTTTGGTATTGTTGTAACGCGACAATAATACGCCCCACAAACAGAGTACTAAAGTATTGAGGGTTACCTTTTGCTCCGCGGCAAGTTTTGCCAAAGCTGCGGTTCTCTTTCGGTCTATTTTGAGGTAAATTTCGCCTTGTTCAAACCGCCGATTTTCCTGGGTATTTGAACGCCGAGGAAGAATCGCACAGCGTTCGTACTCCGCTAAGTGTTTCTCCCAATAGTCGACTGCCTTTTGTTTATCTTTTTTCTCTAGCCACTTAATAAAGCGTTTATAAGGCAGCGCTGGGTTGAGCGCTATGGGTTCTCCTTTTTCCAAACAACTATAGATATAGCTAAATTCATTGATCAGCTTAGCAAAACTCCAACCATCAAAAAGGATATGATGGAAACTCCAAAACAGATGGTAATAAGCATCTGCGGTCAGGAAGATGTGGATTCGCATCAAGGGGTCCTTGGTAAGGTTAAAATTGCGTTGTTTTTCCGTTTCGGAAAATTCTTTGAAATAACGGGCCTGAGCATCTGCTTCAAGATGGCGTAAATCCTTAAAATGCAGCTCTGCCCGACGCCCCTTAATCACTACCTGATAAGGCTTTTTCAAACCTTCATAAACAAAGGCCGTTCTCAAAATGCTATGGCGGTCAAATAAATGGGCCAAGCTTTCTTCGAATAAGACTTCGTCTACTTTCCCCGAAATCTCATAAGACAATTGGGAGAAATAGGCACTGGACGTTTCGTCCGTAATAGAATGGTACAAAAAGGCCTCCTGCAAAGGAGACAATTCGTAGATGTCTTGAGATTTATTTTTCATTATCCTCAATTATTAATGATTTGATTGATGAGGTCCATTTCTTCGCTTTCAATCCCTTCAAAATCGTCAAAGTCCATATCAGCATCTTCGTTAGATTTCTCCAAGAGGCTTAAATAGTGGACCAGCTTTGATGGTTGGGGGTGTAAGAATATTTCTCGAATTTCGAGTTGGTAGCCAGCTTGGTATAAATGGGCAATAATCTGCATGGCCATAATCGAATCACCACCTAGGGTGAAGAAATTATCATTCATCCCCACTCTTTCAAGTTGCATGGCCTTTTCAAAAGCTTCGACTAATATTTTTTCCTCGGGGCTCTTAGCAGCTTCCCACTCGGCCTTTTGCTTCTGCAAGTTTTCATGGGGATTGGGTAAAGCCTTGATAGCAATTTTCCCATTTAAGGTTTGGGGGAAACTTTCCATCCTTACCCAAAAGTGAGGCATCATATAAATCGGCATTACCTCCTCTAAGTAAGCCCGTATTTTTTCTTTGGTAAAATCAGCGTGAGGGAGCACATAGGCAACAATCGAAGTGCCTTTTTCTTCTATCAGGGGAGTGACCACCACATCCTCTATAGTCTCGTGCTGGCGAATTACAGCTTCGATTTCCTGTAACTCAATACGATAGCCTCTAACCTTAACTTGGGTATCTTTTCGACCCAAAAATTCAACATTGCCATCTGGTAACCAGCGACCTAAATCGCCCGTTCGATAAACTCTAAGTCCAGGACGTTGAGGATGGCTCACAAATTTTTCCTGGGTCAACTCAGCTCGGTTCCAATATCCTTCTGCCAAGCCCATTCCCGCAATACAAATTTCACCAATCATACCCATACCAGCTTCTTGGTCATGATAATCTAAGAGGTGCAATTGGGTATTGGCAATCGGCCGACCAATATTGCTGCCTTCCAGAGGTTCAGTCAACAGTTCCTCAATATTGTGTTTGTCAATCCAAAAATTCGCTGTACCAATAGTAGCTTCCGTTGGCCCATACTCATCTACGAAGGCCACAGGAATCGTTGCCATCTCCAAGTATTTCTCCAAGTCTTCTAAGCGGATTTTTTCACCACCGATCAAAATCAAACGCAATTGGAAATCGCCAACGGCCAATAAGAAGCGAGGATCGTTGACTAAGAGTTTCAGGGCGGTGGGGGTGATTTTTAAAATACTGATCTGATCTTCTTCCAATACCTTAAGCAAAAGTTCAATATCGATATAATCGTTCTCCGGCATAATCACCTGAGCACCTCCCGCCGCAAGGGGCTGCCAGATACTAGAATAACTAAGGTCAAAGGCCATGGAGGACATCAACAAAGTACGATCGCGAGGTACAACCTGATAGCTTTCCTGATTGTGTTTTAGGTAGTTAAATAAAGACGCGTGCTTGATTTGGACACCTTTGGGTTGTCCGGTAGAACCAGAAGTATAAATGGTATACATTATATCCTGAGGAGTAATCGCGATTTTGGGCCTGGTACTCGGTAAAGGGTTTAGGTCAATATCTTGCCAGTTCAATTTAGGGCAAGCGCCACTCTCCATATCATCGAAATCAAAAACCAGTAGTTGCGCTTGACTGTCTTCCAAAATAAACTGCATTCGTTGATGGGGAAAACTACGATCAATGGCAACGTAGGAAGCGCCAGTCTTCAAAATACCGATCATGGTCAGAATCGCAGGTATGGAACGTTCCATACGTAAAGCAACGATGGAGCCTTTGGCAATTTGGTGTTCCCGAATCAGGTAGTGGGCCAGCTGATTGCTTTGTTGCTCAAGGCTCTGATAGCTGAGGGTTTTATCTAGGCATTGGAGTGCCAAGGCCTCGGGTTTTTCTGCGGCATGGAGAAACAAGCTATCCAAAATGGTCTGTGCTTCAAAAGTGCGTTGAGTGTCATTGATTTGATCCACAAACAAACGCTCCATCGGTTGTTGCAGACCAATGCTCGCAATCGGGCGTTCGGGTTGGGCCAATACATTTTTCACCAATTCCAAAAAGTGGCGACCGAGCTGTTCCATATAAGCTTGATCCAATACCAAGGCATTATATTCCAAATCAATATTGATGCGATCAGCAGTATAAGCTACCACACAGAGATCAAAATTCGCATGCTCATAACCTCTGATTTCTCCGTCTACTTCCCACAATCCATTCGTCTTACTTTCTTCGCGGATTTGGTCAATGTTCTGAACCACAAAACTATGATCTAGCAACTGGTTTTTGAGGCTCGACAAACTTTGAATCCGATTAAAGGAACAGTAGTGATAATCTTGGCTTTCCAGATATTCCGTTTGTTGTTTTTTAAGAATGCTCAGAAAAGTATCTGTAGCTTCGTAATTTACTCGCACCGGGATGGTATTGACAAATAGCCCAGTCATCGTTTCGATACCTTCCATCTGAGTGGGTCGGCCAGAAACCGTTTTTCCAAAAACGACATCATTCGTATAGCGGTAACGCGCCAACAGCAAACCCCAGATGCTTTGTAAAAATATACTCGGCGTTATGTGCCAATTTTGACATTGAGCATATACCCTTTCGGTCAATTCCAAGGAGAAGGGAATCTTACTTTGACGCAATTCAAAGGCATCACTTTGCTCAGGCAGACGGTGTACCTGTTTAATTTTACTGGGTCGGTCAAAACCTTCTAAATAACCTTCCCAGTAATTTTCCGCTTCAGAGAGGTCTTGTTCTTCTAGCCATTGAATAAAATGGCGATAAGGTCGAGGCTGTGGTAAGTTTACTGGCTTTGCCTCTATCAGGCCTTGGTAAATCTTTAAAAATTCTTCCATTAGCACTGCAAAACACCAGCCGTCCATCAGGATGTGATGACTCGTAAATACCAGTACAAACTGATCATTGGTTTTTTGTAAAATGGCTACCCGTACCAGCGGCCCACTACTGAGGTCAAATAAGTTCTGGCGGTCTTCTGCTAGAAAAGTATTAATGGCCTCTGTTTGTTGAGTAGGCGTCTTTTTTTGTAAATCCACATATTGGATAGGGGATTTCAGGTCCGTGAGTACGATCTGTAAATTGCGATCACTAATTTTGTCTTGAAAAACGGTCCGCAATACATCGTGGCGATCCATCAATTGATGTAAACTTTGCTCTACCAAATCCAATTGTAAATATCCTTTGAGCGGATAAGAAGCCTGATAAAAGTAAGCCGTAGATCCCGGATTTGCCAAGGCCTGAAAGTACATCGCCTCTTGCATAGGAGATAAGGGATAAACATCCTGAATTTCGTGTCCCTGATTCCGATATTTTTGCTGAAGATTTGCCAACACTGAAATCGGTAAATCCGAATAGGTCAAATCCTCGGTTTGTTTTTCATAAGGTACTTCCAGACAATGCTGGATGAGTCGCTGCAGTTGTACTTCGTATTGCTCGACAAATTGCTCTATCTTGGCTTCTGCAAATAAAGCAGAATTATATTGGAAAGAAACCTCCAATTGTCCTTCTTCTACCAAGGCAGTAATCATCAAAGGAAAGGTGGGTTTATTATCGGGATGAGAAGAATGTCCTAGGTCAGCATCCACCGTTTGGAGTAGCGCTTCCTCAAGAGCCGGAGCCTCAAATACACCAAGGTAGTTAAACAATACATTGGGTTCCTCAAGAGGCAAAAGGCTCTTGCCTTCTTCCCGTAACTGTTTTATCATTCCATAGCCAATGCCTCGATTCGGAAGCATTTTCAATCTACGCTTGGTTTCCCGAATCAAACCACCAATATCATTAGGAGCTACAGTATTGTCCAATACCACGGGGAATAAAGAAGTAAACCAACCAATAGTACGACTAATATTTAGGTCGGGGAATAATTCTTCCCGGCCATGCCCTTCTTGCATCACAGCCAATTGTTGGATTCCCCACACTCGCTCTACCGCCAATGACAGGGCACTCAGCAGGATGGGATTCATCTCCGTGGCATAGGCCCGATGTACTTGGGTCCGCAATTGCTGAGTCTGTTCATGACCTAGTTGAAATGTGAATTGCTGAATGCCTTGGTCCTTCAGCTTTTCCGTAGGCAGTGGATGAGCATCAAACATATTGGGAGCTGACCAGTAGGTCAATTCGGGAAGCATCGCTTCGCTATTGGCGCGGGCGTGGAGCTGTTCGGCCCAAAGTTGAAAGCTATCCGTTTTAGGAGGCAAACTTAAGGTCTCCCCTTGACCTAATTGTTCGAAGAGCAGTTGTAAATCTTCTAGGAAAATTCGCCAAGAAATACCATCAATGACTAAGTGATGAATGACTACTAATAGCTGGTCCCCAGTAGCTTCTCGAATAATGGCTGCTGCTAAAAGTGGCGCTGCTTCCAATTGGAAGTTACTTTGTACCATCTGGCAAAGCTCCCTACGCTTGGCCTCCACTTCTTTTTCCTCCCGCAAATCAAAACACATTAATCGGAAACTAACCCGATCGTCTTCTATCCGCCCCTGCCAGCTACCCTCGGCTTTTTGACTAAAAGCAATCCGTAAAGCATCGTGATGACTCACCAGTTTCTGTAAAACTTTTCGCACGGACCGCTCCTCTAGCGGAAGTTCACTTTTAAATAATTCAGCATGGTTAAAATGATGGGGATGAGGAAGGTTTAATGCAAAGAATTCCTCTTGAATCGGGGTCAATAGTTGCGTCCCTTTGATGATCCCTTGCTCTGCCAGCGACTGTACGCGTTGGATACGGGTAAGCATCTGCCGAACGATGGGGTAGTTAAAAATGTCTTTAACTTCCAAAGCATAACCATCCCGATATAAACGAGAGACAATTTGAATCGCTTTAATCGAATCCCCACCGATCTGGAAAAAATCAGTATCAAGGTAAATCTGATCTCGCCGCAGGGTTTTGGCCAAAATACCACAGAGCATTTTCTCCAACTCCGTTTTTGGCAGGTCCTCTCCCACTTGTGTGTTTTTGGCAGTCGCCACCTGAGCGAGTAATGCCTGTTGATCAACTTTACCATTAGGGGTTAGCGGAAAAGTAGATAAAACCTGAATGTGTCGAGGAATCATATAATTTGGCAAATATGGCCGCAAGTAGTCTTGTATCAAATTGGCGGTCAAAGATTCTTTCGTTTCCACAAAAGCGGTCAATGTTGTGCGTCCTTCATGCGTCACTAAATCAACCAAAGCTCTTTTTACTTTTTCCATTTGTAGAATGCGAGCAGCGATTTCCTGAGGTTCTACGCGGATGCCATTAAGCTGTACTTGATGATCCACCCGACCACAAAATTCAATTTCGCCCTGAGCATTCCAGCGCCCCAAGTCCCCTGTTCGGTACCAGATTTGTTCGGTCCGTTGGCGGGCATAAGGGTTAGTTGAGAAAGCAGCCGCAGTCGCATCGGCAGCATTCCAATAGCCCTTCGACAGACCAATACCAGCTACATAAATCTCTCCTATCTGTCCCGGTGGTAGTAATTCTAAATGATGGTTGACGATGTACACCGAACAGTTGGCAAATGGTTGGCCGATAGGGATACTCCCGGCTTCCATATACATTTGTTCCCTTTCGGGAGTCACCTTATGGAAGGTCGCACCAATACAACACTCCGTAGGTCCGTAGCCATTATAAATCTCCAAGGCTCGGCTAAACTGGATGGCATCTTCCGTAAGGATGGCTTCTCCTGTAGAGATAATTTGTTTCAATTGAGTTTGATCAATTTGCTTTAGCAGGCGTAAATAGGCCGGTGGAAAAATGGCTGCATTTACTTTTTGCTCCCTCAAAAACGCTAATAATTTATCCGTATTTTCTTTTAGCGCTGGAGCCGCTACCACAACCGTTCCTCCAGCAAAGAGAGGCATTAGTATTTCTACCAGTGAAGCATCAAAGGCAAGGGAGGCTAAATGTAAAAAGCGATCGCCAACTTTGAGGTCCAAGTATTCGTTGTGGAATAAAATCTGGTTGATGATACTCTCTTGCCGGATGGGTACTCCTTTGGGGCGACCCGTAGTCCCAGAAGTAAAGATTAAATAAGCTAAATCTTCTGGCTGCCGAGTTACCGCAGGTAAAACAGGAACATCCTCTTGCCAGCAAGTTTCAATCGGAATTAATAATTCATCCCAAGCTCCGAAATAAGCCAGTTCTTCACTTTTGCAAAGTAGAGCTACAGGTTGAGCGGCGTCCAAGATATTCTTAATTCGCGCTGGTGGTTGATCCGTACTCAGCGGTAAATAAACGCCTCCTACCTGCCAAATCCCAAGCAAAGCAGCGATAGAAGCGGGAGAACGATCAAGGTACACTGCCACTATTTTTCCAGGTTCGAAATCGACCTTTTGTTTCAAGTGACAAGCGACTTGGTTAGCCTTAGCCGCTAAGTCTTGATACGACCACGCGGTATCTTCATCGAGTAGTGCAAGTGCCTCGGGATCGCGATTCACTTGCCGATAAAAACAGGTGTAGGCATCGCTTGGGGCTTGGTAATCTACCCAGGTTCCGTTGCGATCGAGTAGATCACTGGCTGCAGTTTTGCGAAGTAGGCGAAAATCTTGAATCAGTCGCTGGGGTTGAGCGGCGATTTGCTCTAATAAATACTCAAAATGCTCGGCCAGTCCGGCGATGAATGTTTGAGCTAAGCACTGTCCATTATAGTTAAACTTAAAACTGATCTGTGGATTTGGTAAAGTGATCAGATTGAAATTATAGTTGGTTTGGGCATAGCCACCTTGATATGCAATTTGAGGAATATCCAAGCTTTGTTCGGAGGCCTTGTCGCCATCTTCAGTTGGTGGAAAACTCTCAAAGATAAAGGCATGATCGATCAATCGCTGTTTGAGTTCACTCTCCTTTTGAATATCAGATATGGGTAAAAAGGCATTAGCCTGCACCTGTGCTTGATTCTGCTGAACCTCGGTAGCCAGATCGATAAAGTTGCGATTCTTAGGGCACTGGATTCGAATGGGGATGGTATTGATAAAAAGGCCAACAGCTTGATCGATGTTTGGAATCTCAGCGGGTCGGATAGTGCTTACCAAACCAAACAGAGCATCCTCCGATGATTGATATTTGCTCAGCACTAGGCCCCAAGCGGTTTGTAGCAAAACGCTAAGCGTCAAGCCGTACTCATTTCCGACCTTTCGCAATTGCTCACTCAGCTCTAAGGACAATTTAAGTTCAAGCTCTTGATTATCATAGTCCTCGCTAGTGGTGTTGCCTTGAAAGAGGCGGTGTTGGGCCTGGTAGTCCTTCAGGTAATTGTTCCAAAAGGCGCGGGCTTTAGTAGGCTCTTGCTGACCGATCCAATCAATGTAATTTCGGTACTGGCAAGTAGGAGGCAATTGAGGGGTTTCACCTTGGGTCAAGGACAAATAAATTTCCTGAAACTCTCCTACTAACAGGTTGTGGCACCAGCCATCCATGATAATGTGGTGTGTACTCCAAACCAATTCATAAGCATCGCCTCCGGTGTGAATCAGTGCTAAGCGCAGTAGACGATCTTTATTAAGGTTAAAACCACGTTGACGATTTTCGGTCTTATAATTATCAATAAAAATCACCTTAGCCGAATCACTCAGTTCTCGAACATCAAGGTATTCAAATTGGGCGGGCACCTCCTTAAGTACGACTTGAATGATTTCATCGGCTTTTTTATGATTAAAAATAGTCCGTAAAACATCATGCCTTTTCACCAGGAGATTCAAACTCTCTTCCATCAACACTGGATTCAAGTTTCCGGCAACCACATAAGAAGTCTGGCTAAAATAAGGATCGGCACTTCGGTCCAGCAAGGCATGAAAATACATCCCTTTTTGCATCGGTGACAATTCGTAAATATCTTGAATATTTTGTTTGTGTAACATTTCACGAAGAATTAAAAAAGTGAGGAGAGAAAGGGTGACGATTTATTCAAACAACTCGTCCAAGTCTTCAAACGCTAATTCCTTATAGCCAAAATCACTAGCGGTTTTAACGGTTTCCTCAACGGTAGTACAGTGTAAGATGAGTTCCTTTAAGGTTTGTTCGTAGGCCTTACTTAACGTTTTTATTTCTCGTGGAGAAAACAGCTTAGGGTCATACTCCATGGTCATTAGTAATTGGCCATCACTTATCATCCCAGAAATCTGTAAGGGATAATCCAGCGGGTCATTTTTATCTTTTATATTTCCGACTGCTTCATTAAGGACCTGCCAAGCATCGGTTTGTATTTCTCCTTCGGTGCTAGAAAATTGTCCGAGAAAGTTAAAGATCACTTTAGGGTCAAAGGCCATTGCTTCGGCATCCCAAAGCTCTGAACGCAAGTAACGTGCGATACCATAACCAATTCCTTTATGCGGCATTTTCCGCAAAAAATCTTTGGTGCGAATCAGGGTTTGTGGTAAAGCATCCTCCCCTGTTGCGCATTCGAGTAGCACGGGAAATTTACTCGTAAACCAACCAACCGTTCGGAAACATTGTAGATCGGGGATGATCTCTTCTCGCCCGTGCCCTTCTTGCAAAATCCAAACCTTATCCACTTCAAATACTTCATCAAAGGCCAGGGCCAGAGCAGCTAGTAATACTTCATTCACTTCCGTTGAATAAGCCTGGTGTGCTTTCTCAAGTAGAAGTTTAGTCAAGGAAGCATCCATCTGAAAAGTAATCGGATCACTTGTTGAATGGCCATTGCCATTTGGCATTAAGGGCAGTGTAGAACGCAGGTCCGGCACCGGGGTAGCTACGATTTCTTGCCAATATTCTACTTCATCCTCAAAAGCCGCTTCATTGGCATATTTAACCAGGCTTTCGCACCACAATTGGAAACTATCCGTTTTGGGTGGCAATTTCCATTCTTTTCCTTCCAAAGCCTGTTGATACAAGACTTCAAAATCCTCTAGCAGGATTCGCCAAGAAATACCATCAATTAATAAGTGATGAAAGATGAGCACTAATCGTTCTGCCTCTACCTCCTGAAAGCGAGCCGCCTGAACCAAAGGTGCTTGAGTCAAATCAAAACTAGCTTGTAATCGGTCACAAATCGCAACCCGCTCGGTAGTGGCATCAGCAACATTCCGTAAATCAAAAGTTTGAATCTGAGGCAGTTTATCTAGGCTTTCATTAAACTGCGTCCAACCTTTGGTAGCATCGCGGTGAAAAGACAGTCGTAAGGCATCGTGGTGGATGGCCAATTGCTGTAAAGCATTTTGTAGTGCTTGCTCCTCAAAAGGAATGGGGCTGTAAATACTTACGGTTTGGTTATAGTGCTGTAGTTGCTTGCGCTGGCTCTGGAAATAGGCGTGTTGGATTGGAGATAAGGGCACGGGGCCTTCTACGGGGCCTTGATCCGCCATTTTTTTACTCAACTCCAGAAGAGGAGCTAGAACCCCAATCACGGGGCTATTAAAAATATCAAACACTTTTAGGCGGTATCCTTGTCGGCTCAATTCGGCAACCACTTGTATCGCTAGAATGGAATCGCCACCGAGGGAGAAAAAGTTTTGATCTGGCGAAATCGGCTGGATACGCATTACCTTCTCCAAGGTTTGAATCAGCAGATCTAGTTTAGATTTAGAAGGGCTGGGAAGTTCTTCTGTTACTAGTTCTTGCTCTTCCTTGGTTGTCAAGGTTTGAGTAATAGATGGCGTATAATGTTTAGATATTCCATTGCTTTTAGGAATATGGTTTTGCTCTTCATTGGTATTTATGGTCCAAGGCAGTGGTAATGCTTTGCGATCGATTTTCCCATGTCGGGTTAGGGGAAATTTTTCAAGGACGATAAAATAATTGGGGATCATATAGCTAGGGATCAGCGTTTGCAATTGTTCGCGCAATTGCTTAGCATCCGAAGGCCTTTGGTCTGGCTTTAATTGGTAATAAGCCGATAAAAAAGGCACCTGGCCTCTTTTGCTAACCGTCACTACAGCCTCTTTAACCCCCGGAATCTGAATCAGGGCATTTTCAATCTCGCCCAATTCAATTCGATGCCCTGCAATTTTCACCTGATAATCCTTACGCCCCAAAAACTGAACGGTACCGTTGGCTTTCCAATAGCCTAAGTCTCCAGTTTTGTACATCCGTACATTAGGTTCTTTGCGGTAAACATCTACTCCAAAAACAGCGGTGGTCTTTGCATCATCATTATGATAACCTCTACCTACACCAATTCCCGAAACATAGATTTCCCCCTTCACTCCTCTAGGGCAAAGTTTACCCTCTTCATCTACGATATAAATCCGCATATTTTGGATTGGCTTACCAATAGAGATGATCCCTTCTTCCGGGCATTCTTCAATGATCAGACTGGTAATGTCATCCGAGGCCTCGGTAGGACCATAATAATTGACCAGTGGAATATGTTCATTGGCCACAAACCAATCCTCAACTATCGGAAACTTTAAAGCCTCTCCCGTAACCGCCAAAAAGGCTAAACTCTCCGGTGGCCAGTCGGGTTGATAATCAAGCAGCGCAGCTAAGTAAGAAGGGACCACTTCTAGGATAGTCGGTTGATCTTCTTGGATTCTCTCTAGGAAGCGTAATGGTTCTTTAATGATCACCGTATCATAAATTAGGGTATACCCTCCTACCATCAAGGATGCAATAAACTGCCAAATAGAAATATCAAAACTTTGCGAGGCATTTTGAATAATGACGGAAGTATCATCTAAATCCATATCATCGATCATGGCGTAGAGATGGTTAATCATTCCCACATGTTCCACCATCGCCCCTTTGGGTTTCCCCGTAGATCCTGAGGTAAAAATCATATAGGCCAAATCGTGACTGGATATTTCTGGAAGAACCGGAGCGGTGGCAGGTCTCTTTTCCATCAACTCATCGATGTAAAGTCCGGGCACTTTCCCTAAGAAATGACTTTGATCATCTAGGAGATGGGGGAATCGATCCACCACTTCGGTGGTGGTCAACATACATTTGATTCCATGGTTTTCGATCAATGTAATGACTCTCTTTTGGGGCAAATCGGTGGTAAAAGGAATATATATCATTCCCGTTCTAAACAAGGCCAATAAAGCCGTAAGCGTCTCTATGGAACGTTCGCAATAGACTCCCACCAAATCTCCTTTTTGCCATCCTCCTTCCACTAATTGTACTGCTAAATTGGTAACGGCATCGTGTAAATCTTCATAAGACCATTCTCGTTCATTATGGACGACGGCCAAATTATCAGGGTATTTTTGAACGGTCTGCTCAAACAACTCGTGAAAAGGCAAATGGTCGGGAAATGGTTGATCGGTCTGGTTGACCTGATTGAGAAATGCTATTTCCTCTGCTGATAGGTTTTCGAAATAGTTAGCGCGGGCCTTTTCTCCTTCGGTCAATAAATTGGCTTCGCCAATTGGGGCCTTGGGAGTCGCTAACAAGGACGCTAACAAGGCTCGTAAACGTTCGAGCATCGTATCAGCCGTTGCTCTGGTAAACAAGTCTGCATTATAACTCAAACCAACCGCCAAGCCCTCCTCCGTATGATTGATAAAAAATTCCAAATCAAATAGTGCCATCACATTCTCTACTTCAAAATCACTAACTTCTACTTCGGTCCTTCCTTTTTGTTGCTCGTCCTCTAATTCCATATCGGCCCAGACTACCATCACATCAAACAATGGGTTACGACTCGTATCTTTCAACAAGTCTAATTGTTCCACGATTTGATCGAAGGGATAGTTTTGATTTGCAAAGGCTTTGAGGGCATTTTGGCGAATTTTCTTGAGCAGGTAACGGAAGTTCCAATCGGCTTGAACTTGGTTGCGCAAGGGAATGGTGTTGACAAAAAGTCCTACTTGTTGTGCCAGGTCAGGGTGCTGGCGGCCAGAGACGGGGGTACCGAGAATAAAGTCCTCTTGATTCGTCAGGCGGTGTAGGAGTGCCAGAATACCTGCCGTCATAGCCATAAAGGGCGTAGCCCGTACTTTACTGGCCAAGTTAATCAAGTCCTCACTCAATGTTTTACCCAAGTACATAGTGGTACTTCCACCTTTATTTGATTGAATTTCCGGTCGAGGGAAATCAGTAGGTAGATCAAGGGTGGGTAATTCGCCACTCAGTTCCTTCTTCCAAAAAGTTTTTTGGGAAGAAAAGACTTCCTCTTGGAAACGTCGATTTTCCCAGGCTGCATAATCTTTGTATTGAACCGCAAGTTTGGGCAGCTTTGGCGGAATCCCTTTTATTAGATTATCGTAGAAAAGAAATAATTCGTTGACCAAAAGTTCCATCGACCATCCATCGGCAATAATGTGATGAATCACTAACATAAAAATATATTCTCCATCTCTAATTTGCATCAAGCGCACTCTGAATAATGGTACTTGGTGTAGTTGAAATGGTCGCACTGCAAGACGTTGACATTCTTGTTTAGCCAATGCTTCTGGATTCTCTTTTTCCCGGTAATCTCTGAAAAATAATTTAAAGGGCACCTCCTTGGCGCTGACGATCTTACTCCGTGGTTCTTTATCTACTTCCACGATTGCAGTCCGTAGTCCTTCTTGTCGATTAATCAAATACAAAAAGGCTTTTTCCAAAATAGCCTTATCAATG
>SPJL01002327.1_pt1 | contig 15521 bp, 15 predicted proteins | sample 3741751 | NCBI WGS metagenome assembly SPJL01 (sample SAMN10925998, study PRJNA522277) | cold seep metagenome | isolation source: Elba SIP-enriched marine methane seep metagenome, extraction at timepoint T3 | place: Italy: coast of Elba, Mediterranean Sea | reverse complement strand
TTACTTAGAGATAATGCACTTTGACAGTGCTAAAGTAATGACCACATAAAAACATAAAGTTTGGAGAAATTTAGCATGAATTTATTAAAAGTTTTATTGGCTGTGTTGGCCGTAAGTGTTTCTATGCAACTAAGCGCAAAGGAATATTATGACCCGACAGACGATGAAAACATGGTTTTGACTGAAGCAATTGGTACTGGTAACCTTGCAACAGTAAAAGTGTTTGTAGAAGAAAAAGGCATTGATATTAATGATGGTCACGAGCTATTTGCTTGGCCACCATTGTTGATGGCAGCTGGTAAGAATCAGACTGAAATTGTGAAGTATTTAGCGAATAGACCAGATGTCAACTTGGACTATCGTCATCCAGCAACAAAGTGGACAGCGTTTATGCATGCTGCCTTTTTTGGTAATGAAGAGGCCGTTAAGTTTTTGGCTGAAAAGGGCGCAGACATTAATCTAAAAACCAAAGGCAATATGTCGATCGTACGCGTTGTGAGAGAAGAAGGTAACACCAAAATGGTAGAACTTTTGACTTCATTGGGCGTTAAAGATGATGGTTGCCAAGAGCAGCAGTGCTTTTGAGTTAAACCATTAAAACGCATACAGGGGAGAGGTTATGCGAGCAGGAAAATACATACTAACTTTAGGATTAGTCTTATCGAGTTGTTTTAGTTTAACCGTGTTCGCTGAAGCCTCAGCAATACATATTCGTGCAGTGGCGGCCACTTGTGCTGCTTGTCATGGCACACAAGGGCATAACGTTAAAACAACGTTTTCAAACGCAAAATCCCCCAAAACATTAGCTGGCATTAAAGCCAGCTTTTTTGTTGAGCAGCTGTATCAGTTTCGTTCAGGTGAACGCAAAAGTACGGTGATGGAGCGTTACGCTAAAGGTTTAAACGATACTGAGATTGCAGCATTAAGTGTTTACTTTTCTCAGCAGGCTGCTGGCGCACCAGTGCTACCAAAAGCCGAACTATCTGAAAATCACCAACATCAATAACCGGCAGAGGGCTAGACAATGGATCGTAGACAATTTATTAAAGTTACTACCAGCCTTGCGGCTGCGGGTGTGATTTCGCAAACTTTACCTGGCTGTTCGAAAGAGGCCGCATCAAAAGGTCGCGTAGTGGTGATTGGCGGTGGGTATGCAGGTGCGACAGTTGCCAAATATATTCGCCTATGGAGTCAGGGGGCGATTAATGTGGTGGTGGTTGAAGCTAATCAACAATTTGTTTCTTGCCCATTGAGTAATTTAGTCTTGGGCGGCACTAAGCAGATTAATGATTTAACCTTTGGCTATGATGCTTTACAAAAGAATCACGGTATTGAGTGGGTGACAGATGTCGTCACAGGCGTTGATACCGCCAGTAAAAAACTGACTTTGCAACGTGGCGAGCTAAACTATGATCACTTAGTGATCGCCCCGGGTATCGATTTTATCTATGACGAATTACCAATGCTGCAAAGTGCCGAGGCACAAGAGCAGATTCCACACGCCTGGAAAGCTGGTTGGCAAACTGTAAACTTGCGCAAGCAATTAGAAGCCATGCCAGATGGTGGTGTGTTTGCCATGCATATTCCTAAAGGGCCCTATCGCTGCCCGCCTGGGCCTTATGAGCGCGCTGCTCAAGTGGCATCATACCTAAAAGCACATAAGCCTAAATCCAAAGTGATTGTACTGGATACCAATCCAGATATTGTTTCTAAAAAAGGTTTATTCAAAGCAGTGTTTGCGGAGCAGTACGCAGACATCATTGATTATCGACCCGACCAAGCTGCCACAGAAGTGGATGTGTCGAACAAAAAGATCACGACTGATTTTGATGATGTCAAAGCCGATGTTCTAAATGTGATTCCACCGCAGCGCGCAGGTAAAGTGGCACAGATGGCTGGCCTAAACAATATTGACGGCCGCTGGTGTGAAGTAGACTTTTTAACCTATGAGTCTGCGATTGCCAAAGACGTACATGTGATTGGTGATGCGGTATCTGCAGCATTGCCAAAATCAGCACACATGGCGAGCAGCCAAGCTAAGGTCTGCGCGAATGCCATCGTGCAAATCATGCTGGGACAAGACGTCGACCAAGAACCGTTGTTCTCGAATACTTGTTATAGCTTTGTGAATGGTCAAGAAGCCATGCATGTGGCCGCTATGTATCGCTATGATGCTGAGAAAAAAGCCATGATCAAACAAAGTGGAGGCTTGTCAGCAGCGCCTAATGCTGTAGAGGGCGAGTATGCGCAAAACTGGGCCAATAATATCTGGGCAGATACGCTGACTTAAGCTAGAGTGAAGTTTTATTTGGCGTAGAGGCCTTAGGTGCAAGTGTTGAAATTCTTAGCCGCACTGATTACTACTGCAGTGACTTTAATCCTGATCGGCAATGCTGCTGGTCAGGCCTATAATGCATCCCAAATTAATCAAAAGCTTGCTGCACTCGAGGTTGACCCTGCCTTTGAGATTGGCTTGTTTGCTGGACATCTCAATAATCAGGACTTGTCTGGCGCGCGCCTGATGACGGTTGGGCCAGATGGCAATTTGTACCTGACGTTAACCAAGCAAAACAAAGTCGTGATGCTGCCGGATGCTGATCATGATGGCGTTGCAGATCAGGTCGTAACCGTGATGGATCAAGGCTTGAACCGTCCGCATGGTTTGGCATTTGTGGGTGGCACACTTTATATTGCGAATCAGGATAGTGTTGTTAAACTCAACCAAAGCACTTGGCCAGCTAAAGATTTTTCGCCTATTATTCAAAACCTCCCTACAGGCGGGCATACACTCAAAACCTTACGCCTGGGACCTGATAATCACTTCTACCTTAACATTGGTTCCAGCTGCAATGTTTGTGTAGAAAAAGATCCCTCACGTGCAACCATTGCGCGCTACACCATTGAGGGGAAAGCCGCAGGTGCATTGTTAACGGTCGGCTGGCATCAGCAGTCGCCAATCTGGGCGCATGGATTGCGAAACGCGCAAGGCTTTGCCTGGCATCCAGTGACTAAGGCTATGTATGCCACCAACAATGGCGCGGATAACCGGTCTGAATTTAAAAATGGCAAGGTGAATGATGAGTTACCACCAGAGCATTTTAACCAGATTGAACGTGGACAACATTATGGCTGGCCTTATTGCTGGGGAGAGCAGTTTCAAGACCCTAACTTTATTGGACGTGAAGGTTTTTGTGATACGACAACGCCACCCAGGGTGACCTTTACTTCACATTCCACACCAATGGGCTTTGCTTTTTTGCATCAAGCCAACGTGCCCGCCTCTTATCAACTCGACGCTATCGTTGCACAACATGGTTCATGGAATCGCCAGCAGCCTACTGGCTACGCACTAAGGCGCATTCAGTTTGGTGAGCAGCATCAACCTACAGGGACAGTGCCGTTTGTTTCAGGCTGGTTAGAAGGACAAAACGCTTGGGGGCGACCAGTGGATGTGGTGGTTGGAAACGATCAGGCAATTTATGTGTCAGATGATAAAATGGGCGTGATTTATCGCATTACGCCCAAATAAATGACACGCCTATCGCGTATCGTCCATTTAAAGGAGTGTGACATGAACCATATTCAACCCAAAAAACTGACCACAGCCATTTTAACGGCTTTATTGGCAGTTTTTTCTATTAATGCAGCGCAAGCAACCAATCAAACAGAAGATACCGTGGTGTATATCGATCCTGTGTTTTATCAACACCATGAGCGCTTGCTGCATCCTTATTATAATTATTGGTTTTCGCAAGGGCCCACTGTTGAATCTGTCGCTGTCGATGCGCTCAGTGCGCAAACAGGTGCAATAAAATTATGTGAGGCTGGACAGCTTGCTAACAAGGTGATTACACTCTCGCCAACCATCTTTTACAACCCGCAAATCAGACGTTATTACAGCACCATCAAGGCACATGTGTATGCAGGTGATGGTACTTTGTTAGGGGAGTATCAGGGCAATGGTGAGCAGGCAGGTAACATGTCAGTCGATGTAGGGCTGCAAGGCCATATGAAGGCGGCTTATGTAGCCGCGATGGCGGATTTGATGCAATACATTAAACTGCCGCAAGACAAACAGGCTAACAGTAACGTACAATTGCCCTGCCAGATTGTTGGGGCTCAAACCAAGCCTAGTTATTATCGTTAGTATGGGTATTTAAAAAAGGATTATTGAGAGTATGAAAGCAGTCTTACTGAGTTTATCTGTGTTTTTGTTAGTGGCCTGTAGTGAGCAAGCCAAGCAAGCTGAAGAGCAAGTGGTTGAAACCAAACCGGTATTAAAGCCGATCTCAGGATTGAAAACACCTGAATCTGCGGTGCAGGCAAAAGACGGCAAGATTTACGTCTCAGAAATCAACGAGTTTGGTAAAGATGGCGATGGTCAGATCAGTGTGATTGAAAACGGACAAGCAAATTTATTTGTTGATGGTCTGGATGATCCTAAAGGGCTGGTCATCATTGATGAATGTCTATATGTAGCCGATAAAAAGAAAATCATTAAAGTAGATTTGAACACAAAAGAAAAGTCAGTGTTCGTTGCTGCAGGAGACTTTATTCAGACGCCACAGTTTTTAAATGACCTGGAGGCAGATCCGCAAGGCAATCTTTATGTGTCTGACAGTGGCGATATTCTCGGCTCGAGTGTTGGCGGTGTGGTCTATAAAATTGATATGCAAGGTGGTATTACTAAGTTGGCTGATGGTATGAGTAGCGAGCTAGTGAGAGCACCCAATGGATTGTTAGCGGATGACACAGGCCGTTATCTGATGGTGGTCGATTTTACGTCAGGTGTGTTGTATAACATTGACACAGAAACTGGTCAGGTCACAGAAGATGCAGAAGGCTTTGGTGGCGGTGATGGTCTTGTGCATCACTCCAGCGGTGATGTGTATGTGAGTGACTGGAAGAGTGGCAAAATTTTTCGCATGAACCGTAAAGCAGAAGTGTCACTATTCAAAGAAGGTTACCAAGCAGCAGCAGACATCGCCATTACCAAAGACGAGCGATATATCATGGTGCCAGATATGAAGGCTGGCGTCTTGGACTTTATCTCACTCGATCAAGCTGAGTAGTTCACTTGGCAATTATTTCACTACGCCATGCGTGTTTAACGCAGTTGGTGCAAACAGACCCACAGCAAAAAGCCAGTGCGGTACGTGCATTGGCGCAAAAGTGGCGTGATGGTGAAGTGATACTCGATGCTTCAGAACAGTTGACTAATGATGTCGAGTTGCCAGGTCACCCTAATCTGCCAAAGTTAGTCCCGCCATTTGAAGTTAAACATCGCTCTATGCGCACGCTTGAGGGGCGAGCCGCGCTAGTCCATGCGTTAGCGCACATTGAGTTTAATGCGATCAACTTGGCGCTGGATGCAGTCTGGCGTTTTAATGATATGCCAGAACAGTTTTATGCTGACTGGCTTAAAGTCGCCGATGAAGAGGCCTATCACTTTAGTTTACTCAACGAACATTTAGAGAGCTTGGGGTTTGCATACGGAGATTTTCCTGCACACAATGGTTTGTGGGAAATGGCAGAAAAAACAAAAGGTGATGTGCTGGAACGCGTGGCCTTAGTACCAAGGGTGCTTGAAGCGCGTGGTCTGGACGTGACTCCTAGTATTAAAAATAAAATTGTGCAAGCAGGTGATCACCGTGTGGGCGAAATTTTAGATATTATTCTGCACGATGAAATTGGTCACGTGGCCATTGGTAACCATTGGTTTCACTGGCTATGTGGCGAGAGAAATTTAGCACCGTTAGAGACGTTCGAGCAAATCAGAAACAAGCACGATGCGCCCAAAATGCGCCCCCCGTTTAACGTAGAGGCACGTGAGGCAGCAGGTTTTACTGCGGATGAGATTGAGTATTTAACGCAACCTTAAATACTCAATAAACCGATAGCGCCGTCTAAGCCCATTGCATTAATTGCATAAGTCGCTTGTGCTTGTACCACTGGTTTTGCTTTGTACGCGATGCCGAGTTCCGCAACACCCATCATGGTTAAGTCATTGGCGCCATCTCCAATCGCCATGGATTGATCAGCTTTTAAATTCAATTGATCGCGCAGGGCGATTAGTTCATCGGCTTTACGCTGACCATCCACAATATCACCTAAGACTTTGCCTGTCAGTTTGCCATCAGCAAAGTCTAGTGTATTGGCTACCGCATAATCCAGTCCTAATAGATCTTTGACTCTATTAGCAAAAAAAGTAAAGCCTCCAGAGACTAGCATAGTGGTCACACCATTGGCTTTGCAGGTGTCAATCCATGCCTGAGCACCAGGACTGAGTTGCAAGCGCTCGTCTAATACACGCATTAAATCTGACTCGGTCAGGCCCTCTAACAAGCTCACGCGCTCACGTAAACTTTCAGAAAAATCCAGTTCACCTCGCATCGCACGTTCAGTAATTGCAGCGATTTTGGGTTTAATCCCCAGCATATCCGCGATTTCGTCAATACACTCAATCGTGATCAAGGTAGAGTCCATGTCCATCACGCAAAGCTTGATGGTTGTTAAACTATGTGTGTCAGGGACTAGCGCTACGTCTAATTTTTGTGCCTCACAAAAGTTGTAAACATCATCTGGCAAGCGCTCTAAATCTGTTGGTAGATAATAGCTAAACTGACCTGTTTGGATAAATTGGCGATTGTTGCCAATCAGACCATGGCAGTGCGCAAGATGCGCATTTTGAATATGAGGAGCTTGTAAAACTAAACGCATGAAATTAGGCAAAGGATCTTAAAAACGCGATTATAGCAGCTTGATACAGGCAACCGGGAGTTAAGAGGACTTTTGTCGGGTATTTGTCATTTTATCTTTTAGAACCTAAATGTTATGCTCTTTTGGCAACAAACATTATTAACTTGTTGTCAGATAAAAATAATCGTAGTAGTACCAAGCAAATAAAAAATTAATAAGGGACTTGTATGAAAAACACACAGCATAATGGTTTAAGTTGGCTGAATTTGCCCAATTTGCCATTGCCTCTTAAAGCCTTGTTTGTCGGCTATTTGCTGGCGGTTGGTCTAGGTTTGTTTATGGCGGGCGTACAGATTATGATGACCCACGGCATGGCTGATGGCAAAGTAGGTCTGTCAATAGATGATGTGGTCTATAGTTATTATGGCGACAGAACCCATAGTAAGCTGGAAAGCAAGCTGAATGGCTCAATGAAAAACAATGCGCCAGCCAAGGTGCGGACTGACATTATTAAATGGGTACACCGCGGCGCGCCAAAAGCAGAGTGGGAAAACAAATACCAAAGTGTTTTTGCAAAACACTGTGTGATGTGTCACGGTAATTTGCCTGGTATCCCAGACTTTAATCAATTTGAAGAAGTGCAAAAAGTGGCTGAGACCAACGAAGGCGCAAGCTTTCAAAGCTTGACACGTGTGTCTCACATTCACTTGTTTGGTATTAGTTTTATTTTCTTCTTTATCGGCTTGATTTTTAGTTTTGCCGTCAACGTGCCTAAAACCATTAAAGTACTTGCGATTATCTTTCCGTTTGCTTTTCTGATCGTGGATATTTTCTCATGGTGGTTAACCAAGCTATCACCTGGTTTTGCGTGGTTAACGATCATCGGGGGTATTGGCTATAGCATTGCTTCCAGCTATATGTGGGTGGTCAGTATGTATCAACTATTGATTTTGTCACGCAATGGCAAGGTTTATGGCAATGCATGGGAACAGGATTTGTAAAGGTTAAGTATTGAATGTAAAAAGGGCTTCTTTCGAAGCCCTTTTTTTTGGTTTGTTAATTCAGTTAAGCATTAAGAACCAATGATGCCACCATCTTTGCGACGGATAACAAGTGTACAGTCACGTGGAATTGTGGTGCCATCTGGTAAAGCAGGGAAGCTAGTAGCTTCTGGGCTGCCGTTACCTGGATGCTGCATATTGATGAACGCTGTGCGATAGTCTGGTGTGATGGTAAAGCCAGTGACTTCGTCACTTGAAACACCTACAAATAAACGCTTAGGCTCTGGTTTTTCAGCAGTTAAGTCAAACACCACTAATTGATCTTGCAAGCCATCTGGTTGACCGCCATCAGTACCGATGAATAAACGACCGAATGGGTCTGCCCATGCTGCATCAGGGTCAGTGAAAACACCTTCTGTTTCGCGTGTTGATGAAGCGATGATGTAGATTTCCCAGTTGAATGTTGTGCCAGTGTGATCACCCGTTGTGCGGATGATATGACCATCGCTGTTCGGTGCTTCTGGGTTTGCAGCATCAGCCACTTCACGGCGAGTGTTGTTTGTTAAAGTCCAATACACTTCACCGTCTTTACCGATAGTTGTCCACTCTGGACGATCCATCGGCGTAGCACCAAGGATGTCAGCAGCAACACGTGCGTAGATAAGCACTTCTTCTTGGCTGCTAAAGCGTGCAGCAAGATCAGCGTTGTCGATTGTCAACTCTAACCATTCACCAGTGCCATCATCGTTAAAACGTGCAACGTATAGTTTACCTTTGTCTAGTGGGCTTTCACCGTTTGCAACAGCATCTTCCCAAGCGTAATCTGATACATATTTGTAGCAGTAGTCAAAGCGTTGGTCATCACCCATATAGGCAGCGATTTGACCTGTTGGCGCTTCAGCGATCGCAACCGCTTCGTGCTTAAAGCGGCCCATGGCAGTGCGCTTAACTGGTTTTTTAGAAGCATCGAAAGGATCGATTTCAACAATCCAGCCAAAACGATGACTTTCGTTGAGATACTCTTCGTCAGATAAGTCAAAGCGTTTGTCAAAGTTGTGCCAGCCATAACCAAAACCATTTGCGTTTAAGCCATAACGATCTTGCTCTTCTGTCGCAACAAATGCTTCACCTGCTGAAGAACCAAAGTAACCATTGAAGTTCTCTTCACAAGTTAAGTAGGTACCCCATGGTGTAGGGCCTGAACCACAGTTATTCACTGTACCTAGTGGGATGTTGCCGTTAAGGTTCTTAAGCAACTCAGAACCAGCAGCTGGACCGCCGAAGTCGACAGGTGTGTTGACTGTGATGCGGCGGCTGTTTGCGCTCTTAATTACTTTCCAGTGACCTTGGCGGTCTTGTTTGATTGCAACGACTGATACGCCATGAATTGCTTGTGATAAGCGAACGTCTTCTAGGCTCTCAGGGGCTTCTTTACCTAATGCGTGAGTGTTTCCGCCGTATTCGTGGTTGATACATAACATACCGCGTTTGCTGCTTAGGTTGTAGCCATATTTTGAAAATTTGCTGCGCTTAGTATCGTATGGGAAGAACCACATACCATCATGACCAAGGCCAATTTGCTTTTCAGCTTGTGCTGCTGTTGGGCGGTATGATGGGTCACCTTCATAAGCCTCAGTTAAGCCTGGCTCTAGTGGTGTACCCCATGGGATTAACACTTCGTAAAAGTAGTCATCAGAAATGCTTGGCATTGATGCGTCAGCCGCTGCTGTTTCGATGCTGACAGGTGTAAAGCCTACTAACTCACCTGATTGATACTCACGCTCTCCACGTCTTCCTCTTCCGCCTCTGCGGCCTCTTTCTTCACCATAGCTGTCCCAGCCTAGTGCGTTTGGAGTGATAAAGCTAGTTGCCGCCGCCGCTAAAGAGCCTTTTAAGACAGCACGTCTACTGACGTTTGCTGCAAGTACTTCATCAAAGCTGCGGTTGCCTGATTTGTTACTAGGAATATTTTCTTGATCGTCGCCTAAATATTGTTTTTCATCGTTCATGGTTAGCCTCCTTATTGAATAGCCTATGGAATAGGTATGGGTAGGCTAAAGAGGCTATGTGACACGTTTTAGATAAAAAAGTACTAATATCATAGTCATTAGTCTGATGTCATGAAAAATTATTTTTTTATAAATAAAACAGAGGTTTATTAGTCCGTTTTCATAGTCGCTTGACGCTTAATTTTGTTCTTTTTTCGTTGACGTGAGTGGGTGTCTAAATGCAGACCAAAAGATAACTGCAGCCCTTGAAAAGAGTAAAGTGCCATTGAGCAAAAATTAATGTAACTGCTTTATTTTTGTTGAGACTAGCCTAGTCACGCATTTTGCGAGAAAATAGCGGATTACTTTAATCTTAATAGTTAGCAACGTAATGAATCTGCACGAATATCAAGCAAAATCGCTACTACAACAATACAACATTCCCACGCCCAAGGGTCAGGTCATTGGCTCTGCAAAAGACGTTAGCAAAGCCATCAACGCGATTGATGGTGAGGCATGGGTGGTCAAGGCACAAGTGCATGCTGGTGGGCGAGGTAAAGCTGGCGGTGTCAAGGTCGTGAATACCCGTACGGAGGCGCGTGACGTGGCGGCAGCGTTGCTAGGCAATACACTGGTGACTTATCAAAATGCGCCAGATGGCCAGCCAGTGAACCAAGTATTGGTTGAAGAGACCCTGCCAATTGATCGTGAGCTGTATTTATCGATGTTGGTTGATCGCAGTCTGGAACGTATTGTGGTGGTGGCTTCTAGTGAAGGTGGTATGGATATCGAAGAAGTGGCAGCCACTATGCCAGATAAAATTTTACAAGAAGCCTGCGATCCATTGAATGGCGTCATGCCTTATCAGGCGCGAAGCTTGGCGTTTAAACTGGGGTTGGAAGGCAAGCAGATTGGTGCTTTTGCCAAGATGCTCAAAGGCTTGTATCAGTTGTTTATTGATAACGACTTGTCATTATTAGAAATCAATCCATTGGTGGTCACTGAGTCTGGCGAATTATTTGCGCTCGATTGCAAAATGAGTATTGATGACAATGCTTTATACCGCCAAAAAACCTTAGCAGAGCAACAAGACTGGTCACAAGAAGACAGCAAAGAGGCGGTCGCACATCATGCGGGCATTAACTATATTGCCCTCAACGGCAATATCGGCTGCATGGTGAATGGCGCAGGGTTGGCAATGGCGACCATGGATTTGATTAAATTGCATGGCGGCGAGCCAGCAAACTTTTTAGACGTGGGTGGTGGCGCGACAGCTGAGACAGTTGCTAAAGCCTTCAAGATTATTATTGCTGACGACAATGTACAGGCGATTCTGGTGAATATTTTTGGCGGGATTATGCGCTGCGACATTATTGCAGAAGGGATTATTACCGCGGTGAAAGAAGTTGGGTTAACCATTCCAGTGATTGTGCGTTTAGAAGGGACGAATGTTGACCTTGGTAAAACCATGTTAAAAGAAAGTGGCTTGAATATTATCTCAGCAGAAGATTTAACCGATGCGGCCAAGCAGGCAGTGTTGTCAGTGAAGGAGGGCGCATAATGAGTATTCTGGTTGATAAAAATACAAAAGTCTTGTGTCAGGGTTTTACCGGTAAACAAGGTACTTTTCATTCTGAACAGGCGATCGCCTATGGCACGCAAATGGTTGGTGGCGTGACGCCTGGTAAAGGTGGTCAAACACACTTAGACTTGCCCGTGTTTAATACTGTGCGTGAGGCTGTGAAAGAAACCCAAGCCAATGCCAGCGTGATCTATGTGCCGCCAGCATTTGCCGCTGACTCTATTTTAGAAGCCTGTGATGCGGGGATCGAGTTGATTGTGTGTATTACCGAAGGTATTCCTGTGGGTGATATGTTGGGTGTGAAAAAAACGCTACGAGAGAATCATGTCAAATTGATTGGGCCTAACTGTCCAGGCGTGATTACACCAGATGCCTGCAAGATCGGCATTATGCCAGGCAGTATTCATCAGCGTGGTAAAGTTGGGATTGTCTCGCGCTCTGGCACATTGACTTATGAAGCGGTGCATCAAACTTCGGCGCTAAACCTTGGTCAGAGTACTTGTGTCGGTATTGGCGGTGATCCGATTAAGGGCTTAAACTTTATCGAGTGCCTAGAGATGTTTGAAGCAGACCCAGAGACAGAGGCCATTATTATGGTGGGTGAAATTGGCGGCACCGATGAAGAAGCTGCCGCTGAATTTATTAAGAGCAATGTTAGCAAACCCGTTGCCGCGTATATCGCTGGGCAAACTGCACCAGCTGGCAAGCGTATGGGGCATGCAGGTGCGATTATTTCTGGTGGTAGCGGTAAAGCTGAAGATAAGATCAGAGCGCTGTCGCAAGCTGGTGCAGTAGTTGCAAATTCGCCAGCAGAGCTTGGTAATGCTGTGATGGCAGCGATACAACAACAATCATAAGTGGTGAAACAATGATGCAAAAATGCTTTCAACTATGCTTAGCGTTTATACTTTTGGTGAATGCTAGCTTTGTATTGGCAAAAGACGATCCTACCTTTTTGTTAGTGGCGGCGGGCAAAGGCGAGCTGGAATTGGTCAAGGCCATGTTAGATAGCGGTGCTGATCCGAATATGACTGATCGCAAAGGCTTGACGCCATTGATGTATGCCGCGCGTAAAGATAAGCCTGATGTAATTAAGTTGTTATTGGCGCGCGGTGCAGACATTGATGCGAAAGATAAATCTGGCTGGTCAGCACTGATGGTGGCAATTAAAAAAGACCATCCAGAAATGGCGCGCCTGTTATTAGACAATGGTGCGAACCCGCATATTATCGATCCTACTGGTTGGAATGCGCTGAACCTTTCTGCTGTACAGGGTTATCATGAGGTCGCTAGAGCACTGCTGGATTACGGTGTGGATGTCAATGCGCGTAATGTGGACAATAAAACTGCGCTGATGATGGCGGCCAAGGGTGGTAATGCTGACACGGTGGAGGTCTTAATTGATTATCATGCTAACTTAACCGTGCATGACCATTTGGGTACGACTGCCTTAATGTATGCTGCACGTGAAGGCAACGTCGAAGTGATTGATCGTTTTGCGCATTACTTTGCCAAACTGCCAGAAGAAAAGCGCTTGGAGTTAGTAGATCAAGAGGATGAATCAAAATGGACTGCGTTAACTTGGGCGGTGAAGAAAGAACAATGGGAAGCCGCAAAGGCGCTCATTGCTTCAGGCGCAGACTATAATCATAGGGACTCAGAGGGTACGCCCTTACTACACCTTGCGGTAAATAATGATGATGACAAAATTGTTGACCTGTTATTAAGTCATCAGGTGAACGTTAAAGCGAAAGATAAATATGGCCTAACCGCACTGGTGTATGCCTTAAAAGAAAAACACACCGAGATTGCCAACAAAATTAAGGCGGCCGGTGGTCATTACTAACCATTAATTCAACTTAACTTCTAAGCATGGTATTCAGTCTGTATTTTTTGACTGTGTGTCATTAACCCCATGAAAGTCTGCTGATATGAAAGTGGCAATTGCACAGTTAAACTGTGTGGTCGGTGATATTGCTGGCAATGTTAAACAGATACAAGATAGTGTCGTACAAGCCAAAAAAGAGGGTGCGACACTAGTCATCACACCCGAGCTGTCGATCTGTGGCTATTGCCCAGAGGATTTATTGCTGCGTGATGATTTTATTACTGCCTGCGAGAATGGCGTACAAGCACTGGTGGGTGATGTACAAGACGTCACCTTGATCGTTGGGCATCCTGTTGTTGTCGATGGCAAACGTTATAACGCGGCGTCAGTGATTGAGAATGGTGCAATCATTGCGACCTATCACAAGCAGGCTTTGCCAAACTATCAGGTGTTTGACGAAAAACGTTACTTTGAAGCAGAGGGCGAGACCTGCGTCTTTGTCCATCATGATACTAAAGTAGGCTTGTTAATTTGTGAAGATATCTGGGTGACTGGACCAACTGCAGCCGCTAAATCTGCTGGCGCAGAATGGCTTATTGCATTAAATGCCTCCCCTTACCACCTGCATAAACAGCCACAGCGTTACGAGATACTAAAGGATCGTGTGGGTGAGACAGGCTTGCCAATAGTGTATGTGAATATGGTCGGTGGTCAAGATGAGTTGGTATTTGATGGAGCATCTTGTGTTATTAGCCAAACAGGTGAAATTACACAACAAATGCCATTGTTTGAAGCGTCAATTGGCTATGTGACCTTTGCCAATAATCAACCTGTTGCACAACCCTTGCCTGCGCCAGTAGACGACGAAGCAGCGGCCTATGCTGCACTGACCTTATGCTTAAAAGATTATCTAGGCAAAAATGGTTTTAAAAAAGCAGTGTTAGGGCTCTCGGGTGGTGTCGACTCAGCATTAACACTCGCGATAGCGGTGGATGCCTTGGGTGCTGACAACGTACATGCAGTGATGATGCCCTCTGATTACACGGCTAGCATAAGTGTCGAAGATGCCAAAACCATGGCGACAGGTTTGGGTGTTAAATATACTGAGATTGCGATTAAACCGATGTTTGATGCTTATCGCGCTGCACTTGCGCCCTCATTTGAGGGTTTGGCAGAAGACACGACTGAAGAAAATATTCAGGCACGTATTCGTGGAGTATTGCTGATGTCACTGTCTAATAAGTTTGGCAGTCTGGTACTGACTACGGGTAACAAGAGTGAAATGGCCGTGGGATATTGCACGCTGTATGGTGATATGGCCGGTGGTTTTGCAGTATTAAAAGATGTGGCTAAAACACTGGTTTATCGCTTGTGTCGTTATCGTAACAGCCTGAGTCAGGTCATACCAGAACGCATTATCACGCGTGCGCCGAGTGCAGAGTTGCGGCCAGACCAGACTGACCAAGACAGCTTGCCGCCATATGAGGTGTTGGATGCGATTATTGAAGCCTATGTGGAAGAAGATCTCGGTTTAGAAGCAATTGTGGCAAAGGGCTTTGATCACGCAGTCGTCAAGCGTGTGATCTGGTTGATTGATATTAATGAATACAAACGCCAGCAAGCACCTGTAGGCACGCGCATTACGCATCGCGGCTTTGGCAAGGATAGACGGCTACCCATAACCGTAAAAAAGGATTATGATATCAGTGTATAGCTGCAAGTAATTGCAGCGAATTAAATAAGAAGATGCGTGTCTATTACAATAGAAGGCATGAGCTTTCAGCTAGGCACAAAAACAAAAAAGGAGGCTAAACGATGAAACAAATAGTAGCGATTATTAAGCCATTTAAGCTAGATGAAGTCAGAGAAGCACTATCAACAATTGGGGCAAATGGTCTAACAGTAACTGAGGTTAAAGGCTTTGGTCGTCAAAAAGGACATACAGAGCTCTATCGCGGTGCTGAGTATGTGGTTGATTTTTTACCTAAGTTAAAAATCGAAATCGTTGTTGGCGACGATATGAAGGAAGCCGTGATCGACGCGATTGTGAAAGCTGCCCATACTGGTAAGATTGGTGATGGTAAGATATTTGTCACTGAAGTAACAGAAGTGGTCCGTATCCGTACTGGTGAGACAGGTGACGAGGCAATTTAAGTAAAGCGAGTAACTGCCAATCTTATGGGTTACGAGACTAAAAAAGCGCTTCAATTGAAGCGCTTTTTGTTTGGCGTGCTGTAATCTTATTTAGAGATCACCACTTTTGCTTTGCTGCGTAAGGTGGTTAGCATTTTTTCTAGCTTCATTTGTTGCAGCTTTTTGGTTAAGCCAGCTTTTGCGCTTTCATAAGGCATGGCTTTGGCTTTGCGTGAGTCAACTAATTTGATGACATGCCAGCCAAAGTTGGTTTGTACTGGTTTTTGTGT
>SPJL01020952.1_pt1 | contig 15583 bp, 4 predicted proteins | sample 3741751 | NCBI WGS metagenome assembly SPJL01 (sample SAMN10925998, study PRJNA522277) | cold seep metagenome | isolation source: Elba SIP-enriched marine methane seep metagenome, extraction at timepoint T3 | place: Italy: coast of Elba, Mediterranean Sea | reverse complement strand
GAATATTGGGCACCTCGATGCAGGAGCCTGTATTGCAGGCATCATTAAGGTGGTGCTCAGTATGCAGCATGAGCAGTTGCCCGCAAGCCTTCATTACCAAAGACCCAATCCGCAAATTGATTTTGCGAATAGCCCCTTTGTGGTACAGAATCGCTCAGTCAATTGGCCGCTTGGTGAAAAACCGCGTCGGGCAGGAGTGAGTTCGCTGGGACTGGGAGGAACAAATGTTCATGTGGTATTAGAAGAGGCGCCTCGGGTCATTACGCCAGAACGAAAGCCACAAGAGGAACTATTACTCCTTTCCGCAAAAACGGAAGCCGCCTTAGATCGCGCTACGCTAGAATTGGCAAATTATTTAGAAAGGCATCCCGGTATTTCTTTTGCCGATGCTGCTTATACCTTACGAGTCGGTCGTAGAGAATGGAAACATCGACGTTTTGTAGTACATCAAAATTTAGAGCAAACGGTAGCGGATTTGCGAGCCGAAGTAGGGCAGGAGGGAAAACTTGATCCGGTGGTTCCCAAGGTGGCTTTTATGTTTCCCGGAGGTGGGGCGCAGCATCGGAATATGGGCCGTGGCCTCTATGATCGCTATCCCGTATTCCAACATGCCATCGATACCTGTTTAGAAATTTTAGAAGACCAACACCAACTTGATTTACAAGAAGTACTTTATCCTGAAGAAATAACGCTGAGCACTCCAATCGAAAATCCATTGCATGGCATTACGCTGCTTTTTGCGGTAGAATATGCCACGGCGCAATTGTGGTTATCTTGGGGGCTAAAACCTTCCGCCTTGATTGGTCATAGCCTTGGCGAATATACTGCGGCCTGTATTGCCGGAGTTTTACAACTCCCCGATGCCTTGGCCATGGTGGCAGAGCGTGGGAAATTATTTGCGACGCTGCCTCAAGGTGGTATGTTGAGTATTCCGCTACCTGCTGAGGAGGTGAAAACGATCTTGAATGGCAATAGCCAATTGAGTTTTGCTGCCATCAATAAGCCCGACCATTGCGTGGTATCCGGGGCCGTGGCCGCTATCGACCGCGCCAAGCAAATGCTCAACCGACAGGAAATTCATTCTACTCGGCTACACATTTCCGTGGCGGCGCATTCCCACGAAGTGGAACCCATTTTGCGTACTTTTGAACGCTTTTTGGAAGGAGTTAAATTTGGGGAAGCGCAAATTCCTCTGGTCTCCAATGTAACGGGGGAATGGGCCCAACCGGGAGAATTACAAAATCCAAACTATTGGGCGAAGCACCTGCGGCAAACGGTTCGCTTTAGCGATGGGATCGCTCATTTGCTCCGACAAGAGCAGCAAATTTTATTGGAAGTAGGGCCGGGACAAACACTGGCTACTTTTGCCCGCCAACACCCTGCCAAGACGAAGGGGCAAGTTATCTTAGCGTCCCTCCGTCACCCTAAAGAAAAAATTCCAGACCCCGCCTTTTTACTCAAAAGCACGGGGCAACTCTGGGCGCGCGGCCTCCATTTTGACTGGTCCGCCATCCAAAATCAACCACAATTAAAACGAATCTCTCTCCCCACTTATCCTTTTGAACGCCAGGTCCACTGGATCGAGGCAAAGCCCTTTCCGGGAAGCACCAAAGCTACTACTGCAAACGCACTTGGAACTATGAAAAACGAATATCCTCAAACACTTGGAGAAGGTACTAGAGAGCAAATTGATCGAACTCAATTATTGGTAGAGAAAATTAAAGCCGTCTTTCATCAACTAAGTGGTATCCCCATTGATGAGATGGACCAAAGAGCGAGTTTTCTGGAAATGGGTTTTGATTCCCTTTTCTTAACTCAGGCGGTTTCTCGTTTAAAGAAAGAGTTTAAAGTAAAATTGAGTTTTCGACAACTCTTTGACGAGGCCCCCAATATTGGCAGTCTGGCCCAGTTGCTCGATGGCCAATTACCCGCCGAAGCCTACCGCGAGGAACTGGCTCAGCGAAATACGCCACCACCCAGCCCACAAAGTACGCCACCCATTTCAACACCACAGGCGACCACTCCACCGCCACCAACTAGCACCACAATCCACGCGGAAGGTTTAGAAGGCATCGTGCAACGGCAGTTGCAAATCATGGAGCAACAACTAGCTTTACTCAGTGGAAATAATATTCCTAGCCCCAATACCACAGTACCTACGCCTCCTCAAAATAAGCCCGCGCCAATAGAAACCAAAGCTCCCCAAGTACCTCCTCAATCACCGGAGCCACAGACCACTTCTAAAGAATTACAATCCTTTGGCCCATTCAAACCACCGAAACAAAAAGAGCAGGGGCAGCTTTCAGCACGCGAACAGAAATATCTTGATGAACTGATCGAACTATATACACTTAAAACTAAAGGTTCGCAACAACTGGCCGGAAGCCAACGCCTCCGGATGGCTGACCCCCGCTCTATTACCGGGTTTAATAAATTGTGGAAGGACATGATCTACCAAATCGCAGTGGAGCGTTCGAAAGGAGCGTACTTCTGGGATGTGGATGGCAACCGCTACGTCGACTTTTTGATGTCTTTTGGCATTAGCCTATTAGGACATACGCCTGATTTTGTACAGGCGGCAGTACGAGAGCAGTTGGACAAAGGAATAGAATTAGGCATGCTAACGCCATTGGCGAAAAAGGTATGTGATCTCCTGTGTGAATTAACGGGGACGGAGCGTGCTACCTTGGTCAATACCGGGTCAGAAGCTGTTTCGGCAGCAGTTCGGGCGGCCCGAACGGTGACCTACAAAGATAAAATTGCTGTTTTTGAAGGGGATTACCATGGAATTGCTGACGAATTTTTGGTGCGACCGGTAAATCGGGACGGTGAACCAGTCGCAATGCCCGTCGCTCCGGGTATCCCCTCTTCTTTGGTAGAACAGGTGATCATTTTAAACTATGAAGATCCCAATGTATTGGAGGTCATTCGAGAACATGCGGACGAATTGGCTGCGGTGATTATTGAACCCATTCAACCCAATTTCCCTCATCGTCAGCCTCGGGAATTGTTCCAAGCTATTCGTAAGGTGACGGAGGAGAATGATATCGCCATGATCTTTGATGAGATGATTACGGGCTTCCGTCTGGGAATGGGGGGAGCACAGGAATGGTATGGTGTAGAAGTGGATTTGGTGGCCTATGGAAAAATAATTTCTGGTGGTTTACCCATGGCAGCAGTCGCAGGGAAAGCGCGGTTCCTCGATCCTTTTGATGGCGGAATGTGGCAATTTGGCGACGACTCCGTACCTCCGGCAGGCGTTACTTTCTTTGGGGGCACTTTTGTAAAGAATCCCTTGGCCCTGGCCTCTTCTCTCGCGACTCTAAAAGAAATCCAACGCCGAGGGCCTAGCTTATACCACGAATTAAACGCCCGTTGTACCCGCTACGCGGAGCGACTACGCGAGCTGTTTTTACAAACCAAAGCGCCACTCCGTGTACTCGCCACTGGCTCTATCGTGGCCATCCAAACGACGGATAGCAATCCTTTATCGAAGCTGTTTTTCTTCTACCTCGTTCACAAGGGAGTCCACCTGTTGGACAAGGCTGCTTTGATTTCCACTGCTCATACCGAAGAAGATTTAGACTTTGCCTATCGGATGATCGAAGAGACGATTCGCGAAATGCAAACTGCGGGTTTCTTCCAAATTACTGTAGCCGAAGTGGAAGATCATAATGCGATTGTTTATCCTCCTGATGCGATCCCAACGGAAGAAAAGACCACAAACGAAAAAAAAAATCTGGCGCTGACAGAGGGACAGAAGGAGGTGTGGGTCGAACACCGCCTGGGCCGGGAAGCCGCCGCCGCTTATAACCTAACGGGAGAGTTACAACTCAGTGGCCCTTTTAACCTCGAACTATTTCAACAAGCTGCCCAACAACTGGTCGATCGACATGCCTCTCTCCGCAGTCATTTTGACCAAGAGGATTTGACCCAAACCATCTACCCCAACTGGGCCATCGAAGTCCCATTAGTGGATTTGTCTGCCATGCATTCATCAGAGGCCAGCAAGCGTTTGGCCAATCTGCGCCGGGCAGAGGTGGAAGAGGCCTTTGATCTCTTTGCAGGGCCCTTATTCCGTTTGCAAGTAGTACGCTTGGCGGAGCAAGATCACCGGATATTGATGACGGCTCACCATGGTATTGCTGATGGTTGGTCTTGTGGAATATTAGCCCAAGAACTAGGAGCTTTGTACAGTGCTTTGTGGGAAGGGCGCCGGGCGCAATTGGCTCCGGCTAAGTCGATCGCTGCTTTTGTGGCCGATCAGGAAGCGTATCAACAAAGCGAGGCTTTTGCCGAGGCCGAAGCTTATTGGCGCGGTCAATTCGCTGATGGTATTCCCGTACTAGATATTCCTACGGATCGTTCCCGGCCTTTGCTCAAAACTTATTCTGCTGCTCAAGAACAACTGATCCTCGATGCCGCTTTAGTAGCCGAATTGAAAACTTTAGCCGCCCAACGCGGGACTACTTTTTTCTTCTTGCTGTATACTGCTTTCCAAACCTTTCTCCATCGCCTTTCTGGACAGGATGATTTTGTGTTAGGACTTACGGCAGCGGCTCAGGCCATTGCGGGCAATCAAAATCTTGTGGCTCATGGCGTAAGTTTGCTCCCCGTCCGATTGCGGATGGATCGAGAAGCGACCTTTAGCCATACCCTCCAACATACTCGTAATACTTTACTCGATGCCTTGGAGCATCAAAATTATAGTTTGGGAACCTTGGTGAAAAAACTAAAAGTCAAACGAGATCCTAGTCGCCAACCCTTGATTTCCATTCTCTTCAATATGGATTCCGATAGTGGAGAAATTGATTTTGGACCGAGTCGCGTTCGAATCGAATCGATCCCGAGGAATTACGAAACTTTTGATAGTTTTATCAATCTTAAGCCCAGTTCCGAAGGGGCGGTGATGGATTGGATTTACAATACAGACTTGTTTGATGCCATTACGATCGAACGTCGATTGGCAGAATTTAAACAACTCTTGTATAGTATCTTGCGCAACCCGGATCGTCCAATCTGGGCACTGCCTCTTTTACCCGAACCAGAGAAAGCCTTGCTCCGCACTTGGAATAATACCAAGGCCCATTTTCCTCGTCAAAATTTAATCCACGACTTTTTTGAAAGAGAGACTGACCGTCGGCCCGAACGCACGGCCGTTATTTGCAAGGGTAAGAGCCTCGACTATGACTTGCTCAATATCGAAGCCAATCAATTGGCTCACCTCCTAATTTCAGAGGGACTCCAAGTTGGTGATTTTGTGGGCGTTTACTTCGAACGTTCGGTAGAAATGTTGATTTCGCTCTTGGCTGTTTTAAAAGCCGGTGGAGTATACGTTCCTCTCGATCCGGTAAATCCAGTAGAGCGCATCCAACTTCTGTTGGAAGATGCAGAAGCTAAAATGCTTTTGACCCATCGGGCCTTGGCCAATCGCCTGCCCAATTATGCTGCTCCAGTTTTTATTCGCGAAGAGTTATTGCCTCGTTTGAGAAAACAAGCTACTCGAAATATTGCGAAACGCGTAAGCGCTGAAGATCTGGCTTATGTGATCTATACCTCTGGTTCGACCGGGCGCCCTAAAAGCGTCGCGATTCCTCATTACGCAGTTGTCGATCATCATCTCGCTATGCAAAAGGCCCTCGGCATTACGGAAGACGATACCATTCTGAGCGTAGCCTCCGTGGCCTTTGACCCTTCGGTGCAAGATTTCTTCCTACCACTCTTCCTCGGTGCTAAAGTTGCTATTGCCACCAAGGAAGAAACGAGAGACGGCTTTATGCTACGCGAACTGATCGATCAAGCCGATGCCACGATTATGCAGGCCACTCCAGCCACTTGGCGTAGCCTCATGATGACGGGGTGGAAGGGAAAAGTAGACTTAACCATTTTATCCGGTGGGGAAGGACTAACGGTAGATTTTGCCAAAAAACTACTCGATCGAGGAAAGGCGGTTTATAATATTTATGGCCCTACGGAGACTACGATTTGGTCGACCTATAAAAAAGTAGAACGCAGCGAATTGGAGCGAACCAGTGAATCGGGTTATGTGGCGGTAGGTAAACCTTTGCAAAATGTTCAGCTTTACCTTTTGGATGAACATCAGCAACGCGTACCGATTGGTGTGGCAGGAGAGGTCTATATCGGTGGAGTAGGAGTGGCACCGGGAGGTTATTTTAAACGCCCTCAACTGACCGAAGAGCGTTTTGTCGCTCATCCATTTAGTCGTCGATTGGGAGAAAAATTATACCGCACCGGCGATTTGGCTCGCTTCCTCAATAATGGAGAATTGGAATACCTGTCTCGGGTAGATTCCCAGGTTAAAATACGAGGTTATCGGATCGAATTGGGCGAAATTGAATCTTATTTATCCCAATTCCCAGGGGTACGTGAAAACGTAGTCTTGGTTCGCGAAGACCGTCCTGATGATAAACGCTTAGTAGCTTATTTGGTGATGGAGGAAGGCCTAGATTTGGAAGAAGGAGCCCTCCGCCGATTTCTCCAAAAGCGCTTACCGGCTTATATGATTCCTTCGGCCTTTGTAACAATGGAGGTATTTCCCCTAACCACCACTATGAAGATCAATCGGAAACTATTGCCACCACCAGATTGGGATAAAAGAGCCGCAGAAGAAGCTTTTCTCGCTCCCGAAAACGAAACCGAGCGAATGCTGGCGCAAATCTGGTCCGAATTATTGGGCGTTCAAAAAATTAGCCGAACCGACAATTTCTTTGAGCTTGGTGGCCATTCACTCATCGCAGTCAATATGATGGCCAAGGTAGAGGCGGCCAGTGGGAAAAAATTACCCCTCTCTTGTTTGCTAGAAAATTCGACCATCGAAGGTCTATCAAGAATGTTGCAGGAGGAGGAGGAACCCCCCGTTTATCGTTCTCTCGTTCCCATTCGCGCAGAAGGAAATAAATTGCCGATCTATCTAGTTCACGGAGCTGGGCTTCACGTATTGATGTTCCAGACCTTGGCGCAGCATATGGACCCCGAGCAGCCGATTTATGCCCTCCAAGCCCGAGGCCTCAATGGCGAAGCCGAGCCACTCGATAGCCTAGAGGCCATTGCCGCGCATTACAATTCTGAAATTCTCAGTCAAAACCCTGAAGGCCCCTATGCTTTGGCAGGATATTCCTTTGGCGGTTTAATCGCCTTTGAAATGGCCAAGCAGTTGCGTCAAATGGGCCGGGAGGTGGTTATGCTTGGGATGTTTGATACCGTGGTTCGCCAGTCGATCCGAGGTGAGCAAGAGTCGTATTATCGACAGTTGAAGAATTTAGGGAAAAAAGTAGCCTGGAACCTTTCTCTAGTGGCAAAAAATCCGCTGGAAAGTTTACGATATAAAACCAATACTTTACAGGTTCGCTTTAAACGTTGGACCTCCGGTTTGCGTTATGACGCCCGAGAGGAAATCCGTGGAGATAAGTCGGCCTATGCGGTATTGGTAGATCAGAAAAATCAGGAAGCCTTTGGTTCGTATAAAATAACCCCTTATGATGGGGATATCCATCTATTCCGGGCGGAGAAGCGCCAGTTTTGGGTAGATGATTTTGAATTCCTAGGCTGGAAACCCTACGCTCGTGGGGGCATCCAACTACACGAAGTTCCGGGGGATCACCTCTATTTATTTAACCCGCCTCATGGGCCAAGATTTGCCGAAATTTTACAAAAAACACTTGATGAAGTAAGCGCCAAACACGGTTTATAAGTTTACTGTAAGTCAGCAAAGTCCGCATTGCGATAGTAGGCTTTAATGCCTTGGATTTTTTGGCTTTTTCGGGTGGAAGGACTAACTTTGTACCTTCACACACCTAATAAAACGCCCAAAAACTACCTTTCGGCAAAGAATCATCTTATGTCGAGGGATTTGTACCCAACCCTTTATCGGGGAATTTGTTTAAGGTACGATACCTTGGGATTCGCCAAACCTATCAAGAATCAACATTAAGTTGTTTGACGGAATAATTGACCGGCTCCGCCGCCTTCCTACTAAAGGAATGGGCAGCACTAATCATATTTTCGTCCCCAATACAGTAATAGTAAGAGGTTCAAAGCACTGTGAAAGTCTTAGGATTTTCTACAAAACTTACACGTTAAACCATGGCTTGCCGCCTTCTAACATATCCTCACAATCAACTAATGAACAGGTTGTTCCTGTTGCTGCTGTTTTGTGCTAGCCCTTGGTGGGCTTCGGGCCAATTGCTTAAAACGGCCTGGGATCGTGGTTTTGGGGGTAATATTTGGGAAGACTGCAACAGCGTCAGCGAAACGGCAGATGGTGGTTTTCTACTCGGTGGCTACACTTCTTCAACGGTATCGGGCGACGTTACCACTCCTCCTTTTGATGGTTTTTTCCCTCCTCCCGATGTTGGCGATTATTGGATTATCAAAACGGATATTGACGGAAATAAAGAATGGGATCGCCGTTATGGTGGTAACAAACAGGATCGTTTGTGGGCGGCTGAACAGACCGCGGATGGTGGTTATATCATCGGTGGTGTTTCTAATTCAGATAATGGACCACAAAAAACCGATGCCAACCGGGGAGACGAAGATTATTGGATTATTAAAACCGATGCTGCCGGAACCATTGAATGGGACCGGACTTACGGCGGTGATAGCATAGATTATTTTTACCAACTACTCCTTACCAGCGATGGTGGTTATTTGCTCGGTGGGATTTCGCGTTCCGATATTGGAATGGAAAAAACGGAAAACCATCGAGGCGATTTTGACTTATGGATTATTCGCACCGATGCCCAAGGAAATGTTATTTGGGATCGAACTATCGGCGGGGTAGGGGAAGAGCGGATTAATGAATTGCAGGAAGGGCCTGATGGTAATTATTGGATTGGTGGTTCTACGGCCTCTGCTGCTGATGGAGCCGATGTTCAGCTAGCTGGCTTGGGAGGCAAAGATTATTGGCTCATCCAATTGGATTCTTTAGATGGAGGTAAATTGCAAGAATTCCGTTATGGTGGTAATGATGAAGATGAGATTCAAAGTTTTGTTCTAACCCAAGATGGCGGCTTCCTCCTTGGCGGGGGCTCTCGTTCGGGAGTATCCCCTCAAAAAAGCGAAGCTTCGCAATGGGTGGATTATTGGATTGTTAAAACAGATGGAGCAGGTACGATAGAATGGGAACAAACCTTTGGTGGACCGGAATTGGAAAATTGTTATAGTGTTAAGCAAAATGCCATTGGCAATTATTTGGTCGGCGGTTTCTCGGCCTCTGGAATCGGACCCGATAAGACGGAAGCCAACCGAGGCCCCATCGGCACTGAAGATTTTTGGCTGCTCTACCTCGCCCCTGATGGCACCAAGCTATGGGACAAAACACTTGGCGGTGCCAGCCGTGATGTATTGGAAAACCTCTTCCAATCTTCCGATGGCGGTTATGTCCTAGCCGGACATTCTTCCAGTCTCCCCAGTGGTGATAAAACCGCCGGTAATCAAGGGCTCAATGATTTTTGGATCATCAAAACCCTCTGTAATGTCTCCGTCGAGTTTAACGATACCATCGTTTGCCCCGAACAAGCGATACTCCTCAATGCCTCCGATACCAATTGCGTACAATGTAGTTGGACCTGGGAAGATAATTCTATCGATTCGCTGCGACAGGTTAACCCACTGCAAAATTCCACCTATTCCGTTACCCTAGTCGACGGGGTCGGCTGCTCCTGGTCCGATGATATTCAAATCAATGTCCATACCCCGCCTACCCTCGATCTTGGCGCCGATCCAGCTATCTGTGCTAACGACTCTCTACTCCTTGAAGCCAATTTACCAGGTGTTGATTACGAATGGTCCACGGGAGCATCAACGGAATCCATCTACATCGATTCGGCAGCTTGGTACCGTTTAGAAGTCAGGGATGCCAATGGTTGTACCGCTGTCGATAGTGTCGAATTGACCGTTTTTCCTCTACCAGAAGTTGAATTGGGGAATGATACGGCCTTTTGTGCAGGGGAAGAAATTACTCTTGATGCGGGTAATCCCGGAGCCAATCACTTTTGGTCTCTTTCCGGTGCAAGCGGGCAATTCTTTAGTGATATCCCCAGTGCTCCTATTCAATATTTTGTAAGTGTAATTGATGCTAATAATTGTCGAACGATCGATTCGATTGCCGTGACCGAATTATACGAAGCGCCTCAGGTTCAACTACTCACCACCGAATGCGATCCCCTTAATAATTTTTATACCCTACGTTTTCGCCTCACAGGTGGCGACTTGGCTTCCTATCAAGTCCAAGGCCTGACGGGTATGCTCAGTGGCGATGAGTTTGTCAGTGATCCTATCCCGCGAGGACAAAGCTATAACGTCAATGTCGATGATGGACGGGCTTGTGGCCCGGTAGTTCTAAGCGGAAGTTATGATTGCGATTGTATTACCGAGGCTGGCGACCTAGCTCCCAGCCCCATCGTAGCCTGTGGTTTAGATGCTCAAACCATAGTTCACGCAGGAAGCATCCTCGATGCCGACGACATCTTGCAATTTATCCTCCACGATGGAGACGAAACTACTCTTGGAACACCATTATTGATACAAGACAATCCTCTTTTCCAATTTCAACTGCCATTGGTATACGGGACTACCTATTACGTAACGGCAGTGGCTGGAAATGTAGACAATGGTAACGTCAATCCGCTAGACGGTTGTCGCAGCCAATCGAATGGAGTGCCCATTACTTTTTACGAAAATCCTATCGCCACTATTGTTGCCGAACTGGGCACCCGGGTTACCTGTGGTACGCCCAATATCCCCTTATCAGCAGCGACTTCTCAACCCTTGGGACGGTTAGATTTCTTTTGGCAGGTAGTTGGAAGCGGCAACATTACTACGGCGGCGGATCAGCCCATTGTGGAGGTTAATGAAGAAGGTTTATATCAAGTTATTATCACGGATCTGCTAAGTGGCTGTACGGCTACTGAGGTCTTATCCATCGAGTCGGATGAAGGAGTGCCCGACATCCTAATCGCCACGCCTGACTTGTTTACTTGTCAAGATACTTTAATTGAATTAGATGCCAGTGCCTCTTCTCAAGGCCCTTCTTTTAGCCTGCTCTGGTTGGGGGGCAATATCGATGGTGCCACTACGCCCCGAGTTACGGTTGATGCTCCGGGGAATTATATTTTGCAAATTTTGAATGACGATAATGGTTGTGAAGTGATGGCGACCATTCAGGTGCTTGCGGATACGATTGGGCCAGCTATCGATGCCGGACCGGTAGGTATCTTGGATTGTATTTCGGGTGAAGTTAGTCTAAACGCCAGCATCGCGCCTGATTGTTCCAATTGTCCTTTCGAATGGTCGACGGTCGAGGGGAATTTGGTGTCAGGAATGAATAGTTTAAATCCTTTGGTGAATCAGTCGGGCGAATATGAATTAGCGGTTCGCAGTGGGGATAATGGTTGTGTTAGTCGGGATGTGGTGAGCGTTATTCTCAACCCTGAAATTCCTCAGGAGGTGGTTTTGGTGGCCAACGATCCGCAGTGTTGGGGCGAAGCGAATGGGATCATTCGCGTGGCCCAGGTAGCGGGCGGAACCCAGCCTTATGAATACGCGCTCAATGGATCAGACTTTAATCCCAATAACGAATTTTTAAATCTTGCTCCCGGCCCCTACGAATTAATTATTCGAGATGGAAAAGGTTGTGAATGGGATACGAGCGTAGTACTTTCCGAACCGCTTCCCTTACAAGTAGATTTGGGAGAAGATCGCTTGGTAGATTTAGGCGAAAGTATTCGCTTGCGAGGGCAGGTCAATCGTCCGGTAGAGCAGTGGCAATGGAGTCATCCCGAGTGGGAAAATTGCTTTGACTGCTCCGACATTCGCTTTACGGCGGTATCGGAAACGACCATACGTTTGGTGGTTAGTGATGAATGGGGTTGCGAGGCCGAAGATCAAATGTTACTCCGGGTTCGGAAGGATCGTGAAGTATATATTCCCAATGCCTTCTCCGCCGATTTTAATGGTGCCAATGATTACTTTACCCTTTATGGCGGCAACTCCGTCCAGCAAATTCGATCTTTACGCGTCTTTTCTCGTTGGGGGGAATTGCTGTATGAACGCGAAAACTTTCCTGCCAATCGCGAGGTGCTGGGCTGGGATGGCCGCATGCGTGGTCGTGAGATGGAGCCCGGCATTTATGTCTACGTAGCCGAAATAGAATTTATCGATGGCGAAGTTATCCTTTATCGAGGTGATGTATTATTGGCCAAATAGGAAAACTGCTGTTCCGCAAGGCCTTGCGGAACAGCAGCCCTTCGTTAAGTCGGTTTATCTGTATTCTTGTCAGTATCAGTATTCTTTGGCGGTGGAGGAGTAGGGGGCGTTGGCTGGCTTGGCGTTGGCGTTTCAACAGGCTTAGGAGGTGTAGTGTTACTAGGAGTATCACTGGAAGGTTTCTCAAAAGCTTTGACTCCCGTGTAGGCGGCAGCACTTACTCCCATCAAGGCCAATAACTCATTGCTAAAGGAAGGCATTTCCAAATTTACCCATACCCCACGGAAAAAGACGAGGCCAAGAAACATATTAAACACCAAGTTCTGCAAACGGTGGATACTTACACCTGCCCCATCGGAAAGCAGATCGCTGAAAAACATGTTCCATTTATCCCGCAAGCTCGAATTGTCCTCGTCGATTTGAATTCGAGTACTTTGCTTGCCCTTTTGACCGCTACTATCCGAATCAATGATTCTTGCCGCAGCCGTAACACTTACACTGAGCCCCAAGAGGATCAAGGCAGAATTGGGAAAGAAGGCTAATTCTTTCGTCGTAAACCATATGAAGATAAAAGAGGAAAGAATCACAAAAGTCCAAAACGCCAATTGGGTTCGAGAAAAACTAAAGGGAGCATATTTGGCTCCTGCTGGGATTACCGGGTCGCGGATGAGGTTGCTACGGCTAGAGATGAGGAAAAGTGCGTAAAGGCCAAGGAGTGGTATGAGTAGACCTCCTAGTCGATCCCAGAGGGTATAAAAACGCACGTAGAGTTTACCCGCTACATCGTACATGCTATCGGTCTTATTCCCCAGGCTGACGGTGGCAAGAGAAGTACCCCTCAAAGGATTATAAAACCACTTGACTACCTCATTTTCGTTGAGTAAAAAAGTCATGGTGCGATTGGCAAAATTGGTAGAGAGGTGCTTGCTTTTACTCATCACGATATTGTTGAGGTAAATAGCAAGATTCTTGGGGTCTTGAGCCTTTAAATCATTAAAAGCCAATTCGTCGAGGATTTGTATTTCCACTGGATCGGTAAGGGTAATGTTGAGGCTGTCGTTGAGTAAACGAGCTTTTACTGCTTCGAGGACGAGGGTGAAATTAGGGCCGGCGAGATTAGGCGTGAGGTACTCACTGTAGGTGCCTATGCCCATCCGCACTTCCTGCTTATTGGGAAAAGGAGCTAAGAGTGTACCCAGCTGTTCGCTTTGCAGTCGAAAGTACCAGCGGCGCTTAGTCGTATCCTGAACGAAGGCGGTAACTCCGGTTCGGCTACCATTGAGATAGAGGTAAATGGCTTGGTTGAGGAGGGGCGCTACCGAAGCCGCTTTGACTTGTAGGCTGATGATGTCGCCAACTTGACCGCTAGCTTTATTTTCATTGTCGAGATTCTCAATCTTTTCAATGCTGACATTTTGGGCATAGCTCATACTGACTAGCCCCATGCCGAAGAGGCAGAGGAGTAAGGTTAGTTTTTTCATTTATCGGGGTTATTTTGGTTAAATATATAAGTCGCTCATTCGCTACTTATGGCTACTAATATAATGAAAAAGCTTAATCTGATGGAAGTCCGCTCGATTTCTTTGACTAGAACTAACCCATGCCCCAAGGCCTGGGAAAAATAAAAGGACCTATTTTCTCTCTCTAATTATTGATGATCTAAAGGCTAATGATGGTAAAACAAGCTTATGCCAAGTGAATATTGGTGGAGTGGAAATTACATTTCAACTATAGCCTTGTATTAGCTAGCCTTGAAATATTTTTAAGATTATAAGTATTTGATTGTGAGTGGATTAGGAGATTGTATGTTTATTGTTGTAAAAAATTAACGTAGAAAATTTGGAACAAAGCAAATACTACACTTAACTTTGTGTTAACATTAAATTCATTTTAAATTAACGTATAAACTCCAATAATGAGTAAACTAACAGTAGCCAAGAAGAGCTTGAAAAAAGCCAATAACGAGGTAAAGGAATTAAAATCGGCCTTGAAGAAGGCTAAGAAGAAAAACAACAAATTGAGCAAGCAAAACAAAGCAGAAGTGAAGAAGCTAAAGGCAAAATTAGCCAAAGCTGCTAAAGCGAAAAAGACTGCTCCTAAATCGAAGAAAAATGCAAGAGTGAAAAAATTGAAGAAGGCAGCTTAGTCTTTTTCATTTTGATGATTAAATGAAATTAGGAGAGCATCCATGAAATTGCGGATGCTCTCCTTTTTTTGATAAAAGGTATTTCTACGTGATTTAATAAATACGTAGTTTAGCGCTAGTATCTTGTTGTGATGTTTTTGAATTTTGGGTTGACTATTTTATTTCTTAAGCCCACAACCCTTTCCGGTTGTATCAAACTCAGACACATGCAAAACGAAAAAATTGAAAAACGACCTACCAAACTAAAAAGCATTCAGGTAGATTTAGACCCCAGCCTTGGCACCTCAGATATTGTTTTTCCACCCGATACCCGTACCCGAGTTGATGACACAACAGCATGGCCGTATAACACCATCGGCTTGGTCCAAATGCGTTTCCCAAATGGCAAGAGATTTTTAGGAACGGGAACCTTGATCAATGAAAACCATGTCTTGACCTGTGCCCATAATTTATACAGTGCAGAAGATGGAGGCAGTGCAGTTGAAGTTGTTTTTTCTCCCGGTAGAAATGGGGAGGAAACACCTTATGGAACCTACTACGCTAAAACGATTTATTATCCAGAATTATACTCACGACTAGCTCCACAAAACCCCAATGAAAATCCCGGTGGGGTGGTAGAGGATTATTCCCATTACCTTTATGATTATGGTTTGATCCGCTTGAATAAAATAGTGGACCGCGATATGCATTTTGGCTTATTTGCTGCTACCGATGAGCAACTTAGGGCAATGGATGTTAATATTACGGGCTATCCTGGTGATAAAAGGCCAAGGAAAACAATGTGGCAGGCCAATGGGACTTTTGATAATGGCATTAGCGATGACTTTTTATTTTACACCATCGACACTTACAAAGGTGAAAGTGGTTCGGCGGTAAATGGCTTTGTGCCGGACACTCCCCCTTACCGCCAGATTGTGGGAATCCACGTGGCGGGTTCCGTAAGGAAGCAAACTAATTTTGCTGTTCGTCTTACCCTGGATAAGATGTACCAAATCCTGGAGTGGATGACCCAGTAATAAACTCATCAAAATCATAAGGCTGCCTCTATTTCGGAGGGAGCCTCTTTCTTTTTGCGCAGATACTTTGTAGCTTAAGTAATTCGCGGAATTTGTGCTTCCATTTAGTGGCTAGAGGTTTTGCTTAGCATCGAGGCGCTTAAACCGTGCTTAGCCTTAGCTAAGTAAGGCTTTGAGCAACGATGAAGCTGGG
>SPJL01042142.1_pt1 | contig 15650 bp, 7 predicted proteins | sample 3741751 | NCBI WGS metagenome assembly SPJL01 (sample SAMN10925998, study PRJNA522277) | cold seep metagenome | isolation source: Elba SIP-enriched marine methane seep metagenome, extraction at timepoint T3 | place: Italy: coast of Elba, Mediterranean Sea | reverse complement strand
GTTGAAGGCCGATGGGTAAATCCCAGATCATATCGTGGATGGTATTGATGGTATCCATCAATGGATCGCCGGGATTCCAACCATTTGGAACTTGCCCGACGGTACTGCCCATGAGGTATTCAATATCGATGGGTAATTGGAGGTTTACCTTATCCGAGGCATCACTAGGATTATTGGTCCGATTGATAACGATGATCTCTACCGTTGAAATCTCTCCTGGCGTCAGATTAGTACTTACATCAAAGAGAATATCAAATGAATTATCAGCGGGATCGGGAACGCCGTCGATATCCATAGGCTGGGTTTCACCAGATTCTACATTGGAAGGTTCTCCACAGCCTTTGGTACCATCGAAAGAGTAGAAAGCAATCGAACCACTACGGAAATCACAATCGGTCGTAAATTGGTAGCGGATCAAAAAGCGACTGGAGTCTACATCTACACCAGCACTAAAGCCAGGTAAACCAACTTGATCGAGGTAAGGGTGCAATTCGGAGAAATCGTCGTAGCGGTAAACATTTCCTTTGTTGCTGGTTCCCGCAAAAACGGGATCAGAGGCCGCTGATTGGTAAGGCGCATCCGCTGGATAGGCGATTTCTACACTACCCGGTACCAAGGTCGCCCCTTGCAGTGGCAAAATCAGGTCGGTGGTCATGTCAAAAACATTTCCCCGTTGGGTATTCTTCACCAAAATCTCAATCGTATTATCGGCACAAAGAATGATATTATCATCAGGTGCATCAAGCAGGTCAGCATCAATAAAGGGATCGAGAGTGGTTACGGATAGATCAATGACCTCGGCATTACAGGGATCATAGTCTTCAGGTGTCCAAGCAGGATCAGTAGGAGCAAGACAGTTCCAACCTGCATTCGCCGTAAAACCAGTCAAACCACAACGATTGACCCGGGCCTTTATCCTGATGGTATTACAAATCTCCGCCAAGCTATTCGAACCATCTGCCCGCAGCAGTCCATCCGAGTAAGCTACGATATGCTCACTATTGGGTCCGTATCGCCGGAAAGGCAGGGTATCGATGGCACTGGTGAGGCTAATATCCTCAATGCTCACCACCTCAATAACACCCAAGGTATCTTCTATCGAAATCCAAGAAAAACCAACATCACGATCAAAGTCAGGGTTACAGTATTGAACAATCCATTCGGCCGTATCGGCGCTCAAGGTATAATTTGGATTGGTTACTGGGTTAAAAGTTATCCGTGGTGGGTTTACATATAATAAGGTACCCGTATTGGCATCGTTAAATACTTCGGCACAACTACCATCGCCGTATTCCAAGGCGTAAGCATTTTTAACGAAATACAATTCTGGGTTAAAGACATATTCATTTCCAAAACCGAGGCTACTTCCAAAGAAGGTTTGGCAATTCGGCATCACGGTAATGGCCATATCAAAGCCATCGCCAGCTAGGGCATCGATTAGAGAAGGGCCCCAGTTGAGGGTATCAAAATGGATGACGTAGCGCCCATCGGTAAAGTCTGTAAAGGCTGGCATCGGAATAGCATCATTGCCGACGAAAGGATGGCCGGGGAAAGAAACTTCGGGATCAAAACGGTCGAAGCCTTCGAAAATATTAGTATCAAAGTTGATTACGACAGAGTCTACTCGTAAAGCCATCCGGTGCTCCTGCCCCATCCGATCAACGTATTCGTTGAGATTGGGGTTGATCTTGATGTTGAGCGTAATCTGTCCACAGCCCTGAATCAGGGTCGAACTATTCGGGAAGGCAACGAAGGTTTCTAAACCTCCAATTTCAAACTCTTCTCCAAAGGAATCACAGATATGGGTCGAGTCATTATTAATGGCGTAGCCATAACCCCGGAGATTTTGTACTTCCGAGAACTCGCTAGTTTCATAAGGTCCGGTCGGATTGATGGTAAACTTTCCAACAAAATTAACCGTATCTCCTGGCTCTACCGTCAAGGCATTATCGGTCAAACATTCATGGAGATCGAAATTCAATTGCTTGGTACTATCCATCGTAGTGACCGTCAATTGGCTGGCATCCACCGGGCAATTGAAGATCGTCCCTCCGCGATTGATGTGGAGATTTCCAGATACAAAGAGGAAGGTTTCCTCTGTATCGAGCGAACCATCTGGATTATTATAGGTAATCACCATCCCGATGCTATCGCTAAGGTCAGTATCTCCTACGATGGTAGCAATGGTCATTTCTACTGAATCACAAGGTAAACCAGCTTTTAGGTTAGCTAAGTTGCGGTCGAAAGGCGTAGTATATTGATTATCGGTATAACCGATGGTAGTCCGTTCTACATTAAAAGATTGGGTTCCCAGCCCATAAGGACAAGGCGGTGGTGAACATGGCGGGTCCGTAGTGTGCAACCAAGGCCCGGGAATGACACCACAATACCACAAATGCTTACAATCGCAATCGGGGCAATAATGGGCAAATTCCAAAGGAAAGGAGGTTTCTCCAGTTTCGGTGCTACAATCCGCTTGCATCCCCAAAGTTAGGGTATGAATCAGTGGAATCCCTAGTGGGTTTTGTGCGGCATCAAAGATTAAAGTCAAAGTATCATTGATGATGGTATGAGACTTTAAGGTAGCCGTTCCCACGCCAGAAAGCATCAGGTTGGTCTCGGTCAAAACGGGGTTTACGCCGCTGGGCAGCGCCACCGTTACATGGTATTCTTCGCCATTGCTACAGGACTTTGAAAAATTAGTCACCTGTCGGTTTTGGCGATAAACGATATAAAAGGTATCCTGTTGTAAATCGGCATCAGGGCTGGCGGTAATTTCTTCATCCACCTCAATATTCCCGGTACTAGCATAACCCAAGGCCCGGCGCACCAAAGGATTGCCACAAAGGTCATTATACTCCATAATACCGTTAAAACTCGTTGCTATTTCATTGTAGCAATTATCCGCAGTTGATTGAGCATCATTACAATTGAAATCTATAAAAGCGCGTACTTTAATAGATTCGCCAGTGGCCAAATCATCAAAATAGCCATCCCCATCAAAATCGGACAAACCGCCCGGCCCATCGGGGTCTACGCCTTGGAATTGAGCATTACCATCTAAGCTAATCAAATCAGAGATCGAGGCAATATTTACGCCTGCCACTTCTACCGCCACAATTTCATAAGCCCCATCAAACAATTGGCCCATACCGGTATTGACATCGTAGCGAAAATTGATCCCGGCAGCAATATCCACCATGGTTGCAAAGCCCGCGTCGTCTTCGATACCGATATTGGTAAAGGTCAAAGTGCTAATTCCTTGCTGGCAATATCCAGCATCAACATCAGTGACAAAGTCTAATTGTTCTACTAAAATATCTGCCGCTCCTAAGCCTACCGGAACGAAGTCATTCTCCGAAATCGTTTCGCAATACCGCGCATCGCAGCCCCAAGAGATTAAGTGCATACTGGTCCGATCACCATCACAGTCGATCAAACATACATTTTCGACCACCTCCAAAGATTCGTTGGGGTCAAAAAAGACATCTCCATTTCCAGTAAAGTTGGCGATAAATTCATTCGCACCAATCCCGGCGGTCACCACCGTATCCATACCCACCAAAGTTTTGGTGATCGTAGCAGGAATCCCGTTGATCGTAATACTTTGAACCGACACTCCCGGACCTTGAATATTTTCATAGATCAGCGTATCTACAAAGCCGGCCACCCCGGTATTATTGACCGTAAGGGTTCGATTAAAACAATCCCCTTGTTTGGCTGGACCAAAGTTGTTGTTCATTTGAGTAACGAAGATCGGAAAGGCCAAAGCATCGCGATATTCGATGGTTTGATCACTTTCGTTGAGGCCAGAGCTGGCTCCCATATCGTAATCAAATTCCCAGATGTCCAATACATCAAAAATTCCGGTACCCCCTCGCAGGGTATCGATGTACTCGCAATTGGCTCGGACATTAAGGGCAATAGTTACCTGATTAGTCCCGGTAAGAGACATATCGGGTAGGCTAAAGATGGGCTGAGAAGGATCGCCTGCATTGAGCAAGCTTACTCCAGCGGTTGAATTAGCCGCATCCAAACTCTCGAAAAGGACGCCCTGAAAAAGGTGGGCCGTCGCCACGATGTTGGACCGAATATCCGTAGCCCCTCCTACCAAACCGATGATCACGGTTTCATGATCTGTGTCGCCACAGACATTGAGAAAGTCCGGAACTTCATCGAGGCTAACCGAGAAGTTATCCTGCGCCCAAAGTGGATGTCCCAATAAGAACAGGAGGAGTAAGGAGTAAATGTGCTTTTTCATAAATTTTTGTAATGTTTCGGCAAAAGCACCCGTATCAACAGGGTTTTGGCGAGGGGTTGGCCTGTTTGGATGCAGCCATAATGAGCAAATAGCGCCAAAATCGTACCAAATTCGGGGTATTCTGAGCCTTAGCGGCCGATCAAGAGATAGTGGGGAGAAAAGCTGTTGAAAATGGGCAAGTATTTGGCAAAATACTATTTACCAAGCCAAAACATATTATAAAACATTTACACATTAAATGGAGAGCTAGGAGGAATCCAAGCCAATCGTCGTGGAGAGGCCAGTTGACAAGACTGTCACAGTAAATTCAAAAAGCCCCGAAAAGCACATTTTGAGGCTTTTCGGGGCTTAGCAAGCGGTTTAATTTCCAGATTTACTGACCGCTTTTGATGGCTTTGATACGGTTGACAAAGAGTAATGCAGAATTGGGGTCAACGGCTTGAATTTCATAGGTTCCGCCATCTTTTTGCTTGAAAATCAATTCTTTAGCCTTCATTCCCAGGATAGCATCGTTAAATTTAGGATTGGAAGACACGACGCTCAAAATTCCTTGCTTATAGCCAAAGAAATACCAATCGTCACTAGGAGATTGAATATACATGTATACCCGATCATCCTCATTGGAAGGCATTTTAAATTCAATTTGGCATTTGAGCATCCGGTTAATTGGCACGCCATTAACGCTGGCCAAGCCAACTACGGCATCGGTATTAATGAAAGATTGATACTCTGAATTCCATTTCATCGGTAGATAGCTAAAGAAGAATGGAAATTTATTGTACTTACCCGGCAAATCCAGTCCAGTGTTTTTCATTTCGGCCACCTCATTCTTGAGGTCTTTGGCATCTGGAATAAAAGAGGCCAGGGCTTCTTCACAAAATTCACCATTCTTTTGGTAATCGATAGGTCGGGCATCAAAACTACTCGATTGTAGGTCCGTAATCAGGATTTTGAGCAATTTATCCGGTACCTGCATATCCACGCCTGCCATCAAACGCACCGTGGTTTCCACCTCGGCTGGGCCATCAAGCGTCGTACCAGATTGGTCTATCTTGGTCGTCAACTCTCCCGAAGTAGTCAGCTTCATGTATTGTAGGCCAGATCCGATATTGAGCTTACCCTTAGCAATTACATCACCCGATTTGTTGGAAAGGGTCATAATGTTGTTAAAAGGGCTATTGCTTGCCACCCGCAGGGAATCTCCAAAGATGAAGTCATCCGCAGCCTTGTTGTATTTAAAAAGGCCTTTGCTTTCTTTATCTTCTCCTTTGGCGATGATAATGGGGCGATCCTTACGGAAATGAAGGACATCCATAACACTGGTGTACATCCGTGCAGTTTCCTTACTCAGGTAAATACCCGTCACCAAAGGGGCACCTTCGTAGTTCTTTGGATTTTTGTACTCGATAAACATATTGTTCTTATCGGCTTCACAGGAGAGGGAGAACCAACTGGCCTTGGGAAGCACGGGCGAATCGATCTTGGCGAAGCCATCAAAGCTGAGGTTGACATTTTCTGCACTTAGGCTAATTTTTCCTCTAAATTCCGTCTTGTGGTCAATGTAAAAGTGATCCTCAGGGCTTACGGTTCCAGTGGCCCGGGTTACCGTTTTCTTTTCACTCCGTTTTCCCTTACCGATCCGCGTACCGATGATATCTTTAAATTCGATTTCCTGCTTACGTTCTCCAATATTATATTCATAAAAACCAGAAGCCCGATATTCCTTCCGACCTTTTACGGTAACGGTAGCTCGGTTCATTACGTGGTATTTATTCAAGGTATCTGCCACAATTTGAGCATTCTCAAATTTGGTCATTACCCCACCGGGGCGAATTTCCACATCTCCCGTCTCGGTATAGATATAAGCATCACAAGACTGAATATAGGGTACACCACCAATTTTGAGTTCGTTGGTCTTTAAGTCGTAAAAAGCGGTGGCCCCATCAAAGCGCAGGGAATCCTGGTCGGGATGAATGGAGATAAAGGTTCCCAATTCTCCGGCATCGTTTTTAAAGGTTACCGTTTCTTCCTTCATATCCCAATCAAACTCATCGAGGGAGGTGCTGTATTGGTTGTAAGGCATGGTAGTAACGTGATTCTCGGCATTGGCTTTGACTTTACCTTTTTGCTCATCAAAGTCGAGGGAGACGTTGACATCTCGCGTATCAAAGGCGAAGTCGTCGGAGCCAAAGGCAAGGATTTGCAGCGTGGCGGTATCGGCCCGGGTAGAAAAGGCGCCAAAAGACATCAGTTTAGAGTTCAGCTTACCTTTATCCCAAGCAAAATCACCATTTCCTTTCAGACCATCCGGCGTCAAAATCGCCAAGCCTTCGAGGGTGTGGTTATTTTCTTTAAATAGCTCAAAGGGTTTTTCCTCTGTCCGTACATACATACTATCCACATAAGGACGCCAATCGATACTAACATCATAACCTACTGTTTGAGGTACTTCAACGGGTCCGGTACGATCCTCCGCCAAGTCAAAACGCTCGGCTGAGGCAGTCATCTGTTTGGGTCGGAAGATAATATCCTCCGAATTGATCGTCGCTCCGAGGTATTTTACATTACCCTTGGCCAAGAAGCCTTTATTGCTTAGGCTAATATCTCCGGTATAGGTTCCTTTTCCTTGATAATTGGGGAAACCTTCTGGCGGAGTTCGGGTCTGGAAGCCTAGGGATTCGTCTTCCTCTTGGAGGACGAGGGTTTCCTTAAATTCTGGAAAAATATCGGCAGAAACCATGGCTCCGTCAAAGCGCAGCGCGGAGCGCGAGAAGTTATCGAGGCTATTGAAGCTAAAGGGGTCGAGTTTGAAAAAGAAGGAATCGCGTGTGTAGGCGCCGCCTTGATTATCCTTTTGATCGTAAAACACATAGGAATTTTTCTTACTCTCAAAGGAGGGAAAAATGGGAATATCTTCCTTACCAGACATATTGGAGGGTGCATCAATGAGCACTACCCCACTGGCGTGTTCAATCCGCGAGGCGATGGATAAGGCGATGGTATCGCCAGTTTTGTCGTCAACGGCCTCGGTAGGGATAAAAAGGTCAAAATAACGGATGGAATCTACTTCAATGTGATTTTTAGAATAATCAAAGGAAAAGTCTTTACCCATAAATTGACTTCGTCCGGCGAAGAGTTTACCATCGAAATCCATATTTCGATTTTCCTTCATAAACACCTGCCCTGCAAAAGGTTTGACGGCCACACGTTGAGGAATACTAAATTGGATATTGGCAATTCCTCGGGTGTCGATGGTACCATCTTTCATGTTCATCACTGCATTGGTGCTATCCGTTATGGATACCACTCGAAGAATATCGTAGTCTACCTTTTCCTGGCTGGCATTGGCATAATGAAAGACCTTATCCTTGACTTCGACGATTTGTTGGTCACTGTCGTAATTAATAAAACCCTTGGCCACCAAATCATAGAGCAAACTTTGGATACTACTTACATCAAAACGGGGATTGAACCGCTGGGCCAAGTTGTTGGCGCTCAAAAAACGATCGCCGACTTCTTCGGAGTAGACCTTGATGGTAGCAAGAGGGTTGGTAGAGGAAATGTTTTGTAGGCGTTGGTAATCGCTTTCGCGGTAAAAATTGAGGGATTCAAAAACCACCTCCTTATTAGTAGTGGTAAAAGAAACCGATCGACCACCAATGACTAAGGAATCGCCATCCATTAGCCATTTGACACTATTCACATCGATATTGAATTGGTGGCGTGAATTGTAAAAGGGATTTCGATCACTCCCCCGTTTACCCCGGCTAAGACTCAACTCTCTTTCGGGAATTTGGAATTTAAAATTCACACTGGGATGATAAATGGAATCCTGACCAAAATATAGCACCGATTCCACTCCTTCTCCCGCCATTCTTTCCCCTTTACGAATCACAAAGAGCTCACAGGCTCCGCGGAAAGTCCGTTTATTGCTCTCGTCATAGATGGCAATTTTGGCCTTATTGGTTTTACTACCATAACCATGTACGGTAGTCCCTTGCAATCGAAAACCACCGGAGTAACGGATACCTCCACCAATATTTTCAATGGTCAAGACACTATCCAAAGATTCAAAACGAGGATAGGAAATACCCGTCGCTCGGTTTTTGGCAGTAATTTTATCCTGAAAGTCTCCTTCGATATCTCCATCTGGGAAAAGCTCGGGATAGTGGAGTTTAACAGATTTAGCTTTGTATAGCGGCTTTGAAGTATCAATAGTATAACCTGAAAGCGTGCAATACACCTTATCCAGGTCTTCGAAGCGGTCCCACCTTACAATTCCGGTATTGCCTTCCCATTTTTTTTCGAGGGGATAATAGATGCCAGAGGTTTCGTAAATAGCAATACTATCCTTTTTTCGAATGGCATTGAGGGTCAGTTTTTCGTATTGGATTTGTGGAATCTTATCGACATATACCATCTCGAATTCATCGGCAACGGCCGACCAGACTACCCCGGCCTTGGAATACTTAAGGGCTTGGCGGTCAAAAAAGGGATAGGAAAACTTTAGGAATTGAAGAAAGGGTTTAAACTTTCGATTTTCTACATCGGCCAACATATTTTGCAATACTTCGTGCCAATTGGTGAAATTTTCAGCGCCCTTTTCCTTCTGCTTGATGATAGTCAAAGTCTCCAAATAGGGACTAAAATACTGCCCAGCCCGCATTTTCTTTTCCAACATGATGTTGCACATCTGATGGATAATGGTAAATTCTTCTTGTGAATAGGCGCCGCCTTTAAACTGATCTTCAAAAGCTTTAAAGATTTTTTCCAGCGAACTTTGCTTACTCGCTGTCATAAAAGTCTCCAGTTCCTTGATAAACTCGTTGGGAGTGTCGGGAAAAGCGGTTGGAGATTGCGCCGTGGAGCCATACTGCAGAGCTAAAATAAGCAGCCAGCAAAAGGTAAAACGCTTCAACATAGTTCAGATGATTTTGTGATAATACGACCAGCCCTCGGTCCGGGTTGCGCCCCAGCGCTAGATATTGCGGTAGAAGCTCATACAAAGCCATTTATTGCGATGATCGAGCTCTCCGTATTGAAAACCCGCCTTTTCTGCCGATTGTTGCAATAACTCTTGATCAGGCAAAAGGAATCCAGAGACGACCAGTATTCCTCCAGGCGACAACATGGAATATAACGCCGGAAGAGAATCCAAAATTACATTCCGATTGATATTGGCTAGAATGACGTCATATTGCCGCTCTTGGAGTACTTCAATGGTCCCATGAAAGGCTTTTACCTCGGTAGTGGCATTAACCTGACAGTTTTCCAAAGTATTCTCGTAAGATAAAATGTCATAGTCAATCGCATCGATCGAGCGAGCGCCACATTTCGCAGCCAGAATCGCCAATACTCCTGTTCCACAGCCATAGTCCAAAATGCTACGTCCGGCCAAAGGCAGGCGATTCATCATGGCCATCACCATATAGGTGGTTTCGTGGTGCCCCGTCCCAAAGGCCATCTTGGGATTGATGATGATCTCGTATTCTACCCCAGCTTGAGGAGGATGGAAATCGGCGCGAATGGCGCAAAACTGCTCCACCACAATGGGTTCGAAATTGGCTTCCCATCGCGCATTCCAATTTTGAGCAGGAATCAAGGTTTTTGACCAGCTAAAATTCCAGCGTTTTCCAAGTTCCATCAATTGCTGCTCTAGCCCCTCGTTCCAATCTGAGGAAGGCATAAATGCCGACCAACCGCCTTCGCTTTCTTCAAAAGTATCAAAAGGCAAGTCCCCCAAAAAAGCCAAGATAATTTCCCGCTGCTCCGGAGTACATTGTATATCGACGCGATAATAATCCATATCGGCAGTAATCACAGTTGGGTTTAGTAAATTTCGTTTTTACAGGCCTTGAGCGTATTCATCAGCAAGGAGGTGACGGTCATTAGTCCGACGCCGCCGGGCACCGGAGTGATATAGCTACATTTGGGCGCTACTTCATCAAATTTGACATCTCCTACCAAGCGATATCCGCGTTTGGCATTTGGGTCATCGACTCGATTGATGCCTACATCGATCACTACCGCACCTTCTTTTACCATATCGGCGGTGATAAACTCAGGGATACCGAGAGCGGCGATCAGGATATCGGCACGACGGGTATGGGCGGGCAAATCGACCGTGCGACTGTGGCAAAGTTGTACCGTTGCATTGCCGGGATGGGCCTTGCGAGACAATAAGATACTAATCGGAGTTCCAACAATATTGCTACGACCCAACACTACACATTCTTTTCCTTCCACTTTAATTTCATAACGTTCCAACATTTGTAGGATGCCAAAAGGAGTAGCGGGTAAAAAACAGGGAAGCCCTTGGGCCATTCGACCAAAATTCATCGGATGGAAGCCATCAACATCTTTGCTGGGAGCAATGGCAAGGGTTACTTTTTCTTCGCTGATGTGCTTGGGTAAGGGCAATTGTACGATAAAGCCATCGATATTATCATCGGCATTGAGGTCGGCGATAATTTGGAGCAAGTCCGCTTCGCTGATATCGGCTTCGTGCTTGATTAGACTAGATTCAAAACCAACTTGCTCGCAAGAGCGAACCTTACTTCGTACGTAGGATTGGCTGGCGGGATTATCGCCAATAAGTACCGCAGCTAGATGAGGCCTTTTGCCACCATTGGCCAAAAGCGCTTCTACCTCCGCTGCTATTTCCGTTTTGATTTGCTTAGAGAGGAATTTTCCGTCGATCAGTTTCATTATCGGTTGTGCTTGGTGAATGGTGCGTAAAGGTAGAAAATTTGCTGTTTAATTTTGTCTTCTAAACAACTATGGCCTAATGTTTGAAAATATGCAATAATTCCGCTTGGAATTTAAAAAACCAAGCACTGATTGCTGCAAATATTTGAATTTATAGCAATTATTATTACTTTCGCGTCAAATACTCTTAACTAACAAAAATTATTATGAAAATTTTATCAAGAATTTTAGTTGTAGCAGTTGTTGTTACCCTTGGAACTGCTTTCTCTTCTTGCAAGAAAGAATGTGTTGAATGTACTGGTTCTGGTGCAGACACTACACTTTGTGAAGAAGATTTTGGTAGCGGCATTTTGTACAACGCAGCTATCGATGCTTATGAAATCGGTGGTGGTACTTGCACAGCCAAGTAAAAACTATCTCTAAGAAAGGGAATGTGGCTCCCAAGCCACATTCTCTTCCAACTACTCCTTCTTTACGTTCTTCTCCAGGACTATCCGATCGTAAAATTCTATAAGTCTTTTTTCTTCGCGTTCCCAAATTAATACCTCGGCTGCTGCTCGACAGCTCTCGACCTTATTTTGGTAGGCGTCCTTATCCTCCAGCAAGTGCTGAATTGCTTGGGCAATAGTACTGGCTTGCAAATCCGGGACTAATACGCCTATACCGTGAGTCTCTACTAGTTGACGGTATTCGGGGAAATCACAGTGTAAAGCGGGCACTCCCGCTTGCAGATAGTCAAAAGTCTTATTGGCTAGGGAATAGTAATAATTCAAGCTTTTTGCAGACAGTAGGTTGAGCCCGATGCTAGCCTGAGGGCTGAGTTGGGCCAATTCTTCGGGAGGAAGATAACCCCAAAAGCGGACGCGTTCGGTAAGGCCGAGGGCCTCGCATTCCGTTCGCAATGGTTGGGAAAGGTCTCCTTCTCCGGCAAGCCAAAGCTGGGTATCCTCCATTAAGAGCATCGCTTGTAATACCTCGCTGATGCCCCTCCCCTCGTTGAGTACCCCCTGATAAAGGAGCACCGGAGGATGGACCTTAGCAAGTGGCCTTAATTCTCGACGAAGGGGTACATTGCGAATCAATTCGAAATTGACGCCGTAACGTTGACTCAAAATATCTTGTAGCGCACTGCCCACCGTATAGGCATACCGTAGGCGAGGTAAGCAATGCCTGGCCACGGCTTCCCATATCTTTTTAATCCGTGGGCGACGCGCCACTTCCGGGGTTTCCGTGTAGTACTCGTGAGCATCATACACTAGTGGTACTTTGCGCCAACGGCTCCAATAAAACATCGGCAAAATGGTGTCGAGGTCGATGGCACAGAGGATGGTGTAGGATTGACGCCACAGGAAAAAAAACAGGCGAAGATGGTATTCTAGATAGAACAGTTTGCCCTTGTCAAAAAAGCAGTCTAGGCGATGCTGTTCAAAATTCTGCGTTTCTAGGGGCCGGGAGTTTTTACGCGTTCGTCCGACGAGTAGCACTTGGTATCCGGCCTTGGCTAAGCTGCCACAAATGCGAATCATCCGCTGATCGTAGGTCAGATCATTGGTCACCGAGAGCAGTATCCGTTGTTGGTGGCGCGACTTCATCTGATCCTAATTTTACCATCCTGTTCTTGGAGGATTTCCTCTTCCAGCAAATATTGCAAAGCTTGTAGTACTTGCTCGCGTTTTTTGGGCGAAAAATGCTCTACCAGCGTATTGAGGGGGAGGGCTTCGGTAGCCAATAGTTCCAAGAGGCGTTCGCGGATAAGTTCAAAATCGGTATCGCTCAGGTCGGTTTTGGTGCGACCGAGGCAGACATCGCATATGCCGCAGGGTGCCACTTCCGTTTCGCCAAAATAGGCAAGCAGTTGTTGGTGGCGGCATTTGGCTTGCTCGGCATAGGCGATAGCCTGTTTGATTCTTTCGCCTTGGCGTTTTTGTAGCAGTTGATAGCGTTCGCGATCGATGGTCAGGTTATGGCCGTCTACTCGTTCTTGGGTGAAAATCAGCTGGGGTTGATCCTTCTGGGGGCGATACTGAATGATGCCTTCTTGTTGTAATTGTTGAAAGGCCTTGCGCAATTTTTCCACCGACATCTTTAAAAACTTAGCCAAGTGACTTTCCGAAATTTTGACAAAATCGCGAAAGGCTCCCTGATAAGTACGCAAAATCGTTTTTAGAATGCGATCATATTGTCGATGTTGAATCAAAAAGGCGTAGAGTTCTTCTTTATCAATCAGCACTTTCAGACTAGAAGGAACGTAGACTGCTTCGGTCAATACGATCCAACCTTCTTGCTGTAATATTTTTAGGGCGGAAAAGGTTTCTAAAGGTGCCAGATCATAGGTCTTAGCAAATTGGAGGAGGTCAAAATCAAAGGCGGCACCTTCTCCCCCACCAACGGCAATTTGAGAATAGGACCCCAAGGCCTGATACACCCGACGCAAGTCCTCCATCGCTGGAAAAGACAATTCCCAATTGCGAATCAGCATTTCCCGATCACTATCCTGATACAAGAGCACCGCATAAGCCTTTTTCCCATCCCGGCCCGCTCGCCCAGCCTCCTGAAAATAGGCCTCCAAACTATCGGGCAAATCCAAATGTACCACCACCCTAACATCGGCTTTATCAATCCCCATCCCAAAAGCATTGGTAGCCACCACCACCCTACGTTGGCCATTCAACCAAGCCTCTTGTACAGCACTCCGCGCCTCTAAAGTCAGTCCGGCATGATAAGCCGCAGCACTGATGCGCTGCCGTTCCAGATAACGCGCCATTTCCACCGTCCGTCGCCGACTCCTGGCATAAACCACTGCCGATCCCGGTACTTTTTGCAAAATATCCAACAACTTGGTATACTTGACGTCCTCACGAAGTACGACATAGGCTAAGTTTTCACGAGCAAAACTCTTTTGCAGGACATTGGGTTGGGCAAAATCTAATTTTTCTTGAATATCAACCACCACTTCGGAAGTCGCAGTAGCGGTAACGGCCAAGATAGGCGTATTGGGAAGCCATTCCCGGATAGCACTAATTTCTAGGTAAGAAGGGCGAAAATCATAGCCCCATTGGGAAATACAATGTGCCTCATCCACCGCCAAAAGATTAACGGGCATCCTTTTGATGCGTTCAAGCGCTAAGTCTGTATTAAGACGTTCGGGAGAGAGGTAGAGGAGTTTTACTTTACCATACACACAATTATCGAGGATACGGTCCATGTCCTTATAGTGCATCCCCGAATAGATCGCCTCGGCAGCAATCCCTTTTTGCTGTAGGTGAAACACCTGATCCTTCATCAAAGCGATCAAAGGAGACACTACGATACAAACGCCGTCCCGGCAGAGTGCCGGCACTTGGTAGCAGATTGACTTACCTCCGCCCGTTGGCAGTAGGGCCAGGGTATCCTTTCCCTCCAAAACCGATTCGATGATCTCGGCTTGTAAGGGTCGAAAGGCGGCATATCCCCAATATTTTTGCAGGATTTCGAGCGCTTGCGGATTTGGAGGAGTCAAAGGTGAATCAATTTTCTTTGGCAGTTCAAAACTTCATTGGTGATGCTTTATGGAATGGCATCAATGCCTTCCAGCTTAGTATTACCAATGCTATGGTCAAAGTAAACCTTTTTCGCCCTAAAAAAGAAAGTGTCTGTCGCAAAAAGCCACAGACACCTCCAACATAGTTATATTATCTAATTCACCAAATCTCTTGGATTAAGCTAGTGTTCTTCCTAGAAAACACCTCGGTACTCACTCGTCGTTGGCGAGTAACCGAAGAGGTTGAAGGAAAAAGTCAGACCGGAGAAAAAATACCAGTCTTGAGAATCGGGATTACCGCGACGGTCGCCGGTTTTACCAGCAGCTCGTTGTGGATCACCACGGTAGGAATAGGTCGCTGCGGTAGGATTTGACTCCGCCAATTGGGCGAGGTCTGGGTAGCTGGTACTGACATCGTCCAGATAGTCCGTAAAGGTCCGGCGAGCTCCCATTTCGAAACCAACATTCGTAAACTCGTTGGTAAAGATTTTGAAGCCCACTCCGAGCGGAATAGCAATTTGTTGGAGGTTGTACTTTTGACGGTCGGGATATTGGGCCATCCCCTGGCCTTCTGTTCCTAAGGGTTGTAGATCGACCCAGCCATTGTCTCCGTAGGCCTGTGGATTAAACGTAAAGGCAGAGACGCCACCAAATATGTAAACGGCGACTTTGTCGGAATAATCCCAGCGTTCGGGCATGACGTTAAACTCTCCTTGTATCCCCAATTCTTGTACACTCGATTGGAAGTGTAGATTGCGACTGGCGTGGCTAGAAGAGTTTTGATCTTTTGCAGAAATGCGTCCTTTATAATAGTGTAGTTTCGCCGAAAGGCGATGCGAAAAGTTATAACGGGTAAAAAAGCCAAAGGCTAGATTTGCTTCTTTGAGTTCGACGGCCTGGTGTTGAAGATCGCCGCTGTAAAAAGAAAGGCCGGTAAAAGCTCCAAGCTCTAAGTATTGAGCATTAACCGATAATAATAGTAATTGAAAGCTAGTAAGCAGTAACAGTTTTCTCATCTTGAAAGTGGTTTATGTATTTTTCTGGTCCTAAATTCTTCGGGGAGAAGGTTGGGGAGTAATGCATCGTATGTGATCAGAGTATTCCAAATAGCGGTCCAAAAAAAAATCTAGTTCGAAGAAATGTCACAGCTTTTTTACATGG
>SPJL01019526.1_pt1 | contig 15663 bp, 8 predicted proteins | sample 3741751 | NCBI WGS metagenome assembly SPJL01 (sample SAMN10925998, study PRJNA522277) | cold seep metagenome | isolation source: Elba SIP-enriched marine methane seep metagenome, extraction at timepoint T3 | place: Italy: coast of Elba, Mediterranean Sea | reverse complement strand
ATCATGAAACGTTCATTCCTATTCCTAGGCCTCGTACTCACAGGCTTATTGGGGCTCATCGCCTGTCAGAAGGAAGCTCTACCTTCTCCAGAAGTTGCTCCTGCTACAGAAAACCCAGCAGTATTGGGGCTTTCTCAACAAGATACCATTATTATGTTCAAACCAGACTTGGTATCCAAGATTGTCACCAATGTAACTGCCACCACCAGCAATTGTGGTCCTACTCTACCTGATGTGAGTTGCTATGGGCAGCATTCCTTTACCGCTACTGCCATCATTACCAATATTGGTTTGGTAGCTGTGCCCGCAGGGACTTTAGAAATTCAGTGGAAAATAGACGGGGGCAGTCCTCAGATTCAAATTCTCAACCACAGTGGTATTAACAGTGGTAGATCGGTACGCATCACCCGGCCTTATTATCTAGGGCCTTGCGATTGCGGTTCTCCCCCACCGATGATCTTCCAACCCATTGTATTCAGCGTTCGCGCCGATCCTAACGATCAAATTGACGAACAACAGGAAAATAATAACGTCTTCCGCTATCGAGCTTGTAATGGTTGCTAGAAAGATCAAGTTGCAGATCATTTCAGCGTTTTAAATAACCTCATAGTAAAAGCGCCGTCCCGAAGTATTTCGAGGCGGCGCTTTATTGTAAGAGGTAGTGAAAAGAGTACTGCTTACTCCGCTACGACTTCAAAAGCCAATTTCGTCACTACATCAACGTGCAAGTTGAGGGTTGCTTCGTATGCTCCCAAATTCTTTACATCATCGGGGAGGGCAATCTTACGGCGAGGAACTTCCACACCAAATTGCTCTTTGAGCGCACCAGATACTTGCAATGGCGTAACACTACCAAAGATTTTACCACTGGTACCGGCTTTAGCACCGATACGTAGGGTTTTACCTTCGAGTTGGTTAGCGATTTCTTGGTAAGTGCCAATCATTTGCGCTTCTTGGGCCGCTTCGCGGCGGCGCAATTCATTAAGGCGTTTGCGATTGCTTTCATTAGCAATCAAGGCCATTCCGTTAGGAATGAGGTAGTTGCGACCAAATCCATTCTTTACATTTACGATGGTATGTTTGTCGCCTACCTTTTCGATATCTTGCAATAAAATAATTTCCATTGTTGAAAAATTTACCGATTAAAAAATCAGAGCGTTGGGTGGAGCTTCCATTTGGAGTACTCCGCTAACGCCAATCCCTTATTTGAGCAAATCCGTTATATAAGGCAACATAGCCAGGTGGCGAGCTCTTTTAACCGCTACCGCAACTTTACGTTGGTATTTGAGAGAGTTACCCGTGATACGGCGAGGCAATAACTTACCTTGGTCGTTGACAAATTGAATAAGGAATGCAGGATCTTTGTAATCGATATGCTTGATACCGAATTTGCGGAAGCGGCAGTATTTCTGACGCTTGGATCCGATTTTAGGATTACTGAGGAATTTTATATCGTCTCTAGAAGCCATGATTTTTATTTTTGGATGCTATACAGCGTTGATGGAGCAAAATTTATTCTTCTTCTTTTTTCGCATCGGCAGCAGGAGCTGCTGGCTTAGGAGCGGGCTTAGCAGCAGTTTTTGCCGCTGGCTTAGCAGTCTTGGTAGCCGTAGCCGAACCCGACTTAGCTCCTTTTGACTTCTTCTTAGTCCCGATCAAACCGTTACGCTTATCTTCGTTGTACTTAACGCCAAACTTATCCAGTTTAACGGTCAAGAAACGCATGATACGTTCGTCACGACGCATGGCTAATTCAATCTTTCTGATCAACTCTCCAGAGGGAACAGAAAATTCAACACTGTAATAGATTCCGGTAGTTCTGCGGTTGATGGTGTAGGCCAATTGGCGCAAGCCCATCTCGTCGACATTTACGATTTCGGCACCCAAGCTTTTGAGCTGATCGGTATACGTCGTCGCTGTCGCTTTAATCTCATCGCCCGACAGAACTGGATCTACGATGAAAGTTACTTCGTAATTTCGCATTGGAATTGAAGTGATTTAATGAAAAAATAAAAAACGGCTGCAAAGATATGTATTTAATAGCGGTTGTGCAAAAGAATGACGAAAGATGAGCTCTAATTCCGCCCTTTTTGCGTTATTTTTGTGCTTCCTAAACCCTATTCTGGGTAAATAAGCAAACGAGGAGCCTTCGCAAAACCATAAATTCATGTCTTTTTCACCGCTATCCTTGCTATTACGCGCTGGTTTAAGCCTCTTACTCTGCCTCTATTGCGGGGGCAAACTCATGGCCCAATTGCCGGAAGATTTCTTCCAAGAAGCCGTAGCAGAGTTCCGACTTCCAGTGGGGGTAACGGTCGATGATCGAGGCTATACCTACGTGTGGGAAAAGGCAGGGGTCGTATGGCTGCTCGACTCGAATGAGGTTCGTTTGCCCACCCCTTTCCTAGATCTTTCCGAAGAAGTCGCCGAATGGCGTGACCATGGCCTACTCGGCTTCGCCCTCGACCCCGACTTTCTATTCAATGGTTATGTTTATTGCGCCTATACTGTCGATCGACATCACCTTTTCAATTACGGTACGGCCAATTATTCTCCAGATTCTACCATCACCAACGAAGCGACCATCGGTCGGATCACCCGTTTTACCGCCGATACCAATCAGGATTTCACCATAGCGCCCTACGATACGCGCAAGGTACTCCTCGGCGAAACCATTGCCACTGGCATCCCCATTCCCAATAACCTCCACGGAGTTGGCTCGCTGGCTTTTGGAGATGATGGTAGCCTCCTAGCATCCACAGGCGATGGAGGCCCTGATTTTCAGCCAGAATTTGCTGGAGATTTTCATATCCAGCAAGCGATTGCGGAAGGTATCGTAAGTCCGGCGGAGCAGGTTGGCCCTTTTCGAGCACAATTGCTACAGGGTTTGAATGGAAAAATATTGAGGCTCGACCCTCGGACTGGCGCGGGTTTGCCTGATAATCCATTTTACAACCCCGATCAACCTAGGGCGGCGGAATCACTGGTTTGGACCTTGGGCATTCGCAATCCATATCGGATGGCAACCATTCCGGGCTCGGGCAGTCACGAGGCTGATAGTAAGAATCCGGGGATTATCGTTTTTGGTGATGTAGGCGAAGGGCTTTGGGAAGAAATCAACTTTGTAACGGGGCCGGGGCTTAATTGTGGCTGGCCGATTTATGAAGGTTTAGGGCGAAGTGGAAAATGGGCCGGGCAACTTCGCGAAAATGTTTTTGCTCCTAATCCCCTTGCCAATAACGCTGATTGTAATCAAGCCTTTTTTCACTTCCAAAATTTACTCTTACCAGCCAATGCTAAAGAGAATTACTTTTGGCGAAACCCCTGCGATAATAATCAATTGATTCCCGATAATATTCCTAGCTTTTCGCATCATTGGCCAGTGGTGGAATACAGCAATCAAATGTTTAATCAACCAACACGGGCGCAAACGGCAATTTTTGATGAAGACGGTAATAAGGTAGTCAGTCAATTGCCTTCTCTTGCCAATCCCATTCGAGGGCATAATTTTGATGGTTTCTCGGCCATGGCTGGTTTTTGGTATGAAGAAGGGCCACTCCCCGAGTATTATCACCGTACCTTTTGGGTAGCCGATTATAGTGGTTGGATCAAATATCTGACCCTTGATGAGAACTACCAGGTCACGCGAGTGGATACTTTCACCACTTTTGATCACGATATTGTAGATTTAGCTTTTAACCATCACAATCAGAGTATTTACTTTGTCGATATTTCGGAGGGTCGTTTGTATAAAATTGCCTACGGCATCGATCCCCCGCCAGTGATCCAGGCAGAGCCAGCCGTGATGTGGGGGCCTAGCCCGCTCACCGTTCAGTTTGATGCCAGCGCCTCTTTTCACCCTAAAGGATTGCCCTTTACCTATGCCTGGGACTTTGGCGATGGGGAAAGCTCAACCGAAGTAGCTCCTAGCCATACCTATATTGCCAGTGGTGCAGGGCCCGAATCCTTTACCGCTACCCTACGCCTAAGAGACAGCTTGGGAATCGAAGCCGAAAAGCAAATTTTGATTTCCATCAATAATACTCCTCCACAAGTTCAAATCACCAGCGTACAGGATGGCGACCTCTACCCTATCACGGGTTATACCAGTTTGCCTCTAAATGCCTCGGTCAGCGATGCAGAACATCAGGAAGTTGACTTGGCTTATGAATGGCAAACCTTTTTACACCACAATGCCCATTTTCATCCCGAGCCGGTGGATACCTTACGACAGACTTATACCCTGATCGATCCTTTGGGTTGTGATGGCGAATTGTATTACTTCCGGATTCAACTATCGGTCACTGATCCACAAGGCTTGCGTGGCAGCCAGGAATTGCTGATTCATCCCAATTGCAATAGTACGATGTGGGAGGTTAATTTGGCGGCAGAAGAAGTTGCAGAAGGCGTGCGTTTGACTTGGCAGTTGGATGCGGAGCAAATGGGAGATTTGCGGGGTATCGTGATTCAGCGGGTGAGTTCGAAGGCGGAGGATTGGGGCATTGGGCGTCAGCTTATTGATGCGCAGAGTTATGGCGATGGTAATTTTTCTTTTACCGATACCGATCCCCTCCAAGGCATCAATCAATATCGTCTGCTCTTTGAGCATCAGGATGATACTTATGATTATAGCAATTTTACCAATATTCTTTTTCCAACGCCTCCACCTCTACTCCTTTACCCTAACCCAGCCACATCGGAGCTCAACTTACAGATTGCCCAAATCAATGGGCGAGCGTTAAGCTGGCGTATTCTCAATAACAGAGGCCGAGTAGAGCGTTCGGGGGCCTTTCCCGATCCCGGTACCGACTTTGTATTTGAGCAAATTGACCTAGAAGGGCTTTCTAACGGTGCTTATTTTATTGAGCTGATGCTTGGAGAGGATGTTTATACCGAGCCATTGGTCATTCAGCGTTGAGGGAAGTATAGATAAACTTAGATAAAGCAATTCCCCCCACCTTCCGGTAGATTTATATCGGACCTCTAGTCTTATCATCCATCACAACGCTATACCCCAATGAAACATCCATTCATTTTGCTCTGCCTATTCCTCATGGCCCAAGGAAGCTTTGCCCAAGCCCCTGATGAAGCATTGCTGAAAATTCAAAAGGCCTCTGCCCAACAAGCCGAAGCGATGAACATCATCAGCCAACTGGCAGATCGCTATGGCCCCCGACTAATGGGCACTCCGAATTATTACGAATCCGTGCAATGGCTAGAAGGGCAACTGCGCGAATGGGAAATCAAAGAAGTCCAACAAGCTTCCTTTGATCGGGGCCATCGGGGCTGGGCCGTCGAAAGCTTTCGCTTGGAGATGAATGCTCCGACCTATGGGCCAATACTGGCCTATCCCCTAGCCTATACTTCCTCCACCGATGGAGAACAAAGCGGAGAAGTATTGTATTTACCCCACCTTGATTCGGTCTACCAATATGCCGGACAACTGAAGGGTAAAATTCTTTTGCTGGGTTCTTTTTACCGTCCCGTACAAAGCCCTCAAGGACCGCTCTTCCAACGCCTTTCCGATGAAACCTTGCAACGAGCTGCGGATAATCCCGACCCCAATGATCTTATCATCGGTTACCACAGTCGTCGATCTAGTCCACAACTTTTTCGCTTTCGAAATTTGATTAAAAAACGCCGGGAAGCCTTTCTCCAATTCTGTGCCGACCAAGAAGTTTTAGCGCTGCTAGAACCTAGCGATTTCCCCTATGGCATTCTTCATGCTGATGGCAACCGGGCCCTTCCCGCGTACAACAAAAAGGGGGAAATCCGTCCGATTGCTTCTTTTGTAGTGGCTAACGAACATTTTGGCCGACTCAAACGCCTATTGGAACAGAGAGTCAAGCCAGTCTTGAGGGTGGAGTTAAAAACGAGATTTTATGAAGACGCGCGATATAATGTTAATCTGATTGCTGATCTTCCCGGGAGTGATCCGGTATTGAAAAATGAATTGGTGATTATCGGTGCGCATCTGGACAGTTGGCATGCGGGAACGGGAGCGGTTGACAATGCTTCTGGCTGTGCGGTGATGATGGAGGCCTTACGACTAATCAAGGCCAGTGGTTTACAAAATAAACGCACTATTCGATTGGCTTTGTGGGGAGGAGAAGAACAAGTCTTTGCGGGTTCTGCGGCTTATGTAGAGGATAATGTGGGCGACCTTTACTTGGCTACGCCTAAGCAGGAACAAGAGCGCATCTCTGCTTATTTCAATTTGGATAATGGGGCGGGAAAAATCCGTGGCATTTACCTCATGGCCAACGATGGCGTAAAACCTATTTTTGAAAATTACCTCCAGGCCTTTAACTCCAATAATATTTTGACCCTTCAAAACGCTAATCAAACCGATCACGAACTTTTCGATTTTCAAAACATCCCCGCCTTTCAATTCATCCAAGATCCACTCGATTACATTACCGCCATTCACCACACCAATGTAGACTTGCTAGAATATGTGCCCGCCGCTGATCAACAATTCAATGCGGAGTTGGTGGCTTACCTCGCTTATCGCGTTGCTCAAAGCGACAATCTATTACCCCGCAAAAGATTTAACTCTCCCATTCCAAGTACGGAAGGAAACGTAACTTTTCAATTGGACGGCTATCCCGAGGCCAAAGAGGTCTTTCTGGTGGGCGACTTTAATAATTGGAATATGTTTGGTACGGCGCTGGCCAAAACCGAGGATGGTTGGTATTGTAAATTGGATTTAGCGCCGGGCGAATACGTGTACAAATACATCATCGATGGTTATTGGACGGCAGATCCCAAAACCAAGGAAGAGAACTTAGTAAAAGATGGTAAAGGCCACGGAGGCTTGACCAAACGACTCGTAAAATAAACCTTAGCGTTTGACTGCTACCGTCATCTTGGGATCGTAATCGCCTTTGATGACTGGGCTTTGACGCATGCCTGTGTATTCGCGAACGTTATCGTTGATAAAATTATACAACTCTTGTACGCTGACGACCTTATTATCATCCTGATCGGCTTCGCCTTTGAGGCCACGGATGAGAAAGTGACTAAAAACCCCTTGGCGCAGGCCACTAGACTCCAAAGAAGTCTCGCTTGATTTAGAAGACATGATCAAGGCCGTACCCGCGTCGGCTTGAGCTAGCGTTTTGTAATAACTGGCCAGCGCATTTTCTACCGTTCCGCTCTTCATCGCAAAGAGGCTACCGGAATGGCAGGCGTCAGCGATACAGAGTTTGTATTTAGCGGGGCTCTCGCTGAGCAGGGCATTGATTTCGTCGTGAAATAGCTTATTGTTGTAACCATCAAAGTCGATGGGTAAAAAGGAGCCTTTCAAACCATGACCAGAAAAGTATAGCATCACTAAGTCGTTGGGGCCTGCTTGGCCAAAGATTTCCTGCATGGTAGCGGTAATCTTGGCCTTGGTGGCATCCTCATCGACGAGCACTCGAATTTGATCATCAGAAAGAGCGCCACCTTCGGGGCTTTTCAGAAAGGCGTACATCCGGTAGGCGTCGTCGTCGGTATAGCGTAGTACGGGCATATGGGTGTAGGAGGCAATGCCAATCACCACGGCCCATACTTTTACCTCGCCAGACTCTATGCTAGTCGTCTCGGCAGTGCTTGATGTCGCAGTAGCCGCTTCTGGCTTGGGTGTTTGTTCTACGATTATTTCTGGGCTGGGTTCTTCTTGTGTTATCGGAGATTCGGTGGGAGAAGCCTCAGCTAAGGTGGGCGCTGGGCTTTCGTCCAATTGGCTGACGTCGGCGGGGCCTAGGAAGGTTCCATCGCTCCATTTCCCCTTTACCTCTCGTCCATCCTTGAGGTGCAAAATACCCAAGCCATTAAAAGAACCATTGGCCCATTCCCCTTCATAATACTCGCCTTCTGCATAGTGACAGATTCCGCGCCCGGCCGCTAAGCCATCCCGAAAGCTTCCGGTGTATTTAGCCGCGCCATCGCGATAAACATAAGTTCCTTCGCCATTGGTGCAATCTCCCTCTACGCATCCTTCTTTGCCCAATGCCACCCAACTTTCACCGTAATATTCTCCTTCTACCCATTCTCCAGCAGTCTTGGTGCCATCGGCATAGAAAAAGACGCCCTTGCCATGCGAATAATTATTCCTAAAGGCTCCGACATATTTGTCACCGTTAGCGTAGTAAAAAGTTCCTTGTCCATCTAGGCGGGCGTTGGCAAATTCTCCTTCGTATCGGCTACCATCGGCATAGCCAAAAACGCCCTCACCATCGGCACAATCTCCCGAGATACAACCCGTTTGAATATTTGTACCATCGTCCTCTTCTTCGCCCTTGGCCACCCAAGTTTCCTCCAAAACATTGCCTTGTTCATCCACCATTTTACCTAACTTCCACTGGCCCGTCCACTTATTCCCATCGGGATAAGTCTTGGTTCCCTTACCATTTGGATAGCGATGCTCCCACTGGCCTGAATATTTGCTACCATTGGTATAAAAGCACACACCTACCCCATGGATTTCACCATCCTTAAACTCTCCAACATATTTGGCACCACTCGGATAACGGTAAGTTCCTTTACCATTTTGGCAATCACCCGATACGCACTGGGCCATTAGGTTGGGAAGGGAAAAACAAAGAAAGGCAAAAGTAAGTATCTGGGACATTCTCTTCATAGGGCAGGTCTCGTTAGTGATGCAATAGAAGTACTAATTTTTCGCAGCAAAGATATTACCAAAAATATTAAACCAAGCTCAGTAGTCAAATATTGCCATAAAAGTAATTTTTAATCGTGGGATGATAGCCGCAATGGCCATCGTTTTCTTGTTTATAAGCCTTGGGAATTTGCTCAAAGACAAATAAAAAAGGGCTGCCTCAACTTGTGAGACAGCCTCTTCTGGATATTAGGTTAACTGGTGTATTTATCTTTAGCGCTTTGCGCCAAGTTTTTTAATCTATGATCAACAGCGGCAAGGTTTGCGTCTGCGTAGTGGATTGTAGGCTGAGGTAATAATTTCCCGCCCCCAACTGATCGAGCTTGAGTTTATACAAGCTATGATCCGTATACAGGTCCACTTGGTGTTGTTGGAGCAATTGCCCCAAGTGGTTGTAGACTTGAATCAATATTTCCTCGTTTATTCCCGGTAAGCTCAGGTTAAGTTCTTTGCTTCCTTGAGATATTGGATTGGGGAAAATTTGGGCTTCCGCCAAACTGGCTTCACAATTACGCTGAGCTGCGATGACCTCTGAGTAGCTGTATTGACCATCTAGGTCAATCATCTTGAGGCGATAAAATGCTTGTGGTAAGGCCTTTTCATCCCAAAAACCAAAGCTAGTGCTTCTCTCTCGGGCATCCCAGGCCATATAGTCCAAGTCCTTAAATCGCTGACCATCGGCACTACGCTCGACTACGAAATGGCTAAAGTTTTCCATATTGGCAATCGTCCAATGCAATTGCACCTCGCATTGATCGCTGGTAGCCCCAAAACTCACCAGTTCTACGGGCACTGGGCCCATAAAGAAACCTGCCGAGATGTAAATTTCAGCTCCGCCCATAGTAATCGCATAGTTTCCAGTCGTTCCCGTATTGGCATCAGCGTCGCTATCGGTCTGGTCGGTGGCAGCGCCAGCATCCTGAGGCGAACCGAAATCAAAGGCAATGGGTCGGGTGAAAACTACATAATAGGTGCCTATCGGTAAATCTGTAAAGAGGTAGCTCCCATCGCTACCCGAAGTTTGAGTGGCAATTTCTGTATCTGTGTTATCAAACACCTTTACCGTCGCCCCACTAACGCGTGGTTCGCCATCTTCCAATACGCCATTCTGGTTGGAATCTTCCCACACTCTTCCCGAAATATTTTGATTGGTCGCACGCCAGTCTTGATCGCTAAGCCCCGCATCCGTATCGGGGTGAGCCGCAGGATTGGCCGAACCATTGGTGGGATCGCTAGTAGCCGTATCATTATCAAAACCATCATCAAGACCATCAAAATCGCTATCTACGCCAGTGGCTAGGCCCGTATTTGCGGTGCTACCGCTATCGGCTGTGCCATCATTATCGGAATCGTGTCCTTCTACTGTATCCATTTCGCCATCGTTATCGGCGTCAAGATCGAGGTAATCGGTTTGGTCAGCCATATCGCTATTGGTAGGGTCAATCCCCACACCACCAAAGCTACCGATGGTACCTACAACTTCGTAGGCATCATTGAGGCCATCACCATCACTATCCGTGGTAGGAGCTATATAGCCCGCCGTAGTTTGAGCTTCGGTGTTGTCTACAATTCCGTCGTTATCGGCATCGATGTCGAGGTAATTGGGTTGGCCATCGCCATCGAAGTCGGGTTGATTGGCCCCGGTTGCATAATCAACATAAGGGTTTCCATCAGCACCATCATTAGTGGTGGTAATGGTTCCAACACGGCTGTCTAACCAGCCATTATTATCACTGTCATTGCTCACCAGATCATCCACCATTCCATCATTATTAGTGTCCACACCACCAACTTCTACCAGATCGACGATACCATCATTATCAGCATCCAAATCCAAGTGGTTAGGAACCGCATCATTATCTTGATTAATGGCATTATTGCTACTTCCTGCCACCATACTTTCTCCCATTACAGATACCTGGCCATCACCGCCTATATCGGCGCTAGTTTTCACCAAAGCAATGCCATTAATTCCCATTCCAGCAGGACCATCCGAAGCGTTTTGATCGTATAAGTCAGCCAAGCCATCGCCATCTTCGTCCCAAGGCGATAAGCCCGTATCTACGCCACCTATTCCAGTATAGTCAGGGCCACCAATTTCTACAAAATCAGGGATGCCATCATTATCTGCATCGAGGTCGAGGTAGTCGGCATGACCATCGCCATCGGTATCTAAAGAGCTGGCGTCTTGTCCATCCAGCAATGCGCCCATGCCATCGGTAATCACGGTGGGCGTACCACCGTCGGCATCACCAACTACGCTGTTGTCGTCGCTATCGTAGGTATCGGCATAGCCATCACCATCCGTATCGGTAGCATAGGCCGCATCTACCCGGCCATCGCCATCGGTGTCAATTCCTCCCACCTCTACCAGGTCAGGAATCGCGTCATTATCTGCATCAAGGTCAAGGCCATCGGGATAAGAGTCGCCATCACGGTCGAGGCTATTACCAGCGACTCCTGCTAGCCAGTTGCCGCTATTATTGGTTGTGATAAATGGAGTCCCCGTATTTCCGGTGCCCGCGTTAGGACCGTCATCTTCGGGGTCAGCGACATCTGCAAAGCCATCACCATCGCTATCCGTGGCGGTGTCAACTTGGCCATCGCCATCGGTATCAATGCCACTGGCTTCGATCAGGTCGGGAATACCGTCGTCATCAGAATCTAGGTCGAGGTAATCAGCTTTGCTTGTCCCATCTGTATTTGGGGTAGAGCTGGCCACGCCAGACATCCAGCCCGAGGTGTTTTCTTGAGTATCGACGGGATCGTATCCATCGGCAAGGCCGTCACCATCGCGGTCGTTGGTCAGGCTGCCATCTGGCTCTAGATTATCCACCTTTCCATCACCGTCCGTATCTACGCCTCCCGTTTCTACGATATCCGGTAGGGCATCATTATCAGAATCTAGGTCGAGATGGTTGGGATGTCCATCGCCATCGTGATCCACATTGGTATCATTCGTCAAACTAACATCTACTAGAGGACTGCTATCGGTGGCATCACTCCAACCATCATAATTGGCATCTCCAGTCAATGGGTTCACCATATCATCTACTTGACCATTATTATCGGAATCGGTTCCTCCTACTTCTACTAAATCCACCAGACCATCATTATCGCTATCAAGATCAATCGCATCCGCTAGGCCATCGCCATCGCTGTCGGCATTGGGAATATCAGTACCTGCGCTCCAGCCGGGGGTAGCTCCTGCACTATCGGTATCGTCGTAGGCATCGGCTAAACCATCGTTATCCAAATCTACGATGGTGCTAGGATCGCCGGGGGTGGCATAATCCACCTGACCGTCATTATTATTGTCCGTTCCTCCTGCTTCGACGATATCGGGAATACCATCATTATCACTATCTAAATCAAAACGATCGATGATTCCATCGTTGTCGGTATCGCGATCTACACAGCTAGGGTTGCAATCCATTTCTGCCACATCGGGAATACCATCATTATCATTGTCGATATCAACATTATCATCGATACCATCATCATCAAGATCGCAATTGGTGGTGGAGATCGAAAAATTAAAGGAGGCACTATCGGCAATGGAGTACATCCAGGTATTGACCAGTCGATTATTTCCTACGTTTCCTGACCAGGTGTTACAATTATTGGCACAACCATCGAAATTGTAATATGGGGCGGTCCCTAGACTGATGTTAGTATTGTCCCAGTACATTTGAGGCGCAGGGAGGTTTTGGGGACGAATCAAGCTAACGTTATAACCATTGACATGATTTTCTGCATCCCATACCGGGAAATGGACTAGGCCCGCTAATGCTTCGATAATAATTTTCCCATTCGTTCCACCTGTTATGGAGTTGCCTTGGCCATCCAAACCATCCCAAGGTATACATACCCTTCCGGTATTGGTATTTTTGTAAGGAAAGTAAACATCAATCCCTCCAGAATCATAGACTCCATTTCCATCGAGGTCAATGTAGACATTAAACTCGGTCAAGGAATTGGTAAGCATGTAAAAGCAAAAGTCACTGACGGTCAGACAGCCGCTCAGGTATTCTAAGTCCAGATCGACAATCACATTTCCTGTAGCCCAAACTATCGAATCAGGGTCATTGAGGAAGATGGGATAATCTGGGGTAATGGTATTACTGGTTGTGGATTTCCGATCAGCGAGAATATCGCCACTACTTCCGGGGCCAGTGCTGTTAAAGGACACCGAATATCCCCAAGGCTGCATGCCATTGAGGTCAAGTGCTATAACGGTACTATCAGGCGTATAAGCATAAAAGTCGATACAGGATTTATTACTCCCCCCGTTGGCATTCAAGTGCCACTTTTGACTATACAGGCGACCCTCTACGGCATCGTAGCCTCCCATTCCATCCTCTTTCCCTACTGTAATATCGAAGGGGTGAAGGTAATATTTTGCGTTAGTGGCTTCTTCAAATTCGATGATGTATTCTCCTGCTAAATTAGGCGTACATTCCATCGCATCGTATCCGCCGGAGCTGCCCCCATAAATTTCTTGAGGCCCTACATAGGCTTCGATTTGATCGTCCTCGATATAACCTTCCCCTGAAGAAACCACTACGCCCGTACAAAGCGTATTGCCTGCCGGGTCTTTGATATAATAAGTAACATTGAGTGAGGTGTAGATATGTTTGCGAAAGCCAAAGAAGATCGTCTCAGTGGTGGGATCATTGATCCAAACTTTGAGTTTATCGGAGCCAGGCCGTCCCACCGTGGAACCTTCTTTTCCCGAACCATCATTCCCTTGAACGTAAGAAATACAGTCCGATTCGATATTAGCTGGATTACCGGGGCCGGGATTATTGCTGGCCGGCATTATTTGCTTGGTGCCTTCCGCTAATAGTGTTCCGGCTAAGCATAGCAATAGCCCTAAAAGTGTAGTTGTTTTCCTCATTATTAAGCGTAATTGTGGACAATGTCTACGGACTAAACCATGGTAGACTTTATCATTTGTTTGAATAGCAGGGGGTAAAAACTTGAGGGGAAAGTGTCTCTCGGGATGCTTACGGTAGGCCAAACACTATGCCAATATTCTGATTTTACGCTGATTTGTGACAAGCAATATTTAGATATAAATAAAAAAAGGCCCTGAAAATCGTTTGACTTTCAGGGCAATAGATGAATGTGCTTGTATCTTTTAGTAGTTTTTCCTAGTAGCGCAATGCGCCCACCGGCATGTTGGGATCGAAATTGCCGGAGAGGGTTGGGCTTTGGGCATTGGCGGTATAGGTACGTACTTTTTGAGAGACGAAATCGTACAGCTCTTGTACGCTAATGATTTTGTCGCTGTTGATATCGGCTTCGCCTTTGAGGCCACGGATGAGGAAGTGGCTAAAGATCCCTTGGCGTAGTCCCATATCTTCGAGGGAGTACTCATCACCTTTGGAAGAAAGCAGGAGGGCGGTGCCGCCGTCCGAATTTTCGAAGGCTTCGTAGTATTTCTGTAGTGTTCGGTTTACGGGAGCGCGCATGGCCAACATCGTCCCGGAATGACAGGCATCGGCCAAGCAAAGCTTATGCTTGGCATTGCTTTCTTCAAAAACTTGCTTAATATCGTCATGATACAATTTATTATTGAACCCATCAAAATCGAAGGGCAGGAAGGAACCGGGCAGGCCGTGCCCCGAGAAATAGACCATTACCACGTCATTATCATCGGCCTTGAGAAAGAGTTGACGCATCGATTTGATGATGTTTCCGCGGGTAGCGTCATCATCTACGAGCACTTTAATTTGTTCGTCGGGTAAAGCGCCACCCTCAGGACTCTTGAGGAAGGCATAGATCTGATAGGCATCGTCATCAGTGTACTTGAGTACGGGCATGTGGTCGTAGCGAGCCACTCCGATTACCACGGCCCATATTTTCACGGTGCTGCTGTAATCAACGGCTATCGCTTCGGAAGCCACGGGCTCATTTTCTGCCTCAATTTTACCTACGGGACTCCCATATTCCCATAAGGCACCCACGACCCGACCGTTATTGTAGTACATGACGCCTTCCCCGTGAGGAGCGTGACGCTTCCATCCCCCGACGTACTTATCACCATTAGCATAGTAGCAGATGCCATCGCCCTCGGGCTGCCCATTGTAGAAGTTACCGATCCACTTGGTGCCATCGCCATAGGTGTAAGCGCCTTGGCCCTCGCTACAATAGGTGCTGTTGCAATTGGCCAAGGTGTTATCAGTACCAGCATTTGGATTAGCTTCGATGCTAGTCGTAGTAGCCGTACTAGAAGAATTATTCGTATTATTGGAAGTGCTATTGTTGGTAGAAGCAATATCAATGGTGCTATGGGAGATATCGTCTTTAGAAATTTTTCCAGCTACCCACAGCCCAGATACCTGTTTTCCATTGGCGCGGTAATAAGTCCCATTCCCATTCTTCAGGTTGTCTTTCCATTTGCCCTCAAACCGATCTCCGTCATGGTAGTACATCGTACCCTGGCCGTGTAATTTCCCTTTTCGAAACCAACCGACATAACGGTCGCCATTGTGATAATCATAGCTCCCTTCGCCATGCATTACATCATCAGCCCATTCGCCTTGATAGCTATCGCCATTAGAAAAAGCTAAGACGCCATGCCCGTGAAATTTGCTGCGGCGAAAATTGCCTTCGTAGACATCCCCATTGGTGAATACCAAACGTCCTTTCCCTTGGCGATAATGGTCGACCCAATTGCCGGAGTATCGATTGCCATTGCTAAAATAAAGGACGCCTTCGCCATTGATCTTTCCGTTGCGAAACTGACCACTATATTTGGCACCACTGGGGTATACATAAGTCCCTTGGCCATCATAACAATTACCTTGAATACACTGAGCTTGTACAATTGAGGTGAACCCTACTACCGCTGAGACAACGAGACACAATAGCTTTTTCATCTGGAATTCGATTTAGGAATGTTGATAAAAAAGTAATGGTCACGATCATATAATAATAATTGGCGATTGAAATAGAAGTGAAGTGTAAATTAAACTGGATAAAGGGTCTAT
>SPJL01023302.1_pt1 | contig 15727 bp, 17 predicted proteins | sample 3741751 | NCBI WGS metagenome assembly SPJL01 (sample SAMN10925998, study PRJNA522277) | cold seep metagenome | isolation source: Elba SIP-enriched marine methane seep metagenome, extraction at timepoint T3 | place: Italy: coast of Elba, Mediterranean Sea | reverse complement strand
CTGGGGCTGCGGGGGCATCTGGGGCTGCGCCTGCGGCTGTTGTGGAGGCATCTGGGGCTGTGGCGGCATGGCCGGCATGGCCGGCGCCGGCGGCGCTGCCTGGGGCATCTGAGGCGCCGCGGCAGGCATCTGGGCTTGGGGTGGCATCGCGGGCGCCGCAGGAGCGGCTGGCGCCGCCTGGGCGGGCGCAGCGGGCGGGAGAGCCATGGCCGTCTGGCCGTTGGCGCCGCCCCCACCCTGATCGAAGGCCTGGAAGGCGGCGGCGAGGGCCTGCGCTTGGTCTTGGTCGGAGGCGCTCAGGAAGCCCTGCTCGGAGCCGGGGTCCGTGAACATCTGGATCTGCATGCCCAGGCGGTAACGGATGCCCCGCTTGATCTGCAGCAGGGACTCCACGTCTCGTGGAGCGTTCTCCTTGGTGATCATTCCGGTTGTCGTCATCGCTTCTTTCCTTTTGGTCGATGGAGGTTGATGAGGTGCTCATTCTTTCCGGCGTTCTTCACGATGCAGGTGATGACCTGCGTGTCGACACAGCCGAAACAAGGTCGTGGGTCGGGGGTCTGTGGGTGGCGGAGGTTCTTGGCCGGGCAGGTGAGCTGGGGCTCGAGCACCGACCAGTAGTCCCCGACGAATCCGATGATGCCCTGGCGCCACGCGTCGACGGGATGGGTCTCTTCGTCCATCTCCGGTGGGTCGGCTTCTCCTGTGAGGTAGGAGACGAGCTCTTCTCTCGTTGAGGCGGGGTGAACGTTGAGCCCCGCCTTACGGCACTGTTGGTACAGCTCCGTGTGGTTGAGCCGCAGGAGCGGACTTGAGGTGTTTGATGAGGTCATCGATCGGGTTGCTCCGCTCTTCTTCTCGGTTCCACACCCAGACGTTCGTCGCCTCGTAGTCTCGGTGCCACGTCTTGCCAACCCCGATGAAGAAGTTGTCCTTGTCGTCGACGCCTACAGCATCGGAGAAGGCGTCTTCAAAGAGCTTGGTGCGGTTGCTGACGTCAAGTTTCTTATGCCGGTTCTTGGCCGTTCCTGGCCACCCCTTACACATCAGAACCTCGCGCCCTTTGAAGGTGAACTCGATGAGCACAACGTACTGGCAGTCCGGCTTGAAGAAGTGCAGCAGCTGTGGGTAGTGCCGGGCGATGAACGTCTTGGTCTCGTTCTTGTACTTCTTCCCGGCCTTGGTCAGCACCCGTCCGCCACCGCGCTTCTTGGCGTAGGCGTTGTTGACGGAGAGGGGGACGGACGGCACGACGATGTGGATCATATGGCTGACCGTCGACCCGCCGGTTGCCCGCCCATCTCGTGCTTCCGGAACTCGACGAAGCGGGAGAGGATCTTCAGGGTGCGGGCCATGCGCTTGTAGTGCGCCTCGACGATGCCGCGTTTCTGCTTTAGCGTCTGCTCCATGTGCAGGAGCTCGCGCCAGCGGTGGTTGGCCTTCACCTCGTCCATGATGATGGCTTCGGAGGGTTTCTTCTCCTTGTTCTCCTTGGCCAGGTTGCGGATCTGCCGCTTGATGTCGACCTCGATGATGTCCATCTCGTTGGTGCACTGGAGAAGAAGTCCGTCGATCCACGCCAGCACGCTCTGGTCGTAGGACTGCCAGTACTCGGTCTGCGTGTAGGAGATGGCGTATTGGTCGGGCGTGGCGTGCGCCAGCGTGTTGGGGTCTGCTGTCGGGGGTGCGAACTTCGGGAGCTCCATCAGGCTGAAGCCCTCGGTCATTGCCTCAGCGATAATGTCGTCCATCGTGTCCCACTTGTGGTGTGTTTGCTGCGCCGCTTGTTCGCCGACGCCGAGGGGTGCGTTGCCCACGTTGAGTCCTGTCATCGTCGTAGCGCTCCTGGTGCTCGCGCGGTGGTTGAAGGGCCGTACTTGCGCTTGGTCTTGCGTGATGGGGGTTGGCAGGTCCAAGCGAACGGGCACCAGTTGCAGTGGCGCCCTTCTTCACGATCGGGAAGAGCTCCCGACTGCGCTTCTTGGTGCGACTCCGCGAACCTCGTCTCGAGCTGCTTCTCCCACATGTGGTGGTCGAATTGAAAGAGGTACGGTGGCTCGGGCGCGGTGAAGTAGCTGTTGGACTTGTTGTAGTAGTGGATCCACATCAGCGGCAGGTCGAGCGCCGCCATGTAGAGGTTCGTCTGTTCGTAGTGGTCGTCCTGGGGCTTGGTGAGCTTCTCGTAGCTGGGCCCCGATGCCGTCTTGATCTCGTGGCCGACGCGGAGGTACTCCTCGCCGTTGTGCCAGAAGCAAAAGCGCCCATCGCAGGAGGAGTTCAGGGCCCACTTCTGCGCATTGCCCCCGAGCTTGGGGTTGATGCGAACCTCGGGTTCGTAGGTGATGACGATGGACCCGCTGGCGGTGTTGAGCCACTCGCACATCCTCTCCATGTCGTTCTGGATCAGGGCGTGGAAGACGTGGCCCGCATCGAAGCGGAGCTGCATGTTCACGTCAGCGTCGTCGCCCTGCACAGGCTTTCGCTCCTCCCCTCGAATCGAGTAGACCAAGAGGCGCCGGCACTTGGAGATCTCGGAGGCGTGGATGCCGGGAGCTCGTTGCCGCGCTCCGCCAATGTCGACGGTGAACGACCGGCCTCCAGTGTCCTGCGCCTTGAAGCCGGTGTAGTAGCGCCCGATCTGGCGCGCCCGGTCGATGAGGGGGTCTTTCACCTCCCTTGGTTGTTTCAGGTCCTCAATCGTCACCAGCTTGTGCATTCGCCAGCTTCTCCCAGTGGTCTCGGGGTACAAGTACCCAGTTGTCGATGGTGCGCAGAGTTTGCTTCTCCTTGAACTGCAGGTCGTAGATGGGGACCTCGAGGCCCTCGCACTCCGAGCGGATCTTGCGGAGGTCGGCGAGCTTCACTGTGTGTGACGCCGCCGTGGTGAGACGGTTCTCGAAGCGATACCGGCCGCGTACTCGTCCGTCGCCCTTATGCCCTGGACGAGCTCCAGATCCCGATTGCCTGCGTCCCCCGACAGCCTCAGCTGACTCGCGCTCCTGTTTCATCGAGGCCTTCTTGAGGCGCTTGGTGCTGGGGCGGTAGTTGCCGAGCTCGGGGAAGAACTTGGTGACTCCTTCGAAGCACAGCTCGTTGATGGTGGTGTCGATGACTATCTCTCTGCCGCCTGTTCGGACGCAGAGAGCGATTCGACCATCCTCGCCGACGATGGTGTTGAGGATGTGGACATTCACTGATACAGGCATTGAATCCCTGCATGCGTGAGGACCTCTCGCCGAAGCGCGAGCTCGTAGTTGATGTCTTCCTCGATGAACCGACGCATGGCCTTCTGACTCGGAGCCGTGAAGTCGTCGAGTACTTCTCCTGTATCCGGGCGGGTGACAATCACTTCTTTTCGACTCTTGGTGACTTGTCTCGTTCGGATGACGCCGCGCTTGATGCCGGAGGTCATGAGCTCACCGATGATGTCGACGCCACCGGGCGGCCGGTAGTGCGGGTAGTAGTAGCTGGCCTCGCCGGACTTGTTGTCGTGCGTGCCGGCTTTGCCTTTCTCGAGGAGCCACTTGAACTCCTTGCCGATGGCGATCCTGCTCTTGCCCTCTCCGCGCTTGAGCACCGACCCGCTCCAGAGCACCAGGTCGATGAGCTTGAAGTGCTTGGCTGCGTAGGCGCCGCCGACAGCCCAGGGCTTGACGTACTTCTGGATGTTGGACGCCATGTTGGCCCTCTCCTGGTTGGAGCGGACCTGCTGCGTGAAGATGAGCGTGGTGAGGTTGAGGCCGTTCAGCCCCGTCGTCAGCGGGATGTACTTCCGGAAGAAGTTGGTGACGAGGTTGGCGTGGGAAGCACGCATGTTCGCCTGCTCCATCGTCTTCGCGGCATCCACCTGGGGGAGCAGTCCGTTGATGGAGTCGCACCCGATGATGTTGAACGCGTTGATGCGGATGGCGTTGAGCATGGTCTGGGTGAGCTCTTCTCCCGTCGCCCCGCGGAGGATGTAGAACTGTCCGATCTCCTGCTTGAAGAAGAGCAGCTGCTCGGGGGTGTAGAGCTCCATGCCTCGTCGACGACGAATCTCCTGCCACTGCTCGAGGATCTCGTCGGGGACGGAGATCTTGAGGCCTGCGTTGAGCGCCTGGTCGAACGGGAACGCACCCTCAGCCTGCGCGAACGCGAGGCGGCAGGCGGGCCCGAACAGCCGCTGCTGCATCGCCATGGCGCGGAACATGGTGTACGTCTTGCCGCTGTTGTCGGGGCCGCTGATGATGGAGCAGCCTCCAGCGGGGAAGCCACCACCCAGGTCTACGTCGAGCTCCATGATGCCGGTGGGTCGGCGGAGCAGGTACGGGTTGGGGGCCTCGTCGGCGCGGACGATGACCTTGTGGTCTTCTTTGTTCAGCGAGTGGACGAGCGCACGGATGGCTTCGTCCCTCGTTGCTAGCTCCTCGGGGTGATGCACCGCGAGAGCGGTGGTGCTGAACATCGCCCCTTCGGCGACGGATGGTGCAGCGGCAGACGCCGACTTCTTTCGCTTGGTCGGCGCCCTCTTCGCTGCGGTCTTCTTTGGTGCGCTCTTTGGCGCCTTCTTCGTCTGTGCCTTCTTACGTGTTGCTGTTTTCTTTGCTGCCATTGTTGCCGCCTTGCTGCGGCACCTCGAATGGCGATGAGCCGTGGACCGGGCAGAGCAGCACGCTGCCGTGCTTGGTGAGGTCGCTTCCGCACTGGGGGCAACCCTTGGCGGCCTGCTTCTCCAAGCTCTCCTGGTTCACACTCTCATCTACTGCGTACTTTTCCATCTCCGGCTCCTTGTTGAGCATCTCTTTCAGGATGCCTGATTGGGAGAAGTGTACACGGCTGTATCGAGATACCTCTACTGTTCTTGTGCCCCGACGCTCGCCCTTCTTGAAGCTCCCTGTGACGAGCTCTCGGGTGTTTCCTGGTTTGGGTTCAACACGCTCCACACGGAAGCGGCCCAGCCCCTTGATGGTCACGTCACCGGTCTCGGCAAGAAGCTTGCGGAGCTCGGCAACAAACTCGTCGGTGATGACGCGCACCTCCTTGCGGGAGACGAAGAGGCTGCGCGCCACCGCCCTGTCCAACGTGGACTTGTCTCGCTGGGCCTTCCCCGTCACTTCGCCGCGCCCCACGAGGGACCGTGACCCGAGTCCACCGCGAGGTGAACGGCAAGGTCTTCCGAGAAGGGGTGCTCCATGAGGTCGGTGATCTCCTCGAGTACCTCGTTGACGTTCTCTGTCGGGCACTCGAAGACGACCTCGTCGTGAATCTGGAGCAGCTGCCTGCATCCATACCGACCTTCGATGTCGACCTTCCACATGTTGATCTGGGCCATCTTGCAGACGTCAGCTGCGGAGCCCTGGATCTGCGTGTTGGTGGCGAGTCGCTCGCCCTGCGCACGCTCGTCCTTCCTCGAGCTCCGGATCTGCGGGATGTTGCGCCGGCGCCCGAGGACCGTGAAGGCGTAGCCGGTGGCGTCGGTCTCGGCGACGGCGTCGTTGAAGAAGCCCTGCACGGCGGGGTAGGTCGACATGTACCGGTCGATGAGCTCGTCGGCCTCCCGCTTGGTGATGCCGAGGTCGTTGGCCAGCTTCTTGGCGCCCATGCCGTAGTTCAGGCCGAAGCCAACGGCCTTGATGTCGGTTCGTGCCTTGAGGGCCTTCAGCAGCGAAGGCGTCATGTCGGTGGCCGAGACCTTCTTCTGCTTGATGAGCTTGTCGATCTTCCTGGCCTGGACGACGTCGTCGTAGGCGATGCCGTAGACCATCTCCACGTTGCCCGTGTGGATGTCCTTGCCGTCCGCGAAGATCTTCATCATCTTCGGTTCCAGCGCTGCCGCAGCCAGGAGCCTCATCTCCAGCTGCTCGTAGTCCACGGCGATGATGCTGTATCCCGGTTCGGGGATGAACGACCCGCGGAGGTTCCACTTGTCGTTGTCGGGGCGGGGGATGTTCTGCAGGTTCGGGTTCGAGCTCGAGAGCCGGCCGGTCCGCGCCACGTCCTGGTTGAAGCGGGTGTGGATGCGGTCGTTCGGGTCGAGCAGGTCTCGAAGGCCTGTGATGTACGTGCCGTGCAGCTTCGTGACCTCGCGGTGGCGGAGAATGAGCTTCGCCATCGGGTGGTCGTTCTTGTAGTAGTCGAGGAAGCTGGAGTCGACGGAGGGGTTGCGCACCCCTGTCTTCCCGCCTTTCGTCCACTTGATGGGCTGCAGACCCTCCTGGTCGATGAAGTACTCGCGCAGTTGCTTGGTGCTCTTCGGGTTGATGACCTTCCCGGCGAGCCCTGCGATCTCCTTCTCGATGGACGCGATCTCCGCCGCGGCTTCAGGTTCCGCCTTGTCGAGGTGAGCTCGGTCGACCTTGATGCCGTGGCGCTCCATCGTGTAGAGCACCCTGGTGTAGTCGACCTCGACCTTGTCGAAGAGGTCCCAGAGCGTGGTGATGTAGGGGTAAATGGGACGGAACAGGGAGTGCGTCACCGCGCCCTTCAGCTGTCGCTGAAGCTCGTTGTGGGCGCCCCAGGTGGCCCACGCATCGTTGGAGGCGTACTCGATGAGCAGCTGGAAGTTCTCCCGTTCGGCGCGCCTGATGACGTCCTCCGCGGAGTTCTTCTTGCCGATCTTGCCGAACTGGTCCTGGAAGTCGCCGTACGTCCACCCGAGCAGGTGCTTGATGACGTACTTCAACCCGTGCGGCTTGTCCTCGTAGAGGAGCGCGTGCTGCACGCAGATGTCGAGGAGTCGGCCGGCAAGGTTGATGCCGACGTTCGCCAGGATGTGCGCGTCGTACTTGGCGTTGGCCAGCACCCAGTCCTTCGTGGGGTCGTTGAAGATGGGTTGGCAGAGCGCGAGCGTGTTGGCGTTGAGGGTCGCGCGCTTCCCCTCCCATGCGACCGACCAGTAGAGCGGGACGTCCTTCCACGTCACCAGGCCGGTAGTTTCTGTGTCGATGGCGATGGTCTTCTGCGCCGCCATCTCGTTGAAGAACGCCTGGAACTGATCTACCTCCCCGTTGCGGTTCTGCTGAAGCGCCGCGAGGTCAAAGTAGAGCGTCCCCGGCAGGTCGATGTTCCAACCTGTCATCTTGCTCCTAGAGAAGAAAAAGAGCCCGCCCCCGAAGGGGCGGGCTGCTGTGTTCTCGTTAGCCGGTCTGACCGGTGCCGGGGGTTCCGTACGGGACGGTAGGCGTCTGCGCCACGGGCTGCGGTTGCGGCGGAGCAGCGGGCACTGCAGCTTGGGGCTGCGGAGCGAACTGCATCGGCTGCGGAGGCATCACCTGCTGCGTGACGGGCGCGGGAACGACGCCGGTCGGTGCCGGTGCGACTGGCTGTTGCGGAGCCATCTGTTGTTGCATGCCGGGCGCGGTGGGCATCGTCGGCGCGACAGGCGGCTGTCCTGCCGGCTGACCCACGAGCGGGGCGTTGGCAACTTGGATGTTCCAGATCTTCCGCTGCACCTCGAGGGGGGTGGGAGCGAACTTCCTCAGAAGGTCCAGCGGCTTGATCGTCTCCAGGACTTTGGCGTCTACCTGGATGGGTCTCGGTGGGCTCGTGCTGAGTACCTGCAGAAAGGTCTGCGAGCCTGGATTGCCGACAGCCTGCACCTGCATGTCGACGTCGAAGATCGACGCCCGTTTGGGCGTATGGTTCGCGGGCGTGCACACGGTGCACTGGATGACCTCGTCGACGTAGTGTGTCTGCTGGCAGCGCGGACACTGGTACGGGTAGTTGTCGATCTGGTCACGCTGCTCATCGGTCAGCGTGCTGTTGCTCGGGTCGTAGATGAACTCCCCGCACTGTTGGTTGCCGCAGACCTTCATCACCGTGCTGATGCAGCTCATGTTGCCGCAGGTGGTGCAGTGGGTGCCGATGACTTTGGCCTGCATGACCAGGACATCCTGGTAGGTCTGGCCCATCGACCACGACAGCAGGTGACCCTGCTTCCACTCCTTCCCCTGGAACTTGGGGTCGTTGAGGTTCCCCGTTTCCCAGTGGGTGTAGGGCTGGTTCGTGTTCTGGTTCATTCGAAGCTGCCCGTTCTTGTCCACGTCGGGCATCTTCCAGTACGGCGCGTAGTCGAAGGCTGTGTAGACGTACTGGTCTCGGCAGCTCATGCGGTTCGGGCCCTTGGTCTTGTCACCTCGAGCTCTCTTCGCTTTGCGCTCCCGAACGTCTTCCCAGTAGTAGTCGCAGCCGTGACAGGCCTGCGCCTTCTTCTTGTTGGCGAATAGCGGACCGCCGGAGCAGAGACCACCACGTAGGTTGCCGCTAAGTTTGCTCATGTGTTCCCGGCACATGACGTACGGGAACTCTTCCTCGACTGCCGTTTCCCCATCATGCGTCACCAGCTGCTTGTAGGAGCCGGGGATGAGACGCAGGAGCGTCGGCGTGATCAGGGAAGGACGAAAGCTGTCCTTCCAGTAGGGCATTCCACCGCCGCCTGAGCGAGAGGGCCTGCGGGCCGCGGTCTTTGCACGTTGGATGAAGTTCCCACCATGGGCGGGAATGTTGGCCAGGTGTCCCTGGTCTTTTCCGAATGACATACTTTGGTCTCTTTTCTACTTGCCTGGATCGGCATGGCTTAAAAGCCAGTTCAGATAACTTGGCGCTTTGGCCACTACTTCGACTGCCTCGACGGGCGAACAACTATCCGGTTGAGCGTCTTCGTCCTCCAGCAACCTCCTTGGATATTCGACGACGTGAACGTTGAGACTCTTGGTCAGGGACTCGGCTGCGTTGATGGTCCCTGTGCGTCCGGCGTAGTTGTTATCTAGGAACAAGTACACGCTCGCGCCGAGGCGTTCAAGCATCCACTTGTGCTCCCAGGAAAGGTAGGTGCCCATGAGGGCAACCACGTTCTTTATCCCCGCTTGCCACAGCCACATGCAGGCCTTGAAGCCCTCGACGACCACGACCTTCGTGTCGCCAGGGTTCTCGAAGTAGACCTGGGGGTAGACCTTGTCGGCGTTCCACATGATGGCGCGCCGATCGAGCTGCCCGCGTTGCGGCAGGTCCCAGATCTTGTACTCCGAGTCGTAGACCTTGTAGCGAGGGATGACGCCGTCGGCACCTCGGCCGCTGAGGCCGACGAGTCGTCCCTTCAGGTCCCGGAGCGGGAAAGTGATGCGCTGATGCCACCGGTCGTAGCCGATCTCGAAGTGGTGCAGCGTGTCTCGGTGGAAGCCCGCATCAAGCAGGTCGGTGGGGCAGTGGTCGAACAAGCCCAGCACCGCCTCTTCGACGGGCGCGAGCTCGTAGACGAGTGGCTTGAGCGGGTTCGGCGGGGGCGGTTGGTTCCTCGCCGCTTGGTCGATGAGGAAGCGAAAGCCCCTCTCGATCTGCCCGCGGCTGTAGCCAATGTCGCGCAGGAAGGCGAACAGGTTGCCCTTGTTGTGGCATGAGTGGCAGAAGAAGACGCCCTTGCTCAAGCTCATGCGGAACGACGCTTTGCGCTCCGGAGTGCCGTCTGCCTTGAGGTGGAAGGGGCAGATGGCTTCGATGTTGTCGGGCCCGGACTTTCGAACCTTCTGGAGGTGCTTGTGTGCGAGCTCGAGTACCTCCGCAGTGACACCCATCAGAAGTACTTATCCACGCCCTTCTTCATGTCGATGTAGTTGGCGCCTTCGGTCGCCGGCTTCGTCGGCACAGGACCGGCCTTCTTCGGGGCGGAGCGTTCGTCGGAAACCGCGTCAGCGCTCTTGGCCTTCTCGATGTCCTTGTCAGACAGCGGGCCGTAGTACTCGAAGTTGAGCGCAGGCACGCCGTAGATGCGGAAGCCGTTGAGGGCGAACTCCCGGCTCACCCCGCTCATGACGAGCGCGATCGTCGGGGAGTTCTTCTCGTTGATGGCACGCAGCAGCATGGTGCAGTCCTGCGACAGCGAGTCGCTGAAGGCCACCTCGTCTGTGTTCGCGTCCTGGTTCTTGGCTGCGTTTCGGTTCGCCTGGATGGTGGCGATGATGGGGACCTTCGTCTGCAGTACCGTGTCGCGGAGAGCTCGGGAGATGTTCATCACCCGCACGTTGTCCTTCTTGGCGCCCTTGGCGTCCGTCATCAGGTACATGCCGTCGACGAACACGACGTCCGGCTTGTAGGTCTCGATCTTGGAGCGCAGCCACGGCACGGTGTCGCCACCGTCGGTGGTGTCCTTGCCGGATAGGCATACGACGGTCTGGTTGTGCCGAGCCATGTCGAGCATGCGCTTGGTCATGTACAGCGAAGACTTCTCGTCGTAGCTGAGCTTGCCCCTCCGGAACTCTTGGTAGCGAATTGAGGCTAGACAAGCGCCGGCGCGGGCGAAGATGTTGTCGGCCGTCATCTCCTTCGTGTAGATGAGCATCCTCTTCTGCTGTTCGTAGAAGTGGCTCAGCAGGTACGAGATGACCCAAGACTTCATGCTTTTGGGTCTGCCGTAGATGACGATGTAGTCATCGTGCTGCAGCCCTCCTGTCGCGTGCTGCAGCGGGTCCCAGGGGAACCGGCCACAGGAGAGGTCAACGCCCTGCTCGATGAGCTCCATGCGTTGGATGGAGCGGGCGAAGCTGTCGTGGAAGTGCACATCGGTGTGCTGCGAGAGTCCGACGTTCTGCAGGTCGAGCATCGCCATCTGTGTTCGGTTGATGGTCCCTATCGGGTCCACTTCAACCAGCTGAAGGTCGCGTTCCAGCGTCGCCCGATATGCGATGACCAGGCGTTGTTGGCGCACTTCCAAGCAGAGCGCTTCGATCGTCATCGACGGGTCGTCGCACAGTTGGAAGTTGGGGAAGACGCGTTGGACGGCGTTGGGACCGAGAACGGAACCCGCTGTCTGAGGCATCTGGTGGTAGCCCACCAGTGTCTCCCAAAGTGCTCGACCCTCGTTGGTGAGGAAGTCGTCAGTGGTGATGCCCCACTGCACGACGGGGTTGAGGTTGCCGGATCTCACGATGCGTGAGATCAGCTGAAGCTCCCACGTTGCCATAGGTGTTGTTGTGTTGCTCTAGGGTGATTGCCCCGTGCTTTATCCCGCGAACGGGTGCCCACTTGCACAGGGGCGTCGCTCACCCTCGCGGATTTTGTGGTCGATGGTCAACCGCCTTTTCGAGATCGAACGTGTGCTCGGGTAGATAGCTAAATGGAGGGCGCCTCCGTGCCGTCGCTCAGGTGTTCCCCGAGCCCGCCCTCCATGCGTACCCCACGTCCGCCGGACGCTCGACGCCGTTCCACCACGTGATCGATGAAGAGGGCCTTGCCCATGTCTTCCTCCATCGCTTCACGGAGCTCGCGCAGCTTCTCGAGGGTCGCGGGCGACCACCGAGCCCCATCGCTGTTGGCCCAGGCCAACGTCTGACCGGTCTTCTCGTTCACGAGAGCGGCCAGCACATCGATGGAGGGAGTTTGCTGCAGCATGTCTACGGTGATCCGAGCCACCTTGATGGTGTCGGCGTTGAGCGTTCCACGGACTGTCATCAGACTTTTGGTTCCTCGAAGGCGGGGAGTTGGGGGATTTCCAATTGTGAGGCGCCGTCGTTGGTCAGCTCAAGAGCTTTCCGGTACGCCACTTCTCCCGCCAGCTCGATGTTCTTCTCGTCCTGGGGGCACTCGATGGAGACGGTGCAGCTGCACTTCGTCTCGCCGTACTCGCGGGAAGTGCCGACGGTGTAGGACACCTTGGCGATTCCTACGCCGTTCTGCCGGGCCTTCTGCCCCAGAAGAAAGAAGGGGTCGTAAGAGGCCCCTGCTTCTTCGAGGACGTATCCGGCACGTTGAAGTGACCGGTTCCACTTCATGGGATGTGGACCTTCTCCGGCTTGCGGAACCGAGGCTGCTTGGTGACGACGCGCTCGTACACCTCATCGGTGACCTGCCCCGACTTGTGAGCGGCCTCGAAGCGCGCCTTGTCCCCGCTGTACTCGGCGACCTGGCTGACCTTGCCGCCGACGTTGAGGAAGCCCTGGTGTCCGAGCGACTGGTAGAGCACCTCCCAGTCGTACTTCGTGCCGAACTGGTAGAGGACGAAGTCTCCGCAGCTCACCCCCCGACTCTTGGTCGCCTTGATGGCTGCGTTGAGCTTGTCGTTGTACTCCTCGGTGAGCGCGTCGAACTCGTCGAAGAACGGCTTGTTCGCTTCGCGCACAGCGTTGACGCGCTGCTTGACGTCTTGGAAGGCGGCGACCTCGGGGATCTCCGTGATGTCGATCTGGTTGTGTGCCTTGTCCTTGGCCATCGATCAGTCCTCCTGCATTACCTCGAGAACGTCGTTCTCGGTGAGCATGCCGATGTTGGGTCGGTCTCCGAAGACCTCGAGCACGTAGCGGTAGTAGATCTCCGCGGCCAACTTCATCCCTTCGACGAAGATCTGGACGGGGTTCTTCCACCGCTGGTCGCTCTGGTTTCGAAGCGCGAACGCGGGGTGAATGAGCGGCACCATGAGGTACTCGACCTCGTTCTGTGCCACGGGGGTTCTGAGCTGGCCGCGCACCTTGCGCGCCCAGACCTGTCGCTTCTCGGTCAGCACCGGCCGGTAGCCAGCGCCAGGGACGGTGATCTTCATCGTCGTGCCGCTGTCACGGCTGATGGTGATGGCGCGGCGGGAGAGCGCCTTGGACGCCTCAGCGCCGAGCGCCACGATGAGGATGGGGTCGACGAGGTAGATCTCCTCGTAGAGTCGGGGCATGCACGTTGCCATCTGCACCGGCGTCGGTGGCCGGTCCAAGATGAGCGGGATATGAACCCCCCGCCGTCTGTCCCAACGAGTTTTGGGGTTGCCCTCGGTGTCGTAGGCCTGGCCGCAGCTGCGGCAGCTCACGATGTTGGTGATGTAGTACCGCTCGATGTTCAGTCGGGCGATGACGTGTCGCAGGATGCGTCCGCTCTTGCCGATGAACGGACGGCCTTCTTTTTCCTCGTCCCTGCCAGGGCCCTCGCCGATGAACATGATGCCGCGGGGAAAGCCTTCGCCGAACACGAAGTTCCCCCCGACCTGATCGCGTCGCTGGCCGAGCTCGCAAGCAGTGCAGTCTTGCCAGTCGTTCTTGAGAACCGGGAGGGACTTCCGATAGTCAGGGCCGGACGAGGGGTCCATTGGCCGGTCCGGTCATGTTTGGCGTCACGATGCCAGAGGCCTTGAGCCTGGCTTCCACGAGAATGTTCTGTAGTTGCATCACGAGATTCTTATGCTGTTCCTTGTCCACGTCTTGCATGTCGGAGAAGAAGTGGACGCCGGTGAGAACCTGCGTGAGTTTGGCGGGGCTCATGCAATTGTTGATGGGCGCGCAGCGGACGAGCGGTCGGTATCCCATCTCTCCCGTCTGCGGGTTCTGTGCCGGGAGGTGGTTGGCGATGATGAGGAACGCCTGCTCGATGGTGACTGGAGTGCGCTCCTCCATCATCTCGACGATCTCGGTCTCGCCGCGGCCGGGAATCGACCCGATGATCTGCCTTCCCGCGCTGTCGGTTACTATTGCCCAAACGCCTGCTTCAAAGTCGATATCCTGCATTTCATCTTCGGGTAGTTGACGAGCTCGTACGAGAATGGGCCACCCTCTTCGATGGGCCACCTACGTAGGTGCTTCTGGAGTTTCTGTGACATGCCGATGCACTGGCCGACGTTGTCGACAAGAAGTGCGATGGCGGGAGTCTTCTTACCAGGCTTCGGTCTGGTCGGGCGACCCATGAGTTGTTGAAGGCCGTTCTTGCTGGAGAACAGCGAGCTCACGATGACGGTGTCGAGGTCGGGGCAGTCCAACCCTTCCTTGCCGTACTTGGTGATGGCGAACACCACCTGCCTCTTGTCGAGGAATCTCTGTCGGACCTTGGGCGGGACACCGAACGTCATGACGCCCGCAAAGCTCTTCTCCGCGATGAGCTCTTTGAGGAACTTGCGCTGGCGCTTCTTGAGCTCGGCGAGGATCTTCTTGCCGACGAGGTGGTGCGCCCACGCCTGCATGAGCTCGTTTGTGTCGTTGGCGTTGTAGCCCCCGCCCTGCTTCTTCCACCGCGTTTCGAGCTTCTTCTGCAGCTTCTTGGCCTCTTTCGGCTCGAGCATCCACGGGACGGTGGTTTCCCCGACATCTGCCGGAGAGGGGATGGGGATGTCGGTGTAGAGGCTTGTGTGCGGGCCGCGCGTCCACATCGTCATGAGATTCACCACCTCGTCGACGCTGTCGCTCAGCACTAGCACCTTGCGGTCGTAGGAGAGCGCGTCGTTGACGTGGTGCATGATGGTCCACATGCGGTCGCGCCACCGACCAAAGAAGCTCTTCACCTTCGAGAGATGAACCTCCCCGTTGATGTCGAGCACATTCTGCGCGACTGCGGGTTGGGTGAGGTCGAGCTCGAGCCCCGTCCAGTAGAAGTAGATGTTGGCCTTCATCGTTTGGATGAGGTCCTTGTGCAGCACCTTGCCGATGTGGAAGTCGGCGATGATGTGCCACCCGTCGTCTCGGTCCGGGGTCGCGGTGAGCGAGTACCGGTTGCCGTAGAACAGCGTGACGGTCTTCGAGAAGACGGGAGCGCTTACGTGGTGACCCTCGTCCCAGAAGACCTGCCCGAACCATCGACGGACCTCTTCTGGCATCTCTCCCGCGCGGCTGGCGATTGTCTGGTAGGTGGCGAGGACGATGCCCTTCTGCCAGTCGTCCTTGCCCGACGCCATGATGCCGACGCCGCCGGGGACCTCGAGGAACTCTTCGATGTCGCCGCGCCACTGCTCGAGCAGGTTGGTGTTGTCGAGGAGGATGAGGGCCGGGACTTTCTCCCGTGCGATCTTCTCGAGAGCGACGACGGTTTTGCCTTTGCCGCATGCCAGTTGCAGTACGCCGCCCATCGCTTCGGACATCTTCTTCACCGAGACGCGCTGAACGTTGTCGCCCGTCGGCATCATGATGAGCTGCCCGTCTACTTTGGCGGGACGGTGGTCGAGCCGAATGCGGCTCTTGAAGTCGAACCGCTGGTAACTGCGGGGTCGGCAGTCGACTACTTCGTAGGGAAGCCCTCCCGGTCGCCAGAAGGTGCGGGGGACAAGAAGGTGAAAGTCAGCTTCTTTCCACAGGGCTAAAACTCGTTGGTTCCCAGTGTAGCCGTCGGTGAACATGAAGCTCAGCGCGCTCTTGGTGGCGTCGACGTTGATCCACGTCTTCGGCACCCAAAGCCATGTGTCCAGGTAGCCCTTGTTGGGGTCTCTTCTAATGAGTTTCATCGGCAGGGCGACCGCCGCGGGCTGGAGCCCGCGGCAGGTCTTTCACTTTGCTGGTGGTTGGAATGTGTTGATGGTGTTGTGGTCGAAGAAGTTCGCAGCGGTGTGCGTTCCGGCCTTGCCCATCGATCGCAGAACGTTGAAGCCGAGGCGGACGAACCAGTGCTGGCCCGCAACCACGGGTTCGGGAACGGTGAGGTATCCCGGCATCTGGGCGCCGGGCCACTGGAAGCTCATGGGTACGGCATGAGGCATCATCGCCATCGTTGGATGAACCATCTGCTGCGGCATCGCCACAGACTGCTGGTACACCTGCTGTGGATGCACGGGTACTTGTTGTTGCGCAGGCGCCGCAGGAAGCGGCGCCGGGTATCTCGGTGCTTGCGCTAGTCGATTCATGACTGCGACAGCTGCTTGCTTGACGGGAGCCCACGGCGTTGTGGGTTGAGCAAACGCTGCTTGCTGCTGTGGTTGTGCGTTTCGGACCATCTGCTCCTTGGTGATCAGTTGCTGCCTTTGCGCTTGAGCGGCCGTCACTCTTGCTGAGCAAGGCTTCACCCAGGCGCACGGTTCTCGCTGGTT
>SPJL01031341.1_pt1 | contig 15886 bp, 11 predicted proteins | sample 3741751 | NCBI WGS metagenome assembly SPJL01 (sample SAMN10925998, study PRJNA522277) | cold seep metagenome | isolation source: Elba SIP-enriched marine methane seep metagenome, extraction at timepoint T3 | place: Italy: coast of Elba, Mediterranean Sea | reverse complement strand
TGCTTTGTACGTGTTTTTAAAATTCATATTTCCCCTATCAACTATTCCAAGATCAAGGGGTCCAAGATCAAGGGGTCCAAGATCAAGGGGTCCAAGATCAAGGGGTCCAAGATCAAGGGGTCCAAGATCAAGGGGTCCAAGATCAAGGGGTCCAAGATCAAGGGGTCAGCCAGCTTGACTTTTATAATATTCACTTTTTCTATCTCCTCCATGTGACGCCAGTTTTGTTGTCCTTGAATCTAATTGTCTGATTTTATAGTGAAACTGACTGCTGCCATAAACCTCTCCTCGCATCGTTGCTTCTGTTACTTGTAGTTCTTGCGATTTGCTATTCGGTGCCTCAAATATCTTCTTATACTTTTCATTCCGGCTTGCAACACTTTCGCCTAAACTCAGATACAACTCATGTTCAGTAATTAAACTATTTTCTTCGCCTAAAGCATTGTGCCTATAACTCGACCATGTAAGACAGTATCTGACCCCTTCTAGATTTTGACCCCTTCCAGATTTAAGTGCCATTCTATCCTGACCCAAATTATTAATTATACCAGTTCAATCAGTCTCTTCATCAGTTGCACACGCAGACTGCTTTTTCGCCAGACCAGACCAATTGTCCGTTTCGGTGCCGGTTTTTGAAAGGGAATATAACAAATATCTTTATCCTCTTTTCTGATCGCAATTTCGGGCATCAAGGTGACACCTGTTCCGGCAATAACCATTTGCCTAAGCGTTTCAAGGCTGGCTGCGCGGACACCCAACTGCTCTTGTGCACCACTCCACTGACAGAATTGTAAAGCCTGGTCGCGCATGCAGTGACCCTCATCCAGTAAAAGCAGTGGTTGCTCTTGTAGTTCAAAAGCGCTAATCACCTGCTTTTTTACCAGCGGGTGATCCGGAGTAACCGCCAGTTTAAAAGCGTCATCAAATAGTGGCTGACTGGTGAGAGCGGCCTCTTCTATCGGCAGTGCGAGGAATGCCGCATCAATCTCTCCCCGTTTAAGCTGGCTGGTTAAAGTATCGGTTTTTTCCTCTACCAGAATCAGTTTAATTTTGGGTAGCGCCTCTTTGATGGCTAAAACCAAATCGGGAAACAGGTAGCTGGCTAATGAAGGGAAGGCTCCCAACCTGAGTTCACCGGCCAGAGGATCTTGAGCATGGGCGGCCAACCCCTTCATTCTCTCTATTTCGTCTAAAATAGCCTGCGCAGAAACGACAATGCCTTTCCCCACTTCGGTCAGCATCACCTTTTTATTGGTGCGTTCAAACAGCTTTACGCCCAAATCATTTTCCATTTTTTTAATTTGGGTGCTCAATGTTGGCTGGCTTACAAAGCAGTTTTCCGCAGCCTTAATAAAGCTACGACGCTCGGCAACAGCAACAATATATTTCAAATCCCTCAGGTTCATCCGAAACACCAATCAATAAACATAAATAGATTTTATCTATTGTTTTAATAAAAACAATTCATTTTACTAAATTCAAGCACTCATCAATACTGATTGCACGTTCGAGGCATAGCCCGAACTTTTCTTAACTTCGGAGATAAAGATGAAAACGACTGTTCCAGAAATAACCTTTAAAACACGCGTTCGTGATGAGAGCCTTGGCGGAGACAACCCTTTTCGCTGGCAAGATGTTACCTCCAGCGAACTGTTCAAAGGCAAAAATATCGTTGTGCTTGCGTTACCCGGAGCCTTTACCCCAACCTGTTCCAGCACACATCTCCCCGGCTTTGAGGGAAAATATGAGGCACTCAAGGCACAAGGCGTTGATGAGGTCTATTGCCTCAGTGTGAATGATGCCTTCACAATGTTCCAATGGGCCAAACAGTTGGGCATCAGCAAGGTTAAAATGCTGCCCGATGGTAATGGCGATTTTACCCGCCTGATGGGGATGCTGGTTAAAAAAGAGAACCTTGGTTTTGGTGATCGCTCATGGCGTTATTCGATGCACGTTGTTGATGGCGAGGTAAAACAGCTTTTTGCAGAACCTGGCTTGATGGATAATTGCCCGGATGATCCTTTTGGTGTGAGCGATGCCGACACCATGTTAGATTATCTCGCTAATTAGCCGTTTACAGAGCCGCTTGATCTTTTCAGCGGCTCTGCTTTCAGAGAGAACAAAATGAAATATGATTACGACCTTTTTGTGATTGGTGCCGGCTCAGGCGGTGTTCGCGCAAGCCGCATAGCCGCCTCTTTTGGGGCAAAAGTTGCCATTTGTGAAGACCGTTATATGGGCGGCACCTGCGTGAATGTCGGCTGCGTTCCTAAAAAACTGTATGTCTACGCTTCTGAATATGCTTCTCATTTTGAAGATAGTAAAGGTTTTGGCTGGCAAGCAGATAGTGTAACGTTTGATTGGCCAACGTTGCGCGCTCATAAACGCGCTGAAATAGGTCGCCTGAATGGCATCTATGAAACCATGCTCGATGGTGCAAATGTTGAGGTGATTCACGGCCGAGGGAAAATCATCGATCCGCATACGGTTGAGGTGTCGGGCAAAACGGTTACCGCGGAGCGGCTTTTGATTGCGGTTGGTGGCTGGCCATTTGTCCCTGATATTATCGGCAAAGAGCATGTGATCAGCTCCAATGAAATCTTTGATCTCGAAAAATTTCCAAAACGGCTGGTTATTGTCGGCGGTGGCTACATCGCGGTTGAGTTTGCCGGTATTTTTAAGGGCTTGGGTGCCGAAGTGACCCAACTCTATCGTGGCAACCTGTTCCTGCGTGGCTTTGATAATGAAATACGCGAGTTTGCTGCCGAGGAGATCAGAAAAAAAGGCACCAACCTCCGTTTCAATTGCGATGTTTCCTCTATTGAAAAGCAGGCAGATGAGTCATTAAAAGTTAACCTCAATGACGGCACGTTTTTCATCGCCGATGCTGTGCTTTACGCCACGGGTAGAAAACCCCATCTTCATGATCTCGGCATGGAGAATGTCGATATCAAACTTACCGATAGGGGCTATATTGCCGTCAATGGGCAGTTCCAAACCAGCGCGCCTTCAATATATGCTTTGGGCGATGTCACCGGCGGTATGGAGCTGACTCCGGTCGCGCTGGCAGAAGGGATGGCGCTGGCCAAATCGCTCTATAACAATCAGCCCTGTAAGGTGGATTACAGCAATATCGCCACCACCGTTTTTTGCCAGCCCAATATTGGCACCGTTGGCCTGAGTGAAGAGCAGGCCCGCGCTGAATATAAGAATGTTATTAAGTATCGCTCCAGCTTCCGCGCCATGAAGCACACCATCAGCGGCTCTCAGGAACGAACATTGATGAAGCTATTGGTCGATGGTGACAGCGATAAAATTCTGGGCGCGCATATGGTCGGGCCCGATGCCGGGGAAATTATGCAAGGACTCGCCATTGCGTTAAAAGCCGGGGCTACAAAAGCAGATTTTGATTCAACTATCGGCATCCACCCAACCGCTGCGGAAGAATTTGTGACGATGCGTGAGCCGGTTTCAGATTAAAGCCCGTTAGGTTGGGGAGAGGTACTAACCCCAACATTTTCATAAACAAAGAAACAAAATACCATGCAATATCGACGGGCCAATATTCCGGGAGCTTGTTACTTTTTTACCATAAATATAGCAGAGCGAAAGCGATCTCTTCTCGTACCTACGTGTTCTATGTATGAAGACATTAGAATTTATGATGAGGTGGTGTGTAAATTGCCGTTTCGATAAAAAGTAACGGTCAGCGGCTTTTCCAAGGCAGTGAAGGCATTTTTTAATCCTTGCTTATTCACGCTGTCCAGCCCATTTAAGCACGCCAGCCACTTTATGCCATGTAGAGGTCTTCTGTGAGCTACCGCAATGACGGCATATTCTGGCCTGTTCGGGAATGGGGAGTAAGCATTTATTACAACAAGATTCACTATTCTCTCTCACCCTTGTCTCCTCGCTTTAGGAATATCGGCAACTCATCATGACCCTTTTATAGATGATGTGTTAATTCAAAGCTTATCAATATACAGAACAGCTTTATAATACGCCTGAACAGCCCACTGCAAACGATTTTGATGATATCAATAAAACAACTTTTCTACGCATTAACCGTTGAAGAAACCCTGCATTTTAAAAAAGCGTCAGAGATCTGCAATATCAGCCAATCCGCACTGAGTGCGGCATTGAATGAACTGGAAAAGCAACTGGGCCTGCAAATATTTGAACGCGACAATAAAAAAGTACTGGTAACACCTGTAGGCAAACAGGTGTTACAACAGGCCCGCTCTATCATGGTTCAGGTAAACGACTTGCAACATTTTGCCGAAACCAGGAAGTCACCCCTTAGCTATCCTCTGAGCATTGGTTTGATTCCCACCGTTGCTCCCTATATTCTGCCCAAAATACTGCCGGTTTTAAAACAGGAATATCCGCTTGCAGAGCTGGATCTTGTGGAAAGCCAGTCGCACATTCTGGTTGATATGGTTAAACGGGGAGATCTGGATGCCGCGATTATGGCCTTGCCATATCCATGTGATGGCTTGCTCACCCTGACGTTCTGGGAAGAGGATTTTTACTGGGTCACACTTAAAGGCAATCCGCATGCCGACCAGCAGGAAATTTCCAGCAATGACTTGAAGAAATGCAATTTGCTGCTGCTAAAGGAAGGTCATTGTTTAAAAGACCAGGTGTTAAGTGCGTGCAACAGAACCAATCTGGAAGCCCAGCAACGTTTTAGCGCAACCAGTCTGAATACGTTGATCCAGATGGTGTTGGGTAACCTGGGTACCACCTTGATACCGCACATGGCTATCGAAGCACTGACTGCGCAACATCAATCACTTTCTGTGGTGCATCTTAACGAGCCCGGCCCACACCGACAACTGGCCTTTATTCTACGCCCCAATTTCACCCGCATGTCCAGTATTGAAGCCCTTATCGACATCTGCCGGCAAGAGCTCAAGCATCATTCTATTTAACTGAACATCAACTTCAATTTATCCCAATATACTTCTCGCTTGCACAAACTTACACTTTGTTTCACTCCCTGGAGCTTATTTTCAACACATATTGGAGGAAACAATCATGACAACCAAACATACAACTCAACTTGCAGCCGCGATAGCACTTGCCTTAAGTGCCAACATGGCGGCAGCCAACAGCTTGAAATCACCTTCATTCTGGTGGCCGGATCAACTCAACTTGAGCCCGTTACGCCAGCATGCAGCCGAATCCAATCCGCTGGGTGAACATTTTGATTATGCCAAGGCATTCAATACACTGGATCTTGCCGAGGTAAAACAGGATATCAAAAAAGTGCTGACCACCTCCCAGGACTGGTGGCCTGCTGATTATGGCAACTACGGCCCGTTTTTTATCCGCATGGCCTGGCACAGCGCCGGTGTTTACCGAATTTTTGATGGACGCGGCGGCGCTTCGGGCGGCCAACAACGCTTTGACCCTTTAAACAGCTGGCCTGATAACGGCAACCTGGATAAAGCGCGCCGACTGTTATGGCCGGTAAAACAAAAATACGGACGCAAGATATCCTGGGCTGACCTGATGGTTCTGGCTGGCAATGTGTCACTGGAATCCATGGGATTTAAAACTCTCGGTTTTGCCGGTGGCAGAGAAGATGACTGGGAACCGGAGCATGTCAACTGGGGTGAGGAGAAAAAATTTCTATCCGATGCTAAACGTTATCATGGCAACAGAAAACTGAACAAACCGCTTGCCGCAGTGCAAATGGGATTGATTTACGTTAATCCGGAAGGCCCGGGTGGCAATCCTGATCCCTTACTGGCGGCTCAGGATATTCGCGTTACTTTTGCACGCATGGCGATGAATGATGAAGAAACTGTCGCCTTGATCGCTGGTGGACACACTTTTGGTAAAACCCATGGCGCTCATAAACCGGAGGAATGTCTTGGTGCAGAGCCTGCGGCAGCACCGCTTGAAGAACAGGGCTTTGGCTGGAAAAACAAGTGTGGCACAGGCAACGGTGCAGATACTGTCACCAGTGGTCTGGAAGGCGCATGGACCATCACCCCGACAGCCTGGAGCATTAACTTTCTACAAAACCTGTTTAATTTTGAGTGGGTACAAAGCAAAAGCCCGGCAGGTGCGATTCAGTGGATTCCCAAAAACGCACATGAAGTGAAATTTGTACCGGATGCGCATGATGCATCCAAGCGTCATGCCCCGATTATGCTGACCACCGACCTGGCGTTGAAATTTGACCCCAGTTATAAAAAAATCGCACAACGCTTTTTGAACAATCCGCAGGACTTTGATCAAGCGTTTGCCAGCGCGTGGTTTAAATTAACCCATCGCGACATGGGGCCAAGCGCACGCTATTTAGGCAGTGATGTCCCGACTGAACGTTTCATCTGGCAAGACCCGATGCCTACCGTTACGCATGCATTGATTGATGAGGATGATATGGCGACATTAAAAGACAGCATTCTCGATTCAGGTCTGACTGTACCTCAATTAATCAGAACGGCGTGGGCTTCTGCATCCAGCTTTCGCGCCACCGATATGCGCGGTGGCGCCAATGGCGCGCGTATTCGTCTGGCCCCCCAGAAAGACTGGCCGGTCAACAACCCGCAGGAATTAAGCAGGGTCTTGACACAATTGGAGAAAATCCAGCAGGGTTTTAACAAAGATGCAAGCCAGCCCAGCCTGTTCGGCTTTGCCAATGATGCTTCAACGGGCAAGCAGGTTTCACTGGCGGATGTGATTGTGCTTGGCGGCGCGGTAGCTATTGAGCAAGCAGCCAAAGCGAGAGGGTTTGACATCTCTGTACCGTTCACACCGGGCCGCGCAGATGCCAGCCAGGCCAATACTGATGCTGAATCGTTCACTGTACTGGAGCCGCTTGCCGATGGCTTTCGCAATTATTACGACAGCAACAGCCCGTTGTCTCCGGCAGAAATGTTGATCGATAAAGCCCGCTTCCTGAATTTAAGCGTTCCGGAAATGACCGTGCTGGTGGGCGGAATGCGAGCACTGAATGCAAATGCTGACGGATCATCCTATGGCGTATTTACTGATCAACCCGGTACATTAAGCAATGATTTTTTCGTTAACGTGCTGGACATGGCGACCCGCTGGAAAAAATCTGAACAGGACAGCGCTGTCTATGAAGGCATGGACAGGCTATCGGGTCAACAAAAATGGAAAGCAACCCCGGTTGACCTTGTCTTTGGTTCAAATTCGGAGCTGCGTGCCGTTGCAGAAGTTTATGCTTCCGATGATGCACACCAACATTTCGTTAATGACTTTGTCCAGGCCTGGGTAAAAGTGATGACGCTGGATCGTTTTGACCTGAGCAGAAAATAGCCTGATTAAGCCTTGCACCCGGCATCGGTTTACTGATGCCGGGTGTGCGTTTATTCCCGGTATAAAGACCTCATAACGGATGGATCAGTTGTAATTCCTGTTTTTAAATGTCCATTTGCCCAGGCTGTCAGTCTGGTAATTTTCCGCTTTAATCCACATCGGTACAAAATCACCCTGAGCCCAATAGTGCGCATAATCCTTGTATTGCGGTGACATGACATGGCCGCTTTGCCCGGTGTTTTGGATGAATAATGATTGCTCCAGATTGGCGAAATCATACACTGCACGATATGCCGCCCCTGCCCGGTTATAAAAGGGATCTGCTGCATTAAAACTGGTTTGTCCCCGCAATAAGGTATACGGCCCACCGCCACTTTCCAGCTCGGTATTAAACCACTTCGCCAGCCATTCCACCTTGGCGAATGGCCGGTGTTCGTTGTAGGCGATATGCGCCTTACCCCATTGCCATTGTTGCCAGTTGGCACCATATGCCTGTTGCAGGTCTTGATGGCTGTGTTTGAAAGCCGCATGAATCTGCCATTCGCACGATTCAACGTACGTTGTATTTAAGTCATCACACCAATCACGCGCAGCGTTTCCTGCCAGAATATTCAACACGATGTTGATATCCAGTTCGCGATTGATGCGGACAAAGTCATCTCCCAGTTCATCGATTAATATGTGGTCGGCCAGCTGTTTAAACCAGCCCATCATGACTAAGGGTTCCGGCCGGGTCATGTTCATGCGGCCATCCCATTGCTGTAGAGCATCCAGCAATTCAGGCTCATCATCGGTTGATTGTTGCAGCACCGGTAAAACCGCATCTCTCAGGAGCACCAACGGCGGAGAATAATCATCCGTCACCCCTGCCAGCATAGAATTGACCGTGTGTTTTTGTGATGAGCCCTGAATGATCGCCTGAATACGATAATGGCGATATTGACGCGCCCAGTCATAGGACAGATGATGAGGATAATCGTCATCAACAAACTTGTAATTGGCTGAAAACAACACGCCTTGTTCAGGATTTTCCCAACTCGGCCATTCTGCATGTTCCAGTTTGTCCTGCCATGCATAGAGAGGCAACCAGCCCGGTACCGGCGCACGTCCTTTTATCTGGTTTTCAGGGTGCCGGACAACGATTTGCGACGGTGCGATCATGCCTATATTGCCTTCAACATCTGCCACGACGATCGTCTGCATGGGTGAAACCATGGGTTTTAGCGCCTGTTTGAAGTGCTCGACAGACGTGGCTCTGGTAATTCCGACCAAGGCATCTAGCGTGGTATCTTTTTCAGTCAAGGATGTCCATTGCAAAGCCACCACATGCCCTTCGGGCACGCTTTCTTTCATCCCCTGAAAATCTTCGGGTAACACCGGGCCGTGGCGAGAATGCTTGATCTCCAAAGCATAGGGCTCAGCATTTTTTATGTTGATGTTTTCAACGGTTTGCTCAAAATTCTGCCATCCATGCTCGGTTAAATATTGATTTACATCTTCACTTTTAAGCTTTTCAATAAACAAATCCTGTGAATCAAGATAACTGGTGGTAAATCCCCATGCGATTTGATCATTTCTACCCAGTAAAACCAGCGGTATGGATGGAATGCTGGCCCCCGTCATGTTCATGCTTTTACCGTCTTGCTGATAGCTCAGATGATTTAGATAAAAGGTTGATGGCGTGGTCAATCCCAGGTGGGGATCATTGGTTAACAAAGGAAATCCGCTTTCAGTCCGTTGACCAGAGACCACCCAGTTATTGGACGCCGAGACCCCGATAGGCCAGGGTAATTTATAGCCGGATTGTGCGACTTGCACTGCAGGAGGCAAGACCGTTTTTTTTGTCGTTTGCAAGGAGGTTGGGAATCCAAATATCTTGCGTAAATCAGGTAATGCGGGCGGATTATCATCCGGCGCATATCGGATCAGATCATTAATTTCTTCCGGACTCAATCCACGCGCCGCAAACGCCAGCCGGTTGATTTCAGGTCGCATATTCGCGCTCAATGTCAAATCCATCAGCTTAACCGTCAACAAACTATGCCAGGGCTGCCAGGGTTCAGGCTGATGCCTTAGTAATGTGAACTCCGGAGACAACCTGGAAACCAGGCTGTTTTCATGGAATTCAAGATAAGCATTTATGCCCTCTGTGTAGGCTTCCAATACCGCACGGGTGTTATCTTGCAACACGCCAAACGATTTTTCTGCATAACGTTTAAACCCCAGTGTGCGTAAAAAAATGTCGGTCTGCAGTGTTTTTTCACCAAAGATCTCGGATAAACGCCCCTGGGCCGTCATACGAAACATTTCCATCTGCCACAAACGGTGCTGCGCATGCACATACCCCTGGACTCTGGCGGCATCCAATAATGACTTCGCTTCGATATGGGGAACAGCATGTTTGTCGTAAACGACAGACACCGAGTGCTGTAAATCGGCTAGCTGTTGATTACCCTGATAACTCGTTAAACTACAACGCAGGTATAGCCCGCCTGCGATGGGGATTGATAGCAACAAAAAGCAAACCAACCAGACAATTTTTTTTATATTCATCAGCTAAGAAGAGTCGAAGTCATATACGCGTTAAACAATAGACATGAACCGTTTTCCATTATCCGACAGCCTCATAGCCAGCTGCCGCTTCTATCCAAGGCCGATTGCCAGCCGCCTTTGATCTTTGCAATATCTGACACGGACATCACCGGACTGAATACCCTGTCTTCCTTCCACTTTTTAGCAAGCTCGGCTTGTGTCCAATAACCTGCGGCAATGCCCGCCATGCAGGCAATTCCCAGTGCGGTAGACTCCAGATTCTGTGGGCGGGTAATCTTCATTTCTGCAATGTCGGCCTGTAACTGCACCAGCAGGTTGTTGGCGACGGCACCGCCATCAATGCGCATTTCATTTGTCTTCATCCCCGTATCCTGCCGCATCGCCTGCAACACATCATCGACCTGCAGACAAATGCTTTCCAGCGCTGCCCTGCAAATGTGAGACGTGTTGGTTCCACGAGTCAAACCAAAAACCGTGCCTCGCGCATCTGCATCCCAGTGCGGTGCGCCCAATCCGGTTAATGCCGGCACAATGACCACCCCCCCATTATCCTCGACCTGTCCGGCCAGAGCTTCACATTGCGCCGCAGAATCGATTAATTGCAAGCCGTCACGCAGCCATTGAATCAGTGAACCCGTGGTGAAAATACTGCCTTCTAAAGCATAATGTGTGACCCCGTTGATCTGCCAGGCCAGCGCCGATAACAATCGATGCTTTGATGACACTCGTTGAGGCCCGCTGTTCATCATCAAAAATGAACCGGTTCCATAGGTACATTTCACGCTGCCGGGTTGCCAGCATTGCTGGCCAAACAGGGCGGCATGCTGATCTCCTGCCATCGCATAGACGTCGATGCCGGGCAATTCATCCCATGTGGTGTGTGCAAACAATTCAGCATTGGATCTGACTTCCGGCATCAGGCTGGCCGGGATACCGAATAATTCGAGCAGTTGCTCATCCCATTGCAGCGTATCAATATTAAACAATGAGGTGCGAGATGCATTGGTAACGTCGGTGAGGTGCACTTGCCCATCGGTGAGCTGCCATAGTAACCAGCTGTCTACCGTGCCAAATGCCAGTTCGCCGCGCTCGGCCCGCGCCCGGACACCGTCAACATGATCCAGAATCCAGCGAATTTTGCTGGCGGAAAAATAGGGATCAAGCAACAAACCGGTTTTTTCAGTCACCAGAGATTCATTGCCCGAGCGGCGTAACTGTTCGCAAAAACGGGCCGTCCGTCTGTCCTGCCACACGATGGCGTTGTATACCGGATGCCCGGTATGTTTATCCCAGATCAACGTCGTTTCACGTTGATTGGTGATGCCGATGATCATGGTGCCCCGTTGTGCATCCGGCACATTGTGAATCACGTTGAGTAAGGCTTGTCTTTGCGATTGCCAGAGAGCATCAGGGTCATGCTCTACCCAACCCGGCTGAGGAAAGTGTTGTTCAAATGTGTGTTGAGCAACGTCAATAAGCTGTAAATCCTGGTCAAATAACAAACACCGGGAACTTGTTGTTCCCTGGTCCAGGGCAAGAATATATGTCATGCCAACAGATATTAATTTCGACAGGGCAAATAGGCTAACACAATATGATTGTTTTTCATGTCCAATTATTTACCCCGTATTGAAAAAAGCAGGAAATAATCTACATTAATTACTAAATTGTTCACTAAAAAGTGTGAACATTTTTCAGGAAATTCTTTTTTACATAGGTTAGTCAGCAGGAACTCCCTATAACCCACATGGTAATCCATATCACTAACAAGCAGATCATATGAGTATTTCTGTCGGCATCATTGGCATGGGCCGAGTAGGACGTGCCATTTTACGTAGTAATTTTATTCAAAAAGCACAGGGCCGCTTTAACATACGTGTGCTTTGTGATGTGATGCCGATATCTCAGGTGGCCTATTTGATTGCTCATGATTCTACCTATGGCGCGCCTCCATTCACCGTTGACCATGATAATGACTATATCGTCATTGCCGGCATAAAAGTCCGTTATATTCAGGTTGATCGTCGCCACAGTGTGCGCGAAGACTGTGGCCTGGGGGAGCTTATCGGCATGAACATTGATGTCCTGGTTAATGCCACTGGCACGGCCCAAGCCGATGATCTGCAACGACTGATTGATAAAAACATCACCAAAAAAATACTCTGCAGCTGGAATATCAAAGGCGGAGACATCAGCCTGGTTTATGGCGTAAATGAAAAAACCTACGACCCGAACCAGCACAATATTATTTCTGCCAGTACCTGTACCGGCAATGCCATGGTTCCGCTGGCCTATGTGCTGGATAAACACATCGGCATTGAATATGCCCGAATTCTGACCATACACCCGGTATTGGCAGACCAGCACATCCTTGATGGTTTTCATCCGTCTTCGCATCTTGGGCGCTCGATCAATGGCTCTATCATCCCGACGGCGACCAATGTAGGTGCTTCTACCAGCATGGTGCTCCCGTCCTTAAAAGGTAAGCTGGATTCATTTTCCTATCGCGTTCCGACAGAAATTGTCTCGGTTCTGGATGTCACCGCCACGTTATCCCGCGATACATCACGGGAAGAATGCAGCCAGTTATTGAGTAATGCAGCAAAATATGAATTATCCGGCATCGTCCACTGTGATTACGGCGCCTGGGGGCATGAACGGGTCAGTATCGATTTTATTGGCGCTGAGTATTCCTGCATCATCTTGATGAACCCGTTGTCGGTGAGCAATAAACGACATATCGGCATCTCAGTCATGCATGATAATGAACGGGGGTATTCGTGTCGGGCACTCGATATCCTGGGCGTCATCGGGAAAAAGATCAGCCTGATCTAAAGTATAAATAACGCAGCAAAATGCTATAAAAACAGTCGCCCCATTCATTTAAAACCATCACTTGCAAACAAATGAGCCTCTATTCACTCAACCGCAGGATAATTTATGAATTATAAACTGCTGTCAACCTCAGCCTGCCTGCCTTGAGTCTGCCTAAGACAAGACCTCATTTACACCATGTCATGGATGGCCATTTTTATTTTGGACAAGGCTTTAACTTGTAGAATCAACAGAGTTGAATTACTCTTTATCTTACTCATTTGTTCTACGCGTTAATTTTTTATGAACAATCTTTAGGTCAGCAACCACCCAATGAGGCCAACCCACTCTTCAAGAGCGCTATTTCTCTATTTGCAATATATGCTGTGTTCACCTGCGTATAGTGTTACAGATGATTTTTTTGACTTGTCTCCCCACGAACTCGCCCATATTCATGTCACTATTGCAACCGGTACCGCCAAACCAGTTTATCAATCTGCTTCTGTAACTTCGGTTATTACCGCTGAAGAAATAGAACAAATGGGGGCTACAGAACTGGCCGAAGTGCTAAACACCATCCCCGGCATGCACATTAAAACCCAAGCGATTACTTACGATGCGGTTTTTTCTGTACGGGGAATACGCAACGAATTAAATTCCCAGGTTTTATTGCTGCTCAACGGCACCCGTATCAACGTGCCTTATAAAGGCAGCCCCACATCCAAACTTAATTTTCCGGTCGAGGCCATACAGCAAATTGAAGTCATTCGAGGCCCGGGCTCTGCAGTCTATGGCGCTGACGCGTTTGCCGGGGTCATAAACATCAAGACTAAAAAAGCAGATGATATTGACGGTACTGTGCTGGGTGTCAGAGTAGGCGAGTGGGACACACAAAGTGTATGGGGGCAACATTCTCAACAAGCCCTGGGCTGGGATTTGGCTGCCACAGTGCAATATACCCATAATAATAATGATGGTGATCGTATTATTACGTCTGACGCGCAAACAGCTTTTGACGATTTATATACAACCTCGGCCTCATTATCTCCAGGAGAAATGCAAACAAAAGCCGAACGCTGGAATGCGCATATCAATCTGCAACGCTCCCACTGGGACATCAATTTCTGGACCTTCCATTCAAATGATGCGGGATTAGGCGCGGGTGTTTCTGGCGCATTGGATAATAAAGGCCGGGTTGATTCAGAGGTTTATCTGCTCGACGCGTCTTTTTCCAGTGAAGACAACATTCAAGACTGGGAGATTTTTGCCGACACCAGTTATTTATTATCCGATGTTTTTGTAAATTCCTACCCTTTTCCCAGCGGCACCCTCTTGCCCATTGATGGTAATGGTAATGTAAACCCGAATCTTCCTTTTCTATTGACGCCAACCTTTTTTGCTGACGGCGTAATCAATCAGCTTGAAATTGAAAATCAGGTGTTCTCATTCGACACTGGTTTTTTTTACAAAGGTTTTGATGATCACTTATTGCGATTCAGTGCCGGATTTCGATACGAACAATTACAAACCAGTGAACAACGCAACATTGGCCCAGGAATCACCGTTGGCAACTTGACCGATGTAAGCAACACCTCACTGGTTTTTTTACCTGATTCACAGCGCACCATTTTTTCAGTCAGCCTGCAGGATGAATGGCAAATCGCACCCGACTGGTTGCTCACCGCTGGCGTTCGCCTTGATGACTATTCAGATTTTGGCCACACCATTAACCCACGGGTCAGTCTGCTCTGGAATATGACCGAGCAGTTAAATCTCCGTCTGATCTATGGACAAGCATTTCGTGCGCCCAGTTTTACTGAACAAAAACAGCAGAACAGTGCTATCTTCAACGGCAACCCAGATCTGGAACCGGAAACCATCGACACCGTGGAACTGGCATTTGACTACCGACCACGTCCTGACCTGCGGCTGGCCAGCAACTTTTTTTATTATGAAATTGATGATTTGATTGATAATCCTGCGGGAATGACGTCACCTGTCAATGCATCCGGACAATCGGGTTACGGCAGTGAGCTGGAATGGCACTGGGACATATCCTCCCACTGGAATATCAAAGGCAACTATGCCTGGCAATACTCAAGAAATGACCTAAGCAACACCCGGGTGATCAATGTTCCTGAGCATCAGGTTTACCTCGCCACAGCGTGGCAGTTTTTGCCACAGTGGCAATTGCAAAGTCAGCTTAACTGGGTGGGCCACCGATTTAACTTTTCTCCAGAAAATGACCCCCTGAAAGACTACGCAACAGTAGACATTACGCTCAATGGCAAACGTCTATTAGGCTATATCGATGTCAAATCTTCGGTTAGGAACGTGTTTGACAGTCATGGTAAAGACCCGGCAGTGAGCGCATTTAAGTCCAACCTGCCTGTTGCAAGTCGCAGCTTTTATGTACAAGCCAGCATTCAATTTTAATTAACGATACCAAACGGCGACCAGTCTTTGACATTCTGCACGCCAATGACAGTAACGCTCAGGGTTGTTACACGGCGTGTCTTCATCCGGATGATAACACGGCATTTCATTAGACATCCGCTGGATGGCTGTGATGATCTCTGTATTGGACGTGGCGGTGCTTACGTCTTCCAAGCCAAGAGAATAGGCCAGATTCTGCAGTTCCTGCAACGACATTTCGCCATCTTCCCTGGATTGTAAAACAAATTGATAAATCAATTGCTCGCGGAATTCCTGTTCTGCCTGCAACCAGTCATCCAGCGCCCGCCCAGGTCCAAATCCGCGCTGTTCAGCCCTGAAATAAGCTGCTATTGAAACCCATTGATAACGGACCTGTTGTGTTATTTTTTTAGTCATTACTTTCTCCAATAGGATGACACACGAAATATGTGCTCAATTGCAGCGCATAAATTAACATTATTTTATTAAGGTTTTTTTTACACTTTAGTGACTCTTCACCTGGGAAATAGTTTATATTTTATGTTCTCAACGGTCTTACACAACCTAGTATATCGATTCACCAATACATTTACAAATATTAGAAAAAGGACTATCCTGTTAAAAAATAACGGAGGTAGTCATGGCGCGAACAACCAATCGAGCAAAACTTTACTTAACAACCGAACAAAGAGACAAGCTTGATCAGCTTAGTCATTCGCGCACAGCGCCATTGAGAGAAGTTCAACGGGCTAAGATTTTACTACTGTATGCAGACGGGATGCCCATTTTACAAATCCAGAAGCAG
>SPJL01028421.1_pt1 | contig 15932 bp, 12 predicted proteins | sample 3741751 | NCBI WGS metagenome assembly SPJL01 (sample SAMN10925998, study PRJNA522277) | cold seep metagenome | isolation source: Elba SIP-enriched marine methane seep metagenome, extraction at timepoint T3 | place: Italy: coast of Elba, Mediterranean Sea | reverse complement strand
GAATAGCGTTTACTATATGTATTATCAAAGTCCAATCACTGATCCTTCGCCATTTGAAAACGAATTGCGCGTCGAGATTTTAGAGAATGCCAATTCAGGATCTGATGCAGAATTGATTGAGAAATTCAATAGTGCGGGTTTTGGACAATAAAGGATAAATCCCAGCCAAAGGCACACAAAATAAATTAGGAGTCGCCCCGAGCATTCGGGACGACTCCTTTGTGTATAAAGCAAAAATCAATCTTAGCGTGTTACCACAATTTTCGTCTTACTGACCAAGCCCTCTTTTCCAGTGATTACTCCAAAGTAAATCCCATTTTGCAAGGCATCAATTGCTACTTGGCTATAACCTTGTTCCAGACGTTCTTCTACCATCAATCGACCTTGTAAATCGTATAGGAAGATAGCGGTTCCATCCTCTGCCACTTCGACATTGAGGAAATCGGTACCGGCTTCTACTAGGGTAGGATAGAGGCGAGAAGTAGTTAGCGTTGACTCTGTGGCGGCAGAGCGTTCGCCTTTTCCACCACCTCCATTCGTAGCACAATTGTCCACTACTGAAAAGGTCGATTCTTCTAGTTCCCATGATTCACAAGGAGCAGAGATTACGAGTGACACCCGGTAGTCGAACCCTGGCCAAAATTCCCGATCACTACTAGAATCATAAGCTTTCCAAAGATCGAGAAGATTGATTTCACCAACCTGACTTACATCTCCTTCGATCCAACCGGATGAACGCCAGTTGATACAATTGCTGGGGCTGCTGGGCAAGTGCTGACAGATCATAATGAGGTAATCCGTACCACAGCTCGAAGCGGAGGCGTCCATCACTGGGGGCAGGGCATCGGTACAAATTTCACCGCCATCAGCTACCCCGCCTCCTAAGGCATTCGTAATGCTAAACTCGGCCTCAGGACGAGCAACGTAGAAGGTTCCGGTGGTCGAAGTCCAGCTGCTACATTCATTGGCGGTAACCAGCATGGTTTCGTAGTAATAATCAGACCAGAAGAACCAGCTACTCGTACCATTATTGGACCAAATATCGAGTAGGTCGATATTGCTTGGAACATCCCCTGTAATCCAGCCAGTTCCTTTCCAATTGATACATTCGGTATCGGAAGGGTCGGCCTTTTGGCAGATGGTGACGGCATAGCGATCTTCTCCATTTGTTCCTAAAGTATTTAGGCTAATATCTTCCCCACAACAGTAGCTATCCTCTAGGTTAAACTGCAACAGTGGAGCTCCCACAACTTCCGTATTGGTATTGATAAAATTAGAGTTGACGGATGCTTTCCAGCCAATAATGGTACAATAAATATCGGTGGCTCGGGTACCGGTATACCGTGTTGAACGGATGTTGACGTAGTAATTTCCCGGGTCAAGTCCGGTGAAAGTGGTTTTATCGGCATCGGTCTCTTGAGTAGAAACCACTTGCGTGCTACCGTTGGCCAAAACGCGGAATAAGGTATAGGTAAAAGCTGGAAGGCGGGCACCATTATATACTACGTATGCTTGATTACAGAATTGTTCTGCTCCTTGATAACCTTTATCGGCGGGAATAATTTGGGAGGTCACCTCTAGCGTACCGCACTCGGTTTGTTCGAGAATTTGTGCTCCGGCAATTCCAGGAGCGATAAAAAATAAGAGTAAAAATAAAGCTGTTGAAAAGTGTAATGTTTTCATGAATTATAGATTTTATATTAAAAAAATGTGCTTAGGGCCTAGGCTATGTCGGAGCCTAGGCGATACTCATAATGAAATGGTTGCTTAAAATTTTAGGGTGAATAAAAATTGATAGACAAATACATTGAAGCATACCGTGGGAAGGAAGAAAGGTAACGATGGAATTAATTTTTTTTGAATCGAGAAATCAAACAGTATTTGTTTAGCTTTAGGTCGAGCAAATAAAATAGCCATATGGACCTTGATCAGATTTTGACCCATCACGGAGAGAATCGCGAAGATTATTTTAATGCGATGGCTCCGCCGATTATGCAAACCAGCAATTTTGTTTTTCACACGCTCGATGATTTTCGAGATGCTTTTGTCGATGAGTTGGGAAATCATTTATATACCCGAGGGAATAATCCGACGAATCATATTTTGCGACAAAAGCTAGCGGCTTTGGAAGGTACCGAAGATGCTTTGGTTTTTGGAAGTGGAGCTGCCGCAGTGGCGGCGGCGGTGGTGAGTTGTGTCAAAGCAGGCGACCACATCGTTTGCGTCCAATCGCCCTACAGCTGGACTCATAAATTGCTGACGCTTTTTCTGGCGCGTTTTGGCGTTACCCATACCTTCGTCGACGGTCGATCGATAGAAGCTATTGAGGCCGCTATTCAAAGCAATACCGCTTTGTTGTTTTTAGAAAGCCCTAATTCGATCACCTTTGAGTTGCAAGACTTGCGCGCCTGCGCGGCCTTGGCCCAAAGGCATGGTATCCTCACCGCCATCGACAATAGTTATGCCTCTCCCATCTTTCAACAGCCCGCCCGTTTGGGCATAGATATAGTGATTCATTCTGGGACCAAATATATTTCTGGTCATAGCGATGTAGTGGTAGGAGTAGTTTGTGCCAGTAAAAAATTGATCCAAAGAATTTTTGAATCGGAGTATATGACCTTGGGAGCAATCTTGTCGCCCTCGGATGCCTTTTTGGTGATCAGAGGCCTGCGTACCTTAAGGCTGCGAGTGGAACGTTCTGATGCTAGTGCCCGCCAACTCGTTAGTAAATTGGAAGCTCATCCTTGGGTAGAAAAGGTCATCTACCCATTTTCAAAAGATTTTCCTCAACGAGATTTAGTGGAACGCCAAATGACAGGTGCAGGAGGTCTGTTTTCGGTTTTGTTTAAGGCAAAAGATATTAGTGAAATGGAGACCTTCTTCCATCGTTTAGAACGCTTTCTACTGGCCGTTTCCTGGGGCGGCTACGAATCTTTAGCGCTACCTTTTTGTGCCTTTTATAATGTTCCGGGAAAAGAAGACAGTACGGTCCCTTGGAATCTGGTTCGTTTTTACATTGGTTTGGAAGATCCCGAATGGTTGTGGGAAGATTTGGAGCGAGCTATGAATTTTTAACCTAAAAAATACCCTATGCCAAGCGATACTTATTCTTGTACCTTTTGTAAAATTCTCCGGGGAGAGTTGCCCGGGAGTATCATCCACGAGGATGATCTGGTTATAGTAATTGTCGATCTTTTTCCCGTCAATGAAGGACATTTACTTGTTATTCCAAAGGTACATGCCGCCGAAATGAGCGAGGTCGATTCCGATACGCTTGCCCATATAATGAGACTGGCTCAGAAGCTTAATCTGGCCTTGCGCCGTTCTTCTTTGGCTTGTGATGGGGTAAATTTACTCCTTGCGGACGGAGAGGCTGCAATGCAAGAAATTTTCCATTTTCATCTTCACCTTATTCCTCGTTATTATAATGATGGCTTTGGCTTTCGATATGATCGACAACGACATTTTCGAGAAATGAATAGAACACGGATGGATGAAATTGCTGCGGAGTTGAAATCTAAATTGGTGATAGTTTAAGTTGTGTGCAGGTGTGGATAGCTTGGGAAAATTTTAAAGATAAAAATGAATGGGACTTGATAATTAGGTAGAAAATTGGCAAAAGGGAGGGAATCCCACCCAAGCCTCCGCCGCCAGCCGATTTCCAATTTTTAAGATTTTAGGCATAGCTCTGCCACCCTAAGAATCGGACTTTCGACCGCAAAGGTTATCTAGACCTTCACTCAGGAAATATTTTACTTGGGCCCTACTGAGAAAAAGTCGACACATAGACGCTTTTTGCATCAAAATTCCATAAATCGGTGGAAGTTTTTTTTGCTGAAATGCTATAAGTCATTGATTCTGAGGTAGAAAAAAGTTGAATTTTTATCTGCCAAATCGTATCATTACGATGATAGTAGCCTTGTATAAGAAATTTTACAGGCCTTGAAGTTCTCCGATCAAATAAGTTTTAGCCTTGCCAATTAGAATCACTCGATCCCCACGTAGTTCACAGTGAATGGTTCCTCCACGGGGCGACAATTGTTGGCCTACTAATTCATTACGTCCCAATTGGGCACTCCAAAAGGGCGTAAGGCTGGTATGTGCCGAGCCCGTTACCGGGTCCTCATCAATACCTGCGGGGGGATAAAAACAACGAGAAATAAAATCGACTTGATTTCCCGGAGCGGTGACGATCACTCCACGGCTATCCAGGCCTTGCAAGACCCGGAAGTGTGGGCGAAGGTCTTCTACTTCACGCTGCGTAGCTACTTCTACCAAATAATCATCCCGGCCCCGAAAGCAAGACTTGATCTGTAAACCCTCCAAGCCTTGTCGCAAAAGCGGTGGTGGCGCAAGGCTCTGCAACTGATCCGTGGGGAAATCCATGGCATAACCACCTGGTTGGCGTTTCACCTGCAAAAGTCCACTTCGGGTTTGAAAATCAATAACCGCTTCTGCATAACCCAGGTGCTCAAAAAGCACATGAGCCGAAGCAAGTGTGGCATGTCCACAAAGATCGACCTCCACCGCAGGAGTAAACCAACGAAGGTGAAAATGATTCCCTTGGCGAACAAAAAATGCCGTTTCCGCCAGGTTGTTTTCCATCGCAATATTTTGCATCAGCTCATCTGCGATCCATTCTTCAAGCGGGCAAACCGCAGCGGGGTTACCTCTAAACAACTGGTCACTAAAGGCATCAACCTGGTAAATCTTCATAAGAATTCCTATTCGGTGATAATGATGTATTTATTTTTTCTACCGTTTTCCACCATCAAATATTTTCCGTGTAGCAAGGCTTCTGCACCCACTTGATGCTCATGGCTGCTGATCTTTACTTTATTGACGGAAATGGCATTTCCTTTGATCGAACGACGTGCTTCTCCTTTCGAGCTTTGGATACTGGTATGTTCGGCAAGTAGGTCGAGGATATTGATTCCATTTACCACTTGGTCGCGAGGCATTTGGAAGCTAGGGATTTCCGCGGCTACGGTCGCCAAAGCCTGTTCATCCAATTCCATCAAAGTCTCGCGGTTGGCTTTTTTATTAAAGATTATCTCCGTTACCCCCAAGACGCTTTGATAGGCTTCTTGAGAATGAACTCGCACGGTCAATTCCTCAGCGAATTGCGCTTTGATACCGATGGGGTTCTCTTCCAATTGGTCCAACATGGCCTGAATCTCTTCCCGTGGCTTGAGGCTAAAGTAACGGATGTAACTGGCAATATCGGCATCGTCAGCTTTGAGCCAAAATTGGTAGAATTGGTAAGGGGAGGTTAAATCGGGAGACAGCCAGATGTTTCCTTTTTCGGACTTCCCAAATTTGCTGCCATCGGCCTTGGTGAGTAGGGGAGTGGTAACCGCATGAGCCTTACCATCTACATTACGTCGGATAAATTCTGTCCCGGAGGTAATATTTCCCCATTGGTCGGAGCCTCCCATTTGCAGGCGACATTCGTGCTGAGAGTAGAGGCACTGGAAGTCGTAGGCCTGTAGCAGTTGGTAGCTGAATTCGGTAAAGGAAAGCCCGGTTTCGAGGCGTTTTTTAACCGAATCTTTAGACGACATGTAATTGACCGTAAGGGTCTTTCCGACTTTGCGAAGGAAGTCCAGGACATTCATTTCGTGGTAGAAGTCGAGGTTGTTGACGATGATAGCCGAATTGGGGGCATCGCCAAAATCGAGGAACTTGGCGAATTGCTTGGATTGGAATTCGAGGTTGTGGTCGAGTTCATCGTAGCTTTTGAGTTCGCGTTCTTTGTCCTTGCCGGAGGGATCTCCAATACGACCAGTGGCACCTCCCATGAGGATGATGGGGCGATGGCCCGCGTCTTGGAAGAGCTTAAGCAGCATAATTTGGACGTAGTTGCCGATGGTGAGGGAGGGGGCGGTAGGATCAAAGCCGATATAACCGGTAACCATACCGGATTCGAGCAGGGCTTCGGCGCCGGGGGTCATCTGATGGACCATGCCTCGCCATTGGAGTTCTTCGAGAAAATTCATTTTATTATGTTTTGTATCGCTTTTCTAGATTAGAAATTCATTTATATCGTATCGCAAAGTTGCGCAAAGAGTACTCAAAGTTGCGCAAAGCTCTGCCTGTTTATTCCAACTGATTTACAATTCGCTTGATACCTGATTTGAGCATACTGACTTGGAAGTTGATTAATAAACCCAATCGGTAGTCACCAAGTTTCAAATAAGTCAATAATTGTGCTGTATGTACATTGGCATAGCCTTTTCTTGGACAACGCTTAATCCTCGCTCTTGCAACTCATAAGCTAAACATTGCCGATAAGTTGACTCTAGTAGTCCTGGTCCTAAACGTTTGTGTACTTCAATAGCAGCTCCAATAACCAGCTTGGAAATTTCGTTTTCTGTCATAGCAATTATATTTTTTGATAGTTGAGATCTCTTATGAGAAAAAACTCTGCGTCCCTTCGCGCCTCCTTGGCGCAACTCCGCGATCCTTCTTTTCGAAGCGTTCTACCGTAACGCTGTGGCTACTTTGTGACCTTTGTGGAACAAACCTGCCAAAACTTCGAATCTCTTTTGAGCCCCAATCCCCACTTTTTCCTCCTCAAGTCGCAAATTTAAACTTTTTTCAAAAGGCACCCAGCTCGAAATAAAGTTCATTCCACAAAAGTTCCCTATTTTGCGCAGGCTATTCACTGGGCTGAAATCAATTAATGAAGTTCGAACATTTTATCGCACGTCGACTGGCGGCTTCTGGTAGTCGCTCCTTTTCTCGGATGATCATCCGGATTGCCATCATTGCCATTGCCTTGAGTCTCACGGTAATGATCACCGCCACGGCCCTGATCCGCGGCTTCCAAAACCAGATCAGCTCCAAAATCTTTGGCTTTTGGGGCCATATCCATATTACGGACACCAACCTCAGTCGCTCCTTCGATGCCATCCCCATCGATGCCAACCAAAATTTTTACCCCCACCTCGATACCGTCGGAAACATAAGCTATATGGGACCGCTGCAAATATTGGGTATGGAATGGGAAAATCAAATGGTAGAGCGGGAGACCCACGGAGGGATTCGCCATATTCAGTCTTTCGCCCATCATCCCGGAATCATCAAGACCAAAGATCAGATCGAAGGGATCATTATCAAAGGGGTAGGGCGTGATTTTGATTGGAAAAATTTGGAAAATTACCTCGAAGAAGGCCGAGCTATTTCATTCTCAGATTCCAGCGCCTCACGCGACATTATTATTTCTCGACAAACGGCCAATCGACTCAAACTCAAGGTCGATGAGACCTTTGAAGTCAATTATATTGAGGATGGAGAGCAGTTGCGGCGGAAGTATAAAATTTGTGGCATTTATAAAACGGGCTTGGAAGAATACGATCAAAAGTTTGCCTTGGTTGATATCCGGCAGTTACAACAGGTTTTGGGCTGGCGAGAGGATCAGGTAGGAGGCTTTGAAGTCTTTGTGGAAGATATTCGCGATATGGATATTATCAATGAATACATTTACCTCGAAGTGATTCCGGGCGATCTTTTTTCCGAAACTATCCGCGACAAATTTCCAGCGATTTTTGATTGGCTCGGCTTACAAGACATCAATGAAGTCGTAATTTTGGTTTTGATGCTCATCGTGGCACTCATTAATATGATTACTGCTTTGATGATCTTGATCTTGGAGCGGACCAATATGATTGGTATCCTCAAGGCCCTGGGGCACGACGATTGGGGAATCCGACAAATCTTCCTCTACCACGCCGCGTATATTATTGCCATCGGTTTGTTTTGGGGGAATTTGATTGGTTTGGGGCTGTGTTGGATTCAAAAAGAATTTGAAATTGTCCGTTTGTCCGAGGCTGATTATTACCTCTCGGTAGCTCCCGTAGAGTTTCATCTCTGGACTATCCTCAGTCTCAATCTTGGAACCTTGGCAGTGGTAATCCTTTTTCTCATTATCCCTTCTTATATGGTAACTCGGATTACTCCGGTCAATGCTATTCGTTTTAAATAATACGCTTTGTTTTTGGCTTCCTTATCTCTAATCGGCGGTGTCGATCTTGGATTTTGAGGCTGTAACCGTTTTAAAATAAGGCGATTTTTACTTGTCACATTTTGTTGAAATATTGTGGATAACTTTAGTCTTCATTGCCCAATTTTTCTACTATTTTTGTCTTCGCAAAGAGAATCTGGAGAATGGTAGTTTTCTTTTCTAGTTAGCATCACCATTCCTTTTATAGAGTAATATTTTGCTCTAAATCAACAAAACAGCAGAGCGCAGTTGGATAAGTTATACGTCTTGTTCTATCGGCTGCGAGATTTCACGCGCTGGCTTCCCCGACGCTTGTTGCGATTATTGCAGCACGTGCTTATGGGCTTGCGCTGGAACCACTATTACCAGAGCTCAGCCGATCCTACGGTGAGGACTGGGCTAGCCAATCGTATCTCCCATTGGTGGTTGGAGTTTGCGATTTATTTGCTGGAAATAGTGGGCATTGGAGAGTTATACGAGACGTTAACCGATGGGGTGAAATGGAAAACACGGCCTTTAAAGGCTACTGAAATTCAATTAGCTCGATCAATTTTTGGGGACCACATTCGCTACGAAAGAGTACGAATCGACGAATATGCCTTAATTGGGCCCCGTCAATACCCGATTTGCTACGTTAGCTTTTATGTGATCAATAGTTGGGGAAAGATGAAGCAAAGTACTTTGATCCACGAATTGGTACACGTATGGCAATACCAACAAATCGGTGCAGTTTACATGCCTCGGGCTCTTCGCGCGCAATATACGCGCTGGGGCTATAATTATGGAGGAGTGGCTAAGCTGCGGGCATATTTGGCTAAAGGTCAGGACTTTCTGGCTTTTAATCTTGAACAACAGGCTGATATAGTAGAAGATTATTTTCGCATTCGCCAAGGTCTTTCGCCCAAATGGGGGAGAGGGCAGCAGAGCGATTTAGATGTTTATGAAAAAATATTGCACCCTCTATGGAGGGAATCAAATTTAACCTAAACCGACACAAAATTTTACCTTTACTTTGCCCAACTGAGCACTAGAACTCCTGAAATTTTATTGTAAGTTTGTGCTCGACGGACGGAGGATGCCCTTCGATATTTTTTCATCACGGAATTGCTCGCTTATGATCCGGTTTTACGCCAACGAGAATGGAAAACTCAAAGAGTTCGACGAACCTCGTCCCGCTTGCTGGATCAATATTACCCCGCCCTTCAATCATGCTGAATTAGAAAAGCTCGCTACCCAAATGGATATTCCGCTCGATTTTTTGACGGATTCCTTGGATATCGACGAACGGTCCCGCTACGAACGGGAAGAGCAAGTACGATTGATTGTGGTCAATACTCCCATCGTCAATGAGGTAGAATCAGATCACGAAGGCATCTACGTTACCGTACCTATCGGAATTATCCTTACCCTCGATAATATCATCACCATTACTTCTCACGAGAATCCGGTGCTAGAACTTTTTTATGAAGGGAAGGTCAAAAATTTCGACCCGGCTGATGATGCGCGTTTCGTCCTCCAAATCATGGAGCAAAATGTTTATCGCTTTTTGACTTGTCTGAAAAAGCTTAACCTCACGCGCAATGTCATCGAAAAGGAATTGTACAATTCAAGTCGCAACTCAGATTTGCGCCAACTCCTGCGAATCGAAAAAAGTCTGGTTTACTTCGTAAACTCGCTTAGTTCCAACGAACTGCTAAAGATGAAAATGAAACGTTCCGATTTCTTGCAAATTCGGGACAATGAAGATCAAACCGATCTTTTTGAAGATATTATCATCGATAATAGTCAGGCGCTGGAAATGGCTAACGTGCATACCAATATCCTTAGTGGAACGATGGAGGCTTATGCTTCGATCATTTCAAACAATTTGAATTTCGTGATGCAGCGACTTACCTTAATCACCATTATTTTGATGGTGCCTACCTTGGTCGCGAGCTTCTACGGAATGAATGTACCCGTGCCTTTTAAAAGCGAGAGTACCGCCTCTTTCTACTTTATCCTGTTTTTCTCTCTGGTCATCAGTTTATTACTAGCCTGGTGGTTTCGCCGTAAGCAGCTATTTTAGTTGAATGAAATCGGTCAAACTCCCTGATAATCACACTTTTGTGTCTAGTCATCGCTGTTAGCCCTCCACAAGTTATCCACAATCGGTTTTTGCTTCCTAACATCAGGAAATCTCCATTTTGCGGACTTCCTGTTTAGTTTTCCACAAGGTGTTAGTAATTTTGCAATCAATAAATGTGTACATTGCGTATCTTGTGTATCTCAAAAGGAAACTAGTTAATGAAACACTATGAGTCTCCTCTTTTTGCATCCACCGCAAAGCTAAAGTAAGAAGGGAAATCGAACTTACCCTAGCTTAGTATTGAAAAGGAATGGTTTGAAAACCAGTTCACCCCGTGTGTCTGTGACACAACAACCAAAGGTCCATCTTCGGCTACGATGTGTCGCTGTATAAGTGTGGGCGAACGAGAAACAAATTATTTCAAATCCAACAAAATTAAAAGAACTTATGAGCGTTGTCGAACCAATTTTGCAGGACAATCCTAACCGTTTTGTATTGTTTCCAATCAAGCATGATGATATCTGGAAATGGTATAAAAAGTCAGAAGCTAGTTTTTGGACAGCTGAAGAAATTGATCTTTCTCAAGACCTAAATGATTGGCAAAAGCTGACGGATGATGAACGTCATTTCATCAAACACGTCTTGGCTTTCTTCGCTGCTAGTGATGGGATTGTCAACGAGAATTTGGCAGAAAACTTCGTCAATGAAGTACAGTATACGGAAGCTAAATTTTTCTATGGCTTCCAAATTATGATGGAGAACATTCACTCCGAAACCTATTCTTTACTGATCGATAGCTATATCAAAGACACTAAGGAAAAGGACTACCTCTTTAATGCCATGGAAAACATGGATTGTGTCAAGAAAAAAGCCAACTGGGCGCTGCGTTGGATCGATAACGGTTCATTCCAAGAGCGATTGGTGGCCTTTGCGGCAGTAGAAGGTATTTTCTTTTCTGGTTCTTTCTGCTCTATCTTTTGGTTGAAAAAACGAGGCTTGATGCCCGGCCTGACCTTTTCCAATGAGTTGATCTCTCGCGACGAAGGCGTTCACTGCGATTTTGCTTGCTTGCTGTACAATGATCATGTGGTAAACAAGCTGGCTGATGGAACGATTGAAGAAATCATCCTCAATGCCGTAGAAATTGAGAAAGAATTCGTCTCTGATGCATTACCAGTCAAACTGATTGGAATGAACTCAGATATGATGTGTACCTATATCGAATTTGTAGCTGATCGTCTCTTAGTGGCTCTCCGCCGCCCTAAAGTTTTCAATGTAGAAAACCCCTTCCCTTGGATGGATATGATTTCTCTACAAGGAAAAACCAACTTCTTTGAAAAACGAGTTGGAGATTACCAGAAGTCAGGTGTAATGACTGATCGCGAAAAACAAATATTCTCCCTGGACGAAGATTTTTAATCGGCCAGCCCCCCATATTTAACTTTGAGAAACGACACAGAGAGCAATTAATTTTAAAAAATCACCACAACCCTCTATCCGATGCAAGTAATTAAAAGAAGTGGAAAACGGGAAGACGTAAGTTTTGACAAGATCTCCGCCCGTATCAAAAAATTGTGTTATGGCCTTGACCCTCATTATATCGAACCTCTACAAATTAGTAAACGGGTCATCCAAGGATTGTACGATGGGGTAACTACTACCGAATTGGATAATCTAGCTGCTGAGACGGCAGCTACCATGGCTCCCAAACACCCGGAATATGCATTGCTGGCTGCACGGATCGCCATTTCAAATCTACACAAAAACACCGATAAGTCTTTTTCTCGTACCATGGATGCGCTCTATGGTTATATCGATCCTAAAACGGGCGAATCTGCTGGCCTAATCAGCGATGAGATTCACGATATCATCGAGACGAATAAAGATCAACTGAACTCTGCCATCATTTACGATCGCGATTATAACTTCGACTACTTTGGCTTCAAAACGCTAGAGCGTTCTTACCTCTTGCGGATGGATGGCGAAGTAGTGGAACGCCCACAGCATATGTTGATGCGGGCCGCCGTGGGAATCCATGGAGCGGATATCGAATCTGCTATCGAGACTTATAACTTGATGTCAGATAAGTGGTTTATCCACGCCACACCAACGCTTTTTAATGCAGGAACTCCTAAACCACAATTGTCTTCTTGCTTCCTCTTGGCAGCTACCGACGATAGTATCTCTGGTATTTTTGAAACCTTGACGCGTTGCGCCAAAATTTCTCAATCAGCTGGTGGTATTGGTTTGAACGTTCATAATATCCGCGCCAAAGGCAGTTATATCAAAGGCACCGGTGGTACTTCTAATGGTATCATCCCCATGCTTAAGGTTTTCAACGATACGGCTCGCTACGTAGATCAAGGCGGTGGAAAACGCAAAGGTGCTTTTGCCATTTACCTCGAACCTTGGCACGCCGATATTCAGGATTTCCTCGAATTGAAGAAAAACCACGGTAAAGAAGAAATGCGGGCTCGTGACCTCTTCTACGCAATGTGGATTCCCGACCTCTTTATGGAGCGGGTGAAGCAGGATGCAGAATGGTCCTTATTCTGCCCCAACGAAGCTCCCGGATTGCACGATTGCTACGGTGGAGAATTCGAAGCGCTATACCATAAATATGAGCAAGAAGGTCGTACGCGTCGTACAGTAAAGGCACAAGAGTTGTGGTTCCAAATTCTCGAATCACAAATCGAAACAGGAACGCCTTATATCCTCTACAAAGACGCTTGTAATAAGAAATCGAATCAAAAGAACTTGGGGACCATCAAGTCTTCCAACCTTTGCACGGAGATCATTGAGTACACTTCGCCCGACGAAGTAGCGGTTTGTAATCTGGCCTCGATTTCACTGGCTAAATTTGTCACCGATGGCAAATTTGACCACCAAAAACTCTACGACATTACTCGCGTAGTAACGCGTAACCTCAATAAGGTTATCGATATCAATTATTACCCTATCCCTGAAGCACGCAACTCCAATATGCGTCACCGTCCTATCGGAATAGGGGTACAGGGCTTGGCCGATGCCTTTATCCTCATGCGTTATCCTTTCGATAGCCCCGAGGCTCGCCAATTGAACCGGGAAATCTTTGAAACCATTTACTTTGCCGCACTTACCGAATCTTGTGCCATCGCTGGAAAAGAAGGAGCCTACCAAACTTATGAAGGTTCTCCAGTAAGCAATGGCGAATTGCAATTTGATATGTGGGGCGTAAGTCCTTCCGATCGCTGGGACTGGAAAGAGTTGCGGGGAGAAATTAAGAAAAACGGTATCCGCAATAGCTTATTATTGGCTCCAATGCCTACGGCTTCTACTTCTCAGATTTTGGGTAATAACGAATGTTTCGAACCTTATACTTCTAACATCTATACCCGTCGGACGCTTTCAGGAGAGTATATCGTAGTCAACAAGCACTTGCTGCGCGATCTAATTCGCCTCGGCCTGTGGAACGAGACTACCAAGCAACAACTGATGGCTGCCAACGGATCGGTACAAAATATTCCAGGTATTCCTGATGATTTGAAAGCCTTGTATAAAACTTCCTACGAGCTGAGCCAAAAAGTCATTATCGACATGTCGGCTGATCGGGGAGCTTTTATCTGCCAAAGCCAGAGCTTGAATCTATTTGTGGAGAATCCCAACTTTGGTAAACTCTCCTCCATGCACTTCTACGCTTGGCAAAAAGGCCTCAAGACGGGGATGTATTACCTACGGTCTAAAGCGGCGGTTGATCCAATCAAATTTACTTTGAGCGAGGAACACCAACGAGTAGGTAAAGCAGCTACTAGCGTCAGTGCTCAAGGGGAAGTGATTAACACCTCTACCGCAACTAAAACCCCTCCGGCTTCTGAACTACCTGATTTCGACGATGTACAACCACAGGCTTGTAGCCTCGATGATCCTGACTGCCTCATGTGTGGTAGCTAGGAAAGGAATTGTACTCCGTTCCAAAATTGATTAAACTAGAAGAGGCCATCTCAATATTTGAGATGGCCTCTTTTTTTGTAACTAAATACCGTGAGTTTAGAAGCGACTTCCGATCCCAATACTCAATCCATAAGTAAACGGAAGACTCTTAAGCTGTGGATTTTTCTCCCAATCGCTTAGGTATTGTTGTCCTCTTAATTGAGCGATGAGATGTAGCTTAGTGCCAATTTGATACTGATACCGCAGTCCTAATTGGAGTGCGATTCGGTTTTGGTGAAAACGGTCGTCGCCAGATTGGAAGGCCACCACGGCCCGTTCCTCATCGAGGCGTTTACCTTGGCCACTAACCCGTAGCAACCAATTGACCCCGGTGCTTAACTGGAGCGAGGATTTGGCGCTGCCCCATATTTCTTGCTGGAAATTCAACTGCAAATTATGGAGCTGGTATCGGTTGTACTTGATCTCTTTATTGTACTGAGAAACTTGTAGAAAGGTATCTTTACGAACCTCCGAAATCCGTGCATTGGTAAGGCTATTGATGACTTCGCTGACCCGAACATTTTTTAAGAACTTTTCAGTAATCCGAGTACCCTCATAATCAAAAAGCTCTTCCAGTGCTTGGTATTGATAGGCCAGGTTTAAGCTGCGTCGCTCGGCAAATTGCCAACTTATCTGAGGACTAATGGCATAGCCGGGGTAACCACTAAGGTGAGCAGTATTCGGGTTGTCTTTGTCATGAAAGACCCAGTGTTGTACACCGCCCAATAAGGCCCAGGAATAGTTTGCTTTAAAGTTGGGTTTTGCTGATTTAGAGGAAGTAGAAGTAGTAATTTTGACTAAGGGCAGTCCATTGGAATTTGTGCTGGTGGTTAAAGGGAGCAGCGGCAAAGTGGGCAATGATGCCAAAGCCTCGCTGGCATAAGCCGAACGTATCTCCCGTTGTTGTTCGGCGACCGGTACGGTTGCTTTTGAGACTAACACTTCACTAGGCTGCTCCTTTTGACCTGTAGTAGAAGGAGTAAAATTGCTGTTTTTGTTTATTAATTGATTAGTCGTAAAAGTAGTTGCCGGGGCAACTGTTGATTGAACTGGAGAAGTAGAGCTGGTGCTTGGTCTTTCTGTTGCTAGCTGTTGATCGTTTGGCGTTTGGGTAATGGCTTGGGCCTGTGTTGGAACGATGGTTTTATCAGCGGCTGTACTATTAGGTGAATTAGTAGAGGTTGGTAAATGATTGGCCGTGGCCTGTTCTGCAACAATTGGAGTAGGAGTAGTAAGCTCTTGTTTTTGGACCATCCGATCATAAGTCATCCAGCCACTGCATGTCCCTATGAAAAGCAAGAAGAGTAGGGGCCAAGGATTATTACCTTTAGGTTTAGGCTCCTCCATCTTGGCAAGGATATCATCCTTCATATCTTCCCAAGCAAAGCCTTCGGGAAGCTCTTCGTGTTGGTCAAAATGAAATTGATCGTTAAAAGAATCCATACAAGTCCTTTTTAGGATGTTGGGAAAAATGTTGACGTATCCATCGTTTAGCTCGGGTCAATTGTGATCTGGACGTTTCACTCGTAATATCTAGTAGCTTAGCGATTTCTTTATGACTAAAACCATCCATCACCGAGAGCATAAAAATTAGGCGGTATCCAGAGGGCATTTTAGTTAAAATCTGTTCGACATCTTCGCGTTTGAGATCCGTAGGCAGCGGTGCATCATCGCGAAGCTGTTGGTTTTCGGTAATCTCTTCCAATTCCACTAGCGTTTTCGATTTGCGAAGATGTTGCAGACACTCATTTACCGTAATCTTTCGCAGCCAAGTATTAAAGCTGCCTTTTTGAGCATCGTACTTTTCAATATTGAGGAATACCTTGGCATAAATCTCTTGCATCAGGTCTTTTCTAAAATCGATGTCCTTGATATATCTTTTCAAAAAACTAT
>SPJL01029280.1_pt1 | contig 15945 bp, 13 predicted proteins | sample 3741751 | NCBI WGS metagenome assembly SPJL01 (sample SAMN10925998, study PRJNA522277) | cold seep metagenome | isolation source: Elba SIP-enriched marine methane seep metagenome, extraction at timepoint T3 | place: Italy: coast of Elba, Mediterranean Sea | reverse complement strand
GAACAGCTTAATGATCCAGTGGATTTGCTTTTTGCCACGCATCTTGGCGGTGGCACATATATCAACAAGGCCATGGCCTATGCAGAAACGTTGATCAGCAATCCTAGCGATAGCATCCTGGTCCTACTCAGCGACCTTTACGAAGGAGGCAATGAACAAGAACTTTTCCGACGCATCAACCACGTGCATCAATCGGGGGTACAACTCATCACCCTACTCGCGCTTAGCGACAAAGGCGCACCAATGTATGACAAAGCCAATGCCGGACGACTGGCTCAATTGGGCATTCCAGCCTTTTCTTGTACTCCAGAACTCTTTCCCGATCTGATGGCCGCGGCCATTCAAAAAGAATCCATCAGTAATTGGATGGCTCGCCATGGTGTAGTAGCTCGTTAATTTAGGGCGAAGCTTTTTCAAACTCCTCCTAGTTAGAAGAAAAGCCCAGCGCTTCACAGCAGAGATCATACTCATTGACTCGAAGCCGATACTCCCTTTGTTGTCCATCAAATTCACTTGACCAGCCTTCCTTTTTGGCCAGACAAGCCATCCAATGGACAACATCCAAAAAATCAACGAGATAGCCTTTACGCCGCAAATAATCATCCACTTCCTGAGGCGTCACCCGATGTTGCATTTGCAATAGGGTGAGCGCGGCGTAGCGAATAGTTTTGAGGTCGGGCAAGGGAGTAGAAGAATAGTGTTTAGACATAGCATGAGTGGTCTTTAAGCAGTCAAAAGCGGGGACCGGAATGGGGATATCCGGTCCCTGAACACACTTTTAACAACACAAAACGATAGGTTTGAAAGCAAAATTGAATCTATCACAAGATAAGTGATAAATTACAGAAAGAGCAATTATTTGATTATAATTTTAGCAAAAAAGTGAAATCAAGTGCTTACGATACGCAAATTACTTACAACTATTACGGAGAAGCTGTGCATAAAAACGAATCAGCCCATTATAATTCTCTAGGCTGAGGCGTTCATCGTTGCCGTGGATACGCGGGAGATCGCTGTGTTGTAACTGGACGGGAGAAAAACGATAGATGCTCTCGCTGAGGGCAGTATAATGACGGCTATCAGTAGCACCGATCATTAGGGCGGGAGCGATTACGGTATGGGGAAATAATTCGCAGGCTGTTTTTTGGATTACAGAAAAACCAAAGGCCGTGGAGGAAGAGATCGGAGAAGGATTCTCGTTAGCATCGGACTCGGATTCGTTCACTTCAATCCGGGGATCATCGATGATGCTTTTTACCTGTTCGATGACGGAAGCAATAGATTCTCCGGGGAGGATACGGAAATTCACTATCGCTTGGACTCGGGTTGGCAGTACATTATCAATCACCCCACCTTCAATAATGGTAGGCGCAGTGGTCGTACGAATAGTCGCATTGGTAGAAGGCTTGGCCGACAATTGTTTTTTCAATACTCCTCCAAAAAGCCATAAGTTGGCGAAAAGGGATTTGAAGGGCTGATCCATTTCGGGGCCCACATAATCAAATAACTCAGCAGTAGGGCCATCAATCCGAGCGGGAAAGGGTTGTTCTTGCAAGCGGTATATCGCTCTACTCATAATTCCAATTGCCGTTTCGGTAGGCGGCATAGAGGAGTGCCCTCCTTCTTCTAGGGCCAATTCAAGCGTCAGCGTAACATAGCCCTTCTCTGCCGTACCAATCAAGGTAACTGGAGCCGTTAAACCGGGCAAGGCTTTTTCCAAAATCACCATTCCTTCATCGAGGATATATTCAAACTCGATGCCTTGCTGGCCAAAACGACGCGCAATAGCTTGTGCCCCATACTCCCCTCCCACTTCTTCATCATGACCAAAAGCGAGGTATACACTTCTTTCGGGGCGATAGCCTTCTGTTAATAACAAATCAATCGCCTCCAACATCCCTAAGGCATTCATCTTATCATCCATGGTGCCACGGCCCCAGATAAATCCATCGGCCACAATACCACTAAAAGGAGCTTGCGTCCATTCACTCAAGGAGGCTTCCTCTACTGGCACTACATCGAGATGCGCCATCAGCAGGATAGGTCGCAATTGGCTATTTTTTCCCGGCCAGTGATACACATGGCTAAAGCCGTTGACGGTATAGCGTTCCAGCTCGCGGTTGATGCGCAAGTAGGTACTGTCCAGAAAAGTATTGAATTGGATAAAAGCGAGGGTATCGATATGGTCGGAATAGGAGACCGTTGGAATTTGTACCGCTTGAGCCAAACGATCAATGGCCTGGCCATCGATAGCTTGAGCGTCGATGGCGGGTAAACTTATTTGCTTAGAAGAAAAACGCAGTGTTTGCAATCCGATGACTCCTAGGAGAATGACGATTGCAAAAAGTAGCGTGCGGAAGAGAAGGCGACGCAATTTTTTCATATCAGCTACTAACCTCCATTTCCTGGAAGATTCGTCGGATACGGAGGATTAGTTCGTTGGGTTTAAAGGGCTTGGTGATAAAATCGGTAGCTCCACGGCGGAAAGCCTCTAGGACGATATCGTCGTGTTCGAGTGCAGAAATTACAATTAAAGGCAATGAGCTTTTTAGATCCTGACGAATGTATTCGATTAGTTCCAATCCGCTGACATGCGGCATCATTACATCCACCACGACTAGGTCGGGGCTATCTTCTTTTACTTTGGTCAATGCTTCCTGGCCATCTTTCGCCAGAATAACGCTAAAGCCTTGCTTCCTCAGTCGGAACTCTAGGGCGGTTAGCATTATCTCTTCATCTTCACAAATCAGAATTTTCATGGATGTACTTTAGAACTTGCCCGAAGGCAATTTGGTTTAAGGATCGTGTGTAACGTAAAGATATAAAGAAAAATTGAAATGGATAATTCTTAAATATTTAGGGCAATAGCGCTAAAAAGCAAAGCGTCCGCTCCGATAAGTCATCGAGGCGGACGCCAGTAAGTCCGTATAAAAATAAGCTCCTGTAATTAGCAGCGATTCAATTCGGTACGTAACTCTGCTAGGACTTTAGGCCCTAGCGACTGTAGGGTAGCCATTAGTACAGGAATTTGATCGAGGTCTTGACGATCTTTTACATAGGCTTCGATGTTTTTATTCGACTCGGTCATCACATCATTGCCAACAAAGGCCAATGTTGATTTCATTTTATGGCTTACCGAACCGAGTTCTGCCCAATCTCCTGCCTGAGTCAATTGGTCCATCTTATCCAGTTCTTGAGGAAGTTCTTCCAAAAGCATATCAATCATTACCTTTTTCATCTCGGCATCTCCATCAGACATCATGTCCATGTAGCTCAGATTGATATAGGCCTGATCATTCATCTGTTTTGTTATTTCGATTGACATATTTTACAATTTTTTGAAATAATTGTTTAGGCTCAAAAGGCTTCAATACAAAATCATCCATGCCGTATTGGCGGAATTTCTCATCCTTGGAGATATGGGCGTGGGCCGTCATCGCCAAAATAGGAATCGCCGCAACTTGAGGGGCCATCTTATTCCGGATATATTCCGTCGTCTCATAACCATCCATAATCGGCATTTGAATATCCATCAAAATGATGTCAAAAAGTTCTTTTTCTAGGATCTCGGTGGCAATCTTTCCATTATCCGCAATGGTTACTTGGATATCGTTCCATTGGCGTTCGAGCGTTTTGCGCGCCACCATTTGATTCATCTTGTGATCTTCTACCAGTAGGAGACGAATTGGTCCATCTTTCTCGACTTCCAATTTTTCTTCTACCTCGGGAGAGGCCACCGTTTGGCTTGCTTCTCCTTTTTGGAAAGGCAGTTCGAAGAAAAAAGTTGACCCTTCGCCCAGCACACTTGTCGCTCCAATTTCGCCGCCTTGTTGGGCCACCAAATTTTTCGCAATCGATAATCCTAGTCCGGTACCTTCGTACAGACGTTCTTTCTGACGGATGCGAGTAAAAGTATCAAAAACCGCTCCTAACTTATCTTCAGGAATTCCAATTCCAGAATCTTGGACATCAAAACGTAAGCGGGCCCAATCCTTCGTTTCAGACAACAAACGTACTCGAACGCGAACAAAACCGGCATCGGTAAATTTTACGGCGTTCCCTACCAAGTTGTATAAAATTTGATTGAGACGCAATTTGTCGCCAATCAAAAAGGGACAAACGTCGGCAGCGATATCCAATTGGAAATCCAAATCTTTTTCCTTGATCTTGTAACGCATCACCTTCTCCATGTTGTCGAGCAACTGCGGTAGATCGAAAGGTTTATTTTCAAAAAGAATCTTGCCATTTTCCAAAGTCGAGATTTCCAAAATATCATTGATAATCCCGAGCAAGATTTCGGAAGATTGTTTGATCGAAGAGATATAATTGTGTTGCTCCTCGTTTAGATCCGTCTGGATCACGAGGTTGCTCATTCCCAGTACCGCGTTCATCGGCGTCCGCATCTCGTGACTGATACTCGCGATAAATTGCTCCTTCATCTTCGCCGAACGCTCGGCCACATCACGCGCCTTCCGCAATTCTTCCGCCTGCTTTTGCTCCGTCAAATCACGAAGAACCGCATTATAACCATGCAAATCACTCGATTCGGGAACCGTAGCGGTGATAACGCAGTGGCGCTCATCGCCATTTTTACGGCGGATGGTAAAAGCAAAATCTTTAACTGCCCTTTTATTTTGTAATGTTTCCAAAAACAACTCGCGCCGTTCGTTGGGAACATATAATTGGTGTACATCCATGCCCGACAATTCTTCGCGGCTGTAGCCAAATAGCTCAGCAGTAGAATCATTGAAGTCGATAAAACGACCATCAAAAGAACAGATATAAATCGCATCTTTCGATTGGGTAAAAACTTCTTGGTAACGTTCCTGGCTCTTGATCATCTCTTGCTCGGCCAGTTTACGATTAGTAATGTCCTGGACAATCCCGTGGATCACAACCTTACCATTGAGCGCAGCTTGCATATTGCATTCGATAAAGGCGTAGCGCAAGGTGCCATCGGCCCGACGAACCTCAATATCTTTTTTGAGTTTGCCCTCCGGCATCATCTCCTCTTTGAGATTGCAAAACACATGGAAGGGATGATCCGTTTGCTGGATATTTTCGTAGGTAAAAACCGTTTTGCGAGGGGTATAGCCAAAAATCCGATAGATTTCATCCGAGGCCGTAAACTCACAGTTATTAGCATCCAGCACCCAGTTGCCAATATGGGCAATGCGTTGGGTTTCTTCAAGGCGTTTGAGTACACTATTTCGCTCGATCGAATACCGTAGGGACTTGGCCAACAAGTCGGCGTCGAAGGCTCCCTTGATGAGGAAGTCTTGTGCCCCAGCTTTTACCGCATTAATCCCTAAGCTTTTGTCGGAAAGCCCGGTTAGTACGATAACGTTGTGATCAGGATATTTTTCAAGGAGTCGTTCGAGTGTTTCAAAACCTCGACTATCCGGTAAGGTCAGGTCAAGCAAGATGGCAGCATAGTTGCCCTCTGCCAGCGCCTCCAAACCATCATTGAGCGTGGTGCGATTATCGATCTTGCAATGCAGCAAATCGGATTCGCCAAGTAGCAATTCCACTAATCGTGCATCACCGGGATTATCCTCGATGAGCAAGATATTATTAAAGGATTCTACATGATTTTGTTCGTCAGACATGGCGGTTCTTTCCGTGATGCTTGAGCCGGAGAGGCCAAATCGATTTTCGCTAAAGTATTGATTATTCAAAGCCGAAGTATTGAAGCGTTCATAATGGGAATGTCCAATACTATATTTAGCAAAAAGTTGACCAATTTACGAAAGGCTTAGCAAAGCGACAACAACACAGCCCTACTTACGCGGCAAAAATGCAAAATTTGCCTTCGCTTTCGTTACAACGAATAGACAGAGAAATTCGGTTGGATCTTTATAAATACCTTGAAAATCCTCGATCCCATCGGCAGTAATCAGTCCTTTGGTAGCAAATTCCTCCAATGAGGATGCATTAAAAGACCATTCTTCCTCTGGGCGTTCAATAATGGGTAAGCCGATGGCGATTTCCCCTTTATAGACCACCATAATGGGATACTTAGACACTTCCTGATCCAAAACGGCGTCAGCAGCTTGGTTGAGGATACTTAGCCAAGGCTTTACCTCAGTGGCTAATTGTTCGTATGCATTCATTGTTGTTGATTCCATTGGCTAATTCAAGTTGAAAAGGACTAGAAAGGAGCCCACAAATGATCTAATTCCTCAATTCTTGCTTTCCAAGCTGGATCAGGGCGCAATTGCAATAAGGCCACCGTTTCGATATGATGGGTATGGGGAAACATATCGACCGGTTGAACTTTGATTACCTCGTATTTTTCCTTCAAAAGGATCAAATCACGGGCCTGCGTACCGGGGTTACAACTAACGTAAACAATCCGAGGCGCTTCCAGCTTCAGCAAAAGGCGCACTACCTTGGGGTGCATCCCAGCGCGAGGAGGATCGGTGATCACCAAATCTGGCTTTCCGTGTTCTTCAGCAAACTCAGTGGTGAGAATTTTTCTGACATCGCCAGCATAGAAAACGGCATTATCAATACCATTCCGCTGGGCATTATCGATTGCATCTTCGATAGCCGGGGCCACTTCTTCAATACCCACCACTTGCTTACACCGATCAGCGATATAGAGGGCAATACTGCCAATGCCCGTATACAAATCATAGACATTCTCGGTGCCGCTGAGCCCGGCAAACTCTACCACTTTATCAAAAAGGCGAACCGCTTGGTTGCTATTGGTTTGAAAAAAGGACTTGGGGCCGATCCGAAAACGCACCTGACCGAGGTCTTCTTCGACATAACCTTTTCCAAAGTAGGTGTGGATGGGTAGGTCGAGGATAAAATCGTTTAGCTTTTCGTTGATACAGTAGTGTAGGGAGGTAATTTCGGGCAAACGTTCGATTAGGCCATCGAGGTAGGCCTTGCGTTTTTCCTCCTCTTCCTTCCCAAAAGAAAGGATGACCATCACTTCGTTGAGGCTGGTAATCCGCATCATGATGTGGCGGACGAAGCCCGTGTGGTCGCGCATGTTATAAAACTCCAGCTCTTGCTCGATGGCTAGGGCTTTAGCAACATTGCGAATTTTATTAGAAGGTTCTTGTTGTAAATAGCAGTGCTTGATATCGACGATTTTGTCGAAGGCCCGAGCTCGGTGAAAGCCAAGAACATCCTCTACATTGGAGGTAGTTTTGGTGGCGATTTCTTCCTTAGTCAACCAACGGCGGTTGGAAAACGTAAATTCGAGCTTATTCCGGTAGTAGGTCGTTTTGAGGCTGGGGAGGATGGGTAAAAATTCACCAACCTCAACCTTACCGATCCGAATGATGGCATTGACGACTACGTCTTGCTTGTGTTTGAGCTGGCTTTCGTAGGCCAAATTTTGCCACTTACAACCACCGCAAGCCCCAAAATGCTGGCAAAATGCGTCGATGCGTTCTTCTGAGTAGCGGTGAAAATGGCTGGGAAAACCTTCCCGAAAGCCTCGTTTTTGCTTCGTTACCACCACATCAACTAAATCACCGGGAACAGTATTTTCCACAAATACCACTTGCCCTTCTGCATCGCGACCGACGCAGCGTCCCTTATCTGCCACTCCCGTGATCTCAATCATGGGAAGGAGCTTTCTTTTTCCTTTTCTTGCCATATCGAATAACAGTCCTTACTTAATCAGAAATTATTGGCCCTCAAGCGAAGTACAAAGATAGCTAAAAAGCGAATTACCACAGCCCATTCCTTCAAAAATCGACCAGCGGAACGCCCTAACGCGTCAAGACAATATAATCCTTGATCAGTGTTTTGAGAAAACTGATCTTATCTTCAGGAATATTGGAGAGGTCTAATTGTGTTTGCAAACGGGCTACCAATTCCCGCACCACCTCTCGATGCGAAGCATTGGGGTATTTCCGATAGCGGGAAATTACCGTTTTGATCAATAACATATCGTCCTCACTCAGCCGCCGCACCTCTGGATATTGAGGTTCGTAATCTTCGCGGGTATTAATTTTTAAAATATCTTCCAAACGAAAGCGCAGGCTAAACTTTACTCGGATGACGGCGGTATTGGCGGTCATGTCACCAAGGCGTTGCCGTTGGGCCGAGGCACTGATAAACAAAGTGGCCAAGGCGCAGATCGAAAGAAAGGTATCGATGAAGTGAAAAACCGCCCGCAACAGGTAATCGCTTAAACCCGGCTCTTGCCCATCCAAACGAACTACCTTGATGCCCATGGCCCGTTTACCCCAAGATTGACCATCGGCCCACACCTCAGAAAACAAGTGATAGCCAATAAACAAGACCATCGGCAAGGCAAAAATTACCGAAAAAGCCCAGTCATCGGCCAAGCCTCCTACCGTGTTCATAAACAGCCATGCCAAGGATACATAGACCACCGTGACAACTCCGGCATCGATCAAGAAGGCCAGGAAGCGTTCCCACAAAGTGGCCAATTCATACTCGATAGTAACGTTTTGAGTGGTTCGGATTTCGATCGTTCGCATAGGGAAGGTATTGGTTTTCTACTTTACGGATTAATTTGTCCAAGTTGTTAATGGGTTCTAAACGCATTAAACCTACTTGTATTTGTACGAAAAAAATAATAAAATGGGACATTGTCAATTGGGAGCACCAAAAAAATTACACTTTGCCTCCCGCACCCCATTCCAATGCGCGAAACGAGTTTCATTAAACAGAACAAGGAGAAGTGGAAAGAGTTTGAGTCGATCTTGGAGAAAAAAGATAAAGACCCGGATAAACTAAACGACCTTTTCATCCAAATCACCGATGATTTATCCTATTCCCGTACCTTCTATCCGAACCGCTCGGTAAGGGTATACCTCAACAACTTGGCTCAGCAGGTTTTTCATAGCATCTACAAAAATAAAAAAAGTCGATTTAGCCGCTTGATTTATTTTTGGACAGACGAATTGCCTCAATTGGTTTACGAATCCCGAAAGGCGTTTCGAGTGTCTTTCTTTGTATTTATGTTGGCCTTAGCCATTGGAGCGCTATCGAGTGCGATGGAACCCGAGTTTTGTAGGGTCATCCTCGGCGATAGCTACGTGGATATGACTTTAGAAAATATCGAGTCCGGTGATCCGATGGCGGTTTATAAAAGTGGTGGCGAGTTTAGTTCTTCGCTGGGCATCACCTTCAATAATGTTCGGGTGGCCTTTCTTACTTTTGTCTTAGGCGCTTTTTTTGTGGTTGGGGCCATCGCCATCTTGATTAGCAATGGCATCATGGTAGGTGCCTTTCAATACTTTTTTTACGAACAGGGGCTACTTCGCGAGAGCGCGCTTACCATTTGGATGCACGGCGCCTTGGAAATTTCGGCGATCGTCATTGCGGGAGCAGCAGGGATTACGATGGGCATGGGCCTAGTATTCCCCGGCACCTTAACCAGGATCAAGGCATTTCAACTCTCGGCCCGGCGAGGCCTTAAAATCATGGTTGGAATTACTCCCATTATCATCATCGCCGGTTTTATCGAAGGCTACTTGACCCGTTATACCGAAACGCCCGACCTGGTTCGCGGTATCTTTATCCTTTCCTGTTTTGCCTTTATCATTGGTTATTTTGTAATTTATCCAGTGTACAAAGCTCGGCGTGGGTTCCGAACCTTTTTGGGGAGTAAGACCTTGAGTGCCGACCGTTACCAAAGCATTCAGATCGGACATATTTTCACCATCAGTGAGCTTTTCTCGGACATCTTCGTTTTGTTTAGAAAATACTTCCGCCAGCTCAGCCTAAGTGCTGCGGGCGGGGCCTTTTTATATTGCCTTTTGATCTTTCCCTTTATCTCTTTGGGTGCCGATGAGCCTTTTCAGATTCATGGCCTTGGTGAGCTCTTTTCGCTGGTGAGTATGACTCAGTTTTTTGGCGATCTGAATTTTCCACAAACATTGGCGGCCAACTGGATTCACTATACTATCATTAGTTTTTTCAGCCTCTTGCTGGTACATCGCGAGGTTAGTGGCGAGCGGCCGAAGGGCAATAGATTGATGGTTGAGTTTATCAAGGTCGGGGTGGTTTGTGCCCTCGTGGTAATCTTCTTTAGTTTTACAGGTGGCCTAGGTCCTTTGGCTTATATTTTTGTAGGGCCGATCTTTTTGATTTGGATGTACTCCTTCTTTAGTGAAGGTCGAGGTGTGGGTTCCGGCCTGGGACGATCGCTAGGTTTATTACAAAGTCACTTTGGTCGAGTACTCGGCTTGTCTTTACTCTTAGGCGTACTATCGCTGGTCTTATTTTCCATTTTACACTCCTCCATACTTTGGCTTTACGTAGAGATTGTCACTTGGAATTTCGCCTTGGAATCAGATATGCTCCTCCGGCTACAAACAATTATCGCTACCTTTACCGGCGTCTTTATGCTCGGACTTTTAGCGGAAGTATTTTTATTGGGCATGGCCTTACAATACCATACTTTATTAGAAATTCATGAAGCCCCACATTTGCTGGAACGAGTCCAACAGATCGGTACGGTCAAACGTATTCAGGGCATGGTCAAGGAGCAATAAAATAAGCACTGATGTCGAAGCAATTATTTATCCTATTCCTCTTACTGGGTCAGCTGTTTCTCGGACAGCTAGCGCTATCGGCGCAAGACTCATATAGTGAGGAAGGAAGCTACGGCGTTTTTCCCCGAGAAGAATATTACCAATCTCCTCAATCCAAACATCAATTTTCAGAAGATAGCTGGCGTGAAAGCATCGATGGTCTCGACTATAGCGAGCAGGTGCGGCAAGAACGACAGGAGGATGAAAACTTCTTTACGGATGGTAATGGCAATCGTACGACTGACCGCAATAACGAGGAAGAAAGTAGAGGAGGAACCTCCGAAGTATGGGCTTCGATTTTTAAATTTTTGGCTATTGCCATTGCCGTTGGTATCATTGCTTTATTGCTCGCTCGTTTGCTTGGCCCCGAAGGCTTGGGCAAGCCACGTAGTCGCCGCTTCAACACCGAAGTAGGCACCATCGACGTGGAAGAGATCGAAGAAAACATCCACGAGTCGGACCTCGACCGCTATATTCGCGAAGCGATTAGCCAAAAGAATTATCGGCTCGCTACTCGCTTGTACTACCTTGCCATTATCAAAGAACTTTCGCTTCGCGAAGCGATTCGTTGGAAGAGAGATAAAACCAATCGCGACTACCTGCGCGAGTTATTGGGGCATCCCTTACGTTCGGAGTTTCGCGATTTGACGGTCATCTTCGAACGCATCTGGTATGGTGATCGAGATTTAGGGGAAAAGGATTTTGAATCCTTGCATGGACGTTTTGAGCAACTTTTAGAAAACGCAAAAAATACAGCGGCTTCAACAGCCCGCTAATACGATATGAAAGATAGAAGGCCATTTATCGTCTTTGGTGTCGCAGCGCTTTTGCTACTGCTCTTCTTTTTGTTTATTCAAAAAGGAGGTCGGCGCTTTAATTGGTCCGAAACTTATCGTACGGATAGTAGCGAGCCCTATGGCACGATGGTCATCCACGACTTGTTGGGAAATTATTTTCCTGAGGAATCGATAGAAACCCTTGAGGAATCGGTTGGGGAAAGTATCTCCGCAGAAACGCCAATCGGAAATTACATCTTCATCGGAGAAGCGATTTATTTGGATTCCGCAAGTTTGAGCAATTTAATCCAATTTGTACAGCGCGGTGGCAATGCCTTTATCGCTACCAAGACGGTTCCCTACGATTTGATGTTCCACGTTTATGATCGCCCTTGTAACGATCAGTATTGGGATGATTATTTTCATCAAACCGATACAGTGGCTTCGCTCAACGTATTCCACCCCGACTTGGCCGATAGCCTGGGCTTTGATTTCAAATACCTTTATTACAGCGAAGTCGAGCCCTACCGCTGGCATTATATCGACAGCCTCTTCTTTTGCGATGAGGCTTATAGCTTGGTCGAACTCGGTGGCTATAACGAAGGCTATATCAACTTTGCCAAGATGCCTTTTGGCAGTGGCCATTTTTATCTGCACACCAACCCGATTGCCTTTACCAATATCCAATTGCTGGATGAACTGGGGCTGGCTTATAGTACGCAGGTTTTTTCTCACTTGGATAGTGGCCCAATTTACTGGGATGCTTATAGCGGCACCACCGAGGCGGTGGGGCGGCGACGCAATCAGGCCGCGGGCTTTGGGGAAGATGATCCGTCGCAAGGGCCTCTGCAGTATGTTCTTAGTCAGCCAAGTTTGCGCTGGGCTTGGTATATTATTCTAGGCTTGGCCCTACTCTATTTCTTATTCCGCGCCAAACGGCAGCAAAGGGTCATCCCTGTGCTCGAAGCCAATGCCAATACTTCCTTGGCTTTTATCGCCACAATCGGCCGCTTGTATTTTCTCCAAAATGACCACCGCAAATTATCCTTGCAAAAAGTACGCTTGTTTCGCAATTATATCCGCGAACGCTATCATATTAATTTTCCTTTAGAAGAAGAAAATTTTACGCCCAAATTGGCCGCTCGTTCGGAAGTGGCAGAAACACTGATTCAAAAAATCGTGTTGATGAGTACAAACATCAAGGGCTCTTCTTTTGTCTCTGAAAAAACAATGGTTGAGTTTCATCAGATACTCGATCGGTTTTATAAAACTTGCAAATAAAAGTATTCATGAATACGGACGAACACAACGAAATCCCGAAAGAAGTAACCCCGTCACCAACGCCTAGCCCTCCTCCGTCGAGTTGGGAAAGCAACCGACTCGACTTAAGCGTAGTTACGAATGCCGTTGATCAAATCCGAACGGAATTGCAAAAGGTTATTATCGGCCAACACGAAACTATTGACTTGCTCTTGGCCGCGCTGTTTACCAGTGGCCATGTTCTCCTCGAAGGGGTGCCCGGTATTGCCAAAACGCTAACCGCCAAATTGATGGCTCAAACCATGGATGCTGGTTTTTCGCGGATTCAATTTACGCCGGACCTCATGCCAACCGATGTGGTGGGAACAACCGTTTTCAACCTCAAGACTTCGGAGTTTATCTTTAGCAAAGGACCCATTTTTTCCAATATTGTTTTGATCGATGAGATCAATCGTTCTCCTGCCAAAACGCAGGCGGCTTTGTTTGAGGTAATGGAGGAATATCAAGTTACGATGGATGGTACAACCTATCCGATGAGCTTTCCTTTTTTCGTAGTTGCCACCCAAAATCCTATTGAACAGGAAGGGACTTATAAACTACCGGAAGCGCAACTTGATCGTTTTTTGTTTAAGATCAATATGGAGTATCCTAACCTCGAAGAAGAGAAGGCCATCCTTTATCGTTTCCGCAAAGATTTTCGAGTTACGCAGAGTGCTAATGTGGGTAAAGTGTGTAGCGTCGATACCATTAAGCAATGTCGCGACTTGATCGAACAGGTACTCATCAAAGATGAGTTGCTCGATTATATTGCCAACATCATTTTCGATACTCGCAATAATGGCGATTTGTTTTTAGGGGCTTCGCCTCGGGCTTCCTTGGCCATCATGAAAGCATCAAAGGCCATGGCCGCCATGAATGGTCGCGACTTTGTAACGCCCGATGATATTCAGGCCGTTGCTTACCCCGCGCTCAATCACCGGGTGATTCTCACTCCCGAACGCGAAATGGAAGGCTATACCACTCGGGAAGTCGTCAATGATATCATTCAAAAAATTGAAGTACCTCGGTGAAAAACCTCTATCTCAGCAACCGCTTCTTTTTCCTCTTTGGATCACTAGCCGGACTCTTTGTCTTAAGCTTCTCGCTTAGCTTTTTGTTTCCGCTAATCCAAACCCTTTTTGTACTTGCCATCACTCTGGTGGTGCTGGATGCCTTATTGCTTTTTCGCAGTACGATGGAAGTTGGTATCCAACGACAGGTGCCTAAAGTTTTTTCACTCGGGGATTATAATCTGGTTAATATCCAACTGAAAAACTTTTCTTCGCTCTTTTTGGAGATTGAGGTGATTGACGAATTGCCAATCCAATTACAACGGCGGGATTTTAGTATTCCCGTAAAGATGGGCCCCAATACAGAACATGAATTGAGCTATGACGTGCGACCTACGGCGCGGGGGGAATATATCTTTGGAGCGGTCAATGTTTTTATCAGTAGCTTTCTGGGTTTGTTGCGCCGTCGTATACGTCAAGACGAAGAGATGATCGTTCCCGTCTTTCCTTCCATCATACAAATGAAAAAATTTGAGTTGCGAGCTTTTGATCGACTCACTTTGCAGACGGGGATTAAAAAAATTCGGCGTTTGGGGCATAGTTATGAATTTGAACAAATCAAAAACTATGTGCGGGGAGATGATTATCGGAGCATCAATTGGAAGGCGAGTAGTCGTCGGGCGCAATTGATGGTGAATCAGTATGAAGATGAAAGGGCGCAGCAGGTTTACTCCATCATTGATAAGAGTCGGGCGATGAAGTTGCCCTTTGAAGGCCTGAGTCTGATGGACTATGCGATCAATACCAGTCTGGCCATTTCCAACGTCGCCCTACAAAAGTACGATCGCGCAGGGCTGCTTACTTTTTCCGACACCATTGGAACTACGCTCAAAGCCGACCGCAAGGTCAATCAATTGAATAAGATTCTCAACGCGTTGTATAAAGAAAAAGAGCGCAACTTGGAAGCCAATTACGAATTGCTTTACCACGCTGCGCGCAAGTTGATTAAAGGCCGGAGCCTACTATTGCTATTCACTAATTTTGAAAGTGCTTATGCCCTCGAACGGGTACTCCCCATCTTGCGTCGCATCAACAACCTCCACCTCTTAGTCGTCGTCTTTTTTGAAAACACGGAGATCAAAGACTTTGTCAAAAGCACCGTCGATACCACCGAAGGCATTTATCACCAAACCGTTGCGCAGCAATTTATCGCCGAAAAAGCAGCCATGGTCCATAAGCTTCGCCAGTACGGCATTCAAGCCGTATTGACCAAGCCAGAAGACCTCACCGTAAATACCATCAATAAATATCTTGAATTGAAATCGCGCGGTTTGATTTAGGTTTGATTTAGATTTAAAAGTGATACTCCAAGCCCAAGCCTAAACTTAAGGTTGACCAGCGTTCTTGAATGGGGTTCTGATCCGTGCTAAACTTCATTGGAAATTGGAAACGGGGCGCGGCGTAAATTTCGAGACCGGAAGGTAGGGTGTAACCCGCTCGAACTCCAGCTACCAAGCCCAAGCCTCCTTGGGCATTAAACCACGTCTTGGCATCCTCTTCTAGGTCATAAAAACCCAGTTCACGAGGATTAGTACTCTGTTCGATATCCGGTCCAGCAATGGTTCCCTTACTTTTTATCCAAACATTAACGATGGCTCCTGCCTCTACTCCAAAAGACCAAGCATTTTGCTGCCAACGATAGCCTACCATTACGGGAGCTTGTAGTAAATGATGTGTGCTATACCGTTCACGGGAGTATTGATAAATTTGTTTTTGGGGAGTAGGTCCGTAAATAAAAGTAGTATCGCCTGTCGATGAGCTTACTTGTATTCGTTGAATACCATTTGGATTGATGGTATCGATCATAATTTCGCCCGACCAATCAAAACGTCCTGCTAGGCGGGTATATTCCAAACCTGTTTGTAGGTACCACCCGTGTTCTGGATGTTCCCATTTGAGGTATAAGGCTCCGTGTAGTGATTCTAATTCTCGTTCGGACTGTAAGCGTAGAGCAAGATAGTCCTCATTGCCACTTCGAGCTTGTAATTCTTGTTGCCCCGATCCAAGTCCAACTCGCAGGCCTACCGCCCAAGGGTTGTTTTTGCTTCGCTTCTGTTCTTCCTCCGGTTTGTCTGACGAAGGAAAAGGCTTTAAGGGCACCGTCCAATCATTAGTCCAATCCCAGGTCAGTAGTTCTTCTCGATTACCTAGTGGTAAAAAAGCTGAAAGCGAGGAAGTGATTTTCTCCGTTGAAAATCTATCCTTGCTTTCAGGCACAGGGTCTATATTATTGAGGGTATTGTTCTGAGTATTTGGATCATCAGTTGT
>SPJL01011273.1_pt1:5000-15984 | contig 15984 bp, 11 predicted proteins | sample 3741751 | NCBI WGS metagenome assembly SPJL01 (sample SAMN10925998, study PRJNA522277) | cold seep metagenome | isolation source: Elba SIP-enriched marine methane seep metagenome, extraction at timepoint T3 | place: Italy: coast of Elba, Mediterranean Sea | reverse complement strand
GAAATGCCGTGCGCTCACCGGACAGCATTTGTATTCGGCTCCGCATAGAATAACACTCTCGTGGCGATTTTCAACCAGATCACTCCCAATGCAACACGCTTTGGGAGGTTCACGATATGCACCACCGAAATCTGACCGCCCCAACACCGGTTTTCAAAAGCTACCCCAATACCACATAAAAATATTGAATCACCCTTCTTCACTATTAAAAGATTTGCTACACTACCGATATCTAATTCAAAGAGTCTCGGCATGTCCATTTGATCGTCATGCTGTTCGCGTAAAAATAGTGACCGTGGAGGGTATGATTTTACATTTATAGCGGAGGGTGGCAGATGTCCTATTCAATTCAACTTGAGAATGACTGCACAACCCTATTTTTTCAGGGCTCCCTTACCTTCTCCGAGTATAATCGCGCGATGGCTGACGTGTGGAATAACACCGCCTACCGCGGTGAAGTTCGCCAAATCCGAACCTTTGAACAGGTTGAAAGAACCGAACTTGATCGCATGGATGCGCATGTCTTCGCAGAAATGGACCGGATTGCCTATCGTGATGCAGAGGGTCTATCCATCGCCTTCGTGCGTAGCCCGCATTCGAGGCGCGCAAGCTCGATCCTCACAGAGGCCCTCTGCGCACGCGGCGTCCGGGCAATGATGTTCTCGACCCTAAGCAGTGCCCGCAGTTGGTTCAATATGCCTCCGGATACAAATGGCTGCCGTTTTTACCGCCATCCATCCGCCGAACCGAGCATTGCGTGAAGGCTAAGCCGCAACAACAGAAAGCTCTCGCGGTTTGCTCCGCAAACAGCTGCCGCTTAGTGCCAATTCAGAAAATCTCGCGCTTTCTTTCGAAAGTGCTTTATCGCCGACAACAATAAAACCGCAACAACGGAAAGCTCTCGCCGTTTGCTCCGCAAACAGCTGCCGCTTAGTGCCAATTCAGAAAATCTCGCGCTTTCTTTCGAAAGCGCTTTGGTGCGGGCGGCCGGACTCGAACCGGCACAGACATAAGTCCGAGGGATTTTAAGTCCCTTGCGTCTACCAATTTCGCCACGCCCGCTTTTGATGCCGGGAGATTATAGAGGCGGGAGTCCGGGGACAAGAATTTCTGCGTGGTTCCACCGCTAATTCTTCAAAATTGGGGGAACGCCTAGCCATTGGAAGCGGTGCCGGTGTAATCGAGGCCGTAATGCACCCCGAGGCCGAGTGCCACGATCACGACGACGCTCCAGAAGAGCTTCCATCGCCAACCGCCTGATTTGCGTCTGGAATTTCCAAAACGTGACCGCCCCGGTGCCACACACAGGCGCCCCGGCAGGATCAAGGGAACGGTCCCACCAAGAGTATCCCCCCGGCCTAGTTTGATTTTTCGGCGCATTGCGCCAGCCCTCCTCTATTCGCTGGGGAATCATTGCCGGCTGGCAAGGCGTCAGTTGGGTCTGATTAAGGCGAAATCGTGACAGGGCGCTTTTACTAGGCGACACTATGTCCCCATGGAACGCGGACCATATTTTTACGGCCTTCTGGCAGCGGGTGCAGTCCTGCTCTGGCTGATTTTTCGGGCACGCCAACCGTCTCGGCGCGGGTGGATCCCCATGCTGGCGGTTGCCGGCGCCTGCGCGATCGGTTTCGCCGTCGGCTTTGAAATCTGGCAGGGATAGGCGTTAATCGCTAATGCGCTCCGGCGTAGCACCTAGGTCGCGGATCATCTCCTCCAAGGCCTCAGCCGCGATATCCAGCCGCGCCGGATCGTCGCCGCGCGCCACCAGGGACAGCGAAAACCCCTCCGTCGTCCAATGTGGATAGCTGCCGAAATCGATATCCGGCATCTCTGCTGCCAACGCCCCCAATCGCGCCGCCGCCATGCCTTCTGCGAGATTAGAGCGGATGGTCACCGCGCCCACCGGTCGGCCGGCTTTCAATGTCGGCAAAACACCTTCCAACATCGCCTGCATGATCCGCGGCACGCCCGCCATCACATGGACATTCCGGACGATGAAACCGGGGGCAGCAGAGATCGGATTATCGATCAAGGACGCGCCTTCCGGGATGCGCGCCATGCGGAGCCGCGCCTCGTTCAGTTCCATATCCGTACCCGCATAGTGAACTTCCAGCCGCCTCCGTGCCTCCGGATCAATATCTATCGGCAGATCAAAGGCTTCGGCGACACAATCCGCGGTGATGTCGTCATGGGTCGGACCGATCCCACCAGAGGTGAAAACATAATCATAGGCAGCGGAAAGCCCCCGAACGGTTTCAATGATCACTGCCGGATCGTCGGGAATAACCCGTGCCTCCTTCAGAATGATCCCGACCGCGGCCAATTTCTGCCCAGCGAAGCTTAAATTCTTATCCTGAGTCCGACCGGAGAGAATTTCGTTCCCAATGATCAGAAATGCAGCGGTAACAGTCATTCCCAACGTCCCCCCCGTCGATCAGAAAAAGCTATTCGCCGCATAGGAGGTTACTCCGTTTCGATGGGGTAGTCGGCCTTGCGCCAGCCCATGAAACCGCCATCCATCTCAGCCACAGTCTCAACGCCCATGTCTTTCAAGGTCTTCGCGGCAAGTGCTGACCGCCAAGCGGATGCGCAAAACAGAACCAGTTTCTTCGCTTCCGCAAATTCCGGCTTGTGATAGGGGCTCTGCGGATCAACCCAGAACTCCAACATCCCACGCGGCGCATGCATCGCCCCCGGAATGCGCCCGTCGCGCTGTAATTCCCGCACATCGCGGATATCGACGAATAAGACATCATCCGAGCCATGAAGCGCCCGCGCCTCTTCAAGGGGAATGGTCTCAATCTCAGACTTGGCGGTGGCGACGAGATCTTTAACTGGGGTGATGGCCATCTATTAGACGCTCCTGCATGAGTGATTCCTTCCGGACAGAAAATGCAGCCCCAAAGCAATATTGCAAGGTGCAGGCGGTTGAATTCTCCAGACCAAGCACTGTGCGGCTTCCATTAATTATACTCAAGATAGCAAAATATCTATCATCACCCCAATTTCGCACATTTTCTGTCGCCAAAATTATCTGGGCGTCCTATAAGGAAACATCCACAATCAAAACGTTTAATATTACCATGCTCGCAAGGATAGTTATCGCCGCCCTTATGGCTCTCTGTGCTGCACCAGCGGCTGCAGGGCAGATGCATATTATCCATTGCCTGGGCGGTTGCCCGTCGGGCACGCCTGACACTAACGACACTGTTATCCGACAGATTTATGCACTCTCCGCAAATCCGGATACGAAGTTCGCAGATTGGGTCGCCTATCACATCACCAGGGAAACGATGGGCACGTCCGCGTCTTTGTCGCGGAGTTGGAAGCCTGATGGCTTCTTGGACAAGGAAGAGCGGCTGGAACCCAAGGACTATAAAGGCATTGGGACAGAGCTCGATTCCGACCGAGGTCACCTGGCCCCGTTGGCCTCTTTCGCCGGCACGGTCTTCTGGCGAGATACAAATATACTCAGCAATATTGCCCCGCAGCGCTCGGACCTGAACAAGGGCAGCTGGCTCGATTTGGAAGACGCCGTGCGGGAACTGACATGGGCGAAGCGCCGTGTCTGGGTAATGGCCGGTCCGCTCTATGAGAAGCCGATGAAACAGTTGGGCCATGTGACGGGCGGCAAAGACCACACCGTCCCCTCCGCCTTCTGGAAGGTCGTCGCGACAGAGGATGGCAAGATCGCGGCCTTTATCTTCGAGCAATCTCTCGCGCGAAGTGCCAGCCACTGCGCTCAGATTTCGTCACTGAACGCGATTGAAACACGCTCAGGCCTGACGCTCTTTCCCAATGCCTCCCCCGGTTGGGTCAAGGAAACGCTGAAAGGCGCGCTTGGCTGTTAGGCCTACCTTCAGGACGGCGGATTTCTGCTAGAGCCCATCGATTGTGATTGGCGTCTCAATATCAGCCGGTTCGAAGCCGAACACTTGACCGTAGAAGGATAATTCCGCTTCCAAGGCTGCCTGAATGTTACCCGCCTGTCGGAAGCCATGCCCTTCCCCTTCGAAGAGAACCATGGCCGTCGGGATGCCTTTTTCCCGCAGCTTGCCATGCATGGCCTCAGCCTGGTTTGGCGGGACCACCTTGTCCTCCACGCCTTGCAGGAACAGCACCGGACAATCGAGCCCATCCGCATGATGCAAGGGAGATCGGGCGCGATAGACATCCTTCGACTGAGGATACGGGCCAATCAACCCATCCAAATAGCGGCTTTCGAACTTATGCGTATCGGCGGCAAGGGCCTCCAGATCACCGATCCCATAGGACGAGCACCCCGCCTTAAAGGTGTCATGGAAGGCAAGCGCAGAGAGAACGGTGAACCCGCCTGCACTACCGCCTGAAATGGCGAGACGATCCGGGTCCGCCAAACCTTCCCGCGCCGCCCATTCCGCACCGGCGACACAGTCTTCGACATCGACGATGCCCCACTGCCCGTCCAGCGATTTGCGGTAATCCCGGCCATAGCCGGTGCTGCCACCATAATCTACGTCCAGCACCGCAAAGCCACGCGAGGTCCAGAACTGAATCTTGAGACTATAACCGGGGGAGGTTTGTCCTGTCGGCCCGCCATGCCCCTTCACGATCAGGGGTGGTCTCTCTCTCTCCAGTCCAGAGAAAGCCGCATTGGCCGGTGGATAGTAGAAACCATGGGAAACGCGCCCTCCCCGACTTTCGAAAGAGACTTTTCGGGCGAGTGAAACATCGTCCTCCCGCGGCCTCAGGTCGGTTGAAAGCTTTACGATCCTTTCTTCCCGTTGGTCCAGATCCAGCATTACAGCCGCCGCCGGCGCGCCGGCCCGCTGCCCCAGAAACGCGATCTTCCCCCCGTCAGCGACGAGACCATCAAACCGACACCACCCGGTCTCCAAAGGCGTCAACGTCGGCGCTGACAGATCGAACAGACCAAGCTGCCAATCGCCATCTCTCGCGAAGGCTACAATGGCGCGTGTCTCATCCAAGAACGCATAGGTTCGCATCCCGAACTGCCAATGAGGCAGGCCGAACTCCGCCGGAACATTGAAATGCGCCGGTTCTTCGCCGGCCCGATAGAGGTTCCAGTAACCAGACGCGTCAGAAACATAATAGAGCGTCCCGTCCGGGGCATATTCAGGCTGAAAGATCGATTCATCCTTCCCGCCCGCAATCTCCGCGATGGTCAGAACCGTTCCGTCCGGATTGATCAGCGCTTCCCGGCATCGCGTCCCATCCCAAGGCATGTTGGGATGGGCCCATTCGACCCAGGCCAATCGATCCCCGTTAGGAGACAGCTTGGGCGCGGCATAAAAATCCGCGCCTGCCGCGATGACCTGCCGTGATCCGTCGAAATCCAGGGCGACGAGGCAGTTTTCCGGCTCATTATCCTCGACAATTTTCTCTTCCACACAAATCAGCCGCTCTCGCGCCAAATCAACGGCAAAATCCGCATAGCGCGCACCGGCCTCTCGATAGACAACGTCGATTGTGCCATTCACCGCGATGTGGCGAACCCCATCATCACCGCCATCGCTGAACCAGACCTGCCCATCGCACACAGCAAAGGCGCCGCCGCCATATTCATGCGCCCGGCTTCGCACAGTCAAAGGTGCCGGGGTCAGATCAACAGGCGCCCCGTCGCCACACTGGCGCACCAGGACACTACGCCCTTTCTCCCAGGGGCGTTGTTCCAACCAATACAGATCATCGCCATCCAGTGCGATCCCACCAAGCCCGACGGCCCCCTTGGTGATAAGGTCTGTCGTAATCGGCGATTCCCAACTACCGAATGGGGCAACCTGTCGCGCCACGTCAGTCTTCCTCAGTCACTTGGTAATGGCGGGCAACATTCACCGTCGCCGCAGCCCAGGGACTGTCCTTGGCCCGCGCCTGATGGGCGTCAAAGGCCGCACGATCAACAAATTCCTCATACACATCATATGTATCGGGAGCCCCCTCCCGCTCCGTCACCCGGAACACGATATTGCCGGGCTCCGCCAAGGTCAGACGCACATGCTCCGGCAACGCCGCCGCCACGGAAGCACGATCCGCCTCCGGCACAACAATGTGACCGCTCAGGGTTACTTTCTTCGGCATAAGGGCTCTCCCACTCTATATTCAGCGCAGCAGATGCGCCGTCCAAACAACCATATTCTTTGTTTCTTAGTTCTCTTGCGAACGCATACAGCTATTCATAAACGAATTTACGTCTCCCGATACCTGTCAGTTTATAAGGTCAAAGTCGACAAGAGACTCCAAATTCAATTGTCCCACAAAATCTAATTCACTCTCAAACATCAACAAGGCCACCCCGCCTGTCAGTCCGAGCTTTCCGTTAATACCGCCACCGTCTCTTAGAATTTTGAGACGCGATGACCGCAAAGTTAACCTAACAATCCTATTCGCCTCGTTCGAATGCAACGCCGTTACGCCGTGAATTGTCCATGTTCATTCCCCGGACGACAAAAGCTTAAGGGGAGCAAGCTCCCCCTTAGAACCCCCTCAAGAGGTAAAGAATCACGATTTAGAAACAATCCTGGCGACACGGAACCCAATACTATAGTACCGGATGTCGGTGAAGGTCCTGAACCGATTGGCGGAGCGGAGGCCAACTGGATAGCTGAGCCAGCCCCCGCCGCGAAAAACACGCTTTGAACATTTTCCTGTTGTTCGTGCTTTTCCGTTATTTGGTGCACCCTTATAGCTATCGTTCCAGCAATCCTCTACCCATTCCAAAGCATTGCCCAAAACATCATGAACACCAAATCCATTCGCTTTATAACGACCTACAGAGTTCGTAAATTCTGCACCATCCCGACATGAGTAAATTCTCTTGCTGTTTCGAGACAGGCTTCTGTTCGCCGCATCCGTCTCGTCAGAAACGTTTGCGTAACCACACCCATTCTTGTTGCCGCGATCATCCCCCCAGTATCGCATGGTCGTTGTGCCAGCACGCGCAACATATTCCCATTCAGACTCGCTCAACAATCGATAGTTCTGGCCTGTCTTTATACTAAGCCAGCTAGTATAGGCTTTCGCATCTTCCCAGCTCACACATACAACCGGATGATCATCCGACTGCCCATACCCAGGCGAACTCCAGTTCTTTCCAGTCTCTTCTCGCCATTCCCATTTTTTCGTATCTTTATCGTGATTGACAACCCAACAATTGTTGCCTGTTTTATGGCCAGTTTCGTTCACAAAGTTGTTGAACTGACCGCGTGTTACTTCAAACACGCCAACTGCCAGCCCATCCGAGATAGATACTTGGTGCTGCGGCGACTCCCAATTCGCCCACTCTCGCTTCGCCCCCTGTTCTACATACCAGTCTTGCTCATACTTTGGGCTACCCATCGTAAAACGACCGCCCGGAACAACGATCATCTCAGGACAATCCGTACAGTCTCGGAACTTAACGCCCGGCGAATATTCCAACTGATCATACGTTCCGACAGCCACTTGCGTATTCGAGGATGACCCTGTTGCTGTTTCTGTAGTAGCCGGTTGCGCAGGACTTGGAGCCGGATCAAAAGACGTCAACAAATCGCCATGAACAAAACCAGACTTGCCGCCGGAAAGGGCAACTCGGTACCAATCAGACCCAAGTACCTTACCCGTAACACGCACACGCTCTCCCCCACGGGCACGGCCAACGCGCTTCTCCGACGTGCTCGGCCCAGCCCGCACATTCACATTGCCTGATGCCTTAATACGACGTTCCTCCGACAGTTCCGCAATCTCAGGCCCAGACGCCGGGTCAATCGCCGCTACCTGCGTCTGCTGTAGCTCGCTTAGGCGAATACGCGCCAAGCCCGCAAATTTACCATTCGGGTAAGCTGTCAAATAGGCCTCAAATGACGCCGGGTTCGTGCTCGTCTGAACCGACTGCCAGAATAGCGCATCTGCATTTACCGTCTGACCGGAACTATTCCCGGACCCACTGGAACCACGACCCGCAAAATAAAAGTCGCCCGTCAAAGACGACGAATCCCACGGGGTCTGTAGCTTCGCCGTCTTCTCCAACACTTCCAAGCGCGTTCGCTTAAAGGCTTGTTCAACGGTCAGGTCCGGCATTTGAATTGCCTTTACCAATGCCTTCGTAAAGGGGCTGTTTCGTCCAGCGCCATCCAATGCCTTTTCATCCGGTGCCGTCGCATAACCGATATAACTTCCCATCGGCGCGACCATCTTTGCGAGACCGCGTGTCGACGTTGTTCCACGATAGCTTTTAGTCTTGAAGGGGTTATCCCGGCAGGAATCCAGGAACACCATGTTAATGGCATTCCCCGCATTCTCCATCTGTCCCAATACCCAATTGGCGCTGACGGCGAATAGTTCCAGTTCGGACTCGTCCCGGACATCCAGGTTCAAGGGAAGCAGATAATTAACACCGTTCGACTGAACTCCATGGCCTGCATAATAGAACAGCCCGACCGCATCCTTGCCCGAAGATCGAAGCTTGCGCCCAAACTGGACAATCGCGCGCTCCATACCCGCCTTGTCCTGATCGATCGCGCTGATCACGTCGAAGTCGAGCTTCTTCAACGTGGACATCATGAGGGTTGCGTCATTCGCAGGGTTGGGAAGCGCTTGGATATTCGTGTAACCGCCATTCCCGATCACCAACGCCACACGCTTTTCCGCCACAGCGGACGATGGCGTTGCAAAGTTGAACAACACCATAACCAACAAAACGCATAGGCTTCGGACCATCTTTGCATTCCCCTCTCAGGCCATCCTCAATGGTGCCAAAACACCGCAATCCCCGCAAGGGTCGGACATATATTCGAATACCAGTTATGATTTGTGAGGCAACACTATGTGCCTAGTTTTAACCTGTCGGGTCGCCCCAAATGCAAAAACGGCCTCCGCTGACTATGCGTAGGCCGTTTGATAAAGCGGGATAAATTTGGTTGCGGGGGTAGGATTCGAACCTACGACCTTCAGGTTATGAGCCTGACGAGCTACCGGGCTGCTCCACCCCGCGGGGGTGTTGTGTTTGTTGTGGTTGTTTCTTGGGGATTTTGTTTTGAGTAATTGTGTATGAGTGTCTGGATTTTGTTTTGTTTGCTTATGTTTCCGTCATCAGAAGACTTGGCGGCGACCTACTCTCCCGCGGCTTAAGCCGAAGTACCATTGGCGCTGGCGGGTTTCACGGCCGAGTTCGGGATGGGATCGGGTGTTGGGCCCGCCGCTAGGGCCACCAAGTCGTCAGATGACGGAATTGGTTTTGTTTCTGATTTTGTATCTGGCTTTGTGTCTCAATCGCCGGGGGACCACACGATGGCCCTTGTCTTTAGCGCCTGATATGGCGCGGCGCCCGGCGTATGAGAGCGCAAACTTATAAAGCGAGTTATTCGATGCTGAGCTGATCGCGTCGATCCGTATTTATAAACCTTGAGGTTTTTAAGCCTTTTGGTTTTTAAAGCCTCTCTGGTTCACAAACCTTTTGGGTTCATGAGGCCATTGGGCCTTGGATCGGCGGTTCAGCGTAATGATGTGTGTGTTCCATAAACCTCGTCCATGCGGTGATGGTATATCCGGAGATCTTCCGGTTTTTACCGTCATGCGCGGATCTGGATTGTTTGGAAGTCTATTGAGGGATTAGTAAGGCTTAGCTTCACGTGTTACCACGCTTCCACACGCCTCCTATCAACGAGGTGGTCTACCTCGGCTCTCAGGCGAGACCTGGTTTTGAGGGGGGCTTCCCGCTTAGATGCCTTCAGCGGTTATCCCGTCCGCACATAGCTACTCGGCTGTGCCGCTGGCGCGACAACCGATCCACCAGTGGTGCGTCCATCCCGGTCCTCTCGTACTAGGGACAGCGCCTCTCAAGTCTCGTACACCCACGGCAGATAGGGACCGAACTGTCTCACGACGTTCTAAACCCAGCTCACGTACCACTTTAAATGGCGAACAGCCATACCCTTGGGACCTGCTCCAGCCCCAGGATGTGATGAGCCGACATCGAGGTGCCAAACACTTCCGTCGATGTGGACTCTTGGGAAGTATCAGCCTGTTATCCCCGGAGTACCTTTTATCCGTTGAGCGATGGCCCTTCCATGCGGGACCACCGGATCACTATGACCGACTTTCGTCTCTGCTCGGCCTGTCGGCCTCACAGTCAGGCGGGCTTATGCCATTGCACTCAACAGCCGATTTCCGACCGGCTTGAGCCCACCTTCGCGCGCCTCCGTTACTATTTGGGAGGCGACCGCCCCAGTCAAACTACCCACCACGCAGGGTCCCGGGCCCGGGTTCACGGGCCGCGGTTAGACGACAAGATTGTCAAGGGTGGTATTTCAAGGTTGGCTCCACGGCACCTGGCGGCACCGCTTCATAACCTCCCACCTATCCTACACAAAACAATCCTGTCGCCACTGCGAAGCTGTAGTAAAGGTTCACGGGGTCTTTCCGTCTGACCGCGGGAACTCCGCATCTTCACGGAGAATTCAATTTCGCTGAGTCCGCGTTGGAGACAGTAGGGCAGTCGTTACGCCATTCGTGCAGGTCGGAACTTACCCGACAAGGAATTTCGCTACCTTAGGACCGTTATAGTTACGGCCGCCGTTTACCGGGGCTTCAATTCGGTGCTCTCACACCTCCTCTTAACCTTCCGGCACCGGGCAGGCGTCAGACCCTATACGTCGTGTTCACCACTTCGCAGAGCCCTGTGTTTTTAGTAAACAGTCGCCACCCTCATTTCTGTGCCCCCACGCCCTGGTTGCCCAAGGCGAGGGCCCCCTTCTCCCGAAGTTACGGGGGTATTTTGCCGAGTTCCTTCAACGCGGTTCTCTCAAGCGCCTTGGTATACTCTACCAGTCCACCTGTGTCGGTTTGGGGTACGGTCTAAAGCTGGGGCTATTTCCTGGAACAGTTTCACTGCTACCACAATCCAATAAGCGGTAACAATTTACACCATCCGTCAACTCCCAGCAGGCCCTGGAATATTAACCAGGTTCCCATCGCCTACGCCTTTCGGCCTCGGCTTAGGGGCCGG
>SPJL01010281.1_pt1 | contig 16009 bp, 18 predicted proteins | sample 3741751 | NCBI WGS metagenome assembly SPJL01 (sample SAMN10925998, study PRJNA522277) | cold seep metagenome | isolation source: Elba SIP-enriched marine methane seep metagenome, extraction at timepoint T3 | place: Italy: coast of Elba, Mediterranean Sea | reverse complement strand
TTGCATTAGCACACAAGCTATTAAAGATCGTTTATTTGTTAATCGAGCGAGGCGATTATTACCGGGATGCTGAGATTGATTACGAAGCATTATCTGTAGAAAGAAATGCTCCGCGGTGGATAAAAAAACTTAAAAAATTTGGCTACATAGCAGCTTAAGCCAAATTAAATGCTATTTTTTATGGCTTTAAAGAGTCAGGTCATTGTTTGCCTCCCGTTCAAGGTTTCTTTCACGGTAACATTTAATATAGAAATGTGTCCCATATTAAAAAATGATTATTGCGCCGCTGGCGGTTTAATATTTCTATGAGGTGGAGATTCAGTTCTGACGGTGTCTGTTTGTTAATGGTTTTGAGAAACGTCAAAAATTAGCTATGCCGATGCCGACTCCAGTGGCGATATTGAGTGCGGCAAAAATTGTGCATGTACCATGGCGTTTATCGTCATGCGTCATCGTCCTCTCTGGCGCTTCCTGGCGCATTTGTCACCCGGCCATCTTTCTGAGTATGCGGATAACGCAAAAGCGGTGACAAATTTACTACACTTGGAGAAAAGGGGAAACTAAATAGCGTGTAAGTGCTTGAAAAAATGGGGTGAACGATGGGGCTCGAACCCACGACAACCGGAATCACAATCCGGGGCTCTACCAACTGAGCTACGCTCACCATAATATGAAGTGCAAGAATGGCACGCTTGGCAGGATTCGAACCTGCGACCCACGGCTTAGAAGGCCGTTGCTCTATCCAGCTGAGCTACAAGCGCAAATCGTGGTCGGGGTAGAGGGATTCGAACCCCCGACATCCTGCTCCCAAAGCAGGCGCGCTACCAAACTGCGCTATACCCCGATTTGAACCTTGTAAGGAGAACCTCGAACAGGTATCCTGCAAAGATCGACAATAATACTTTTCGATTACTGTAACGTCAAGTTATTTATCAGCCCTATTGGCTAAAATGTTATTGCAGTTTGGCTTTGACAATTTGATAGATTTCTTCGGTTTTGATGTCTGCACTTGCCAGTAAGGATTCCAGTTCGGCAATCCTGGCATCGGCAAAATCCTTGTCTTTAATGCTGCCGGCGTTAATGTAGACATTCAATGCCGCACTTTTTAATGCAGCGTATCCTGCCATGACAGCAACGCCAGCATCACTGATGACGCCAAGATTACCCTTGTTCGCGGCGATCTGGCTGAGTTCAATGGCTTCCCGACAGGCTTTTGCGCAGGCCAGAGGAACTTCAGTCGCTTCTTTTAAAACTGTCTGGATTTGCGCACTGCGCTCGGCTTTTTGTTGCTCGGTTTCTTTGGGCAGACTGTAGCAGGCCATCAATTTATCAAAGACATCGACATCGGCTTTAATCATACCGGTTAATTGTTCGCGCAGGGCTTCTGATGTTTCCAGTAATGCTTTCATGTCAGCTTCAACTTCGGCGTATTTTGGTTTGCCGATGGTCAGGTTGCAGACCATGCTGGTGAGCGCTGCTGATTGTGCGCCCATCACGGCTGCCGCACTGCCGCCGCCTGGGGTCGCGGCTTTGCTGGCCAGTTCCTGCAGGAAGGTATCTATGGATTTGTCTTTAATTTCGCTCATAGTTAATAATAAATAAAAATGTTGTTCAGCCGCTCTCGTCAACATGAGAGCGGTGAGGAAGGAATTAGCTTGCGCGCCGCCAGGTGGTGATACCGCCGGGCGCATCTTCAAGTACAATGCCCTGGTCTTTTAACTGATCACGGATCTGGTCAGCTAAAGCCCAGTTTTTTTCTTTCTTGGCATCGATGCGTTGCTGGATCAGTGTGTTGACGTCTTCTTCAGTAAGGCCATCTGCATCGTTTCCACCTTTTAGAAAGGTATCCGGGTCATCCTGCAAAATACCCAGGTGCAGGCTAAGAAATTTCAGCGTGTAAGCCAGGGTTTGCTGACGCTCTCCCGCATCTGTTTTATTCAGTTCGCGGGCAATCTCAAATAATACTGACAGGGCAACGGCTGTGTTGAAATCATCATTCATTGCATTTTCAAATTCGGCAATGAGCTTTTTATCGGCCTGTTCGGTGGAGATTTCAATGCCACGCAACGCGGTATACAAACGGGTCAATGCGGTTTGCGCTTCATCCAGCTGTTCGTCAGAATAATTTAACGGGCTGCGGTAATGGCTGGAGAGAATGAAAAAGCGAATGATTTCCGGTCGATATTGCTTAAGCACTTCGCGAACAGTGAAAAAATTACCCAGCGATTTGGACATTTTTTCTTCATTCACGCGTACAAAGCCATTGTGCATCCACAGGTTGACGAATTTATCGCCAGTGGCCCCTTCCGATTGCGCGATCTCGTTTTCATGGTGCGGAAACTGTAAATCCATGCCCCCGCCATGAATATCAAAATGAGTCCCCAGGCAGCACGTGGACATGGCCGAACACTCTATATGCCAGCCCGGTCTCCCCTGTCCCCACGGAGATTCCCAGGCAGGCTCTCCGGCTTTGGCCATTTTCCATAGCACAAAGTCCAGCGGATTCCGCTTGGCGTTATCGACTTCCACGCGCTCACCGGCCTGCAATTCATCCAGGTTTTTACCCGACAACTGGCCATACTTGGCAAATTTATTGACCGAATAAAACACATCGCCATTACCGCCGACATAGGCCAGGCCGTTGTCGATCAACTGTTGAATCATGGCCAGAATATCGTCCATGGATTGCGTTGCCCTGGGCTCAATGTCCGGTGGCAGTACCGCAAGCGCGCGCTCGTCCTCATGCATGGCATCAATAAAGCGTTCGGTTAACGCGCTGAAATCTTCACCGTTTTCATTGGCGCGTTTAATGATCTTGTCGTCAATATCGGTAATATTGCGCACATAAGTCAGGTCATAACCCAGATAACGGAAGTAGCGGGCGACGGTATCAAAGACCACCATAACGCGCGCGTGACCAATATGGCAGTAGTCATATACAGTCATGCCACACACGTACATGCCCACCTTGCCTTCAATGCGGGGGGTAAAAGCTTCTTTGTTACGACTCAGGGTATTGTAGATTTTTAACATCTCTGGCGATGGGTTGGAAAAACTTATTCAATTTAACAAGTATCGGCCTTCTCTTTCAAGCAAAAAACAAATAGAATCTGCGCCTTACACAGATAACAGGAAGAGGTTATGATTCGAGGTGTTTCTGCGCTAGCGCTGTTATTTTTTTCCACATTATTATTTGCTACGGAAGTCAAAATGTCTGAAAACAAAGTTAAGTTGACCACCAACCTGGGTGACATCACTATTGAACTGGAGACGGATAAAGCACCGCTTTCATCAGAAAATTTCATCAATTATGTAAAGTCCGGGTTTTATGAAGGCACTATTTTTCACCGCGTGATTCCGGGCTTTATGGCGCAGGGTGGTGGCTTTGATAAGGATTTCAAGCAAAAGGAAACCAGCGCAGCTATCAAGAATGAAGCCGATAACGGCCTGAAAAACGAGCGTGGCACATTGGCCATGGCGCGTACCCCTGATCCAGATTCTGCAACTGCCCAGTTCTTTATCAATTACAAAGACAACGATTTTCTAAACTTTTCCAGCCCAACGCCTAATGGCTGGGGTTATGCTGTGTTCGGTAAAGTGGTTGACGGCATGGATGTGGTTGATGCGATGGCCGAGGTACCGACAGGTAATAATGGCATGCATCAGGATGTGCCAAAAACAGACATCGTGATCGAAAAAGCGGAAATATTAGCCGAATAAGCAATAATTTCCTATGAGCCAACAACAGGAAGTTTTGTTTCTGTCGGATCTTCACATATCCTTTGAAAAAAAGGACATTACCCGACATTTTCTAAACTTCCTGCAACATCGTGCTCTACAGGCGCAGGCCGTCTATATTTTGGGCGACTTGTTTGATGCCTGGGTGGGCGATGATGACAATACCCATCCGAACAAAACGATCAAACAGTCACTCAAAGCCCTGGTGGATGCAGGGATACAGGTTTTTTTGCACGTCGGCAATCGCGATTTCCTGATCGGCCAGGATTTTGCCAGGCAAACCGGTGTGACCCTGTTGGGTGATTATCAAGTTATTGACCTGTTTGGCACGCCTACATTACTCACACATGGCGATTTGCTATGCAGTGACGATGTGGCCTATCAGGACTTCCGTAAAAAATCGCGAACCGAACAATGGCAGCAAAATGTACTGAGCAAGCCGCTGTGGCTGAGACTACTGGCGGCACGCTGGTATCGTATGCGCAGTCACTATCACAAAAAAGGAAAAAACCAGGACATTATGGATGTCAATCAAGGCACCGTAGAGCAGGTGATGCGTGAACACGGCTGTACATGTTTGATTCATGGCCATACCCACAGGCCGGCGGTGCATGATTTCAAGTTGGATGACAAGCCCGCACAACGTATTGTCCTTACAGACTGGCAGGCGCAAAAAGCAGAGGTGTTATGTTGCCGGGAAGATGGTTTTCAGCGTGTTGATTTAACCTGACTTTTGAGCCAAAGTTATAACAAAATCCGTTTCAATCTCCAGTCCCTCCGCGTGCATAATTTGTTGGCGCATGTGTGGTTTTGCACGCCAGGCAAACGGCGTCATGTCCAGTAATGCTATACGTTGCTCCTGATCAGGCTGAATAGTGAACGGTAGGCGTTGTGTTTCAATGTGGGTGAAGCCTTCAGGTAGCTTGCCTTCTACAGCGTGTTGTTTTACGTCAGGATAAATATATTCTCTCAATTGCCATAAATGACGCGGGCCGGGGGTGACGGTAAGCAGTTTGCCATCAGCGTTTAACAGACGTTTGATTTCGTTGTCATTAGAGGGGGCATACACGCGAAAAATGACATCAAAAAAAGCATCGGAATAGGGCAGTCGATTGTTGCTGGCGACAATAAAACGTGCGTCAGGTTGTTTTTTGGCTGCGGCCAGAATCGCATTTTTGGCAATGTCGGCACCATGTAAATCGAGATCTTGATGGTGGCTTTTTGCTTCCAGTTGTCGGCTGTAATAACCTTCACCACACCCCATATCCAGCACATGCAATGGCGTGGTTGCCAGGCAATGGCGGTCAAGCATCGCCGCTATAGCATCTGCCATCGGCTGGTAAAACCCGGCCTCAAGAAAATTCCGCCGCGCTCGCATCATCGCCCGACTGTCTCCCGGCTCTTTGGATTTTTTTTGCTGCACCGGAAACAGGTTTAAATAACCTTCTTTGGCCAGATCAAAATGATGTTTGTTGTCGCAGTAATAACCCTGAGATGCTTGATGCAGCTTTAACGGCGATTGGCAGATGGGGCAGATGTAAGACATATGGGTTAGCATTCACCTCAGTATTCTATGGTTAAATGTTCTACTCGCTTGAATTCTCGAATATGATCAGTAACAAGGATAGCCTCAACTGAGATACAGCGGCCCGTTATCAGAGTATCATTTTGGCCAATAGGGGGGACGGTTGATTGGAGAGACTGTTTCATTAAAGTGGCTGCATTTACGGCCTGGTTTTTACCATTTTTAAATAAGCTGGCTGTTGCCATCGGTACCTCCTGAAGTTACTACCACGAAGGTAGCACAGGCTTACTATATGACAAAAAGAGGGGGGTAAAATAGATTCTGAGGCAGGGAAATTGTGAGAACCAGGCTATGGGTTATCACAGCTCCCCGGCTTGCAGCCGCAGGTTTTGCCGCAGCCCATGCCCTCTTCTTTGGCGGGGCCAAGCTCCGGGTGGCGGGCGGCGAATTTACGAGAGGCGTGCTGGACAAGTATCCAGCCGCCCATCAGGGAAAATATTACGCCCATGGCGATGAGAAAGTTGATCATAGTTATGCTGTGGAGCCGCCGAGTCCGGCAAAGCCCATGAAAGTCATTGATAATATGCCTGCCAGCATCATGCTGAGTGCCGCAGCTTGTGTGATATTGGGCAGGTTGGACAGTTCCAGCTTTTCGCGTAGCCCGGCCATCAGCATGATGGCTAGTCCGAAACCGGCGCCGGCACCCAGGCTGAAGGCGACGGATTGCAGGAAATTATAGCCACGCACGGTTTGGAACAGGGCCACGCCGAGAATTGCGCAGTTGGTCGTAATCAAGGGAAGAAATATCCCCAGCGCACGGAACAGTGCCGGGCTGAATTTTTTCAGTGTTATCTCCACCAGTTGTACTGATGACGCGATGATGGCGATATAGCTGATCAGGCGCAGGAATTCCAGCTCGTATTTAACCAGAACGGTATTGATGGCATAGGCGCAAACTGAACTGATAAACATGACGAACATGGTCGCCAGTCCCATGTTGAACGCGGTGTCGCGTTTGCCGGAAACGCCGACAAAGGGACACAGGCCCAGAAACATGGCGAGCACGAAATTGTTGATTAAGAACGCGCTGAGAAAGATAAAGCTCAGTGATTCGGGGTTCATGACGACACCTGATTTTGTGGCACTGAACACTGCGAGGCAGATTCTTCATCCAGCAATTTGCCGGTTTTGCGCTGTTCTATGTAGTTGATGAGCAACAGCCAGCAGCCGAGCACGATAAAGCCACCTGGAGGCAGAATCATGACGACCCACGGCTCAAAATTGCTGCTGAACACCTGATAACCGAGTAATTGTCCTGCACCGAGCAGCTCACGCACTGCGCCGAGCATAACCAATGCCAGGGTAAATCCCAGTCCCATGCCGGTGGCGCTGATGACTGATTTGCCGAAACCATTTCTGTAAGCATAGGCTTCCGCACGCCCCAGAATCAGGCAATTGACCACGATTAACTGGATGAAGGCACCGAGTTTATTGTACAAATCCAGGCTAATCGCCTGAATAATGTAGTCCACCAGTGTCACAAAGGTGGCGATAATGACGATGTAGGTGGTGATGCGTACCGGCTTGGGGATCAGGTGGCGCAATGCTGAGACCAGTGCATTGGAGCAGACCAGCACAAACAGCGTGGCGATGCCCATGCCCAGCGAGTTCTCCACGGTGTTGGTGACAGCCAATACCGGGCATAGCCCGAGCATCATGACGAAGACCGGGTTTTCTTTCCATAAGCCTGCCGTAAAGTCCTGCACGCTTAACGGGGTTTCTGTATTTTTCGGGTTTGCCATAATTATCTCATTCCAATGGGCTGGCGTTGTTGAGTAAATTCAAATGTCTGGTAATCAGCGGATGATATTTCTGCCCGCTTTGATTTAACATGCGGCCTACGGCATTTGAGGTGATGGTCGAGCCGGAAATGGCATCAATTTGCCATGCGTCCTGTTTAGTGCCGTTGCGTACCGTTTTGATCACATTCATCAGGCCCGTTGCATCATCGTTTACTTTAGCATCCAGACAATTAAAGTTGGCCAGAAATTCCGCATTGGTGGTGATTTGCGTACCAAAGCCGGGTGTTTCCGTACTTTTTAGCACATCGTAGCCAGTAATACAGCCATTAAACGGATTATAAGCATACAGTAAACGCACCGTATCCTGATATCCCTGGGCGGCGGCCGGTAGCGCCAGGCCAATCAATTTACCGTTTTGGTCGTAACCGGCAAACAGAAGCTCGCCATGTTGATCATCTGTAACTTGTGTCAGCACATCGTCTTTGACCAGGAAGGTCAGGCGTGTTTTTGCCTGAGGCAATACGTTGAAAATAGCACGTTCGGTCGCCTGGCGCTGGTTCTCGGCAATAATAGGGGTGGTGAATTCATACACCAGCACGACCAGCAACCCGGATAACATGGCGACAATAGCCAGCGTAATAATCAGCGATGAACTGGATGGCAGTGAAGGGGCAGGGGGCGTTTCACTCATTATTTGCCTCCTTTCTTGCGCGTGCCATAGATTTTCGGCTGAGTGTAGGATTCAATTAGCGGGGTCGCTGCATTGCCGAACAAAATAGCATACATGATTGATTCTGTCAGGCCGCCGAACAGACGGATAATCACGGTTAAAAAACCGACCAGCAAGCCGAAAATAAATATACCCAACGGCGTCACTGGCGAAGCCACCATGTCGCTGGCCATAAATATCGAGGCAAACATCAGCCCGCCGGCCAGCACCATAAATAAGGGTGAAGGATAGTCGGTCGGGTCGATGAGATAAAAAACACTGGCAGTCAATACGGTGCCGGTGATGACGGCGGCCGGAATCCGCCAGTCCAGCATTTTGCGATACACCAGATAGCCACCGCACAGTAAAATCAGAATCGCCGAGCTTTCGCCAACGGCGCCGTTGGTCATACCCAGCAACAGTTGTTCGCTGTCGGTAAAAATATTTTGATACTTCATTAATGAAAGCGGGGTGGCGCCAGTGTAGCCATCCGGTGCAACCGTCATGCTCCATGCCTCTGTAGGCAAGGGTTTCATGAAAGGGATGGCTAAAGTTGACGGAATCAACTCGCTGAAGCGGCCTTCGGCAAAGGCAGGCGTCCAGGTGGTAATGGACACAGGAAAAGCCGCCTGCACAAAGGCGCGGCCGACCAGTGCCGGATTGAAAACATTAAAACCGATGCCGCCAAACAGGGTTTTACCCATGGCGATAGCCGTAAAGCCAGCTACTGCAGCCATCCACAATGGAAAGCCGGGGGGCAGGCTCATTGACAGCATCAGGCCGCTGATGACCGCACTGAAATCGGAGACTGTGGATTTCTTGCCGGACAACGTGCAAAAAAGCTGTTCGGTTAATGCGCAGCTGAGCGTGGTGGTTATCATCAACAGCAACGCGCTAAGACCAAACTGATACACGCCGTACACGGCAATGGGCATTAGGGCATACACCACGTTGCGCATGATTTCCGCTACAGTCGGTGCCTTGCGAATATACGGCGAGGTGCGGATGTCTATTTTAGGGGATGGTTTAGCCATTTTGGATATGCCGCTCCCGATTTAGCGCTTTGGCGATGCGGAAATATTGCACCAGCGGAATATTGGATGGGCACACATAGCTGCAGCACCCACATTCAAAACAGTCGTTTAAATGATAATCTTTTTCCATCACGTCATAGCGTCGTTTGGCCGCCAATTGGCCCAGTTCTGACGGGTTCAGGTTGATCGGGCAGGCCTGCAGGCACATCGAGCATTTAATGCAAGGCTGGATGTCATCACGTTTGGTGGCGCGTTTATCCAGCACCAGCACGGCTCCAGTGCCTTTGGTGACCGGTGTTTCCAGCGACGATACCGGCAGTCCCATCATCGGGCCGCCAAGAATCAGCTCGGCTTCTGCACCGGTAAACCCGGCAAAATCGAGGATATATTTCAGCGGGGTGCCGATCGGGACAATGTAATTTCCCGGACGCTCAAGTTCATCGCCGGTGACGGTGATAATACGTTCAATTAACCCCTGGCGATTAGGTAACAGGCTGCCCATTTCCGCCATGGTGGCGACGTTAAAAATCGCCAGCCCAATTTCTGACGGCAGGCCACGGGACGGGATTTCTACGCCCAGCAGCGATTTTACCAGCATTTTTTCCGCACCTTGCGGGTATTTGGTTTCTACCGCTTCTACCGAGATCAGGTTGTCATCAGGCAAACGATCACGGATAACATCCATAACCTCCCGTTTATTGTTCTCAATACCGATAATCGCCTTGTCGGCATTGACTGCCTTGATGGCAATGTTAATACCGGTCATCATGGCGTCCACTTTTTCCAGCATCACGCGGTGATCAGTAGTTAAAAACGGTTCGCATTCACAGCCGTTAATTACCACCGTATGAATATTACGTTCCTTGGGTACCATCATTTTGGCGTAGGAAGGAAAGCCCGCGCCGCCCAGTCCAACCAGTCCGGTTTCCTTGACTGCGGAAATGATTTGCGTGCTATCCATGCTCAGGTAATCCTGAGGGCCCCCTGCCAGCGGAATTTGCGGAGAACTGGGTGATGTCGTGATGATAATGGATTTAACCTTTGGCCCTTTAGCACTGGGCATTAATTCGATATCCTTGACGGTGCCGCTGACACTGGCGTGAATCGGAACGGACAAGGCGTTTTCCGCCGGCTCTGCAATCAATTCTCCACGCTCGACAAACTGTCCCTTGTGTACAATAGGGATAGCGGGCGCACCAATATGCTGGGAAAGCGGCAAGACAATTTCCGGCGCAAAAGCCAGCCGGATGGTTTTTTTGCGGCTGGTTTCGTCCTTGTACTCCGGCGGATGAATCCCGTGCGGAAAGGTCTTTTTGGAAAAAAGCTGTAATAAACCCATTAAAGATAAAAGCAGGAAAATGAAACTAATCAGAGTAGAACGATTGCTGTCGGTTCAACAGGATGTTTCAGGCAAGCGCACGAAAAGCCCAAAAAATGTAATGTTATTATGGGCTTGTTAATGAATCATTATAAAAGATCGCGCCTTTTCTATCCATTGTTTCGCATGTGTAGCTTATGACGCGTGCCGATTTGAAACAGGAACAACAATGGCAGCCGTTCATGAAATAGCCGGCTGGGCAGGGGCAGCTTTATTGCTGACCGGGTTTATCTGGGGGCTGATGCGCACAGACGTCAGCTGCAGACCCGCCTACTTGCTGATGAATATTGCCGGGGCGCTGGGCATCATTATCAATACTTACAGTGTAGGTGCGTATCCGGCGATGACATTTAAGGAGCCTCTGATTAAGTTGGTTAGAATTTAGCGCAGAAAAAACTGTCGCTATTTTTCGCGAAGTGAGCAGTAATAGTCATTCTATTGCGCCGATCTTCGTGGAAAATAGCGACAGTTTTAGCAAGCTAAAAATAATTGGACTTGATCAGAGGTTCCTTAATATAGTGTGGATGCTGGTGGCGGTCGTCTCGCTGATCAAAAAATTAGTAAAAGGATAAGTCATGCACATATGGGTCGATGCCGATGCCTGCCCCAAACCGGTCAAGGAAATTCTATTCCGCGTGGCCAATCGCACGGAAACGTCCTTGACCCTGGTAGCCAATCATTTTGTACAAACGCCACCTTCAAAATTTATTAAGTTCAAGCAAGTACAATCCGGACTGGATGCAGCGGATAATGAAATCGTCAGGCGTATGGCGGCAGATGATCTGGTGATTACCGGCGATATTCCGCTGGCGGATGAGGTATTGGACAATGGCGGGCATGCCATTAATCCCCGCGGTGAACGCTACAGTAAAGAAAATATCAAACAGATGTTGAATATGCGAGATTTTATGGAAACCTTGCGCTCAAGCGGTATGCAGACGGGTGGGCAGTCGGCGTTGAATGCGGCAGATATCCAGGCGTTTGCCAATCAGCTGGATCGGTTTATGGCGCAGCAGAAAAAGAGTCAGACGAAGTGAGCACTGAAAAAACTATCCGTTGGGGAATGATCGGCTGCGGCCAGGTCACAGAAGTAAAAAGTGGGCCAGGATTTCAAAAGGCAGATCATTCCTGTCTTCATGCTGTCATGTGCCGCAATGGTGAGTTAGCTAAAGACTATGCGCAGCGTCACGGGGTGCCGAAATATACCGATGACAGTGATGAATTGATTCATGATTCTGAAGTGGATGCGGTATACATTGCGACGCCACCGCACGTTCATCATGACTATGTTCAGCAGGTGGCCAAGGCGGGTAAGCCGGTGTATGTGGAAAAACCAATGGCTTTGAATTATCAGCAGTGTATAGACATGAACACGGTTTGTGAGAAGGCGGGTGTCCCATTATGGGTGGCGTATTATCGGCGTGCATTACCCAAGTTTCTAACCATAAAATCGCTGCTTGAAAAGGGCTTGATTGGTGAGACTCGTTCGGTGATGGTGACGTTCACCCGGCCGTTTACCCATGACCTGGGCAAGCCGCTGCCCTGGCGGGTACAGCCTGAAATCGCCGGTGGCGGATTTTTTATGGACCTGGGCTGTCATACGCTGGATTTTCTGGATTTCTTGTTTGGCCCCATCCAGCATGTTGCAGGTCATGTTAGCAATCAGGGCAAAAAATATCCCGCTGAAGATACCGTGAGTGGCAGTTTTATGTTTACAAACGGGATTTTGGGAAGTGCAATGTGGAGTTTTGATAGCTTTGTGTATCAAGACAAAGTAGACATCATCGGCACTCATGGAATGCTGACGTTTTCTTCATTTGGCACAGACCATCTTCAATGTATTTCAAAAAATGGCGAGCAGCAAATTACAATTGATCATCCGAAGCATGTGCAGCAACCCTTGATTCAAAGTATGGTGAATGAATTAAACGGGCAGGGGAAATGTCCGAGCGATGGGATGAGTGCAGCGCGAACAGCAAAAGTGATGCAGGCAATGATGAGCGGGGAGCCTTTTTAAACATGAGCAGGTCGCTTAAAACACTGGGTTTGGACGACATCTTGTGCTAGATTTAGCGGATTTTTATGCATTTATGGACAATCAGGTTCAGACGAGGCGTGGTATAGGTATAGGAATGATAAAGGGAAAGTACAGATTAATGAGTTCTGTTTTATTCGCAGGCGCACTATTGCCGAGTGCCGTCTTGCAGGCCGATGCACTGTCTCAGGCCATCAGGACTGAAACGGCGACCAACGAGGCAGCCATTCGTTCGCAAAAAAAGATCGACGGGTTAAGTGACAAGACGCGCGAAATGCTGGAACAGTACCGTTCTGCCGTGCATCAAAGCAAAAACCTGAAAACCTATAATGCGCACCTCAATGATTTGCTGACGTCGCAGCTGGAAGAAAAGGCATCATTGCAGCAGCAGTTATTGGATATTGAAACCACCCAACATGACGTTGTGCCACTGATGCTACGCATGCTGGAAAGCCTGAAATCGTTTGTCGATCTGGATATTCCGTTTCTTGCGCAAGAGCGTCAACTTCGGTTGCAACAACTGGATGAGATGATGGTGCGTGCCGATGTGAGTGCGGCAGAGAAATATCGCCGGATTATCGAGGCCTATCAAATAGAAAATGAATATGGCAAAACCATCGAATCTTATCGGGGCGAGTTGGAGAAAGAGGGTTTGATGAGTACCGTAGATTTTCTGCGCCTGGGGCGTGTCGCGCTTTATTATCAATTGCTGGATGGTAGCGAAACCGGCTATTGGGACAGGGAAAGCAAACAATGGCAGGTATTGGCGGATGAATATCGCACCCCGATCCGCAATGGGCTGCGTATAGCACGTAAAGAGGCTGCGCCGGATTTATTGACCCTGCCAGTACCGGCAGTGGAGGCTGAGTGATGAGAGGAATTTTATTATTTGGTCTGGTGGTGGCGTCGTTTTCATTACCGGCGGAGCATCTTGATCTGGATCAGTTGTTACAAAAAGTCAAAAAACAACAGGGCGCTGATGCACGTATCAATAAACAACGGGAAGCTGTTTTTTTAGCTGAGAAACAACAGCAGCAGGCCAAGCTGCAAAAAGTTCATGCTGACTTGAAAGCACAGCAATCACTAAGTACCCGTCTGAAGAATCAACTGGAAACCAATGAAGCGGAACTGGCAGAGCTGGAAACCCAGTTGCAGGCTTTAAGTGGCGAGTTAGGCGAGTTGTTCGGTGTGGCAAGACAAGCGGCCGGAGATTTGAAAGCGGAATTTCGCGATTCCATCATTTCCGCCCAATTTCCAGCCCGTTCTCGGGCCCTGGATGGGGTGGCCAATAGCAAGGCATTACCTACGACTGAGCAATTGGAGCTGTTATGGTTCAGCCTGCAACAGGAAATGACCGAATCTTCCAAAGTTGTGAAATATCAGGCCGATGTGCAAACCGCATCGGGCGAACCGAAGCAGGCTGAAGTGGTTCGCGTCGGTGCGTTTAATGTGATGGCAGATGGCAAGTATCTGCGATATTTACCGGAAACCGGTAAGCTCTCTGAGTTATCACGCCAGCCGGCGGATAAATATCTTGCGCTTGCCCAGAATCTGGCAAACCAGGAAAAAGGGCCGGTGAAAGCGGCTGTTGATCCCACCCGGGGTGTTATTTTAAGCATGTTGATCCAGACGCCGAATACCTTTGAACGTATTCACCAAGGGGGTGTGATTGGGTATATCATTCTTGGGCTGGGCGGGATAGGCCTGGTATTTGCGATTGTGCGACTGGTCATGCTGGCATTGACGGGTACAAAAATGCAGGCGCAAATCAATTCAGATCAATTAAATGAAGGCAACCCTTTGGGGCGAGTGCTGGCCGCCGCCGAGCATGCGGATAGCCAAGATATCGAGACCGTGGAGTTATTGCTGGATGAAGCGATTACCCGTGAAGTTCCGGCATTGGAACGCGGTTTGTCATTGATTAAATTGTTGGCGGCGGTGGCACCGTTACTTGGCTTGTTGGGCACGGTGACCGGCATGATTTCCACATTCCAGTCGATTAGCCTGTTTGGTACCGGCGACCCAAAATTAATGGCCGGAGGTATTTCGCAGGCACTGGTCACCACCATGCTGGGTTTGTGTGTGGCCTTGCCGTTATTGTTTCTGCATAGCCTGGTCGCATCCCGCAGCCGCGTGCTAACCCAGGTTCTGGATGAACAATCTGCCGGGCTGGTCAGCCGACGCGCGGGGAAATAAATCGCATGGGAGCCTTGCTAGAACAGTTTGATCTGATTCAGCAGTTTATTGTTGCCGGAGGCGCGGTATTGCCGTTCATCTTATTGGTGTCGGTGGTATTGTGGTTTCTGGTCGTTGAACGTCTGCTCTTTTTCAAGTTTCATTATCCGTCGCTACGCGATCAATGGTTGCAGGAATGGCATCAGCGCAACGATAAGTCGTCCAAACATGCGCGGCATATTCGTCTGGCGATGATTTCACAGGCATCGATGACATTGCAAAACTCGTTACCTTTGATAAAAATGCTGGTGGCGGTGTGTCCACTGATCGGTTTACTGGGGACAGTAACCGGGATGATTCATGTGTTTGATGTGATGGCCGTAACCGGAAACGGTAATCCGCGGGCAATGGCAGACGGTGTATCGCAAGCGACCATTCCAACCATGGCGGGCATGGTAATTGCCATTGGTGGTTTATATTTTAACCGACTGCTGGAAGAGCGAGCCAATGAAGAAATTCACCGGCTCAGTGATTTGTTACAAAACCATTAGATTATGCGAAGAAGAAGCCGCCGCGCGGACAGCGAGCAAAATGCAGATATTGATATGACTCCGATGCTGGATATCGTGTTTATCATGCTGATTTTTTTTATTGTCACGACCTCATTTGTCAAAGAATCCGGCATTGAAGTCAATCGTCCGACGGCTCAGACTGCGACGCGCAAAGAGCAGGGCAATATCATTGTCGCAATCAGGGCGAATGGCGATATCTGGATCGACAAGCGTCAGGTGGATGTGCGTGCGGTGCGTGCCAATGTCGCGCGTTTACATGCCGAACAACCGCTAGGAGCGGTAGTGATTGCTGCAGACAAGGAAACCAAAGTCAGTGTGCTGACGCAGGTGATGGATCAGATTCGTCTGGCCGGTATTACCAATGCCAGCATTGCAACCGAGAGTGACGGGCAGTGACACGCGGCCTGACTTCCCTTTCCGCAGGCGTCGTCATTTCGCTGTTTTTATTCTGGTTAATGCAGTTTTTGATCAGTCAGAATCAGCAAACATTCAAAAAGTCATCGTCCCTGCAAATGACCGAATTTGTGCGCTTGAAACGTGACAGCAAGGTTGAAACCCGCGACAGAATTATTCCTGAACCACCCAAACCCAAAAAACAGCCGCCTCCATCGCCGCCCATGCAGACTCGACAATCTCAGGTGCAGCAGGAACCTTTACCTGATATGGCCATGCCAAATCTGGATATTCCACTGGATGCGCGAAACCTGTCCGGCAATTTAATGGCTGGGATTAATGTAGGAAAACAGGCAGCCGTCGGCAAGCCCGGGAAAATCAATAGCGGCCTGATTCCACTGGTGCGTATAGAGCCGCGCTATCCGTTACGCGCTCAACGTCGACGCATTCAGGGCTGGGTGAAGCTGGAATTTACCATTACTGAAAACGGCAGTGTGAAAGATGCTGTTGTGGTGGCGTCCGCGCCGTCAGAAATCTTTAACCGTAATGCATTAAAAGCAATCACGCGCTGGAAATTCAAGCCCAAACTGGTCAATGGCAAACCCGTCAGGCAACGCGCCGTGCAGGTCATGGACTTTAAACTGAGAC
>SPJL01032984.1_pt1 | contig 16050 bp, 26 predicted proteins | sample 3741751 | NCBI WGS metagenome assembly SPJL01 (sample SAMN10925998, study PRJNA522277) | cold seep metagenome | isolation source: Elba SIP-enriched marine methane seep metagenome, extraction at timepoint T3 | place: Italy: coast of Elba, Mediterranean Sea | reverse complement strand
GGTTGTCCGACACGCGGTCGTAGACGTCGACGGCCATGCAGTAGGGCCGGTCGAATCCACTCTGGTCGAGGCGGTTGAAGTAGACCGCGACGCCGCAGTCGTCGGGGTCGCGGCGGTCGGACCTTGGGTGACCGTCGACGCGGAGCTCGACGTTCGTCGAGATCACGACGTTCGTCGCATCGAACCGTCCGAGTTCGGCGGTCAGGTGCGTGTGGGCCTTCGCTATCGTCCAGGGCTTCGGCCTGGGGTTGGGATTCCCCGGCCGGGCCTTGGGCCGAATCATGAAACGCGACCGAGCAGGAGTAGCGGTCCGGGGCTTGCCCACGGGCCACGAAAGTGGAAACGCCGAGTGCTTCATCACCCGCGAAGCCCCGGCAACCGGAGGCGGCCGAGGCTCCTGGACGGCGAGTCACATCGCACACCTCCAGGTGAAGCGCGGCCGACTCGTCCGCGGGCCGCTTCGCGGATCTTGGGGGGGTTCTGGGTCAGCCGGCTTTCGGACTCCGGCGCATCGGGGAAGGCAACCCGACCTGGCCTGCGCCCTATTCCGAGTAGGCGGGAACGCCTGCACCGAGCTGGGCTCGAAGATCGGCCATGAACGTCAACTGGACGATGTCCTCGAGCGCGTCGTGGTGGTGGTGATTTTCATGCGGGCTCCTACGAGGTGAAGCCCCGCGGGGCGGGGCTGGGTGCGGCGGGCTACGCAGCGGCTTCGCTCAGCTCGGCGAAGACAGTCCGACCGAGCTCGGTGAGTTGATGGCTGCCTTCGACCCGCTCGATCACCAGCTCCATCCTCCTCGCCATCGATTTGTTCGCGGGCGTCAAGGGCTCCGCGTTGGCGACCTTGGTGAGCACCGCCTGGCGACGGGGGGTGTCCGCCTGCGCTCGAGCGCGGTCCAACTCCTCCTCGCGGAGCCGGGCGGCCCGCTGCGCCTCAACCTTCACCGGGTCGAGCATCTCGGCCTCGGTCCACTCGCGGCCGAGGTGTAGGCCGGTCCAGAGCTTGGCGACGGTCATGACCTCCACGTTCTTGTGCGCCATGGCGAGGGCCTCGTCGATCGGCTGCTCCTTGCCCCAGACGTTCCAGCCGTAGGCCGATGCGTGCACCTGAAGGCTCCATGCCTCGCGCCGCGCCCAGGTCAGTGAGATCCGCAGGGCCCCGCACTCGCTGCGGACCTCGGTCTCGCTGCGCTCCGGGGAGAGCCCGATGCGACGCAGGTCTGCCTCGCAGGTGTCGAGGATGGTGGAGAGGCTTTGCTCAGAAACCCGTTCACCTCGCATCTTTACTGAGCAGCGGCCGACTTTGCTGAGCAGCGCGAGCAGATAATCCGAGCCAGACAACGGGCAGATTTCGGGGTCGCGACACGGTTTTGTGCAGCTCAGACCGAGGTCATGGGAAAGACCAGTGACCCCGATCCGAACACCCACCACTTCGGCCGCTTGATCAAGGATCTGCGCAAGGTCCGAGGGCTCACGCAGGAGCAGCTCGCGGAGCGCTCGGGCCTGAGCGCCGACACGATCCGCCGCGCCGAGCACGGCGACTTCAGCCCCTCGCTGAAGACCATCGGCAAGCTCGCGCGGGGCCTGGACCTCGCGCTCTCGACCCTGTTCAGCGCGTTCGACCTCGCCGAGATCGACATCAACCGCGAGGTCGCCATCGTCGCGCGTCGTCGCATGAGCCAACGCGAGCGCATCGTCGCGCTGCGTGTCCTCGGCTACCTCGTCGCGCTGATCCGCGAGATCGCCTCGACCGATGGCTAGTGAGACGGACCGGCGCGGCCAGGAGCCGCCCGAGGGCTTCGCCGTCATGCGCGAGGCCGACCTCGATCCCGAGCAGGGCCGCGCCACGCACTGGCTCTACCGTGGGGCGATCGGCCCTCGGCGGTTCATCCGGCCCGGCTACAACTCGCGCGAGCAGGCGTGCCGCGGCGCCTGGGTCGTCTACCGCATGGCCCTCACCGTGGACGAGCGCTACCAGCGGATGCTCAGGCAACGGCGCATGCGCGAGGTCTGGCGCCAACGCGCCTGGGTCGACGCGCCTGGGGTGCAGGACGAGTACGTGATCCGGCTCGACACCTGGGACCACATGGAGGCGCAGCTGCTCGCTCAGATCATCGAAGACGCCGGCTCGATCCGCCGAGCCGCGATCGCCATCGACATCCCGCGATCGACCCTCAGCGCCCGCGTTGCCCGACATCGCGAGCGCGGGACCTGGCCCGATGGAGAGTAGGGGCCCGGTGCCCACCTGGCGCCGGGCCCCCGCTCGCTACTGCTTCCGCAGGACACGTGCGCGCCAGCGGAGATGGGGGTTGAGGATGATGGTGAGCGTGGGCCAAGTGGCTTGCATGCCGTGGCCCTTGCGAGGCTGTTTGTGGATCTTTCGTTTCGCGAGGCCAGATCGCGCACGAGGGCACCGGTTGCCGGCACCCTCGAGCAGTTCTGCGTTCCCTCACTCGTGTCGGATACACTCAGCCGCGATGGCCGACAGCCGCCTCTCGTTCTGCACTTGCCTCGTGAACACGTATCACGTTGCGTTGGTCGTCGTCGGCCAGGAGGACCACGACGACGGTACGACGACGATCCTGCTCAGCGTCCTACCTCGAACGCGGGCGCCGACCGTGGACGCTGTCCGGCTTATTGGAGAGCAACGGTTTCGCGGGGTGGTGCCGGGGACGACGCAGATGACGGCGCCGACCAACCTGCGCATGACACTCCAGTCGAATCCAGATCGCGTTGGCATGTAGCTACTCGTGATCCCAGGTCTTGGACCCGGGGCAGTCGGAGCCATCGGGCAAGCGGTGCCCCCACATCGCACCAGACCCCCGGGTGAGGGTCCGGCGTCCGCAGTGGCGACAGGTCACCCGGCGGTGATCGTCTCGGCGCGCTACTCCTCGGCTGGCTTCGGCCCCGGCTTGACCGAGCCCCGCGCCTGGTTCCAGTACTTCGATCGGCAGCTCGCGCACGCTTTCGGCAGCGGTGCCTCCGTCGTGTCCAGCGGCTTGCGAGGGGTCCAGCGGTGCCCGCACCGCTCGCACGTGTACACGGTCACGTAGACCCGCTCGCGCTTGACTCCCATGGTCGTGGTCGAGTGTACGATCGTCGTCGCGTTGGTCAATGGACATGGCGGCTCTCCTCGTGGGTCGAGCCCCAGAACTCGACCGCAATGCCCAGCTCGTAGGTGGCCATGGTGAGCACGCACAGGTTGTGCGCGAGCACCTTGCAGAGCACCTCGTTGCGCTGGGCGGTGAACTTCTTGGCGCGGACGCTCGCGCCGAACTTGCGTTTGATCATCGAGAACGCGGTTTCGACGTTCGAGCGCGCGTGGTAGGTCTTGCGGAATTCCTCGTTCTTGTAGACGAAGAGCCCGTACATCTTGCGCCACATCTCGGACCCCTCGCCGATCGAGCCGACCTTGAAGGGGATGTAGGGCACCGCGCCAACGGCCTCGATCTCGTCGAAGTTGCGGTGGCTCAAGTACGCCTTGTCCGCGCAGACGGCCTCGACGTCGAAGCGCTCGGCGGTGTTCGTGAGTAACTCGGGCAGCTGCGGCGCGTCGCCAGCGTTGCCCGTGGTCACGAGCGCGTCGGTGATCACGTGAGTCGTGGTCCCGCACATGATGTGGCAGGTGACCCACTTCTGGCGCTTCCGCTCCTTGCCCCACTTGTGATCGAACCAGCGCGAGTAGGTGTTCGTGGCGAAGCCCGACGAGTCGATCGCCACGGTGGTCTCGACCTCGGCAAGCGGGGCCGCGCTCTCGCGGATCAGCACGCGAAGCAAGTCGGTGAGCTTCGGATCGTCCAGGTAGGTGATCAGGGTCGAGGGGGCGATCATCGACGACGTGTGGCCCGCCTCCTTGGCCGCGCGCACGTCTGAGGCGCAGCGACGCGAGGAGAGCCCCGAATAGGCCCGCATCACCGCAGCGAAGACCACGTCCGCGAGCGGCTTGCGGGGACGACCACGCTTGCTCACAGGCTGTTGGATGCCCGAGCACAGGTCGCGCAGCATCGTCTCGACGTGCTCGCGTTCGCGCGTCTGCGCGAGGTAGTAGGCGGCCCAGTCTTGCTTGTAGGTGGGGCGCTTGCCGGGCTTCTCATCCTTCACCGTCTTGGGGGCCTCGATCTCGCCAGCCGTGATGCGCACGGCGGTGATGTGCTTGCAGTCGAAGCCCTCGGCGTTGCCGTTGTCCTCGAAGTCGGGACAGCAACAAGCGGGTCGCTCGCCCGCGTAATCGACGAGGTAGGACCCTTTGTGCGACTGCGAAGGCACCGACCACATCCCGTCTCGGAGCTGGCGAACACGCCCGACTCGGGCGATGGTCACTCCGCGAAGGAATCGAGGGCTATGCGATTTCGTCTCCACTACCTCTTCATAATGCTTCACATTTACTTCGAAGCATTATCCAAGGTAGACAACATGGTTGCGTGCACTTGGCACGCGCTGTTCATCCGTCAGAGTCGGGCGGCTCGTCGTCGTTGGCGAGCGTCTCGATGATGTAGCTCAGACCGAGATCGAGCTGCTCGTGATCGGTCGGGAAGGTCCGGCGCAAGGTCTCTTCAAACTCGTAGCGCGATTTCGCGTTGCCCAACATGTTGGTCACGATCTGGATGTGCAGGGACAGCGACGCGAGACCCTCGCGGGTCATGTGCTGGTGGTTCTTCCGAGGTCGGCGCCCACCCTCGGCAGCGTTGACCTCGTCGAAGCCCGGCGTGATGTCGTGGCTCTGCACGCGCTCGTAGATCATGAAGTTGATCAGGTGCGCGACGTAGTGGGGTCGAGGTCCGAGCGCATCACCCGCGATCTCGTAGATCTTGAACAGGTTGGTGAAGAACTCGTCAGGGAAGCGCTTTGCCCACGGCCGGTGTCGAGCCTGCACGAGGAACCGGATCGCCGCGGCTTGCAGCGAGCCGGCCTCGCGCTCGACCTGGTAGCCCGTGGCCTCGTCGATGAGAGCCTCGAGCCCGACCCTGCTCGCCGCGTGGCTGATCTGGCGCGCGGCGTCGGCCATCGGCATTTGATTCGGGCGAAGCTCCCCGGCCAGAGCCGCAGCGAGCCACGCATCACAGACGTCGAGGAGCAGGTCAGCCCTGAACGCGATCGCCTGGGTCTCGTCGTCGACGGCGAACACAAACGGCAGATTGCAGCCCGCCCCTAAAGTGATCCTGAGACGTTGCCAGAGGGCCTTCTGGCGCAGAAAGCGGGGCCATTGCAGCCCGCCCCTCTGGCGCGACCAGTCGCCGGTGTAGCCGAACAGGGCCGCGAGCCCTCGGAGGCTCAGGACCCGCTGCCCATCGTCCAAGACGTAACAGCGGATCTCGCGGTCGAGGGCGAGGATCACGGTCCCGTGGTGGTCGGCTCGCGGGATCGGGTGATTGGAGGTGTCAGGCTCGCGTTCGGTTGGCCGGATTCCGGCCAAGTCGGAGCGAACCCGGCGGTTGGGTTCTTGTTCCTCGGTCATTGCCTAAACAACCGGTCTGGCGCGGGATCCCTCCCGAGTGCGTCGCGTGCGGCAACGGTCGCAGAACGGGGTCGCGACCTTCGCGCCGGGCACTTACGCAATGTTGGCCGGAATCCGGCCAACCACTTTTCTGCAGAAAGATCGGCCTCGACGGTGAGGAGATCTCCAGCGGACCCTGCGCGGGCGCGGCTCACCCTCGGTGTGCTCCGTCGCGGTCGAGGTCACCGCCGAGACCCGCTCACCTTTTCTGAGCAGCGTCGATCTTTTCTGAGCAGGTCAGGGTTTCTGAGCAAAGCCTGGTGGAGATGATCTTGGCGAAGGTTTCGTTCCAGGTGTTCATGGTCCTACCGCCGAAGCCCCGCGCGCCGAAGCGCTGCGGGGCGGCGGGGCCCGTGCGCGGTCAGAAGCCGAACTCGATCTCGTGCAAGACGCCGACGAGCCGCGATGCCTGGCCCGAGTTCAAGCCGCTGATATAGTCGCCGTTCTCGTAGACGACCTCGTACCGATGCCGGTCGTCCTCGGGGTAGCTGGTGATGACATGGCCGCCCGGCAGCTCGTGGCCCCGCATGGGCCGCAGCGACTGCAGCAAGCTGTCCGCGCTGCTCCGCCGGACCCGATAGTTCGATGGGTTGAACTCGGGCGGCGCGGGGAAGGGCTGGCCTTGGATGGGCAAGTTGAACTGCGCGTGCATGGGGGCCTCCGTCGGGGATGGTCGGTCAGTGAGATGGGGCGGGGGCTGCGTCAACCCACGCTTTTGCTTTGATGAGGTCGCTGATCTCGAAGACATCGGAACACTCGGGGTCGATGAGCTCGTCCAGATCGGGATCGATGCAAGCAAGCTGCACGCACCATTGTGCTGCGTGAGGGTCTTCGGAGTGGTCCTCTTCGAGGATGAGGATCCGGGTCGGGCCGCGAAGGTAAGTCTCCGAGATCCCACACCAAACCTTGAGGCATCGCCGATACTCAAGGACGTCGTGGTGCGGATCGTGGGGGATGCCCGCGGCGCGGGCGAGGTCGGAGAGGGTGATGGGGCTGGGCACGGTTTGAACATGCCCGAAGTTCGGGCGGGTGCAAACAAGAAAGCCCGAAGTTCGGGCATCTTTACAAAGCGCGGTCTGCTCCCGTTTCGGGCTCGGCCACCTCGAGCCGCCTGTCGCCCTCCAGCGCGTCGACGCGGGCCTCCGGGCGATGGAAGCCCGCGGGCAGCTCCACCCAGAACACGGCCCAACCTCCGCCCACGCGGCGGGCCTCAACGCCGATCGGGACCAGGCTCAGCCGGGCGGCGAGCATCATCTCGGTGTCCGACTCGCGGACGACAAACATGCGCACGCCCCATCGCCAGACCTTCCGATACTCGCTCACGCCCGTCCCGTGTATGCATCGACGGCGGCCTCGAATCGGACGAAGCCAAGGCGGTGAAAAAGTCGGTCGAGCCCGGTGCGCCGAACCGGAGCCGCGGCGGTGTTCCAGGGCCGAAGGTCGTCGAGCGGGATTGGCAGCTCGAGGTCTCGCTGCAGGTCGACGAGCTTGCGGCTGAGCCTCGCCCGGTCGGCTTGGTCCCTGAGCCGCGTCGACGCCTTCCCGGTAATCAGAGACCAGCGGTCGATCGCCTGCTCGAGCGAGCCGTGGCTGCGGAGGATCTTGGCCGCTGTCCTCGGCCCGATCCCGTCGACGCCAGGAGCCTCGTCGCGGTCGCCCGCGAGCGCGAGCAGGTCGCCGAGCAGCTCAGGCGCGACGCCAAACATCTCCTCGACCTCGGTGGGGCCGAGCAGCTCGAGCTTCCTCGGCACCCGTCGCGCAGCTCGGACCATCGGCTCACCGAGCTCGCCGCGGACAAGCTGCAGCAGGTCCTTGTCGTTCGAGATGATCACGACGTCGAGCCCGCGAGCGACCGCGGCTTCGGTGTACGACGCGATCATGTCGTCGGCTTCCACCCCGTCGACGCGGACCGACGGCATCCCCATCGCCTCCGTCAGTTCGAAGAGCAGGGACCACTGGAACTGCAGCTCCGGGGGATGGCTCGGCCGAGCCGCTTTGTACTCGGGGTAGAGTTCGTGGCGCCAGCCATCGCCGTCGCCGTCGAAGACCGGCAGCAAGAAGTTGACCTGGTTGTTGGCCCGCAGCCTTCGGATGGTCTGGACCCACCCGATCAGCACGTTGATCGGCTCGCCGTCCGCTCCCCGAACCTCGTCGATCGGCAGCGCGTGGAAGAGGCGATGGGCGAGGTTGTTGCCATCGATGATCCAGAGGACCTCGCCGGCGGCCGGACCAGTCACGAGGACCTCGCCTGGAAAGCCAGCCCGACACTCGACCCCGTGCGCGAGAGCCGGTCGTCGTTCCAGAGCTTCAGGCACTTGGCGCAGGTGCACCGCTGGTACCGACCGCTCCCAAACATCTCGAGCCAGGCCATCGCATCCCACCGATCTTGCTCGTGGAGCGTCTTGGCGTGCTGCATCTTCGACAACAACGCCGCGAGTTCGAGTGCCGGCGCCGCAAGTTCGAGCTGGCTCATCGCGGCCTCCTCCTCCGGCTGTACGATTCGTGCGTCTGGACCTGCCCCTTTCCGGTGCGCGTATCCAGCGTGATGCGAAAGCGACGGCCGACGGGGATGCTGATGATCGCTCGATCGTGCTGCAGTCGCTTGCCCCCGAGCGCCTGCCAGTCACGCCCCGCTTCGAGATGTTCGATGTAGCGGGTGGCGCGACGCTCGTCGGACTTGCGCCCGGAAAAGATCTGGCGGTCTATCTGAATCTCGATTCTCTGCATGCTTCACCTCTCGAAGAGCTGCTTGGGTGGCGCACTCGTCCAGGCCCCTGGCGGGGTGCGCAGTTCGTTGGAGTTCTCGGACCACGCCAGCGCGCGTACCACGTCGCCGCCGACGGTGTAAATGGGCTCGAGATTGAAGGCCGCGGCCATCGTCAGCCGGCAGCTCGTGCAGACAACCGAGGCCTTGACGTGGTCCTCGAGACCGATCGCGGCGAGGCGATAGGAATCTTCGAGTGCTTCGATCGCGCTCCGAGGAGTCTCGACGCCGACGCGACGCGCGTAGTCGGCCGCGACCTCCCGGTCGAGAAGAGCCATCGCGCGACCGAGGGCTCGGTCCCAGCGGCTCTCCGATGAATTGATCGTGATCATCTGGCCTTGCACCCAGTTGGACTTGCGCGGCTTCTTGCCGAAGACGCCGAAGCCTGGCCACGGAGGGTCGGTGACAATCGCGGTCACAGTTGTTCCTCGGCCTGCTTGAGCAGGACCTCGTCGAAGGCGGCGAGCTGCGCGAGCAGATCCTCGTGATCCGGTCCGCGGAGGATGAGACCCCGACGCAGGGCCGATCGGCAGTAGGCGCACCACCTTGCGACCGGCCAACCGTGTGCGGCGGTGCAGTCGTGGTCGGCGTACTTCGTGCAGCGGACCCCGAAGTAGGGGATGCCCTGCGAGCGCAGCCAGGCATCGGGCTCTGCACCTGGGCGCAGGTCCTCGCGCCAGCTCCGGCCGTCGAAGGGCTCGAGCATGTCGGAGAGCATCATCCCAACGTGCGGGCCCGCGAGGTCGCCGAGCCACATCGTTGCCGAGTAGGGGACCGTGTCGGACGACCAGCGGGCACCCGTCTTCGGGTTGATCCCTGCGCGGTGGCTGACGGCTCCGGGCACGTCGACGGCGTAGGCGGGCCTGTATCGCCGCCGGACCTCGAACCCGGGCGCGGTCTTCGTCCAGCCCTGCTGGCTCATGTACAGGATCACCGCGCCCGCGATCGCGGTCAGCATCGCGGGCATCGAAGTGGTCGGGTCGAGTTCGCCTGCGACCTCGAGGGCGCGCGCGCGCTTGAACGCCGGGTTGCCGATCACGAGATCGAAGCGCCGACCCTCCCGGGCGCACTGCTTGGCGAACGCCCGCCAGTCCCCCCAGAACACCTCGTCGGCGTGCCGGGGAAGAAAGGCGGCCTCGCGCTCGCGGTCGATCTCGACCGCGGTGATGTGGACCGAGACACCGAGCTCGGCAAAGAGCTTGCGGATCTCGCTGGCCCAGACGCCCGCCCCCGCGCAGATGTCGAGGATGCGGATGACCGGGGTGGGCCGAGACAAGACGCGGTTGACCCCCTGGCGCTGGACCAGCAGGTAGTCAGGTGGGGGGCAACTGTGCTCGGCACCCTCGACGGCGCATCCACGGCACCCGCTCGCCGTTGGACGGTGGAGGACGATCCGCAGGACCTCGTCGAAGTACCACTTCAAGATCGCGCGGACGACGAGACGAGGAGTGAAGTCGGCCTCGAGATCGCGGAGCTTCGAGTCTGCGAGCGCCCGCGCCTCGGCCTCAGCGGTCGCGGCCGACCTCGACGCCTGCGCGTCCTCCTCGAATAGCTCGAGCGTAGCCCGCTCCCGGGTGATCATGCCGGCACCATCTCGGCGACGATCTCCTCAAGCTCCTCCGTGTCGATGCCGACAAACTCGATGTGCTGCTCGCCGATCTCCATCAGCTCGGCAACGATCGCTGATCGATGACGTCCATCATGAGCAAGCGCGCTGCTCCACGATGCGTCGCTCGGGAGCAGATAGTCGCGCTGCAGTCGTGCGCGGATCAGGTCGCGACCGAACCCACGAAGTTGAGCGATGGTCTCGCGGGCGCGCTCGAGGTCGTTGCGAAGCGCGTCGGCGTCGCTGGGCGGGCAGATGTTCTTGGCCAGGTGTCGGACCTGGGTGTCGGTCGGCTCCGGCATGAACTCGTCTGCGCTGTACCAGCGAAATTTACGACCGCGGAGCAGGTCGCCGTCTTGCTCGGCCAGAGTCAGCGAGCCGACCAGCGCCGTCTCCCGTTGCAACATGATGCAGCCCTTGACGCCCTCCGCCGGGTCCTCCTCGACTATCTGAATCGACCACCGCTGCCCGACCTGGCAGCCCGAAACAAACACGAGGCTGAGGCTCGCCGGCTTGATCGACTCGCTCGGGTACTCGGCGAACTCGACGCAGGTCCGAACGAGCACCCCACCATGCGCGTTCATCCCCTCGGTGAAGTCGAGCGAGTCGCGACTGAGCGAGTGCCAGCGGGTCCCCTGTGGTGAGTGATTCGTGCGGATCGGAAGCGCGTCCATGGCCACGAAAGAGATCTGGGCGCGTTGATATTCCGGCTCATCCGCGGAGGAAGGCCTCGCCCTCGCCGCTCAGCTGCCAAGCCCACGCGTCGGGGCGCGGGTCCTCGACGAGCAGCCCCATCCGCACCGCCTCGGCGTGGGCCTCGCCGTCGGGGCGGAAGCCTCGTGCTGTCGCCGCGTCCGGGATCTCGAACTCGGCGACGAGGTTAGCCACCCAGCGAGACGGCCGCGCGCCCCACCAGGCCAGGTAGTCCTTCAGCCGGTCCGCAACCGGGGCCTCGACCTTGAGCTCGAGCTGGGTTGAACCCATCGCGGGACCAAGCCCGATGCGCGCGCTGCTATTCCCGGCCGGCGAACAGCGGCCCAAACTCGGAGCGGAGGCAGTGCGGCGATGCCCAGATCACCTCGCCGTCGTCGCGCCAGGGATGGCGCGTCCAGTCGTGCTCGAGCAGCTCGTCGTGCTCCTCCCACTTGCCGGCGAGCGTGATCCTCAGCTTCGGATCGGGACCGCGCTCGAGCGCCCAGGCCCTCACGGCCGCGCTGATCCCCGGGTCGTCCTTGCGGTAGATCCTCCTCGATCGGAGGCTGTGATCGTAGGTGGGATCGAGACTCACGCCGGTGAGCCCGTGGCTCGTCGTCACCGCCTTCGTCACCGCGCGAGTCCAGGCGCCGCAGATGAGCTCGTCGTGCCTCGCATGAAGGGTCACCTCGTGGACGGGCTCATCGCAGAGAAGGGCTACTCGCGCAGGCGAGTACTTGATCGCCCGCCATGCGTTGACGACGAGGCCGTCGAGGTCGTTGACGGTCTCGACCGCAACCGGGTCCCGCACGAGGAACTCGCCGAGGGCCCCCGCGAACGGGACCACCATGTTCTTGATGTCGCGGCCGAGCAGCCCGTTGATCAGCGTGGCCGCGCCGCGCTTGTTGCCGTAGTAGGGCCAGCAAGCCCGGAGTTCATCGGCCACTGAGCCCCCAAGGGACGCCCGCAGAAACGCAGCTGACGCGCAGACTGACGCAGCTGACGCGCGAAGAAACGCGGGCGCCCGCGCGCTTTGCGTTATGCCGATATCGGCACAACGTTGGAAACAGCTCGCCGAACTCTACGCAGCGAGCGGCCACGGCCCCCTCCATCGCGCCCAGCTCTGCGGCGCCACCATGCCCGCGAGCGGCAGGTTTTCCGCGCGCCACTCCATGCTCATCTCGATCGCCACCGCTGGCTTCTCGCGCTTGCCTCGCTTGGCGAAGTACTCGTCGAACTCTTCGCGGGTGATGCCCCCTCGACGACCAGCCCGCGACCAGACGTGGTCGCGGGCGCCCTCGATGATCTCCCCGATCGTGGCATGGGCGACAATCGCCGAGGTCGGAGCGGTCTCGTAGATCAAGTGGACTTCCCCGGCCTGCACCCGCGGTCGACCCCGGCGGAACTCGTAGAGCTTCAGCCCTTGCCGAAACATCGCGATGAACCGAGGTCGAATGCTGAAGACGAACGGGCGCCAGCCGATGGCCGGAAGGAGCAGCTGGGTCACTCGGGACCCGCGTCGAGCTCGCGCAGCGCCGAGACGAGCGCTCGCATCGTCCCGCGGATGGAGGTCGGGTCGTCGAACTCGATCCCAACGCGGGCGCTGAGGACCTCGGCCTCGCGCCGCAGCTGCTCGAGCGACATGTCGAGCGTCGCCCTCTCCCGGATCGCGCAGTCGGCAATCACCCAGGGAGCCCGCGATGGGGCTGAGATCGAGAAGGCGATCCCGCCGCGCCCGTCGCCCGGCTCCACGACCACGCCGCCCTTGCCGTGCAGGTGGTCGTAGGCCTCGGCCCCGAGCTGCGCGGCCAGGACTTCGGAGTCGGTGCGGGGGTCGACGACTTCTCGATCGAGGTCCATGCCCGAGCGAATCCGACCGAGGGGGTCGACGAGCACCCGCCCGCCGCCATGCCGAACGCCGTCGTCTGCAACCTCGGCGATCATGAAGGTCCCCAACGACCGGGAGCCCTCCCGAAGCTCAACGTGGCTTCCGAGAGGGATCCGGTCGATGGGGCGGGGGTCCGGCGAGGTCATGCCCGACGAACCCTGGCCGCGGCGCCGCTATTCCGCGTAGCCTCGAGCCGCTCGGACCGACGCCTCGATGGCGGCCTGGCGGGAGTACTTCGTGCGCTCGCCCATCACCTCGGCGACGGTGACCTTGGCGCTGTAGACCTCGCGGACCAGCTCCACGAGCAGGCGCCAGAACTGGTCGCCATGCGATGGCGCGTCCTCGTCGGTGAGCAGGTGGCAGACCTCGTGCGCGAGGGTTCCATGCGCCCCCGCAACATCATCCTCGAGCCCGACGCTCAGGTGGATGCGGTGCTGCCTCCACCATGCCCTGCCGGAGGTGAAGTCGTCGCTTCGGGATCGGAGCGTCATCTTCGGGATGCGTCGCGGCATCGACTCGCGCCTGGTCAGCTCGAGCGCGGCAGGCCAGATCCGGGCGAGCTCGGCGTGCAGGTCCCCCGCGACCTCCTCGCGCGCGGCCTTGCGCTTGGCAGCGCGCCTCACCTTGGCGCGCTCCCTGGCCTGCTTGGCGCGCGCCTTGGTCTGCCGGGCGCGGCGCTGCGCCGCGAGCTGTCGCTGCTTCTTCTGCTCCCGCAAGCGATCCAGGGCGGGGCAGGTCCGCTCGACCAGGTAGCCCGTCTCCTTTGAGCACTTGAGGCAGTAGCGAACGATCGAGGTTCGGCGGGGGGCGGACGAGCCCAGCTTCCCCTTGCTGCATCGCGGGCAGACCCATCGATACTGCGGCTTCGACTTCGTTCGCCCGCTCATGCCGCGACTCCGACCCCGACCTCTGCGGCGTGGTCCTCGAGCATGCCCCGAAGCGTGCGGCGGCCACGGTGGATCCTGCTCATCACGGTCCCCATCGGACAGTCCATCGCCTCCGCGATCTCCCGGTAGGTCAAGCCCTCGATGTCCGCGAGCATGACCGCGTGCTGGAAGTCGGGCGGCAAGCACTCGAGCGCCTCGTGAACCTGCTCCCGGGTCCGGCCACCGTCTACGACCTCGCCCGGACTCGGGATGAATGAGCAGCCCGTCGGGTTGATGCTCGCCGCGTCCATCTCGGCCGCCGCGAGCGAGTGGATCTCCTCGCGGCGGCGGAGCTTGTGCCATTCATTGATGAAGGCGTTGCGCATGATCCTCCTCGACCAGGCGAGTGCGTTCGTCCCCGGCTCGAAGGTGTGCCAGAACCTGAATGCTCGCACGAGCGTGTCCTGGACGAGGTCATCCGCAGCTGCCTCGCAACCGGTCAGCTTCACCGCGGCGGCGAAGAGGCGCGGGCGGAGCGGGAGAACGATCTCGCTGTAGTCGTTCACAGGGCACCTTCCACTCGCTCGATGAGCTTGCGAACCCAGGGCTGATCCGACCCGACCAACTCGGTCACGACCTTCAGCTTCGCGTCGTCGCTGTCGCTGTCGAGGAGGTCCATCGCGAGTCGAACCCGATCGGCGAGGCGCTCGTACTTCGGCCCCGACTCCAGGTTCCCGGTCGCCCAGGCCTGCGCGAGGTTTTTCGTCGGACCGAAGACTGCGATGTCGCACGCCCTGGCCAACGCGAGCAAAGCGGGGTTGTCCCGGGGGTCGGTCGCGTCGTGGGCCTGATCGGTCAGGACTTCCACCGCCGAGGCCAGCGTCTCGAGCGGCTCGGCCTCGCGTGCGATCTCGGTCGGGATGTATCCCGACTCGAGCAAGTAGGTGAACAGGGCTTTTTGGAGTTCGGTCATGGCGTCTCTGGTCCTTGTTGCTGGCCTTTCAATGTGCCGAGCACAGCGCCAGCGATGCCGGGCCCGGGGCTGAATTCTTCTCGGTCGTCCTGGTCCGAGACAACGGTTCCGGTGCCCGCAAACACGAGCACGACCACGCCGCCGTCGTCGTCGTAGACGTCGATGCTCGCGCGACGATCACCGAGTTCGGCGACGAGGAAGCCCCCGTCGTCGGACGCGCGAACCACCTCAACCTTGGCGCCGGCGCCAAGGAGCCCGCGCTCGATCTGCTCGCAGGTCTCCGCGATCATCGTCGCGCCTCGGTCCATTGGATCGGGCGCTGGCTCGAGCCCTCGATCCCGAACCATCCGCTGATCGCACGGACGGCCGCTGCAGGGCCCCCGAGGCTCGGGGCGATCGTGGCCCCGTGGTGCAAGTTGACCGCGGTCCGACCGAGCAGCGCGCCCAGCAGGGCCGCGTCGTGGCCGGTCATCGAGGTGCCGAGCAGCCGCGGATTCGCGGCCTTGATGTAGATGTGCTCCTGCCACTTCCCTTTGCCGCGGCGAACCGACCAGCGAAAGCCGGTGCGCCGCTCGAGCAGGTGGCGGAGGATTGCGACCGCGCCAACGGTAGACCTCGCGCGCTCGATGAGGCCCTCCAGCTCGTCGGCCTCCATCTTGATGCGCGGCGGCAGTTCGTGGACGGCGGTCGCGCTCCATGCGGCGAGCATCGCCAGGCCCCAGTAGGCGGACTCCCCGAAGGACTCGCCCGAGGCCGAGCGAGCGGTCCACTCGTAGATGCGGGCGGAGGGGTCGAAGACGATCGTCGCCTCGCCCGCGCCGAAGCGGACCTCCCATCGGCCCGGGAGCCCGCGGCGCGCCGGCTCTCGGATGTCCGGGCCTCGCACGTGCGGCCTGCCGAGCTCGGCGGCGACCTCCTCCTCGGGGCCCGCATCGGCGGAGAACCGACCGTCGGTCTCGACGGCGAAGCCGTGCTTGGTCAGCCATCGAGCCGCCCGGAGTTCGGCTCCGCCCAGCTCGAGCGGCTCGGTCGCCTCTGCGAGGCGTCGGAGCACCTCGCGGCGGAAGGGGGTCATGCTGCCTCCGCGACGGCCTCGGCGGCCAGGGCCTTCAGGGCTGCCGCGCCCGCGCGCATCGCATTGACCAACCGCCTGGTGTCGCGGGCGATCTCCTCGCGCTCTTCGTCGCTGATGGCGTCGTCGTCCATGAGGACCTCGCCCTGCTCCGCCTGCATGTCGGCAGCGTCAAGGAGCGCCTCGGCGAGCGGCTTGTTGCCCGCGATGACGTCGACGATCTCCTCGGGCCAGAGCGCCCCCATGTCGATGCAGTCGCGGGCGATCTCGAAGGCCGCCGCGACGGGGCCGTCGCTCGCCTTCGCCAGGGTGTCGTACATTGCTCGGGCTGCGTTCGAGCAGGTCATCGGGTCGAGGAGGTTGGTCATCGGTTGGTCCTTCTTGGCGCGGTGCTAGTTGTAGGCGTAGGCGGCGGCGGCTTCGGGATCGAGGCCCAGCTCGATCGCCGCGGCGATCAGGAGGTCGTGGTCGCCGTCCCAGGCGACCCACTCTCCGACCAAGGCTTCGACGCTCACCTTCGCCCAGCGCCCGCCTTGGGTGACGTTGGCGAGGTCGACGGCGGCTTGGGTTGCGGCGGCGAGGTCGGCGGCGGGGGTGTTGGCGCTGGGCACGGGTTGAACATGCCCGAACTTCGGGCGGCAGCAAACAAAAAAAGCCCGAAAGTCGGGCGGCTTTACAAAGCGCGGTCTGCTCC
>SPJL01021011.1_pt1 | contig 16075 bp, 15 predicted proteins | sample 3741751 | NCBI WGS metagenome assembly SPJL01 (sample SAMN10925998, study PRJNA522277) | cold seep metagenome | isolation source: Elba SIP-enriched marine methane seep metagenome, extraction at timepoint T3 | place: Italy: coast of Elba, Mediterranean Sea | reverse complement strand
TGGAGGCGCGAGCCGGAATCGAACCGGCGATAGAGGAGTTGCAGTCCACGGCATTACCACTTTGCTATCGCGCCTTTGAGAGCGTGTTAAACATTCTCATGCCTAACAGCAGAATCTGTATTTTAAACTAAAACGGCGAATGCTGATTGCGTTCGCCGTATAAGTTTTGTGTCTTTCATGATTTAGAATTTTTGGAGCGGGAAACGAGGTTCGAACTCGCGACCTATACCTTGGCAAGGTATCGCTCTACCAGCTGAGCTATTCCCGCGTTGAAGACAGGCGTCATTCTAGCGTTTTTAATAGGCCTGTCAAGAAAAATGTGACAGAAATGTCATATATTTATTGGGCCTCTTGCGCAGGTTTAGCGGCGTTCAAATAATAAGCCATTGAAATCAAAGTCAATATCACCGCAATCGCAATCAGCACCTGGCCGATCAATGGCGTATTGAAGATAAAACCTTGAAATGTGAACGGATCCCAGTACAACAAAAACACGATCGCAACCATCTGTGCAACGGTTTTTACCTTGCCAATCATGGCTACACTAACGCTGTTGCCATTGCCCTCTCCCGCCATCCATTCGCGCAATGCACTGATGGTAATTTCGCGACCAATAATAATTAAGGCAGTGATGGCACCTACGCGCTCGAGCTCAACTAAGACAATTAATGCTGCAGCAACCATCAGCTTGTCTGCAACTGGATCCAAAAAAGCCCCGAATGATGAAGTCTGGTTTAGTTTACGCGCCAGATAGCCATCCAGCCAATCTGTCACCGCAGCAACGATAAAAATGACGGTTGCCGTCACATTAATCCAATGCTCAGGGATGGATAAAAAAGTACCCGAGTCTGTGGGCAGGTAAAAAATACCGACAAACACTGGTATCAAAACGATACGCATCCAGGTCAGTGCGGTAGGTATATTCCATTGCATGTTAAAGGCTTTCTATTGTTTACTGTTATCTAATGTAGCGCTGCGTAGATTTTCTCTGCGATGGTCTGACTGATGCCTTCTACAGCAGCAATCTCGTCTATACTAGCACTTTTTACCCCATCCAAACCACCAAAACGCGTCAGCAAAGCCTTACGGCGCTTGGCTCCCACGCTACCAATGTCTTCAAGACTCGACGTCACACGCGCTTTTCCACGCTTGGCACGATGTCCGGTGATTGCAAAACGATGGGCTTCGTCACGGATTTGTTGTAGCAGATGTAAGCCTTTGTTGTCTTTTTCCAGATTCAGCATTTCACCCGTATCTGAAAAAATCATCGTCTCCAGTCCAGGTTTTCGCGCTTCACCTTTGGCAATACCAACCATGAGAATATCCAAACCCACTTCTTCCATCACTTCAACCGCCACACCCAGCTGCCCTTTACCACCATCAATAAAGATTAAATCAGGGCGAACACCCTCTCCAGCAGCCACTTTTTGATAGCGTCTGGTTAAGACATCGCGCATCGCGCCATAATCATCTCCTGGCGTGATGCCATTAATATTATAGCGACGATATTCGCTGTTTTGCATATCGCCTCTGTCAAACACAACACAACTAGCGACAGTCGCCTCCCCCATGGTGTGACTGATGTCAAAACACTCAATGCGCTCAACACTGTCTTCTAGCTTTAAAGCTTCTCTTAAAGCCAGTAGTTTGGCATGTTGATTCGCCGCGGTAGCTGCTTGCTGACTCAAAGCCAGTTCTGCATTCTTTTCTGCCATTTGCAGCCAAACGCGTTTATTACCGATCGGATTCGTATTAATTTTAACTTTTCGTGTAGCACTTTCCGACATCGCAGTTTCAAGCACTTCTGTCTCGACCTTTTCACCCACCACAATCAGCGGAGGCGTATTCACACCAATATAGTGCTGCGACAAAAAAGCCTCCAAGCTTGTCTCCAATGTTTCACCTGAACTGTTTTTAGGGAAATAACTGCGATCACCTAAATGACGACCACCTCGCACCATCACTAGATTGATACAGTGCTGCCCTTCTAATTCACTACAAGCGATCACATCAGCATCTGAGACATTAAAGTCACTGACGAACTGCTTGGTCTGCACTTGTCGCAACGCCTGCATACGATCACGATATACTGCCGCAGTTTCATAATCCTGCGACTCTGCTGCCAGGTGCATTTTTTCACCTAGCGTATCCATCACTTCATTCGCTTTTCCCTGCAAAAACATCACCGCCTGCGATACGTCACTGCGATAATCTTCCTCAGAAATATAATCCACACACGGCGCAGTACAGCGCTCTATCTGATGCTGCAGACAAGGCCGGCTACGATTGGAAAACACTGAATTCTCGCAGGTGCGTAGCTTAAAAACTTTTTGTAATAGCTGAATACTCTCTCGTACAGCTACCGCATTAGGAAACGGTCCAAAATACTGATGTCCTTTTTTCTGTGTCCCTCGATGAAAAGCTAAACGTGGAAATTGATGCCCCGTCATCGTGATATAAGGGTAAGTCTTATCATCACGAAACAACACGTTATAGCGTGGCTGTATGCTCTTGATCAGGTTGTTTTCCAGCAGCAACGCTTCAGCCTCTGAGCGCGTGACAGTTGTTTCAATATTCGCAATTTGCGACACCATCATGCGTGTACGCGGGCTTGGCAGGTTTTTATTAAAGTACGATGCTACTCGTTTTTTTAAATCTTTGGCTTTACCAACATAAATAACTGCATTTTCTGCATTCAGCATGCGGTAAACACCAGGCAGGTTTGGCAGACTTTTTAAAATGGGTTTGTGGTCAAACATGGCGCCATTTTAACACCGTGGCAAATACACTGACAAAAACAGTTCTCGTATCACAGGCAACAAAAAAGCCACCAACAGGCGGCTTTTTTCAAGCAGTTTAGACTATCTTGTTTTATACCAGCGGCAACGAAATAGCTGCGCAATAAAAGCGCGCATACTAGTGAGTACTGCAATTGCCAATACAATCATTGCAGTAAATGTGATCATACTCACGCCCATTTGAAATAAGCCGTATAAATGCGATGCTTCCCAAGCAATCACATTCGAATATAGATAACTAAAACTCATCGGCACAGCCAAAAAGACCAAGGCACCAACTATCAGGCCAATGGCAACACCTGATTTACGTTTTCGCAATACGTTTAACACTCTTAATACTTTATTCATCTCGAACCTCCAAAATAATGCATGAAAGGTATATCGAAACTGCAAGACTTACTAATGCTTTTAAAAACAGCTCTTTACTACCTATAAATCAACGAGTGTTAATCGTAAAGCACAACTGTATCAACCATATGAGCAAAGCATATCAAGTTGTTGGTTTAGAAGGAAAAAATGTATCCCAGATGTAAGCCATGTAAACACGTTACAAATGCTTACTGAAATATAGAGACTGGATGGTAGGCAGTATCAGATTCGAACTGATGACCTCTTGGATGTCGACCAAGCGCTCTAACCAACTGAGCTAACCGCCTAAAGACAAGAAGCGTGATTCTAGCCGATTGTGTCCAAAGCTGCAAATTTAGTTGTGGTTTGATAACAGCTTAAACGAACGCTTATCTAAATGATAATACAACTGCAAACTTGCAAAGCCATCTGCTGGCAAACCAACCGCTTGTTGGTACTGGCGAATCGCTGCTTGCGTTTTTAAACCAGGATAGCCATCTGCTGGGCCAGGGTCAAAGCCAAACTGTTTGAGCAGCTTTTGTAATCGTTGCATCTGCAATCTGGAAAGTGCGCCACTTTGTTCACCACTATCGATGACAACTACCGTTTGATCGGCTAACTGGTTAGCTAAAAAGGTGACTGACAATGCGTAATTAACTGATCGGTTCCAGTCTAACAAAGTATGAAAGTTATCAAACACCATAAACGCAGGACCACGCCACCCTTGTGGCAGCACAATTGCAGCTGAAGTCTGCATAGGCAACTCAAGCGATGCTAAAGGCTGATATTTGATGCTACGCACATTATAGCCAGCATAGCGACTATTATTTCGGCGCTTACGATAAGTATGGTAATTCTCAGCATACTGGTAATCACTTAAATGTGCATTCACCGCAACCACTCCCATCGCGGCCCATTCAGCCAGTGTTTTACGTTGTGTAAGCTGCGCCTGTTGATAATCAAAGCGTTCAGGCAACTGAATTTGAATAGCACTTGGCAGCCCTACCCGCCAACCAATTTTAGATAAGTAGTTGGCTGCAGAGTGCATAGCATCTGGCACAGAATGTTTGATGTCGACCCGCGGATTGTGATCGCCATTTTTTGCATGATGCCTAAACGTACTTGGCATAAACTGCATATGCCCAAAAGCACCTGCCCAGGAGCCATTCAGATGCGAGAATGACAACCGATGTTGATCAAGTATCCACATCGCATCCAACAATTGCGCTTTAAAGAATGCTTCTCGACGCCCTTCATAAGCAAGTGTGGCTAATGCTGATACAGTATCCGTGTCTCCTTTAAAACCACCATAGTTTGTCTCCATTCCCCATAGCGCCAGCAGAACTGTTCTAGGAATGCCATATTGTTTTTCTAACTGTGCTAACAATGTACGAAAGGTTCGCAGCTTCTGGCGCCCAGTGCGCACACGTTTGGGCGTGACATGGCTGTAATAATAACCTTCGAATGTCGTCACAAATTCTGGCTGTTGATGATCTAGTTTGATCACCTTTGGTAGCCAGCGTATATGTTTAATCGTCGCATTAACTGTGGCTGACGAGATGCCTGCTGCGAGTGCTTCTTGCTTCACTTGCGACAACCAGACTTTAAAACTCGGCTTTGCGGCTGCCAGCGTAGAAAAGCCAATAAGGCTCAGCATCAAACACAGGAGGCAAGCATAACGCGTTACTGTTGCTAACTTAGCTTGTCTGGTTTGATAAGAGTGCTGCATAACCTGCCTTAAAATCTGGATAACCTAACGCAAAGCCTGTTGCTAACATGGCTTGATTGCTCAAACGCTTACCACCTGCGTCTTCAGGTATTTGGTCTGAAATAGACCAATCCATTTGCGCTGCAATCCAACGCAGTACAGTATATTGTCGCGTTGGTAAATTATCGGTAACGATGTAATGCGACTTGAGTGACTGCCCCGCGCGTAACTGCTGAATTAAATGCACCATAAAGCTGGCTGCATCATTTCTGTGGATACGATTAGACCATGCATTTTGCATAGGCCATTGAGCTTGCTGCGCCAATCGTATCATTCTTAGGCGGCCTTCGCCATAGATGCCTGACAATCTAAGTGCGACAGTCTGGCATGGTATTGAGTCCAACAATTGTTCTGCCTCTAGCAATCGATGCCCGCCAAAATCCGCAGGTATCGCCTCGGTCCGTTGATCGATTAGTTCTTCTGTCGTTTGCCCATAGACTCTGGTGCTGGAGACGAACAACACGCCTCTGAGTGCTGCATTAGTTTGTTGGGTAGCAAGGACATTCTGTAAACCAGTGACGTATTGCGCTTGATACGCAGCATCAGTGCGCTGGTCTGCAGACACACAATAGATGACATAGTCTGGCTTTAAGTCTGATAGCGTAGCTAGGCTAGCTGGCTTGGTGACATCGCCTTGAATAGTTTGAATGGATGAAAATGCTTGGCCACTTCGACGCAACGCATAAACATTAAAATTAGCCGCTTGTAATAATTTAGCAGTGTAGCCGCCTAAATCACCACACCCAACGATTAACACTTTATTGCTCAATGCGCTGGCCTTTAGTGCGATCAGATTGCAAGTGAGGTAACAGGATTTTGTGATAGATATTGTTGTGCAAACATCATTGCAACAATGGTTTTGGCGTCAGTGATCTGTCCTTGAAAAATCTGTTCCATTACCGTTTTGAATGGCAGCTGGAATACATCCAATGATTCATCGATGTCTTGTTGCGAATCACCCTCAGTCAAATCATAGGCCAAATACATATGAATCACCTCATTCGAATAGCCAATGCAGGGATGTTGTTGCCCCAGCTTGACCCAATGCGCGGCAGTGTAACCTGTCTCTTCTAGCATTTCTCGTTGGCCAGTTTTGAGTAACGCTTCGCCAGGATCGATCTTGCCTGCAGGCAGCTCAATAAAGGCCTGATGTAAGGGGTAACGAAATTGCCGCTCAACAATTACATTGCCATTGCTAAGGATCGGTACCACTACGACCGCACCAGGGTGCAGCACATATTCACGTTGACTTTGGTGCCCATTAGCTAATCTGACCTGATCTCGGTGAACGGTCAGCATCCCACCTGAGGCAATGACTTCTGAGCTGATTTTTGTTTCTAATAAGTCTTTTTCTTGTGTCATAAATCTGGATTATAAGTTTGCCACTTGAAAAGTATCACACTGTTGAATATCACCAGAACGCAAGCCTTGATTGAACCAGCGCATGCGTTGCTTAGAGGTTCCATGGGTAAAGCTGTCTGGCACAGCATAACCTTGGGCACGTTTTTGTAAGGCATCATCGCCAATCGCTGCAGCTGCATTCATCGCCTCTTCAACGTCACCTGGCTCAATACGGTTTTCTTGTTGTGCATAGGCCGCCCACACACCTGCATAACAATCTGCTTGCAGCTCTAAGCGCACTGACATCTGATTGGCTTTGGTTTTGCTCATACGCTGTCTTGCCCTTTGCACTTGATCAGAGGTGCCAGCTAGGTTTTGAATATGGTGACCAACTTCATGTGCAATCACATAGGCTTGGGCAAAATCACCCGGCGCTTTGTACTTACGCTTCATGTCTTCATAAAAGCTTAAGTCAATATAAATAGTCTGATCTGCAGGGCAGTAAAATGGCCCCATTGCTGCTTGACCTACACCACACTGACCTGCTCTGGTCGCACCTGTAAATAACACAAGTCTCGGCGCACGATAGCGGCTGCCCGCTTTGGCAAAAATTTCATTCCAGGTTCGCTCTGTATTATTCAGTACCTTATCAACGAAGATACGTTTGGGGTCATTGGCTGAAACATTGGTTGTTTGGGTCGGTGCTGGTGCCTGCTGACTCATCTTTTGCCCCATGTTTAAGACAATAGCTGGATCGACACCGAAGTACATTGCAACTAAGGCTAGTGCGATCGTACCTAGTCCGATACCACCTTTGCGCCCAATAGGTCGCCGCTGACCGCGTCGATCTTCAACATTGCTGCTGCGTTTCTCATCATCTAATCGCATTGCTTCCCCCTTTAAACGATTTACGATTGGTTATTCGTTATCGTTCATATTTTAAACTGAAACAAGTTTTGATTGAGATTAAAATGAAAAATCTTATTAAGAGAAATGTCGTGGTTTAGCGCCACAGATATTTATAGACGAAGCCAGGAAAAGCAAATACCAGAAATAAACAGCCCGTAACCGCATAAAATTCCCAGTTTTGCGGTGCCAACTGACCAAAGCTTTGTTGCTCTGTATAACGCGCGATTGCGCCCATGACAAAATACAGAATGATCAGCTCAAGCAAGCACCAGCCAAAGTGCTTGTTGTTTTTTGGTAGATTAATGAAGTAAAAAAGCTTATTAGAAAACCACGGCAGGTTGGCTGCTAATAAGACCAGCAGTAAGAGTATGGCATTTGCACTCGACATCTAAAACTATCCTAAACTATTCACGATCGCATAGTAGCAGATATCCATTAATGGTCTAGGCATTAAACCCATTAATAACAATGCGACTGCATTAAAGCCAAGTGTGGCACGCATTTCCATCGGCGCACTGATTGCTTGTGTTTGTTCAGGCGCATCGAAATACATGAGCTTGATCACACGCAAGTAATAAAAGGCCCCAATACAGGCCATCACTACTGCAAACACAACCACCTCAATGAACCCAGCCTGTATCGCAGCTTGTAAGACGCTGAATTTGGCATAAAAGCCCAATGTTGGAGGCACACCAGCCATACTGAACATGACGATCAACATCAAGAATGCATGCCATGGGCTGCGCTGGCTAAGGCCTTTTAGATCAGTCAGCTCTGTCGCTTCAAAGCCTTTGCGTGATAACAATAACAGTATGCCAAAAGCCGCTAATGTCATGATCACATAGCTAACAATATAAAACAGCGCTGAGATAAACCCATTGGTCGTGGCACTCATTAACCCATAAAGCAAAAAGCCCACATGCGAAATAGTTGAATACGCCAACATACGTTTGATATTGGTTTGTGCAATCGCGGTGATATTACCCACGGCAATCGACAATACTGCCATGATTAACAACATATGCTGCCAATCAAATGCCAGTGATGGCAAGGCTTGCACTAGCATACGAATGATAAACACAAACGCTGCCAACTTAGGTACTGAACCAATAAGAATAGTCACTGCTGTTGGTGAGCCATGATAAACATCTGGTACCCACATCTGGAATGGCACAGCTCCAAGTTTAAATGCCAAGCCCGCCACAATAAACACCAAGCCTAAAATCAGCACTTCGTGATGCGGCACGCCATTTTGTAAGGCATATGAAATTTCATAAATATTCAGGCTGCTGGTCATACCATAAACCATACTCATACCATAGAGCAGCATGCCGGAAGCCAAAGCACCCAAGACAAAGTACTTCATGGCAGCTTCTGTGGCTTGAGCATTATCCCGATCCATGGCTACCAATGCATACAAACATAATGACAACAATTCTAAACCGATATATAAAGTCAGGAAGTTTTGCCCTGAGACCATCATCATCATGCCGACCAATGAAAACAGCACCAACGCATAAAACTCACCCCTGAACATACCTCTATCGGTAATATAGCCACGGGTATAAACCAGAATAAACGACGTACCAAGATACATAAACATCTTGATGACATCAGCCAGTGCATCATCGATAAACATGCCTGTGAAATAACTGCTACCACTAGGCTCATGTGTAACATATGTCGTTACCGCAGCTGCAAACAGCGTGAGCTGCGATAAGGCATAAATCCAAAAACGATTTTGCTTGTTCAAAAACAAATCAATCAGCAACACTACCATTGACATTGAGACCACAATGATTTCAGGTAAAGCTGCAATAAGATCTAAACGAATACTGTCCATGGTTATCTTCGCTTTCTATAATCCTGAAACCAATTGCGCAGGCAACTTGCTTTGCGCTAACTGTATGAGCAATTGATCAACACTGGTATTGGTAATATTCGTCAGCGGCTCAGGATAAATACCAAGTGCTAGCACAGCAATCGCCAATATCGATAACATCCAGAACTCACGACAATTTAAATCTTTGAGGTTTTTCACTGCATCATTGACCACATTGCCGTAGTACACACGCTTAACCATCCACAAGGTATAGGCTGCACCAAAGATTAATGTGAATGACGCTAAAAACGCGTACCAGAAATTCACTTCCACCGCGCCTAAAATCACCATAAACTCACCGACAAAACCTGATGTGCCAGGCAGGCCACTATTAGCCATAGCAAATAACACAGCAAATGCAGCAAAGGTTGGCATGGTATTCACCACCCCGCCATACGTTGCAATCTCACGACTGTGCACACGGTCATACAGCACGCCAACACATAAGAACATCGCTGCTGAGATAAACCCATGCGAAATCATTTGAATAATGGCGCCTTCTAGCCCTAAGTGATTAAACAAAAAGAAACCCAGCGTCACAAAGCCCATGTGTGAAATCGATGAATAGGCGATAAGCTTTTTCATATCTTTTTGCACCAGTGCTACAAAGGCAATATAAATCACTGCGATTAATGACAAGGTAATCATAAAGCCATCAAGATAATGCGAGGCGTCTGGCGCGATCGGCATCGCAAAACGCAAGAAACTATAACCGCCTAGTTTTAAGGCAATCGCTGCCAAAACGACTGAGCCACCTGTTGGCGCTTCTACGTGCGCATCTGGCAACCAGGTATGCACTGGCCACATCGGAATTTTGACGGCAAATGCTGCAAAGAAAGCTAAGAAGATATAAATCTGTGCATTTAGATCAAGTGGCAGTTGGTAAAAATCGCCAATATAAAAGCTACCTGTTTTTAAGAACAAATAGATAAACGCCACCAGCATCAATAGTGAACCGATTAAGGTGTATAAGAAGAACTTAATCGTTGCATATACTCGATTAGGACCACCCCAGATACCAATCACCAAGAACATTGGGATCAGCATCGCCTCCCAAAAAATATAATATAAAATGGCATCTAAAGCAGAAAACACGCCGATCATAATGCCGCTCATGATCAAGAAGCACGCCATATACTGCGCCACGCGATCTGTAATCACTTCCCAGGCGGAGATAACTACAATCACTGTTGTAAAGCTAGTTAAAAGGATCAATGGCACCGCAATGCCATCAACGCCCAAATGGTAGTTGATATTAAATGCTGGAATCCAATGAGCAAACTCTTGAAACTGAAAACCAGCTCTTGCGGTATTAAATTCAGTCCATAGCGGAATCGTCACCAAAAAGCTGACAATACTGCCAAACAATGCAAACCAACGTGTATTGTTTACCTGGTTAACGTGAGCAGTCGCCAGCGTGATGACACCAAACAAGATTGGTAGCCAAATCGCTAAGCTCAGAATATTGGGCATCATAGTTTGCAGCATGGTTTAGAAAAATTGATAAAAATAAGTCAACAAAATGAATACGCCGATAATCATTGCAAACGCATAATGATAAATCAGGCCAGATTGTAATTTGCGCACAACGGTTGAAAACCAGCCAATCGCGTTAGCAGTACCATTCACGATAGCGCCGTCAATTAGTTTGACATCACCCACTGACCATAAAAACTTACCTAACAACCTTGAACCGCCAGCAAAAAACACTTCGTTAAAGCGGTCAAAGCCATATTTTTCTTCCATGATCCGGTGTAACAGGCTGAATTTTTGTTGAATTGCGGCAGGAATGTCAGGACGCTTCATATAAAAGAACCAAGCAGTCACTACACCAAGCAAGGCCAGTGCAAATGGCAAGGTCATAAAAGCATGCGTGGCCATACCAACAGCAGAGTGGTATATCTCATGCCAATGGTGTGTTAACACTTCCATGGCTGGATGTGCATGTTTATCTACATGAATCACGCCCTTAAAGAAATCACCAAACAGCATCGGCTCAATCGCAATATAGCCAATCACAACAGATGGGATTGCCAGCAGGATGAGTGGCAAAGTCACAACCCAGCTTTGTTCATGCGGGTCATCATCAGGTGCTAAACCATGGTGATGTCCCTCTTCTTGGTGTTCATGTGCATGATCAGTCTTGCGCCACTTTTCTTCTCCATGGAACACAATAAAGTACAACCTGAAGCTATAAAACGCCGTGATAAACACACCAGCTAAGACTGAGAAATAGGCAAAGCCACTGCCATAAACAGTAGAAGCCTTAGCAGCTTCGATAATACTATCTTTAGAATAAAAGCCTGATAGGAACGGCGTACCGATTAAAGCAAGCGAACCAATCAGAGAAGTGATCCAAGTAATCGGCATATATTTTTTCAAGTTACCCATATTGCGGATATCTTGATCATGATGCATGCCCATAATCACTGAACCTGCACCTAAGAATAATAAGGCTTTAAAAAACGCATGCGTCATCAAGTGGAAGATGGCCACCGAGTAGGCTGATGCGCCTAACGCAACCGTCATATAACCCAGCTGCGACAAGGTTGAATACGCCACTACACGTTTGATGTCGTTTTGGATAACACCCAAAAAGCCCATAAATAAGGCTGTGATACTACCAATAATGATGATAAACGACAGCGCCGTAGTTGATAGCTCGAACAATGGCGACATACGCGCCACCATAAAGATACCAGCCGTCACCATGGTCGCCGCATGAATCAACGCTGAAATCGGTGTTGGACCTTCCATTGAATCAGGCAGCCAAACATGTAAAGGTACTTGCGCTGACTTACCCATCGCACCAATGAACAGCAAAATACAGGTGACTGTTAACAATGACCAGTCTGCATCACCCATCAGCTTGATTGTGCTGTCTGCCAGCGCTGGCGCGGCCTTAAACACGGTTGCATAATCCAAGCTGCCAAAGTAATACAGCACCAAACCAATGCCAAGTAAGAAACCGAAGTCACCAACACGGTTGACCAAAAAGGCTTTAAGATTGGCATAAATCGCCGTTGGCTTGGTGTACCAAAAACCAATCAACAAATAAGACACTAGGCCAACGGCCTCCCAGCCAAAGAATAGCTGCATAAAGTTATTACTCATTACCAACATCAACATGGCAAAGGTAAACAAAGAAATATAGCTGAAAAAGCGGCTATAGCCAGGGTCTTCTTCCATATAGCCGATCGTGTAAATATGCACCATCAAAGACACAAATGTCACCACCACCATCATCATGGCAGATAAACGGTCTATCAAAAAGCCAACTTCAAAGGTGACATCACCACTGTTCAACCAGGTATACACGGTACCGTTATAGACGTTACCCGCCAATGCGTCATTTAATACGATAACAGACAACACAAAAGCTGCACCCACGCCAAAAATGGTCAGCACATGACCTGCAAAACGCGGCATGTAGTTGCGACCAAGTCCAACGACAATGGCTGCCAGCAATGGTAGCAACGGTATGGCCAAATAGATTTCTTGCATTGTCATTCGCGTTAACCTTTTAAACTATCCAGATCATCAACGTTAATGGTGCGCAGGTTTCTAAACAACACCACTAAGATCGCCAGGCCAATCGCTGACTCTGCAGCCGCAACGGTCAAGATAAAGAACACAAACACTTGACCTGACAGGTCGCCTAAATAATGTGAAAACGCGATGAAATTAAAATTTACCGCCAGTAGCATTAGCTCAATTGCCATCAAGATAATGATGACATTTTTACGATTCAAGAAAATACCGATCACACTGATGGCAAACAACAATGCACCTAGCACGAGATAATGTGACAATCCGACCATTATGATTGCTCCTCTGTTGTTGGTGCAGGTTCAGGCTCAACTTCGGCGGCCATTTTCACCATACGCACGCGATCACTGCGTTTCACCACTACTTGTTTCGCTGGATCCATGGATTTGCTTTCGCGGCGATCGCGCAAGGTTAAGGCGATAGCAGCCACGATCGCAACCAGCAGTACGACAGAAGCCAGTTCGAACGTTAATAAATAATCGGTATAGAGCACGCGGCCTAATTCAGCCGTATTGCTGTAATCAGCAGGCTTCGGCGCAGGTGCCGCGACTGCATCAGGGCCAAAGTTTTTCACCCCGACAATCAATGCCATTTCTAAGGCCATTAAGCCGCCAACGGGCAGTGCGATTGGCAAGGCATTCCAAAAGCCTTCGCGTAATTTATCTAGATTAATATCTAGCATCATCACCACAAACAGGAATAGCACCATGACCGCGCCGACATAGACTAGCACCAGTGCAATCGCTAAGAACTCAGCCTCTAGTAACAACCATAGGCCAGCAGAAGTAAAAAACGCCAAGACTAAATGTAATGCAGCATACACTGGGTTGCGTGTCGTGATCACACGAATACTGGCGAACAGCAAAATAGCTGCAAGCACATAAAACACGATGTCAGTAAACGCTAAGCCAAAAAAGGTCATGATTGGTTTTGTTTCTTATCTAAATTTTTTATCCGTTGCGCGGTCTGCTGCAATCTGTTTTTCATGCTTGTCACCCACAGCCAATAACATTGGCTTGGTGTATAGCAAATCACCACGTTGTTCACCGTGATAATCAAACACGCGAGTTTCTACAATCGAGTCTACCGGGCAAGATTCTTCACACATGCCACAGAAGATACATTTGGTTAAATCAATGTCATAACGCGTCGTGCGGCGGGTATTATCCTCACGTTGCTCAGACTCAATGGTAATCGCCATTGCAGGACAAACTGCCTCACACAATTTACAAGCAATACAACGCTCTTCACCATTGGGGTAACGACGTAAGGCATGCAACCCACGAAAGCGTGGTGATTGTGGTGTGTTTTCTTCTGGGTATTGCACTGTCACTTTTCTGGCAAAGAAATAGCGCAGGGTCACGCTCATACCCTTGAGCAATTCCATCAGCATTAAGCTGTTTAGCGTAGATTTAATTTTGGCAAACATGTCGCTTAATCTTTACTCATCTTACGTTAGTGAAACCAGTGCGCCAATGGCGTCTGCATCATACCACCCACAAACACAATCCAAACAATCGTAATCGGGATGAACACTTTCCAACCCAAACGCATGATCTGATCATAACGATAGCGTGGGAAAGTCGCTCTAAACCACAAGAAGCAGAACAACAACAAGGCCGTTTTAATCAATAACCATGGGAACCCATCAGGCAAGAATGGCACTGGGGATAACCAGCCACCTAAAAACATCAAGGCAGTCAACGCAGCCACCAGCCACATATTGGCATATTCCGCCAGAAAGAACACTGCGAAAGCCATGCCAGAATATTCCACATGGAAACCAGCAACGATCTCTGATTCACCCTCTGCCACATCAAATGGCGCACGATTAGTCTCGGCAACCGCACTGATAAAGTAAACAATAAATAATGGGAATAAGGGAATGAAGTACCAATGCCAGAAGCCGCCTTCTTGCCCCATCACTATTTTGCCAAGGTTTAGTGAATTGGCGCACATCAAGACGCCAACCAGTGCAAAACCCATGGCAATTTCATATGAAACAATTTGTGCCGCTGAGCGTAAAGAACCTAAGAAAGCATATTTTGAGTTAGAAGCCCAGCCAGCGATTATCACACCATACACACCCACTGATGTCATGGCCAGAATGTACAACAAGCCAGCATCTAAATCAGCGAGCACTGTATCAAAATCAAATGGCAACACGGCCCACGCCGCAAAAGATGGCGCGATCACCAGCACTGGTGCTAATAAAAATAAGCCCTTGCTGGACTCTGATGGCAGGATGATTTCTTTAAAGAGCAGTTTGATACCATCCGCGATCGGCTGTAACAATCCATGAAATCCAACACGGTTTGGACCTATACGTGATTGCATATAGCCAATCACCTTACGCTCTGCATAAGTCAGATAAGCCACCGCCAGCATCAATGGTACGACGATGCCAACGATCTTCATGAGCGTCCAGCCAGTAATTTCAACTGCAGGCCAGTAGTCGCCAAAGAAATTTGCCAGCATGTCCATTAGGCACTTGCCTCCGCAGTTTGTACACTAGCGACTTTTTCCAGTGCAATATCACCCATCATGTCACCCAACGTCACAGAGTCTGGATGTGCTGCAGTCACGCGCACACAGCCGTAAGCCACATGATCATCCAGCATCACGGATAAAATCGCACTGCCTGCATCTTGCGTCACTTGCACCTGATCACCTTCTACCAAATTGAGATCTGCCATTAACTTGCCACACATACGTGCCATCGGCTTGGTGTTATATTTTGTTTTTTGCAACGAAGCTGCACGACGCACAATTGGGTCCGCTTCATATTGCGGTACTTCACCGATACGACGTAAGGCAGGTGATTGAATATTGACTTCAATTTCTACCAGCTCGCGCAAATTATTATTCAGTGTATTCCAAACCACTTGAGATGGTTTTTTGCCACCGAACACTGCCTCTTTAACTTCGGCTGAACTATCAAAATCAAAGCCTTCTAAACCCAGTGTATTACCCAGTACGCGCAACACTTTCCATGCGGGACGACATTCCCCTAATGGTTTTGCCACTGCCTGGAAGCTCTGCACACGCCCTTCCATACTCATGAACGTACCAGAGGTTTCTGTAAATGGTGCAATCGGCAACATCACAGATGCGTTATCCAACGCCTTAGATTTATAAGCAGTCAGTGCAACCACCGTCTCAGCTTTTTCCATCGCTGCTTTAGCTAATGCTGCATGCTGACAATCCAACTCAGGCTCAACGTTCAGCAACATATAAGCCTTACGCGGCACTTCCAACATTGCCCTTGCATGCATGCCTAATGCACTTGGCATCGCACCAACCATATGCATACCTGTACTATTTGCAGCTGAAGGCAAGATACCCCCTTTTGCACCGCTAATACCGCCAATCGCTTCCATCAAGCTATATAGTTCGGTAAAACGTTGACTACTCAAAGCAATATTGCCAATAAACAAACCAACTTTTGGCGCGATCAAGTCATAACTATCACCTAAACCT